>Ga0070707_100004619_pt1 | contig 12884 bp, 11 predicted proteins | sample KBSK5502metaG_FD_65468 | JGI IMG/M metagenome (GOLD analysis project Ga0070707, IMG submission 65468) | Corn, switchgrass and miscanthus rhizosphere microbial communities from Kellogg Biological Station, Michigan, USA - KBS K5-50-2 metaG | ecosystem: Host-associated > Plants > Roots >... | reverse complement strand
TCCTCGCGCTTGATGCCGCGCAGCAGCACGCCGACGTTGTCGCCGGCCTGGCTGACGTCCATCTGCTTGTAGAACATCTCGAGGCCGGTGGCCACGGTCTTGCGCGGGTCCTTGATGCCGACGATCTCGACTTCCTCGTTGAGCTTGACCTGGCCGCGCTCGATCCGGCCGGTGACCACGGTCCCCCGACCTTCGATCGTGAACACGTCCTCGACCGGCATCAGGTACGGCTTGTCGATCTCGCGTACGGGCTCGGGGATGTAGGTGTCAACGGCCTCCAGCAGGCGGTTGATGCCCTCCATCGCCTCCTTGTCGCCCTCCAGTGCCTTGAGCGCGGAGACGCGCACGATGGGCACGTCGTCGCCGGGGAACTCGTACTTGGTGAGCAGCTCGCGGAGGTCGAGCTCGACCAGCTCGATGAACTCCTCGTCGTCGACCATGTCGATCTTGTTGAGCGCGACGACCAGGTAGGGCACGTTGACCTGGCGCGCCAGCAGCACGTGCTCGCGCGTCTGGGGCATGGCGCCGTCGTTGGCGGCCACGACCAGGATCGCGCCGTCCATCTGGGCGGCGCCCGTGATCATGTTCTTGATGTAGTCGTGGTGGCCAGGGCAGTCGACGTGCGCGTAGTGCCGCTTCTCGGTCTCGTACTCGACGTGGGCGATCGAGATGGTGATCCCGCGGGCCTTCTCTTCCGGCGCCTTGTCGATCTTGTCGAACGCCGTGAACTGCGCCAGCCCCTTCTCGGCCTGGACCTTGGTGATGGCAGCCGTCAGCGTCGTCTTGCCATGGTCGATGTGACCGATGGTGCCGACGTTGATGTGCGGCTTGGTCCTCTCGAACTTCTTCTTACCCACGAGTTCCTCCTTAGCTCGTCCGCTTGCTGATCGCCTCGGCCATCTGGGCCGGCAGCTCGGCGTAGTGACTGAATTCCATCGAATAGGTGGCGCGACCCGAGGTCATGGAGCGCAGGTCGGTCGCGTAACCGAACATCTCGGCCAGGGGCACCTGCGCCACCACGGCCTGCGAGTTGCCCTTGCCCTCCATGCCCAGGATGTGCCCGCGCCGCGAGCTGAGGTCGCCCATGACGTCGCCCAGGTACTCCTCGGGCATCACGACGTCGACCTTCATGATCGGCTCCAGCAGCGTGGGGTCGGCCCTGCGCAGGGCGTCCTTGATCGCCATCGAGCCGGCGATCCCGAACGCCATCTCGCTGGAGTCGACCGCGTGATAGGACCCGTCGACCAGCTTGACGGTGACGTCCAGCACCGGGTAGCCGGCGACCACCCCCGTGGTGAGCGCCTCGCCGATGCCCTTCTCGACGGCCGGGATGTATTCCCGCGGGATGCGCCCCTGGGTGATCTTGTCGTCGAAGACGTAGCCGCTGCCCTTGGGGCCCGGCTCGACCTCGATCTCGACGTGTCCGAACTGACCCTTGCCGCCCGTCTGGCGCACGAAGCGGCCGGTGCCGTGCGCGGGCCGGCGGATCGCCTCGCGATAGGCGATCTGCGGCTTGCCCACGTTGGCGTCGACCTTGAACTCGCGCGTGAGGCGGTCGACGATGATCTCCAAGTGCAACTCGCCCATGCCGGCGATGATGTTCTGGCCGGTCTCCTCGTCCGTGAAGACGCGGAAGGTGGGGTCCTCCTCTGAGAGCCGCTGCAGGGCCACGCCCAGCTTGTCCTGGTCAGCCTTGGTCTTGGGCTCGATGGCGACCTGGATCACCGGCTCGGGGAAGCTGATCGATTCCAGCAGGATCGGGTGCCGCTCGTCGGCCAGGGTGTCGCCGGTGGTGGTGCCCTTGAGTCCCACCGCGGCCGCGATGTCGCCGGTGGCGACCTCCTGGAGCTCCTCGCGGCGGATCGCGTGCATCTGCAGGATGCGGCCGATCCGCTCGCGGCGCCCCGTGGTCACGTTGACGACCTGGGTGCCCGCGCGCAGCTTGCCTGAGTAGACGCGGAAGAAGGTGAGCTTGCCCACGCCCTGGGGGTCGATCTGGACCTTGAAGGCGAGCGCCGAGAAGGGCTCGTCGTCGGAGGCCTCGCGCACCATCAGCTGGCCGGTCTCGGGGTTGGTGCCCTCGACGGCCGGCTTGTCGGCGGGGCTGGGCAAGAAGTCGACCACGGCGTCAAGCAGCGGCTGCACGCCCTTGTTGCGCAGGGCGGCCCCGCAGAGCACGGGCACCAGCATGCCCCGGACGGTGCCGGCGCGCAGGCCGCGCACGATCTCGGCGGCGCTGACCTCCTGCTCCTCCAGGTACTTGTGCATGACCCCGTCGTCGAAGTCGGCGACCGCCTCGATGAGGTCGTGGCGGTACTGCTCGACCCGCTCTACGAGCTCGGCCGGGATCTCGCCGGACTCGATGTTCTTGCCCAGGTCGTCGGTGTAGATGATCGAGCGCTTGTTGATCAGGTCGACCATGCCCTTGAAGCCGTCCTCGGCCCCGATGGGCAGCTGCACGGGCACGGCCCGGGCGCCCAGCCGGGTGCGGATGGAGTCGACCGACCCATAGAAGTCGGCGCCCATGCGGTCCATCTTGTTGATGAAGGCGATACGGGGCACCGAGTAGCGGTCGGCCTGGCGCCAGACGGTCTCGGACTGCGGCTCCACGCCGGCCACGGCGTCGAAGACGGCGATGGCGCCGTCCAGCACGCGCAGGCTGCGCTCGACCTCGACGGTGAAGTCCACGTGCCCGGGTGTGTCCAGGATGTTGATGGAGTGGTCGCGCCACTGGGCGGTGGTGGCCGCCGAGGTGATCGTGATCCCCCGCTCCTTCTCCTGAACCATCCAGTCCATGGTTGCGGCGCCCTCGTGGACCTCGCCCATCTTGTGCAGGCGGCCGGCGTAGAAGAGGATCCGCTCGGTGGTCGTGGTTTTGCCCGCGTCGATATGGGCCATGATCCCGATGTTCCGGATCCTGGCCAGACGGGTCTTGGTCGCGGGCGCGGTTTGAGCCACGGCGGTGATGTCCTTCAGTCCTCCTACCTAGTACCGGAAGTGGGAGAAAGCCTTGTTGCTTTCCGCCATCCGGTGGGTCTCTTCCTTCCGCTTCACGGCGCCGCCCGTGTTGTTGGCAGCGTCGAGCAGCTCGAAGGCGAGCTTCTCGGACATACTTTTCCCCCCGCGCTGGCGCGCGAAACGCACGATCCAGCGGCGGGCCAGGGCCAGCCTGCGCTCGGGGCGGATCTCGATCGGCACCTGGTAGGTGGCGCCGCCCACCCGCCGGGGCTTGACCTCCAGCAGCGGGGTGGCGTTGCGCATGGCGCTGTCGAAGATCTCCATGGGCTCGCGCTTGGCCTGGCGGCTGGCACGGCGCAGGGCGTCGTACATGATCCGCTCGGCGACCGCGCGCTTGCCGTCGTGCATGACGATGTTCACGAACTTGGCCACCGCCTCAGAGTTGTAGATCGGGTCGGGCGTGGTGGGACGCTTGGCGGGCTTGTTGCGGCGCGGCATGACCTATGAAGCCTTGGCTTTTTCGCGCTTGGCGCCGTATTTCGAGCGCCCTTGCTTCCGGTTCTTGGTGCCGGCGGTGTCGAGGGTGCCCCGGATGATGTGGTAGCGCACGCCGGGGAGGTCCTTGACGCGGCCGCCGCGGATCAGCACCACCGAGTGCTCCTGCAGGTTGTGCCCGATGCCGGGGATGTAGGCGGTGACCTCGATGCCCGTGGTGAGGCGGACGCGGGCGACCTTGCGCAGGGCCGAGTTCGGCTTCTTGGGCGTGGTCGTGTAGACGCGCACGCAGACGCCGCGCCGCTGGGGCGAGCCCTTGAGCGCCGGCGACTTCGACTTCTTGACCGACGGCTTGCGGCCGATCCGGATCAACTGCTGGATGGTGGGCAAACGGGTCTCCGCGAATTGAGGTTTCCGATCCCGCGCGGCAGCGACCGCGTAGGCGACAAACGAGGAGTATATCAGGCGATCGAGGTCACGCCCGAGTACGTGGGAGGTGGCGTGAAAGCGTATCCGAGCTCCTTCTCGACCAGCTCGGCGAACTCCAGCGGCGTCAGGTCTTCGAATGCGGGGCCGATGGCCTGGAGCCCGATTGGCAGGCCTTCATCGGTTCGGCCGGCTGGGAAGGCCGTGGCCGGCAGCCCGGTCAGGGCGGCCAGGCCGGGGTAGACCTCCAGGCGCTTGTAGGGCTGCGCTTCACCGTTGACCTCGACCGTCCGGCGCAGGAAGGGCCCCTCGTCGTGGGGGAAGGCGGGCACGATCGTGACCGGCGTGAGCAGCACGTCGACGTCCTCGAAGAAGCGGTTCCAGCGGGCCTGGGCCTGCTCGCGCTCGGCCTCGATCCGCTGCCACTCGGCCGGGTCCGCGCGCAGGCCGCGCAGGATGGCCGGGGCGAGGGGCTCCGGAGCGCTCCTGATCGCCGCGGCCACCTTCTCCCGGGCGTCGCCGACTTCGGCGAAGGTGGCCCTGGCGAGCACCGTCGCGTACAGGTTCTCCTGCTCCCAGGCGTCGTAGCCCTCGGGCCGGGCCCGCCTGGCCCGGGGCAGGCAGCCGGCCAGCTCCTCGAGAGCGCGCTGGATCTCGGCGTCGACCGGGAGCCAGTCGAGCCAGGGCAGCACCGCCACCCGCAGCTCGCGCAGGCTGCGACCGCGGGGCGGCGGCAGCTCGCGGCGGCGGCTCACCCCCAGTGCCACCCGCAGGTCTTCGGCGCTCCGAGCCAGTGGCCCGATCACGGCCATCGGGGCCGGGCCCGGCACGTGGCCGTCCTGGGGCACCAGGCCCTCGGTCGGCTTGTGGCCGAAGACGCCGCAGAAGGCTGCCGGGATCCGGATCGAGCCGCCGATGTCGGAGCCCCACTCGAGCGGGGTCAGGCCCGCGGCCAGGGCCGCGGCCCCGCCGCCGGTCGAGCCGCCGGGGGTGCGGGCCGGGTCCCAAGGGTTGACCGTGCGCCCGAAGAGCGCGTTGTAGGTCTGCCAGTCGCCGGTCATCAGGGGCACGTTGGTCTTGCCCATCACCACGGCGCCGGCGGCCCGGACCGCCGCGGTGACCGGGGCGTCGGAGGCGGCGACGGCGTCGCGGCGCGCGGGATCGCCCGAGGTGGTGGCCAGGCCGCGGACGTCGATCGAGTCCTTGATCGTGATCGGGAGGCCGCCCAGGGCGCCGGTCGGGGCCTCGCGCGCGCGGGCGCGGGCGCCCTCGTAGTCAGGAGTCACGATCGCGTTGAGGTCGGGGTTGAAGCGGGCGATGCGCTCGAGGTGGAGCTCCAGCAGCTCGGTCGCCGAGACCTGGCGCATCTGGAGCGCGCGGAGCATCTCGGTCGCCGAGCTGAAGGCGTCGATCACGCCCCCCACCCTACCCTCCCCCCGTTGCCGGGGGGAGGAGGCTAGGCGAACAGTTTCGGTGCGTACACCACGCCGTGGTCGCGCAGGGCGGACAGCACCCGGCGCAGCTTGGGCCGCCAGTAGGCCTCGGGCGACCCGTTGTGGTGGTCCCAGACCGTGCGCGCCAGCATGCGCACGAGCCCCCAGCGGTAGTCCTCCAGCAGTGCCTCGAACGAATAACCGGGCGCGTCGAGCTGAGCGTGGTACCGGCGCAGAGACCAGTGCTCGTAGCTGGCTCGCTGCTGGGCGGTCCAGAAAGTGCCCAGCAGAAAAGCCAGGTCCTCGCCCGGGGTGTCTATGTGCGCGTGCTGGAAGTCGATCAGGTGGGGGCTGCCGCCGGCCTCGGGCCGGGCCACCAGCCAGTTGCTCAGATAGCAGTCGCCGTGCGCCAGCACCAGGTGCGAAACCCGGCCCCCGCGCTTGATCAGCCAGCGCCCCCAGACCGACCGCAGCGAGTCGACCACCGACTCGCAGGCGGCCCAATCGGCGTCGTCCACCCGGTTGCCGGCGGTGCGCCGGAAGCTGTTCAGCTCCTTCCGGCAGGCGTCGGCGAAGCGCCCGAAGGCGGTCGGCCCCTGCAGCCAGAAGGCTTCGGGCAGGCCCGTCCGGAGCGAGGCCCGGCCGCGCCAGGCGTGGTGGAAGTCGGCCAGCGAGTCGACGATCGCTCGCAAGCGCGCCCTGGTCGGCACGCCGTGCCCGTCGATCAAGCCACGCCGCGTGACCGGGATCTCGTGCGTGAGGCTCAAATCCTGGAGGAGGAGCATCGAGCGCCCGGTCTGGGGGTCCTGGTAGGCCAGGTAGCAGTGGGCGATCATCGGCAGTTCGCGCTTGCGGGCGTGCTGGTAGAAGGAGACCTCGATCGCGCCCGCCCGCGTCGCCCAGTCCTTCTTCAGCGAGACCTTAAGGATCAGCTCCTTCGGGGCCTCCGCCGGGGCGTCCGCCGAGTAGGTGAGTCGGAGCCGGGAGACGTCCGAGTTGAAGGCGGTAGTGGGCTTTGACTCGACGGCGACCACCTCGCCGGTGGGTAGGGCACCCGATGCCTTCAGCATCCGGGTCAACTCGTCGCCTTTCACTAGCGCTGGAGCCCCGCGGGATCGGCGGTCCTGAGTCGCCGGTGCTCGCCGATACGTGCGTCACCTCGTGCGCGCGGTCGGTCGCGCATCTTTTGATGCGCTCCCTCCCGTGCTCCGCGGTTCCTTCGTCTCGGCGGCCCCGCCACCTCAGCCCTCGCCGCCCCCGCGGCGCCCCAGCGCACGGGCGCTAGTGTGCGGCTACATAAAGCAGATTGGAATAGGTTGCGCCCGGCCACTCGTCCTGCGGCAGGATCGGGGCTCCCTTCACGTAAGCCCGCTGTAAGCTCCAGTCCCAGCGCTGGACCAGGAAGGCCGCCGGCGCGTCCGAGGTGAGCAGCTGGTGGGCCTGGTTGTAGAGGGCGTCGCGCCGCGACTCGTCCTGCTCGATGTCGGCGATCCGGACCAGGGAGTCGTAGCGCGCGCTGCGCCAGCGGGCACCGTTGTTGCCGTCGTTGGCGCGGAACAGGTCGAAGAAGTCCTGGGGGTCGGGATAGTCCGCCGTCCAGCCCGTCGGCCCCGCGAGCGCGAAGTTGCCCGAGCGCAGGCGCCGGCCGTAGTCGACCGGGTTCAGGGGCTCGATGGACACGCTCACGCCCAGCGCCTTGCCCCACTGGGCGGTGACCGCCTCGGCGATGGCGCGGTCGAGCGGGCGGTCGTGGACGATCATGGGCAGCCCGGCCAGCGACTCCTTGGAGACCCCGGTCGCGTCCAGCACCTGTTTGGCCGCCGACGGGTTGGTCTCCTGGGGCTTGCCGTCCTCCGGGTGATAGCCGGCCATGCCGCGCGGGATCAGGGTCGTGGCGACCTCGGCCCGGCCTTGGAAGACGTCGTTGACCAGCGCCTCCCGGTCGATCGCAAGCGCCAGCGCCTGGCGCACGCGGCCGTCCTGGAAGGGCGCGCGCTCCACGTTGAAGTCGATCCAGAAGGTCGTCAGCTCCGGCACCTTGACGAGGTCGCCGGAGACGGGGTCGGGCGGGTTCACCACGATGTCCAGCTCCCCGGCGCGGTACTTGCTCACCGCGGCCGCGTCCGAGCCGAACGTGAAGTTGAGGACCGACAGGGTGGGCCGGCCGCCCCAGTAGCTGTTGTTGGGCGCCAGGGTGACGTGGTCCTTGGCCGTCTCCGACACCCGGAAGGGCCCGTTGCCGTTGGTGCCGGGAGCCTTCAGCATCTCCGGGCGGAGGGGACCGCCTTCGGGCATGGCGGCGATCCACCGAGCCGAAGCCAGCGGCGTGGGCAGGGTGACCGCGAACGTGAGGTCGTCGGGCGCCTGCAGACCCAGCGCGGCCAGGGCGGGGTCGATGCGGTCGGCGTCGTGGCGGGGGTCGAGGGCGTTGGCCTCTTCCCCGCCCCGCACGATGCGGGCGAAGAAATCGGCGTGCGGCGCCGCCGTGCGGGGATCGATCAGCCGCTGCCAGGCGAACACGAAGTCCGGCGCGCGCACCGGCTGGCCGTCGGCGTAGCGGCCGTTGGAGCGAAGGCGGAAGGTGTAGGTGAGCCCGTCGGCGGACACGGTGTAGGACTCTGCCGCCGCCGGCTGGACCCCGCGCTGGTCGGCCGTGGCCTTCAGCAGCGGTTCCGAGAACTGCCGGACCACGGCCAGCTCGCGCTCGTCCTGGACCAGGGCCGGGTCGAGGCTGCGGGGTCCCTCGGGCAGGCGCACGCGCAGCGTCTGGTCGGCGGCAAGGCTCTGGCTCTGCGTCCGGAGCGACGCCGGCGCGGAGGTCGAACAGGCGGCGGCTACCAGCAGCACAGCCAGCACGAAGGCTGGCAGGCGGCCCACGAAATCTACTGTACCGGCTGGCCCGGGAGACCCCTGCCAGGGGATCGGGGACCCCTCAGCCGGCGCAGCCGGTAGGGCGCCAGCACCTGGTCGGCTCGCCCCGGCCACTCCAGCTTGAGCGCGCGCAGCGGCTCCAAGAGCTGGCGAGCCGTGGGCGGCGCGGCCAAGGGCTGGTCGGGCCAGCCCAGCACCTGCGACACCGTACCGAAGCCCAGCCCGCGCGCCCGCGCCCCCTGGATGATCCCCCGCAGCGCCGGGGCGGTCATGGGCGCGTTGGGTCCGCCGTGCAGGTGCATGAGCACGATCGAGCCCGGTTTCAGATTCCGGAGCACGACCGCGGTCACGGAGGCGGCCGAAGTGTTGAAGGCGTCTCCGCTGCGCACGTCGCCCGAGATCACGCTCAGGCCGAGCTGGCGGGCGAGTGCGACGTCGGAGCGGTCGTAGCAGTCACCAGGGAAGCGGAGCAGCGTGGGCCGCACTCCTGCCGCAGCCTCGATCTGCTCCTGCGCACGCACGATCTCACCCGTGCGGTCGGCGGCCGCCGGAAGGCTGTAACAGGGCGTCCGGAAGGCTGCGTGGTCGTAGGTGTGGCTGCCGATCTCGAACAGCGGATCGTGCGCCAGCGAGCGTGCGACGTCGGGATAGGCCTGAACCCAGAGCCCGGTCAGGAACATGGTGGCCCGGACGCCCTCGGCGTCGAGGATGTCCCGGACCTCGCGGTTGTACCAGCTGCGGACCTGGCCGCTCCGAAGCTGGGCCAGCATCCCCTGGGTCATGTCGGCGTCGAACGTCAGCGCCACGCGCGGGACGTCCCGGGAACCGTTGTCGAAGGAGTTCACGCCGTCGACCGGCGGGTGGTCGACCGTGGCCAGGGGCGCCGGCTGCCGAGCCGGCGTCACCGCCTGCGCGGACACCGGCAGCAACAGCGCCGCGACCAGCGCCATACACGCAGGCAGCCAGGTGCGCGCGAGGCGCACCCCTCCCTCTCTCACCTGGCGCGCAAGCCTAATTCAAATTTGAGACCGTGGCGGGACTGCGATTGGTACCGCCCGCACGCGAGCCTCCCGGCCCAGGAGGTGTTCCCACATGCGCCTTTTCGACATCGAGTCCTTGCTGGCACCGCCCTGGCCCGCCGACAGCTTGTTTTACGCCCGCGAGCGGGCCATCCTTACCGCCCAAGTAAGGCTATGGGCGAGCGCGCACCGACGAAGGCCAGCACCTACGCCGGCGGGTCCGCGCTCCTCTCGCTGGCGGTCGCGGCGGCGGCCTACTTCGACGCCTGGACGTACGTAAACAACCCGTCGGGCTACAGCTCGATCGCGCCCTGGCAGGACGTGGCCCTGATCGTGGCCTGGCTGGCGCTGACGGGCTGGCTTTTCGGGCCCGTCGTCACCGCGATCGCCGGCGGCCGCCCGTGGGCGGCCGCGGTGCCGCCCGGCTACGAGCAGGCACTGGTGGGCTGCCTCGGCTTCGGGGCCGTGAGCCTGATCGACTACTACCTGCAGCTGGTTGCGGGCACCGAGAAATCGCTCGACAACCTGCTCAGCCCCACCCGCATCGGCCAGATGGTGACGGCGGTGCTGATGGTCAGCGGCCCGGTGCGCGCCGCCTGGCAGCGGGGAGACCTGGCGCTGGGGGCGGCCGGGGTGGTCTCGGCCGCCATGCTGCTTTCGGCGCTGACCTTTTTCACCCAATTCGCGCACCCCTTCCGGGATCCCTGGGCGGGCGCGGCCGAACACCGAGCCGGCATCACGGCCTGGGTGCTGGAGGATTTCGGGGTCACCGGCATCCTCCTACAGGCCGGGATCCTGGCCGGCTTCACGCTCCTCCTGCTCCGCCGGTTCCAGGTGCGGCCGGGCAGCTTCACCTTCATCTTCCTGGTCAACGGCGCACTGCTGGTCGCTCTCAAAGGCCACTGGGAAATGCTGGCGGTGGCCGCGGTCACCGGGCTGGTCGCGGACCTGCTGGTCTGGCGCCTGCGCCCCGGTCACGGGGTCGTCGCGCTGCGCCTGGTGGCTGTCGCCGTGCCCGGCACCTTCGCCCTCTCCTACTTCCTGGTGCTGATCGCGACCCAGGGCATCTGGTGGGACGCCTATGCCTGGACCGGGACCGTGGTCTCGTCGGCGGCCTTTGGCTGGCTGCTCAGCTTCCTGGTGGTGGCGCCGACCCGGCGCGTCCCCGCCGCGGTCGCCTCCTGGCCGGCGCACCACGCCGAGATCACGCCCGACCAGGTGCGGGAGGCGCTCGAGCAGCTCGGGCGGCCGCGCGAGCTCGCCGAGAGCGCCCTCGGCTCGTTGCCCTTCCTGGCCGGGCGCGCCGGCGCCGGCGAGGAGCTGCGCGAGCTGCTGATCGACATCGTGCGCGAGAAGGCGGCCGCGCGAGACGCCCGAGACGCCGAGGCCGGCAAGATCCTGCTCGAGTACTACGTGAAGCGCAGCGGCACCCACGAGCAGGTCATGGAGCGCCTGCACATGAGCCGGCAGACCTACTACCGGCGGCTGGCGCAGCGGGCCTGGCCGATGGTGGCCGAGCGTCTCGACGAGCTGCGCGAGTACGCCCTCGTGCACCCTCCGGAGGTCGGCTAGCCTGTAGCTTCAGATGAACGCTGAGCGGCTGCTGGCCGAGGACGTCACGGCCGAGGCGCTGCTGGCCGACTCGGTGGTCGTGGCCGATCACAAGATCTACATTCAGGGCGGCGCCTGGAACACGATCTTCGCCAGCGCCCTGCCCGCCCGCCACCCCCGGATCGGGATCGCGCTGGTGGTGCGGGTCCCCTACGCGCTGGCCGACAACGAGGCCAAGAAGTTCACCCTCACCCTGGAGGACGAGGACGGCAACCAGATCCGGATCGGCGACCCCAACGGCGCCGGCCGAATCGAGGGTTCGTTCACGGTGGGCCGGCCGCCCGGCATCTCGCCGGGCGACGAGCAGCTGGTGGCGCTGGCCATCAACCTGGACGGGCTGACATTCGAGCGGGCGGGCGCCTACGTCTTCAAGATCCGGATCGACGACCGCGAGGTCCAGGCGCTGCGCTTCCGGGTCCGCCTCAACCAGCGCTGAGGCGCTGGGGGACGGCCGCGTTGTTGCAGTAGCCGAGCTCGTTCCAGACCTGCGCCAGCGGCTGCACGTTGCCCACGCTGTCGGAGGCGCGCGCGAGCACCTGGCCATGCCACGCGCCCCTGGCCTCCCAGCGCGTCCAGCCGTACGGCTCGGCAGACTCCTTGAGCTCGGCCGAGCACCAGGTCGAGCCCGCGTCGTCTGAGAGCTCCACCCCTGTGATCCGGCCGGTTCCCGTCCAGGCGTAGCCGGCAACCCGGCCGGCTCCGGCCTCGGTTATCACGGCGCGCACCCGCATCTCCCGCACCGGCCGGCCGTCGATGACGTAGCGCTCGACCTGGAAGTGTCCGCGGAACCGCTTTCGCAGGGCGTTCACCGACTGCAGCCACTTCACCGCGGCCATCCCATACCAGCGCGGGACGACCAGCCGCAGCGGCCCGCCATGCTCCATCGGGAGCGGCGCGCCGTTCATCCTCGTGGCCAGCAGCGTGTCCGGGTGGAGGGCCACCTCCAGCGGGAGGGAGCGGGCGAACCCGTCCGCTCCTTCGAAGCCGATCTCCCTCACTCCTTCCCGCAGTCCGGCGGTGCCCAGGACGTCCGCCAGCGAGACGCCCGCCCAGCGGGCGGTGGACACCGCACCCAGCGCCCACTGCTCACCTTCAACGGGCGGATCCAGGAAGGCCCGCCCGTTCCCCGCGCACTCCATCGTCACGACCAGCTCCCGGGCCGGGAGCCGGCCGAGCTCGGCGAGGGCCAGGCGCCGGGGCCGCGCCACGGCGCCTCCCAGCAGGAGGCCCGACCAGCCCTCCGGATAGGGGAAGTTGTTGCGCACGTAAAAGCGCTTGTTGGCGGTCAGCAGCCCGCGCTGCGCCTCGAGGTCGGCCTCCGTGCAGACAGCCGCGGCCATCAGCGTTCTATCGGGACCCCGACCAGCGAACCCCACTCGGTTCATGAGCCGTCATAGGGTACGCACGGCCGGGGAGCCGAGGAGCTCGTGCCGGACAAACCACGTGTGCGCGCTGCGCTCGCCGATCCGGCAGTAGGCGACCACCTGCCGGTCCCGCTGGCACGGATGCGGGTCTGCGGCCCCTGCTCGATCGGCTTCCGGGTGGCGTCGGCCATCGTCTCCGCCGATTCCGGCGAGATCGCGCGGGCACGCAAGAGCCTGAACGAGGCCGAGCGCCTGGCCGGGCTCTGGCGCGGCGGCCCCTGGGTGGCCGCCACCTGGGAGGCGCGGGCACAGCTCCGGCTGGCGGAAGGGGACGCCGGCCAGGCCGCGGCGCTGATGCGCGAGGCCGCGAACCTGTTCGCCGAGTCGGGCCGGCCGCTGGACGCCTCGCGCTGTGTGGCGGGGGTGCCCGCGGCCGCGGTCTAAGAGGCATCCGTGGGAGACTGTTAAGGGCGTACATCTGTTCGCAGATGTAGTAAAATTGGCTCATGTTGAATGGGGGTTGGGGGCAGCACTCCACCGCCTCGGCGATCCGGCACCGCAATGCCATGCTGGAGCAGCTGGAGGCGGTCGATGTCGAGTGCGTCTCGCCTGAGGAGCTCGGCGCCGGGATCAAGTTCCTCTGCTCCACGGCCGACCTGGTCGAGCTGCAGAAAGCTCGATGGGTGGCCGAGTTCGACCGCCGCCAG
>Ga0070707_100004617_pt1 | contig 12888 bp, 11 predicted proteins | sample KBSK5502metaG_FD_65468 | JGI IMG/M metagenome (GOLD analysis project Ga0070707, IMG submission 65468) | Corn, switchgrass and miscanthus rhizosphere microbial communities from Kellogg Biological Station, Michigan, USA - KBS K5-50-2 metaG | ecosystem: Host-associated > Plants > Roots >... | reverse complement strand
ATCCTGGTCTTGCACCGGCTACGACGGAAGTCTGTTCCGAAGATAACGCCGGAGGAGTTGCAAGCGGCCCTGGCTCACGAACGAGAGATGTTCGCGCAGCAGCACACGGTCGAACTGACGAAAGCGAACGAAGCACTGCGCGGATGTCTCGATGCGCTCGCTTCGGTGCCCGAATTGGATGAGCTCCTCGGACAAGTGATGGCCGCGATCACCCGGCAGCTGGGTGCAGCGTCATCTGTTTTGCGCTTGCGCAACTTCGAAGAGGATTGTTTGACCGTAGACCTTGTTTTTCAAGACGGCCGCGTAATGACTCCGGCGGAAGCAAAGTATCCGGAAGAGTTGCTATCGATTCCGCTTGATGAGCGACAGCTTAACCAGCTGAGGCAACCAGCGGCGATGTTTCACCTTCTCGAAAATATTCCACCGATTCCTGATGCTCATCGGTCCCTTCTGCTTGGGCTCGGCATAAAGACATTGCTCATCATTCCTTTGAACTTAGCTACGCAGTTAATCGGCAGCTTAGCATTTCGGTTCACTGAGGACCGCGAATTTCGTCCGGAGGAGATCGAGATAGCTCGGGCCCTCGAAAGCCAGGCAGCTCTCGCCATTCAGGTCACGCGATTAGCGAAGGCCGCCAGGCAGTCGGCAGTTCTAGAAGAGCGAAATCGGCTGGCTGGTGAGATCCATGATGGGCTGGCGCAAAGTTTCACTGGAATCTGCATGCAACTGGGAGTCGCCAAGGACGCACTATCGGCAAAAGAAGGTCATCCCCTCCGCAGCATTCAGCGGGCCGTGGAGTTGGCTAACTTTGGCTTGGCGGAAGCACGTCGTTGTGCCCACGATTTACGTTTAAGCATCGTTGACGAATCAGGACTGGCCGTGGCGCTGCAACGTTTGGTCGGACGCTCAAGTGTGCCCGGCCGGTTGCGTTGTACCTTCCGGTCCGACAAAATACCGGAGAATAACTTGCCGCCCAGGGTGCAACACGAGGTTTTCCGCATCGCCCAGGAAGCAATCCACAACGCCGTCCGCCATGCTATTCCCACTCTAATTGCGGTGACTCTTCGATGGGATGCACCAAACCTCGTTCTTCGCGTAAAAGACAATGGATCCGGGATCACCGCCGCTCGGTTGGAAAAGAGTGAAGGCTTCGGATTGCGTAATATGCGGGAGAGAACGTCAGAGATCGACGGAAGATTCGAAATCCAGACGGCCGCCGGCCACGGAACAACTATAGTTGTAACTGTGCCGATCTCGTCCTTCTAACTCGAATCAAATCTGCGAGTTTACCCTCGCTAATTTCCGTCCAGCTGGGTTTTCCCGCGCAGAGCGTGTTGTGGCAGCACTGCCGAAACTCGAGCGGCCTTACGATCATCTTATTGTTGGAACCTGCAGCTCTCGAGCGCTGCTGAGCAGGGGATCACTAAACCGCCGGGAGAGAGCCGCCTGATGCTCGAAAAAGTACCTTCCTTTCCGCAAAAAGTACCTGAGAATGAAATGGTAAGTTAGCCGAACCGGGTTGAGATTTACCTATGCTCAGCGACCAAAGAATTACAGTGATAGGAGGTAGCACAGGAATCGGATTCGCCGCAGCGGAGACGGCCGCAGACGCTGGTGCGGGCGCTGTCATCGATTCTGGCCGCGACAAGTGAACATCGTAAGACCAGGATTCATCGATACAGGAAAATTGCTGGCCGAGTTTCCACCAGCAGAACGTGTTGGTTTCCCAATAATGTATCTGACCGGCCCTACTACTAAACTTATTAACAATACTGGAGCTAATATATGACTCATTCCGATACCTCGCGAAGAGAATTCCTAACTTCTACGCTGCTGACTGGAGCTACCCTGCTGGCTGGAACGGGAGTAGCGTCAGGCGCGCAGAGCGCAGTTCAGCGGGTGGAGAACGGCGAGTTTTGGCCTGGTGGCGCGCGGCTCGCCGTCAGCTTCTCACTCATGTTTGAAGCCGGGGGGCAACCGATCAGCGGAGCCGGCGGACCAGTGACTGAACCCATTCAAAATGGCGCGCCCGATTTACCCACCGTTTGGTTTGCGCGAAAAGACGAGATTGCCAACTGGGTATTGAAGAATCAGAAACAGACGCCGGTCGTGCAACGCGGACCAGTTGCGGAAACGGGTCTTCCGGGTCCCAGTGCGATTTAAGATCGGAATAGCAGATCAAGTCTGCGCGACCGGAAGCTCGTTCAATCGATTTTTTCGCCGTCTGACCGGGTCGAAATGTGCCACTGGGAAAACAGCAGTTTTGGGTTAGACGCCACCTGGAGACGATATTAGCTTTCTGGGGATGCTTTATGACTGAGCAAACTCTGAGTGCAAATAAACCGGAAAGCTTTGATCGGTTCCGAGCAGACTTGGATTCAGAGCTGCTAAAGGCGCGAACCCTGATGGTTGGTCCAACCTTGGATGAAAAAAACTACAATCTTGTGATCGCCCGGCTGATTTTTCTTCAACAGCAAGATCCAAGTCAGGAAATTTCGCTCTGGATAAATTCCGATCAGCCTTCGGAAATTAGCGCGTTGGCCATCTGCGATGTGATTGCATCCTTACCCTGCGATGTCCGCACCTATTGTGTTGGGAGAGCTATTGGGGTGAGTGCAGTTCTCTTGGCTTCCGGCAAGAAGGGAAAGCGAACTGGCAACCGAAACTCTAGTGTCTGTCTTTGCCAACCATCGATTAATGCGAGCGGTAACGCTGGCGATCTGGACCGAATGAAACGACGCATCCAACTTGCTCGTGATCGCACGGCTGAGATCCTCGCGGCCATCTCTTCCAGGTCGAAAGCTGAAATATTGGTCGCCATAGATCGCCAATACTGGATGTCGGCTGATGAAGCCAGGGAGTATGGGCTTGTCGATCACATAAAATGACGATGACGACAGCATTGGAGTACTTGGTGCTCAGCCGAGGCGCCTGGGATAGAAATTTATCTGCGGATGACATCCCGGCAGGTCACTAGCGAGTTCTTCGCCTGGTTCGAGCGATTGCGCGATGAAGGAAAGATGAAACGCGGGCGTCAGCTTGGCCGCCCAGCAATCATCCAAAGATCCAATTGAAGCTGAGATGTATGCGTTGCTTCATTGTTCCATCTACTATTTGTTGCTCGTGGTGGTCGCCGCAGCCGGTGCTGGGGTTTGGTTAAAGGTCAGCATCCGAATCTTCCAATCATCGCCCTCACGAATCACTGACCAGTAGCCTTTGGCTTCTACCGGACCGAAGTTCTGGCCTTTGACAGTTGCACTCCATTTTCCGGTTGCCCACATCTCGTTGCCAGCCGTACCTATAATGTGAGGAGAATCATCATCGACCGGGGCGAGGTTGTTGCTTAATTGGACTTGCTTGAACACGCCTGCATAATACTTCTCGATGGACTCCCGACCGGAAATCGGCCCGTCCGGCGTTACTAGAATCCCGTCCTCCGTGAAGACCGCAGCCACGGCAGCGGCATCGTTCTTGTCGAGTGCATCGGTATGTTTTTTAATGGCCGTGATAAGCTTCTCGCGTAGTTGTGGATCGGGCGTGTTTGTTTGTTGAGCAAAGGTCGGCAAAGCAAAGCTGATTGCCAAGCCTACAAGGGCAACTATTAGGGGTGTTTTCATTATCTCCTCCCGGGGGGTAGAGTGGTTTGCCGCCCTACCGACCTGCTGCGGGTTTTCTCACGTCGCGAGGTAACATCCGTGTCGCCGGGGCAGGAGGAATACATTTAGCCAAAGGTCTCTGAGCGACACGCAAATGGAAGCCTCCGCCGATTGGGCGTCAATGAAAAAATCGGTCTCGGGCAACCTGATTAGCGCTTGCCACATCAGCGCATAGTCGATCGGTCGAAGCGCCTTTAGGCCCAGCGCCTTCGTTGGTCCGTGGACGACATTTAGTAGGCGAAAGACTCGTCTGGTTTTTTAACCCAAACAAGCGTTCCGTCAGGTCGAGAAAATGCAGCTGCTTTTCCTTCTTATCCCGCCGATCGGGATCGATCGGGTGCTGCAGCATGGTGAACGGGATTCCGTCGGGAATAGAAAGAGACTTCGCCCGGCGTTGCGTCTTCAGAATTTCCTGAATAGCTAATCCTTGCTCTAGGGTGGGTGTCTTCCTGCCGACAAACCAATCTGTCACGATCTGGGGCGTTGTCCCGACAACTCGTGCAAGCTCTGAGTGGTGCCCGTACTGGGCATCGCACCACTCCTCGATTTCTGCTAGCAGCTGAGCGCTTCCTAATGGCTACCCCGCTGTGGCCCGCTCGATCCGCACCTCGGACAGATTGTCGTGGGTCGTTCAGAAGTCCTTGGTCAAGCTTCCCGAATTTTTCTCGCTCCACGCCAGCGATTGAAGAATCACCTCGTCTTCGTCGGTTCCGGTAATATGCCGCAGGAGTCGCTCTGAGTCCTTCTCGTAGATGAACGTCACAAACGTACCGCCGTCTCCGCTTCGTGATGCGTGCAATTCGGCTACATGGTGGTCGCGATCAATACTGCATTGGAAGGATGACGAGTTCCTCACGTCATAAGAGACGCAAGCTGAGCCATCCGGCTGCGAACTTTTACTCCATCAGAGCATTCACGTTATCAACCAAATCTGCTGTTGATTATGACGAATGTAGCAATTGCAAACATGGCACTGAACCCGCGCGAAGTCCCTCTATCAGGGCGAGACAGCCATCCTTTGCGGTCTTAGCCGGGCGATAGCATCGGGACACGGTGAAGTCTTCGACTTGGCGCGCAGCATGATAGGGGAGCAGGAACTGGCAATTCTCGGGAATGGGAGGCGTCTTCGAGCTTCTTGTCGGCGCGATTTACGCGCTGCGGGTACTCCACAAAGCCAGGGGTCGGTTGAATTGCTTATACTCGTCATAAGCAGAATGAACTTTAGTAAAGCCTGGCCCTCGTCATCTAAGATAGTTCTCCAAGCCGCGCGGCTGTTTGGACGATTAAGAGAGTTAACTGTATGCCAAGTAGTGACGCCCAGCACGTCTCGTGGAAGGAAGTAAGCGGAGAATTGAACCGCTTGCACTGTTTGATCCCGAAGCACCAAGGCCAATTTCGATTGGCTGGGCGCGATGACATAGTGGACGATCTCGAATGGTGCCGCTTCCTGTTGATGAATGCTGAAACGGCCGCCATTAACTTTGCTAAGAAAGGGTCGTCCTAGCCAAAGTAGCGCCAATGGGCTTCCGCTTCAGAAAACGCATTGCATCGTTCTAGGCGTTTATCAGAATGTCGGGAAGAAATCCACCTAGCCGCTTCGTTTCGGCATCCGGAAATGATCGGAGCTTGGCCAAATGATTTGCCCAGCGGATCGTGTTCGCCGGCCAACGAGGCCGAAGTGCGTCGGTTGCCTCAGGCCAACGCGGGCAGCGATCCTTCTCGCGACGAATTCCTGGAATTCAAGGCATTCGTCACGCTGACCGAGCAGTGATGACTTTAAGTTGCGCATAAAGAGTAAGAAAGATCTCGGCAAGAGTCTCGTTCGTCTTCCCTCCATTCTCCCATACTGTTCTCGACAAGTTACAGTAGCGTTTGTGTATGCCCCGAGGTCCTTCCTGGAATCGTATCGAGGTTGGGAGGTTCTCCTGTTGATTGGTCGCTAGTTGTTTAGGAATACGCTCCACCCTCGACTGGTCTTAACCGACGGAAGGACTCGACTATCATTCCTTGGTCAAACTTTACGAATTTGCTCGCACCAGACCAGCGGTCATAATGCTCGCCGTCTCTGCGTCGAAAATAGAAAGCGGATCCGCGTGAAGGATTGGTCATCAAAACAACGGTTATTGTCCAAAGCATAGCTTTAGTTTTTTGGGCCAATAGTTCTCGGCTGCATCGACAAGGTTCTCCAATACCTTTCTCGAAGTGTTGCCGCCCGCTATTGCGTATGGCAAATGTCGGACGCCCCACGACGTTGCAAAAACGCTCACTAGAATCAAGGTCCGGCCGCAACCGAGCCAATCGGCTGAAGAATAGCGCCGCGCGTTGGCTTGTTAGAAATCTTCGGCGTGTCGCAAGACGTTGTACAGATAGATGACCTGGACAGGTTCGTTAAGGGCGGACAGCATGGAAGGGTGGCTGATTCCACGATCTATCCCTCCGAACCCTGACAAATTCATAGCATGAAAATACCTTGCATTTGGTCACCCGCGCTGAGCATGGCGATGGGCCTCACTGTTCTCTCCAGTCTCCACGCCGCGACGCCGGAGGAAACCCGCGCCATCGCGAAGGACGCATGGCTTTACGCGTTCCCGATGATGGAGAGTTACAATACGTGGTATTTGCAGGCGGTGGTGAAGGGCTCGTCGACCTACATTGGAGGTTTCAACAAGTTCCGCCACTACTCGGAGGCGTTCACAGCGGCAAACCACGACCTGGTCACGCCGAACAACGACACGCCATACTCGTGGGCGTGGCTCGACCTGCGCGCGGAGCCGATCGTGATCAGCGTTCCGGAGGTCCCGATTGAACGCTATTATGTGCTTCAGTTCATCGACCTATTCACCTACAACTGCGCATATATCGGCTCACGTTCGACGGGAAATGAGGCGGGCGATTTCCTGATGGTCGGCCCTCGGTGGAAGGGCGAGGTGCCGGCGGGGTTCAAGAAGGTCTTCAACAGCGAAACGCAGATCGTCGGGATCCTCGGGCGTACGCAGCTCAACGGACCGGAGGACGTCGAGAACGTGCGGAAGGTGCAAGCGGGCTACAAACTCACGCCTCTAAGTGCGTTTCAGAAAAAGAGCGCGCCTCCCGCTGCTCCGGCCCTCGACTTCCCGCCCTACAACAAGGCTAAAGCAGCGTCGCATGATTTCATCGGCTACTTGAATTTCTTCCTAGCGCTGGCTGAACCTCCCCACCCGAAAGAAGTGGCGCTGCGCAAGCGCTTCGGGGAAATCGGCATCGCGCCCGGCAAGTGGTGGGATGCGAGCAAGTTGGACGCGGCCACGCTTGCGGCGATCGATGAGGGTGTGAAAGAGGCGCAAGCGACTTTGAAAGCGAAACTAGACGTGACGCTGAGTTCCAACGGGCTCTTCGGATCGCGCGAGGCGCTCGGCGAGAATTACCTCACACGTGCAGCAGCCGCTGCGAAGGGGCTCTATGGCAATGATCTCGAAGAGGCGTGGTATGGCGGCTCCGTCGGCGATGGCAGCAAACTCTCGCAGGTCTATTTCCCCAAGGACCAACTGCCACCCGCGAAGTTCTTCTGGTCGGTCACGCTCTATACGCTGCCTGCTCGCTTTCTCTACGACAACCCTCTCAACCGCTACTCCATTGGCGACCGCACTAAAGGACTCAAATACGACAACGATGGCGGCTTGACCCTCTACGTCGGCCACGAGTCGCCCGGCCCGGACAAAGAAAGCAACTGGCTCCCCGCGCCCACTTCCAAATACAGCTTCGTCGCCCGCGTCTATGGGCCGAGCGAAGCGGCGAAGACCGGCAAATGGAAGCTACCCGCGATGACGCCGGTCAAGTGAACCGAATGACATAGACTAAAGACTGATCGGCGGTTAATGGTTCATTCAAGCGAGGAGTCTTGAGGAAGCGGTAGAGATCGCCGCAGGCAACCCATGTCTAGACTGCGGTGTAACCATCGAAATAAGCCCCATAGTCCGGAAGGACCCGGAGGTCTAGCTCGCATTTGATTCGACTAAGCACTGCGATGTAGCTCCGGTCTCGGAACCGGCAGATTACCGGTTATTGAGGTCGGCACCATTGTACATCGGCTGGGAAACAATCCTATCTTTGGAAGTAACCTGGCGATAGTCCCCCTCCGCATTTCGATAGGTGGAAATTTCGTAAGGAGCGTTATATTCGACGAACTGTTGCGTGTCGACCGGTGGCCCCCAATAAAGGTCAACCAGATCCATAGGCATGCCCGGGTCAACCTCGTCATCCAATAGGTCGTCGCACCAGGTGTCAACCAGTTGAGGCTCGTATCCGAGGTCGAAGTGCTTCCGCCATTTTCCAAGCGCTATACGCCGCAATTGCGTGGATCGCTCGGGGATCAATGGGGGAAACGCTTGCCTCAACCGACAATTGACCTTATCCGGCGTGGCGTGTTCTGCGAGCAAAATGGCGCGAACGGCAAATGATTCCCTGAAGCGAGCTGCTATTACTTTGGTCATGTTAGTTACAGCCAAAGCATATTCTGCCAAGAGCCAGACTTCGCCCCTGGCGCCGTTCGCGATTCAACGCCGCGATGTCGGTCCGTACGACGTGCAGATCGAAATTCTTTATTGCGGGGTTTGCCATTCGGATCTGCACCAAGTTCGTAACGAATGGCACAATACTATTTATCCGTGCGTACCGGGCCACGAGATCGTCGGCCGAGTCGTGAAGGCCGGACGCGAAGTCAAAAAATTCAAGGAAGGCGATGTGGCGGCGGTTGGTTGTATGGTGGATTCGTGCCGCACCTGCGCAAGCTGCCTGGCGGGCGACGAGCAATTCTGCGAGCATTTCCCCGTCCTCACTTATAACGGCGAGGACAAGAAATTGGGCGGGGTTACCTACGGCGGCTACTCCAATAGCATCGTAGTCGACGAAGGCTTCGTGCTGAAGGTCTCCGAAAACCTCAACCTGGCGGCGGTGGCACCGTTGCTTTGCGCGGGGATCACGACTTACTCGGCGCTCTGTCATTGGAAGATAAGGAAGGGCCAAAAGGTCGGTATCGTCGGCCTTGGCGGGCTGGGACACATGGGAGTGAAATTCGCCAATGCTTTTGGCGCTCACGCTGTTCTGTTCACCACTTCGCCGAACAAGACGACCGACGCGCTGCGTTTGGGCGCGCATGAGGTCGTCGTCTCAAAGAACGAAACCGAGATGAAAAACCATCTCAACAGCTTCGACTTCATTCTGGACGCCGTCTCCGCGCAGCACGATGTGAATGCCTATCTGGAATTGCTCAAAGTTGACGGAACCCTGACGCTGGTCGGCGCACCCGAACATCCGCTGCCAGTCGCCAGTTTTCCTCTGCTTATAAAACGCCGCCGGTTTGCCGGGTCCATCGTCGGCGGTATCCGAGAAACTGAGGAGATGCTCGACTTCTGTGCGGAACACGGAATCACCGCGGATATTGAACTCATCCAAAATCCAGCAGATCAACAACTTTTACGAACGCTTATTGAAGAGCGATGTGAAATATCGGTTTGTCATAGACATGGCTTCGCTCAGGACGGAGGCTACGACCCAAGGATGATCTCTCGGTTCCGAGTTTCCAGTCTTCTTCCGCGAAAGCTCGAAGAGCTCGGGCTTTCGTTGCCGGTGGTGTTGCGACACGCGGGTCTGCCGATGGGGCTATTCAATCAGGAGAGAATTCTGGTAACAACGGAGGAATTTTTCGCATTGTGGCGCAGCATTGCCGAAGTCAGCCCTGATCCGGCGATTGGACTCAAAATTGGAAATGAGCAACGCATCGAGCGCTACGATCCGATCGCGATCGCGGCACTCTATACCCGATCTTTCCGCGATGCTCTTCAACGCCTGGCGCGTTACAAGCAGTTGACCTGTCCGGAGGAGGTCCGTCTCACGAGCCAGGGGGATGAATGCTCGGTCCAGTTCGGGTGGCTTCTGGCCAGGGAATCCGAGCCGGCGCTACTTATTGACGTTTGCTTTGCGTGGATCGTAGCAATTGGGCGCCGCGGCACCGGCAGTCCCGTCACCCCTTTACGGGTGCAGCTGACGCGAGCACTAGCGTATCGAGAGATCCTTGAAGACCACTACGGATGCCGGGTAAAATTCAAGTCGAATCGGAATGCGCTCGTGTTCCGCAAGAGCGACTTGGACCGGCCGTTCGTGACCCACAATGGTGAGCTGCTCGCCATGCTGGCACCGCAGCTCGAAGCGGAGCTGAACAGTCGGCGGTCTCACCAAACCATCCGCGACCAAGTGAAGAACACTCTTAAACCTTTGCTCGCGGGCCAGCGTCCGTCCATCTTGGAGGTAGCCAGAGAATTGAATCTTAGTGCACGAACCCTACAGCGCCGGCTCACCGAGGCAGGTCTGACGTTTCAGCAGGTCTTGGAGGAAGCGCGCCGGGAGCTCGCCCGTCATTACCTCCTCCAATTTTCCTTGGAATTAAACGAAGCCGCTTATCTGCTGGGTTACGAAAGCGCCAATTCCTTCTTCCGTGCTTTCCGCCACTGGGAAGGCACCTCCCCGGGCCAATGGCGGGACGATCGCCGGCAGGCGAACACTGTGGCTCCGACTGTTGAGCCGGCGACATATTGTCAATGACCGACAAAACGGCAACTCACGCGCTGGCCGACTCGCTCTTTGCCCGGATTGATCCGTGAACAAACTGACGAAAGTTGTCAAATGTTACGCTCGCTAACACTGGCCGGTTTCTCAAGCTCGCCGATGCTCATTCCGCCGCTACTCGTACCAGCAATTTCCCAAAATTGTCACCGCGGAAGAGTTTTTGAAAGGCTTTAGGGGCCTCTTCTAACCCTTCCACGACGTCCTCCCGGTATTTGATTTTACCTTCGCGAATCCAACCGACCATATCATCAAAAAATGCCCCCTGCTGCGCAATGAAGTCGCCTCTGAGGAAGCCGCGCACCGTCAAGCGATTGGCAAGGATCGCACGCATCAGCAAAGGAACTCGGTTCGGTCCTGCGGGCAACTCGGTATCGTTGTAGTGGGCGATCAATCCACAGACCGGAACTCTCGCAAAATTGTTCAGAAGCGGCAGAACAGTTGCAAAGACCTTGCCACCGACATTTTCGAAATAGACGTCGATTCCGCTGGGGCATACTTCTCGTAGACGGTGGTCAAAATCCAGGCTCAGATGGCTGACCGCCGCGTCGAAACCGAGTCGCCATCGCAGCGGATACGATGACGGCTGCGTTCTTAGATTGGGGTGAGCGTAAGGCTTCGGTGGAGCTCTTGTGGCCGGGTGCGACAAAGGGCATACCGGACAGTCGCCGCTACCGAAGAAATGGCGCCGACCCGCCACGGATCGGAAACGTCCTTTATTGGACGAGCCCCGGCTTTCCCTCAGCCACTGCCAGCCGTCAGTTTTGACCGATAATCGTTACAGAAGCGGACAAAAGTATCGCTGGGCTCCCCCAAGGCGCCACTGGGCAGAACCCAGTAAAATCCGCGCCGGACTAGCAGATTGGCGATCGGTAACGCGCGAAGCTTGCCCAGAGCCAATTCCTCTTTCACGCTCCAACGAGACAGAAATGCGAGCCCGAGGCAGTGGATCGTAGCCGTCTTAATCGCTTGGATATCGGCGATAACGTATTGGTAGGCCAGGCGCCTGGTTTGGATCCCTAGCTTGCGCAGAGCGGTTTCAACTACCGCTCTCGTTCCCGAGCCGGATTCGCGCCAGATCAACGGAATTTTGTAGAGGTCTGGCACGGAAGTAACCGACGCAGCCAGACGTTGGTAGCTGCGAAACATCGGATTGGTACCGGCAACGAGGATTACTTCGTCTTCCACAAACTGCTCCAGCCTGAGCCCCGCCGCGCGTGGACTACCTTCGACCAAACCGAAGGGATAGGTTCCTTCTCGAACCGATTCGAGGACGGATTGCGTATTATCAACCCGCAGTTCGACCGTCACCCCAGGATAGATTCGGCAGAATTCGGCCAGGAAAGTAGGGATGACCTGGGAGGCAATGGTAAGACTTGCGCCCAATCGCAGCTGGCCGGCGAGCTTTTGTTCGCGGTGAAACGAAGCTTCGATGCGGGAGAGGGTGTTCTGGATCTCCATCGCAAACGTCTGCAAAGTATTACCTTGGGCCGTTAGCTTAACGCCGCGGGTGGAACGGGAAACCAGTGGTTTGCCCATGACTTCCTCAAGCCGTCGCAGATGTGCGGTGACGGCCGGTTGCGACAAGTGCAACTGCTTGGCGGCAGTCGAAATCTTGCCGCACTGGGCCACGGCGAGAAAGGATCGGAGAAGTCTGAGGTCGAGATCGTTTGGATTCATCGGATTCCCTTCAGCGGAGCAAGATCCGCCTAAGAACATATGATATCTCAATATCAGCAATGCTGATAGCCTATCCAGTCAATTGCGCCGCACGACGTGCTGCGCATCGAGAAAGGTGACCTGTCGGACAACCGCATCTCAGCACAGGCCGATCATGCTCGGCGGTGACATCGGCCGCCCCTGCCGCGGTTTCAGATTGTATCAATTCTGCGAAAGGCACATCATTCCTGTCGGTTCGTCCCCTTATGGCTCGGGAGAACCTGAGCATGAAGAAAACCCTCGGAATCACTGTCGCACTCGTCCTCAGTATTTCGGTATTGATTGGGCTCACTTCGACGGTCGGCAGTACGGCCAAGCACGGTGGTCCGATGCTCGCAGCCGCTAATCGACACAAAATTCTCTTAGTAACCGTGGGAAGCGAGCCGAAAACGTTGGACCCCGGACTGACCGACACCGATCCTGAGGGCAAAATTGAAGAAGCTCTTTTCGAAGGTTTGGTCATCACCGACCCAAAGGACGGTTCCAAACAGATACCGGGAGCCGCCGAGGCCTGGGAACATAACAGTGACTATTCCGTCTGGACATTTCACCTCCGGACCAATGGGAAGTGGTCAAACGGCGATCCAGTGACCGCAGATGACTTTCTCTTTTCGGTGAAGCGAGTTCTGACTGCTTCGTTGGGCGCACCGTTCTCCGAGTATTTCTTCGTCATCAAGGGAGCCAGAGAGTATCTAGGCGGCCAAATCCAAGATTTTGATCAGGTCGGGATAAAAGCCCTCGATCCTTATACTCTACGATTTGACTTAACCGGGCCCGATCCCTATTTCCTGGCATTGCTCACTCTTCAACCCTTCCAACCGGTACATCCACGAACAATTCTGAAGTTCGGAAGCATTGGTCAACGTGACACCAAATGGACGGAGCCGGACCGTTTTGTGGGTAACGGGCCGTTTGT
>Ga0070707_100004612_pt1 | contig 12892 bp, 11 predicted proteins | sample KBSK5502metaG_FD_65468 | JGI IMG/M metagenome (GOLD analysis project Ga0070707, IMG submission 65468) | Corn, switchgrass and miscanthus rhizosphere microbial communities from Kellogg Biological Station, Michigan, USA - KBS K5-50-2 metaG | ecosystem: Host-associated > Plants > Roots >... | reverse complement strand
CGCCCATCTGTTTGGCGTAGTCGGAGAGCTTCATGCTTCTAGTCTACCTAACTGCGAAAGGATTGTCGAGAATACGCAAGGATAAGCTATTATTTCTGCGCACGTTTACAATACAGCCCACCGCTCTTTAGATGGTCCGCCGTCGAGACGCGCGTCGCGCTCACCTTTGCGGTCGTCTGGGTCAGCGCCCTGGCAGCCTAGCAGGCAGGGCGCTCGGACCTCATCCGCGCCTCACAGCTGGTGCTTGCTCACATATGGGAGGGAACGGGGGTTATGAAATGCCCTCATCCCACTGTCACGAACGGCACCGATTCTGCTGGCAAGGCTGCGGCGAAAACGCTCCTGTAACCAGTGGACGAACCTACTGACAGGCAACCGACCTCGCCGATCGTGCTAGCCGCAGGAGCGAGATTTCTCGGGCTCCGGGAAGCCATTAGTCGACAGGAGGGAGTTTCATGAGGGAAGAGACGTCTTCCGGGCTCAGCCGGCGTGACATGCTGAAGTTGGGACTGGGAACTGCCGCTGGGGTGGGGGCGCTGGCCGCGCTGGAGACCCTGCCAGCCGCCATCGCCACGGCCGCGCCGACCAGGCTCGAGGAGATGACCGTCGCCGAGATGCAGGCGGGTATGGCCGCCGGCACACTGACGTCGGTTGATCTGGTCAACTTCTATCTGACCCGCATCCAGACCCTCGACCAGCACGGGCCGACCGTCAATTCGGTGCTCGAGGTCAACCCAGACGCCAAGGCCATCGCGATGGCCCTCGACGCCGAGCGCAAGGCCGGCCACACGCGTGGCCCGCTGCACGGCATTCCGGTCCTGCTCAAGGACAACATCGACACCCACGACAAAATGCAGTCGGCGGCAGGGTCGCTGGGCCTGGTCGGCACGCCGGCGCTCACCGATGCCACGATGGCGGCCAACCTACGCGCCGCCGGCGCCGTCGTCCTGGGCAAGACCACCCTGAGCGAGTGGGCCAACTTCCGCTCCTCCTTCTCCACGAGTGGATGGTCGGGACGGGGTGGGCAGTGCAACAACCCGTATGCGACCGACCGCAATCCCTGCGGCTCAAGCTCTGGTTCGGGCGCCGCCGCCTCCGCAAACTTCACGGCCGTCTCCATTGGGACGGAGACCGACGGGAGCATTCTCTGCCCGGCCAGTATGAACGGCGTGGCCGCCATCAAGCCAACGGTGGGCCTGGTTTCGCGCGCTGGCGTGGTGCCGATCTCGCATACTCAGGACACCGTCGGGCCACACACGCGAACCGTGGCGGACGCCGCCGCCGTACTGACGGCGATCGCGCAGCGCACGCCCGACCCGCGCGATCCGGCCACCAGCCCCCACCGCAACCTCATCCCGGCCGACTACACCGCGTTCCTCAACCCACACGGCTTGCAGGGCGCGCGTATCGGGGTGTGTCGCGACTTCCAGGGCTTCAGCCCGCACGCGGATGCCCTCTTCGAGGACGCGCTGACCGCCATGAGCAACGCCGGCGCCACCCTGGTGGACGTGTCGTTCCCGCACATCAGCGACATCAATAACGGGACGAATGAGTTCGTGGTCCTGCTCTTCGACTTCAAGGGCGACGTGCAGAAGTACTTCGCCACGCGGGTCGGCGTCCCTTTGGCGAACGGCACGCTGCAAGACGCGATCGACTTCAACAACGCCCACGCCGCAGAGGAAATGCCGTTCTTCGCGCAGGAGATCTTCGATCTGGCGGAAACCTTCGACATCACCGATCCGAATGCGCCCACGCCGTTCGGGCCTTCGTACAATCAGGCCCTGGCCGCCGACCGTGTATTCGGCGCCACAGAGGGCATCGACCTCCTGCTGCAGCAGAACAACCTGAAGGCGATCGTCGCGCCGACGGACTCCCCGGCGTTTCCGACTGACCTGATCAACAGCGATCACTTCATCTTCGGGTCATCCGGGCCGGCGGCGATCGTGGGCTACCCAGTCATCAACGTGCCCATGGGCTTCACACTCGGTGTGCCCGTAGGCATCTCCTTTATGGGCACGGCCTTCAGCGAGCCGACACTGATCACGGTGGCATCCGGCTTCGAGGCGGTGACCCACGCCCGGCAGGCGCCGAAGCTCCTGGCGACCCTGCCATTCAACACCAAAGGCGAGCCGACGAAGACGCGCCCGCGCCGCTTGCAGTCGCAGCGCGTGGTCCCAGGCCATCTCTAACGGCAGTGTCGAAGCAGCCGGGACGGCGGCTGATCCGCCATCCCGGCCCACCCAGCTCTCCGCCGCGCGCCTAGGAAGAGCGGCTGGGCGGGCCTCCGCGCCGCGTGGCCTTGCCGCCATAGGCGCGCCCCGCGCCCTTGCGATCGGTCGCCGCTTTGAGCCGGCCGCTGGTTGGGGCACGTGGTGGCCGGCGTCCGTCGCCACTGAACGACCGCTCGTAGTAGGGCCGGCTCGTGTCGCCGCGCTCGCCCTGCTGGTCCCAGACGCTCTCCGGTAGCGCGATATCCGCACGCGGTTGTTTCCCGCGGATCGTGGTACGGTTGAGGGCGGCGCGCACCGTCTCCGCCGCTCCCTCCGGCACCTCCACAAAGGTGAAGTTGTCGTAGAGATCGATGTCGCCGATCTCATCGCCGGGAATCCCCGCTTCATTGGCGATGGCGCCCACGACATCGGCCGGGCGCACGCCGTCACGCTTGCCCACGCGCAGGAACAGACGTGCCATGCGCTCTCCACTCCGCCGCCGGTCTCGCCGGGCGCGGGTCGTCGGCTCGGTCTGCCGCGTCTCACGGCGCTTGCCCGGGCGTCCCTGCTCGTCGCCAGCCGTAACCGGCGCCTCGGTACCTGCGGACGCGGCCAGCTCCGCCTCGGGGGCTGGGCGCAGCCAGGCGTCCGCGCTGCCGGGGCGGGTGGCGTCGCGCGCCTGCACGGCCATCTTGAAGGCCGCCGCCGCGATCTCGGCGGGGTCGTGCGTGCCAGAGAGGTCCTCCACCAGCGCCAGGAAGGGGTCCAGCGCGCCGGCGTCGAGGATGTTCATCACGTCGTCGCGGAAGGCGGCGCGCCGGCTGGCGGCAACGTCCGCCAGCGTCGGCAGGCGCAGGCGCTCTAGCCGGCGATGAATCGCATGCTCGATATTGCGCAGCATGCGGATCTCGCGCGGCGTCACCAGGGTCAGCGCCTCGCCGCCGCGCCCGGCGCGGCCCGTGCGGCCGATGCGATGGACGTACGATTCGGCGTCCAGCGGCAGGTCGTAGTTGATGATGTGGCTGACGTCCGGGATGTCTAGCCCGCGCGCGGCGACATCTGTCGCCACCAACAGCTGCGTGTGCCCCTTGCGGAAGCGCTCCAGCACACGCTCGCGCTGGGCCTGGCCGATCTCACCATGAATGGCCTGCGCCAGATAGCCGCGCGCCGCTAGCTGCTCGGCAACTTCGTCGGCCGCCACACGCGTGCGCACGAAGACGATCGCCGATTCCGGCGCCTCCAGGTCCAGGATGCGCGCCAGCGCCTCCGACTTGCCCATCCAGGGCACCTCGTAGTACACTTGGCGCACGCGTGGGGCGATGGCCTCGCGCGCGGCGACGGCGATGTGCTGTGGCTCGCGAAGATATTGCGCGGCGAGGCGCGCGATGCGCGGCGGGATGGTAGCCGAGAAGAGCTCCGTCTGGCGTTCCTTCGGCAGCGCCGCCAGGATGGCTTCGATGTCCTCGATGAAGCCCATGTTGAGCATCTCGTCGGCTTCGTCCAGCACCACGGTGCGCACGCCGCTGAGGTCAAGGGTGCCACGATTGAGGTGATCCAGCAGACGGCCGGGCGTGCCGACGACGGCCTGGACGCCGCGGCGCAGGGCGCGCAACTGGCGGTCATAGGGGGCGCCACCATAGATCGGCAGGGTGACGAGCTCGCGGAACCGGCCCAGCCCGTGCAGTGCCTCGGCAACCTGGATGGAAAGCTCACGCGTGGGGACGACGACGAGCGCCTGTGGGCGTAGCTCGTTCACGTCCAGGTGTTCCACTATGGGCAAGCCATAGGCCGCCGTCTTGCCGGTTCCCGTCGGCGCCTGTGCGATCACGTCCGTGCCTGCCAGCAGCAACGGGATGGTCTGCTCCTGGATTGGCGTGGGGGCGGAGAACCCCAGCTCTTGAATGGCGCGCAGCGCGTCGGCGCCGAGCCCGAGCGCGGCGAAGGCGGCGGTGTCAACCTCGGACTCGGGGGGAGTGGTCGAGGTCGTCTCCGTATCCTTCGTTTCGTTCAACGTGTCGGTCATATGGCTATCCTCTAATCTGCCGTGCGCTTGGGGTGTTATGGTCTCGCAGCCGCTGTCGTTGTCGGCGCATCAGCATACTGTACCGCACAGGAAGTGCCGCTGCCAGATACCGACCAGCCTGGCCGAGCGGTACGCGCGGCCTCACGCCGCACGCGACGCAGAAAGAACCGCGACCCACGCTGGCATACACTGTGCACTATTTCGAGCGTCGTCTTTCGTTTGGACTGCGCAGCAAACGAAAAGGCCTTGTCGGCGCTGGAGACGCAGCGCGCCAAGGCCAGGACAACGAGATACACATGCACGACGAGAGCGAGCCGGCCCAGGCGCCGGCGTAAGGGGTCTTGGCGGTGAAGAACGGGTTGGCTGGGTTCGCGCTCAACGCGCTGCTGCGCGCCAGCATCGCCGCCTTTCTGGTGGACGTGTTGCGGCACCCACAGGACCCACGCTACGCCGGCAAAGCGATCCCCATACGCAATCTGGTGGTCGTCGGCAGCCTGAGCCTGCTCTTCCCGTTCCTCCACCTGCGCAGCCACGGGCGGAGATGGCAGCGCTATCCAGTCTGGTCCGACAATCTGTACCTCTCGATCTTCTGGCTCGATATGGCCGGCAACGCCTTCGACCTGTACGACCGCTACACGCACTTCGACCTCATCCCGCACCTCCACGGCTCTGGCGCGCTGGCCGCCGTGCTGCGGCACGCGTTCGGCGCGCCACCCCTGGCCGCTGTCGGGTTGGCGAACGGCATCCATGTGCTGCTGGAGGCGCAAGAAATTGCGACCGACGTCTTCTGCGGCACGCATAACGTGCGCGGCGCTTGGGATAGCGCCGGCGACCTGACCTCGGGTCTGCTCGGCACACTCCTCTATGTCGGCGCTCCCGAGGCGCTCAAGGACCGGCGCGCGCACGATGAGTGAGACCGGCCGCGCCGCTCTCTCCCCCTCTCCCCCTCTGGCCATCTGGCCGCCAGTCAGCGCCATACCCCGTCTGGTTGAGCCTCCGGCAATCGCACAGGACTTCCGCTCGCGCATAGAGCCTCGCGCCCCAGAACGTCGGTGCCTCATGCACCCCGCGGCGATTTTATATCACCCTGCCAGTGTCTTGACCATCGTGACGAGTGGCGTGCCGAAAAGCTCGTGAGGGCCCTCGTCGCTCTGCTGGAAGCCCAGCCGCTCGTAGAGGCGGATGGCCCGCGCGAGGAACGGCGTCGTGCTGAGGAAGAGGCGCATGTGGCCCTGCGCGGCGGCGAAGCGCTCGACCTGCGCGAACAGCGCCTCGCCGATCTGGTGCCCGCGCGCGCTGGGCAGCACGGCCATGCTGCGGATGTAGAGGCCGCGCTCGCGCGCCACGGCGGCGACGGTGCCGACGATCACCGCATCTTCCTCGCGCTCTGCCACCCAGATCGGTCCCTCGTCGAGCCGGTTGAGAATGGTGTCGCTCGCCGGCGTGGTGGCCGCCAGCCCTTCCGGCGTGTAGAGCGGCGTGTACTCGGCGAACGCCGCGCTGAGCACGGCGGCGATGGCGGCGCAGTCATCCGCCGCCGCCGGTCGTATGCGGATGTGATGCTGGCCCGCGGGCGCTGTCATGGTCCGGCCCGTCCTTTCGCCAGCCCGCACCTTACCCTTATGCCGGAATGCCTTGCAGGATGGCGGCGTAGAAGAAGACCACCAGCACGGCAAAGAGCAGGCTGTCCATGCGGTCCAGGATGCCGCCGTGGCCCGGCACGATGGTGCCGCTGTCTTTCACGCCAGTGTCGCGCTTCAAGAGCGACTCCGCCAGGTCACCGACGGTGCCGGCAACGGCGACCAGCACGCCGAGGACGACGGCATGCCCCCACGCCACATGCAGCGGAATCGTCGTGTGCGCCGGCAGCAACACCGTGAAGACGAGTGCCGCGATGATGGTGAAGAGCATGCCACCGGCAAAGCCCTCCCAGGTCTTGGCGGGGCTGACGTGCGGCGCCAGCTTATGCCGGCCGAAATAGTGGCCCGCGAGCAGCGCGAACGTATCGTTGGCCCAGACCATGAAGAACAGCGCCAGCAGCCAGCCGAACCCCGCCGTCTCTGGGCCGGCCTGATTGCCGCGCAGCAAGAGGAAGAAGGCGAGCGGCCAGCCGACATAGAAGGCGCTGGCCAGCGCCAGCGCCCAGTCGCGGACGCTGCCCTCGATACGCCAGCGGGTGAGGATCAGCCAGGCGGCAGAGACCATGAGGAGCGCGCTGATGGCCGCGCCCGCCAGCAGCGCCAGCCGCACCGGCGCGACCCCCTGATGCCACAGCTCCGCGAGGAGAAGGAATGCCACGCCCGCCAGGGTGCTCAGGATCAGCGGCGGGCGCCACCCCTTATGGGCAAACATCTGGCGCAGCTCCCACATGGCGACCACGAGGGTGATGAGCGCGCCGGCGAACGCCACCCAGCCGCCGAACCAGACCAGCGCGATGACGATGGGGATCAGCACCAGCGCCGAGAGCACACGCTGGCTCAGTGTTGCCAGCCAGGCCAGGGGTGACGCTTTCACTTCTCCACTCGGTTCCGCGACTGCGCTACGCCCGGCCTTCGCGCCACGCCTGGCGACGTGAACGCGCGATGCATGCTCCGACATCGCGGTGTCCCCGCATTCTCGCACGGTGCGCCGCCGTCGCTCACCCACCGGCCCGCGTGACACGCGCGTCGCGCCGCCGAGATGGGAAAGCCGAGGGCGGTCAACGCGCTCCCTTCACGGCAGATTGCGCCAGGGGTTGCGTGTGCGACGAGCCATTCTTGGCCGCCGCCTCCGCTTCCGCCGCGATCTGCGAATCCAACTTGCCAAAGCGCCGCTTGCGGCTGGCGAAGGCCTCGAGTGCGGCAGCAAAGTCCGCCTCCCCAAAGTCCGGCCAGAGCACCTGGGTCGAATAGTATTCGGCGTACGCCACCTGCCAGATCAGATAGTTGCTCAGGCGCATCTCGCCCGCCGTGCGGATCACCAGATCCGGGTCGGGCAGGTCGCGCGTGTAGAGGTGGCACGTAATCAGCTCTTCGGTGATCTCATCGGCTGGCGTGCCCTGCGCCACGATCTCGCGCACGGCGTCCACGATCTCGGCCCGGCCGCCATAGTTAAAACAGACGTTGAGCGAGAGCTTGGTGTTCGCGCGGGTCAGGTTCTGCATGTGGTGGATGGCGTCTTGCACGTCCGGCGCGAGCCCCGAGAGGCGACCTACATGGCGCAGTCGCACCCCGTTCTCGTGCAGGCGGTCCAAATCGCTGCGAATGGTCTCCCAGAAGAGACGCATGAGGGCGTCGATCTCGTCCTGTGGGCGGGCCCAGTTCTCGGTGGAGAAGGCATAGACGGTGAGCATGGGCACGTGGTAGTCGTTGCAGAGCTCGACGGTGCGGCGCAGCGCCTCGACTCCGGCGTGGTGGCCGAGCGAGCGTGGCAGATGGCGCGAGGCGGCCCAGCGTCCGTTGCCGTCCATGATGATGGCGATATGTTGTGGGATGGCGCGGCCTTCCTCGAAGGTCAGCCCGCGCAGCTCGCGCCGCCGCTCGGCCTCTTGCGCGCGCGCGCCGCCATCCAGCACCCCGCTGACCATTGCCAGCAGATTGCGCAGTCGTCCGTTTGCCATGCTCACGTCCCAGCTCTTCTCGCGCCAGCCCAGCGCCACGCCGTGGCTAGACCGACAGGATTTCTTGCTCCTTGGCGGCGCCGATCTTCTCCAGCTCCGCGATGTAGCGATCGGTCAGCTTCTGCAGCCGGTCGGTATCGCGCTTGAGATCGTCCGCTGTGATCTCTTTCTTCTTCTCCTGCTCGCGCAGGTGATCGTGGCTGTCGCGCCGGATGTTGCGCACCGCCACCTTCGACTCGTCCACTTTCTTGTGGACCACCTTGACCAGATCCTTGCGCCGCTCTTCCGTCAACGCCGGAATCACGATGCGGATGAGCTGGCCGTCATTGTTCGGGTTCAGCCCGAGGTCGCTCTTCTGGATCGCTTTCTCGATGTCGCCCAGTATTTTGCGGTCCCAGGGTTGTATCGTCAGCGTGCGCGCGTCCGGCGCATGGATTGCGGATAGGTTCTGCAACGGAGTTGCAGTGCCATAATACTCGACCGTGAGCCGTTCGACTAGAGCCGGGCTAGCCCTTCCTGTACGCACCGTCCCCAGCTCGCGTTTGAGCGCGTCCACCGCGCCCTGCATACGGTGTTCGCCATCCGCGAAGACATCGTCCGCCATCTGTTTCGCTCCTTCCCGCCGCGCCATCGTGGCGGAATTGCCTAGGGGTGCGCCCAGTGTGCGTCGTCACCGTCGGGCATGTCATGCACGAGCGTGCCACGGCGCTCACCCCGCACGATTGCGGCCACGCTGCCGCGCGCCGCCATATCGAATACGACGATCGGCAGATGGTTTTCCATACAGAGCGAGAGCGCGGTGCTGTCCATCACGCGCAAGCCCATGTTCAGCGCGCGCATATAGCTCAGCTCTTCGAAGCGGCGCGCGGCGGGATTGCGCAAGGGGTCGTCATCGTACACGCCGTCTACCCGCGTGGCCTTGAGCAAGACCTGGCAGTGCAGCTCGACGGCGCGCAAGGCGGCGCCCGTGTCGGTAGTGAAATAGGGATTGCCGGTGCCTGCCGCCAGAATGACGACGCGCCGCTGCTCGAGGTGACGGATGGCGCGGCGCCGGATGAATGGCTCGGCGACGGACGGCATCTCGATGCCCGTTTGTACGCGCGTATCTAAGCCCATCCGCTCCAGCGCGTCTTGCAGTGCCAGCGCGTTGATGACGGTGGCCAGCATGCCCATATAGTCGGCCTGGGCGCGGTCCATCATGCCGCCAGCGGACGCCGGCTTGCCGCGCCAGATATTGCCGCCGCCGATGACGATGGCGACCTCGACGCCCATTTCATGGACCTGCACCAGCTCGTCGGCAATGGTTTGCAGGACACTCGTGTCGATGCCATAGCCCTGCTCGCCCATGAGCGCCTCGCCGCTGAGCTTGAGCAGCACCCGCTTGTAAGTCTGTGCCGGCGCCATCTCATCTCCTTCTGGTGCCCTCGCCCCAGTGCCCTCGCCTTCGCCCGGCATGCCAAGGAGCCGCCACGATGGGCGGCTCCTGACTGCCCCGGCGCCAGTTTACTCGCCCAGGGCGTAGCGTGTGAAGCGGCGCACGACGATGTTCTCACCCGTCTTGCGGATCACGTCGTCAATCAGCTTCTTGATCTGAATTTTCTCGTCTTTGATCCAGGGCTGCTCCAGCAGGATCTGCGTGGCCAACTGCTTGTTGACCTTGCCCTCAGCGATCTGCTCGCGCAGGTGGGCAGGCCGCTTCTGCACTTCGGGCTCGTTCAGCGCCTCGTCGTGCAGCTGAGTCCGTAGCTCGGCCGGCACATCCTCGAAGGAGATATAGGTCGGGTTCGTGCCGGCCACCTGCAACACGAGCTCGCGCGCCAGCTGCTTGAATTCGTCGCTGCGGGCCACGAAGTCCGTGCTGCAATTGAGCTCGAGCAAGACGCCCAGATTGCCGCCATGATGGATATAGGACGTGATGACGCCTTCGCGGGTCTCGCGCTCGGCGCCTTTGACCTTCTCGGCGCGCTTCTGCCCTTTCTCTTCGAGTAGCTTGACGGCGTCGTCGAAGGACTTGGCTTCAGCCAGCGCATTCCTACAATCAACGAAGCCGGCGCCGGTGACTTCACGCAGCCTGGCGACCTCTTTCGCGGTAGCTTCCATTATAACCGTTCGCTCCTCAGTGCAGCTCCTGGCGGCCAGCACGTGGTGCTCGCCTTCCGGCTGCTCTTATCAACGTCCCGGCGGGACTATCGTATCACGCCAAAAGGCACTGGGCGTGCACCCGAATGCCACGGCGCAGGCACACAAACGCGCGGCACACCGGGCCGTGCCGCGCGCTCCGGCGGGTTGCCCCGCCGCTGGTGTCCAAGTCGAGGCCTATTCCGCCTCGGCGGTCACTGGCTCTTGGGCGTTGGCCTGCGCGGCGCCTTCCGGCTCGCGCTCCCGCTCGCCCGGCTCGATGCCGAACTCTTCGAGCGAGACAGGCTCGGCGCTCACCTGGCGCTCGCGCTCGCCTTCCTCGCGGTCCTTGACCGCCGCCTCGCGCTGGCGGCGGCCATCGAGAGCAGCATCCGCGATCTTGTTGGCCAGCAGGTTCACGGCGCGGATGGCGTCGTCGTTGGCGGGGATGGGAAAGTCCATCTCGTCGGGGTCCGTGTTGGTATCGGCCAGCGCGACCACTGGAATCTCGAGACGCCGCGCCTCCATCACCGCGGTGTGTTCCTTCTTCGTGTCGATCACGAAGACGGCGCCAGGCAGGCGGCGCATGTCTTTGATGCCGCCCAGCGTGCGCTGCAGACGATCCATCTCGTCCTGCAGGTGCTGCGCTTCCTTCTTGGGCAGCCGCTCGAGCTCGCCACGCTCTTTGCGCGCCTCGAGCTCGCGCAGATAGCGGATGCGCTTCTGGATGGTCTCGAAGTTGGTGAGCATGCCGCCCAGCCAGCGACTATTGACGTAGAACTGGCCGCTACGCTCCGCCGACTCCTTGATGGCTTCCTGCGCCTGCTTCTTGGTGCCGACGAACAGGATAGCGTCCCCGTTGGCGGTCAGCGAGGTGATGAAGCGATAGGCTTCGTTGAGCCGGCTGACGGTTTGCTGCAGGTCGAGGATGTGGATGCCGTTGCGGGCGGTGAAAATGAAGGGACGCATCTTCGGATTCCAGCGGCGTGTCTGGTGCCCGAAGTGAACGCCGGCCTCCAACAATTCTTTCATAGTTGCGACACTTGCCACGATGCGTGCTTCCTCCCTTAGTCGTCCTCCGCTGCCGTCATCTCGTCTGGGGGGCGCCGCGCAGTTTGCGCGGTACAGCGCCAGGCCCCAGCCGATCGGGCAGCGTGTGAAATAGTGGTGCGCGCCACGTCGCCAGCGGCTGGCAGGCGCACACTCGACCCAGTATACCATATCGCGGGCGCAGGCGGCAATTGCCGGCAAAGGTCACGCCACCTGGTAGCCTGGGCTGCTCAATCCATGGCGAGGCCGCCGTTGACCGGCGCATACGTGCCGGTCATGAAGCCGCTGTCGTCGCTGGCAATGAACGCAATGACGCGCGCAATGTCCCGTACCCGGTGTCGCGCGGTGGCCCGCGCATACATCCACGCCGAGTGCGCGCGACCACCGTTAAGGAACGCGTCACGCGCGGTCACGTGCGTGTAAGCCTCCCCGCGTACGCTGCGGTCATGGGCACAGCGACCCCGCGGGCCGCTGAGGCACAACGTCCATGGGCGCATGTAGACCCACAGAGACTCCGGACACGCCGATGCCTCGCACTCCCATGCCCAGGCGCTCTGATTGGAGGAAGCTGGCACGTCCTTTCCCATCTCCTCTCGTGGAGGGAGGAGCGTGTTGTGGGCACGGAGTGCGTGACAGGGGACTGGAGGCATCGTATGGCCGCCGAGATCAAGGTGGGGCCGCCGAACCTCACGATCAGCCAGGGCCGCACATTCATGGTGACGGACCCGAACGGCGAGATCGCGCCGGAATCGGATGCGGGCATCTTCGCCAGCGACACGCGCTACATTAGCGGGTACCGGCTCTTCGTGAACCAACGGCCATGGAAACTGTTGACGTCGAGCCAGATTGCCTTCTACGCGGCACGCATCCGCCTCACCAATCCGCCGCTGACGACGGACGAGTTCGGTGGCGAGATCGCGGAGGACACGATCGGGCTGACCATCGACCGCACCGTGGGCGAGGGCGTGCACGAAGACCTCTACATCACGAACTTCAGCGGCAAGGAGGTCCGCCTCTTCCTGGAGCTGGCGCTCGAGGCCGACTTCGCGGACATCTTCGAGGTGCGCCAGCACCGCTACGTGCAGCGCGACAACATCACCACCATGTGGCACCCGCACAAGCGCGAGTGGCGCACGACCTACGACCACGAAGACTTCCACCGGGCTGTGTCGTATGAGGTGGTGGCGGAGGACACGCCCGTCGGGATCGTGAACGGGCACATTCGCTTCGACATCCATCTCGGCACGATGCAGCAGTGGACCACCTGCGCCGAGATCGTGCTCGAGCAAGGGCCGCACATCAAGCGATCCGTGTACGGCCATCGGTCGCTGGCGATACTGCATTCCAGCGAAGAGCTCACTTTGTCGCACAACGAGGCATCGCAGAGCGACTTCGACGAGCGGCAGCGGCGCTGGCGGGGGCACTGCACGAGCGTGCAGACGCCGAACGACCACGTGTACCGCATGTGCAGCCAGGCCGTGGATGACATGGGCGCGTTGCGCATCTACGACCTAGATGTGTCTGACATGGCGTGGGTGCCCGCGGGCGGCGTGCCGTGGTACGTGACGCTCTTCGGCCGCGACAGCCTGATCGTCTCGCTGCAGAATATGTCGGTGGCGCCGGAGTTCGCCCGCGGCGCGCTCACGCGACTGGCGGAGTATCAGGCGAAGGAGCGCGACGACTGGAGCGACGCGCAGCCCGGCAAGATCCTGCACGAGGTGCGTGTCGGCGAGCTGGCGCACTTTCACCGGATTCCCTTCACGCCGTACTATGGGACCGCCGACGCGACCACCCTCTATCCAATCGTGCTCGCGGAAGCATATCGCTGGACGGGGGGGCCGGAGCTGCTCGCGAGCCATTTGGAGACGGCCGAGGCGTGTTTGCAATGGATCG
>Ga0070707_100004610_pt1 | contig 12894 bp, 8 predicted proteins | sample KBSK5502metaG_FD_65468 | JGI IMG/M metagenome (GOLD analysis project Ga0070707, IMG submission 65468) | Corn, switchgrass and miscanthus rhizosphere microbial communities from Kellogg Biological Station, Michigan, USA - KBS K5-50-2 metaG | ecosystem: Host-associated > Plants > Roots >... | reverse complement strand
CCCGCCAGCCCCGACCAGGGCCAAGGATCGGGCCCTTTTCATGAAATCGCGCCTCGACGGCGCGGTGGGGGCCACGGTCTTCATGAAAAGGGCCCGAATAGGCCCGTTGCGCGCCCGCGCCGCGCCCCTCTAATCTAAGACCGCTTCAGGCTTTCGTCAGCGCAGCGAGGGGGTCGTGGATTTGAACGCACGCCGTCTGTCCTACTTCGTCGTGCCGCTCGTGGTCGCCTTCACGGCGGCGCCCGCGCCGGCCTTCGCGGCCGGCCCGCCGCAGGGCACTCAGACCAACGACGCCTACGCGGCCAGCTACGCCGCGGCGGGGGTGACCAACACCTTCGCCACCACCCAGAAGTCCAGCTGCTACACGCCCGAGGTGCCCTACGCGACCAGCGACGGGCCCACCAACGGCTACACGGGAGAGTCGGCCTGCGGCACGGCCAACACCGGCGAAGACGTCGGACCCTACGCCACCCAGCAGGGCAGCCGGCCGGGATTTCCGGCGACCACGCCGATGCAGGTCAAGGACCACTCGGAATCCGACATCCGCGTCGATCCCCACAACCCCCTGCACCTGATCGGGTCGTCCAAGTGGTTCGTGAGCGCAGAGGGCTACAACCACGTCCTCGGCTTCTACGAGTCGTTCGACGGGGGCCAGACCTGGCCCAGCCAGGGCCACATCCCCGGCTACGAGGGCTGGACCGACAACACCGACCCGGTCGGCGCCTTCGACGGCTTCGGCAACTTCTACGAGTTCCTTCTCCCCTACCAGTTCTCGTACGACGCCAACGGCCACCACGACTTCAACATCGGCGGCCTGCCCAACCCCGGCCTGCCCAGCGAGGTGGTTTCGGTGGCGGTGATGCCCCCACACGCCGCGAAAACGACCGCGAAGTGGATCTCGACCCACGGCGGAGCCCCGGACATCATCGCCAGCTACCAGAGCGTGGGCGGCGCGCCGGACAAGCAGTGGCTGACCATCGACAACAACCCGGCCAGCCCCAACTACAACACCATCTACGCGATGTGGGTGGTCTTCGACGGCCCCTTCGGCAGCAAGCCGTTCGTCTCCACGGCCAAGGCCCTCGCCGACGGCACCCACACCGACTGGTCGGCGCCCCAGAAGCTCCCCACCCTGACCGGGACTTCAGCCGACACCTATCTCCTCCCGCACGTCGACCCCGCGGGGACGGTCTGGACGTCGGTGACCCACTTCCCCAGCACCATGCAGCGCTCGACCTACATCCTCGCCGTGGACTTCTCGACCGACGGCGGCGCCACCTGGCAGGGGCCGCTGCAGGCCAGCGGCTCGATCATCCAGAGCCCGGCCCGCTATCCCAACACCACCTACCGCTCCGGCATCGCGGACAGCTTCGCCGTGGGCAACCACCTCTCGAAGCAGGGACGGTACCCGCTCTACATCGCCTACGAGGACTTCAGCGCGGGCGTGGCCAACGAGATGCTGACCGCCTCCTACGACGGCGGCCAGAACTGGACCACGGCCATCATGGTCAACGACAACGCCGCTCCCGCTCAGGAGCACCAGGGCAACCTGGCGGTGGCCGCCAGCGGCACCGTGATGGTCAACTTCTACGACCGCCGCCTGCCCTGCCCGAGCGCGGGCACCGCGGAGGCCGCCGCGGCCGGATTGGCGCTGGAGGCGACGCCGCCCTACGGCGCCGCCGACTACTGCGTCAACGCCAGCATGCAGTTCTACACACCGGCGCTGGCGCCGATCGGGCACAACATCCGGATCAGCCAGCACGCGTTCGATCCCCAGCTCAACGCGCCGCACTCGGGCTGCGCGACCTGCGTGACGACGTTCATCGGGGACTACTTCGGCAACACGAGCACCGGCTCGACGAACTTCTCGACCTTTGTGAGCACCTTCAACGACGCCGCCGGCAACCCGGCGCACTACCAGCAGCAGGTGGTCGCGACGTTGAGCGTGCCCTAATCAACCAAATGTCAAGCGTCACTTGATACAGGCTGCTAAAATCTGAGAGAGGGGCATGGACCGCCCGGCCTTGCCAAGGCGCCGGGTGTCCAGCCCCACTTTCACGTCTGGACGGGCTCTGCCTCGTACACCCGGCAGCCGCCCCCCGAGCGCTTGGCCGCGTACATCGCGGTGTCCGCCATCCGCATCAGGAGGTCGCCGTCCTCGCCGTGGTCGGGGAAGAGCGCGATCCCGATGCTGGCCGAGATGCGCACGTTGTGGGCTTCTACCCGGAACGGCCGCTTGAGCGCCAGCACCAGCTTGTCGGCGCCGCTGCGGGCGCCGTCCTGGCCCCCGACGTCCGGCAGCACCACCGCGAACTCGTCGCCGCCCAGCCGGGCCACGGTGTCGGAGGCCCGCAGCTCGCCCTGGAGCCGTTCGGCCACCAGCTGCAGAAGGCGGTCGCCGGCGGCGTGGCCGTGGGCGTCGTTGACGGCCTTGAAGCCGTCCAGGTCCATCACCAACAGCGCCCCGACCTCGTCGTCGCGGCGAGCGGCCCGGATCGCCAGTTGCAGGCGGTCGTGGAGCAGGCTGCGATTGGGGAGGTCGGTGAGCGGGTCGTGGAGCGCGCGGTGCTCGAGGGCCGCCTCGTGCACCTTGCGCAGTGTGATGTCCTCCACCATCGCGATCAGGAACAGCGGCTCGCCCGAAGGACCGCGCACGGCCGAAGCGATGGTGTTGCCCCACACATGCTCCCCGGCGCGTGAGTAGCGCAGCTCGGCCTGGTACTCGGCCGTCTCGCCGGCGGCCAGCGCCTTCAGGGCGCGGTGGTCGCGGTCGTCGTGGTGCACCAGGCTCATCAGCTCGGCGCCGATCAGCTTCTTCTCCGAGCGTCCCAACATCGACTCCAGGGCCGGGTTGGCCTCGATGATGCGGCCGTCGAGGCCGAGGCGCGCGATGCCGATGGCAGCGCGGTCGAAGACGGCGCGGAAGCGCTCCTCGGTCTCCTGGCGGGCGGCCTCGGCCTGCTTCCGCTCGGTGATGTCCTCGACCATGGCGTAGTAGAACTCGGGCTCGCCGTCGGAGCCGCGGACCAGGCTGATGGTGACGTCGCCCCAGAACCTGGAGCCGTCCTTCTTCACGTAGCGGCGCTCCAACCGGTAGCGGTCGATCTCGCCCGCCCGCAGCCGGTCGAAGAGCTCCTGATCCAGGTGCAGGTCCTCGGGGTCGATCAGCTCGCGGGGGCCGAGCGCGCGCAGCTCGGCGTCGCTGTAGCCCAGGAGCTCGCGGCCCATGCGGTTCATCCAGGTCATCTGGCCGTTGAGCTCGTTGCGGGCGATGATCACGGGCGCCGTGTCGTAGATCGCGCGCAGCGCGCGCTCGCCGGCCGCCAGGTCGGCGTGCAGGCGGGCGCCCTGGACGGCGGGCGCGATCTGGGCCACCAGCAGCGAGAGCAGCTTGACCTCGTCCTGGCCGAAGCGCCGCGGCTGCCGGCTCATGGCGGCCACGGTCCCGATCGCGCGGTCGCGGGCCAGCAGCGGGACCGCTACCGAGCTGCGGAACCCCTGCTCGCGGGCCCAGAACAGGCCCTGGTCCCAGGTCTGGTAGTCGTCGACGATCACGGGCTCCCGGCGCATGAAGGCGACGCCGGCGGTACCCATGCCGGGGCGCACGGGTGGCGGCGCGTCCTCGACGCTGTCGGTGTCCGCGACCACCGTCAGCAGCTCGCTGTCGGGGTCGTACAGGGTGACCGTGGCGCGGTCCACACCCACCAGCTCGCGCGTCTTCTCGGCGAGCAGGGCGCACAGCTTGCCGGGCTCCAGGACCCCGCCGGCGGCGACCGCGATCTCGTGCAGGAGGCTGAAGGTGCGGGCGCGCTCCTGGGCCGCCTCCGCCAGCCGCGCGGCCTCCAGGGCCGGGGCCACCTGCGCGGCCAGCAGGGAGAGCAGGCGCAGCTCGCGCTCGGCGAACTTGCGCCGATCGAGGCTGAAGGCGCCCAGCGTGCCCACGGAGCCCTGCTGCGAGATCAGCGGCACCATCAGGGCGCTGGCGAAACCCTCGCGGCGGCCCCAATCCGTGGCGCCCGGCCAGTGCGGGTAGTCTTCGACCGCCAACGGCCGGCCGGCTTCGAAGACGCTGCCCGCCAGGCCCTGGCCCGGGCGCAGCCGGCCGCTCGGCCCTGGGGCCAGGTCGGGGGCGCCGCTGTCGGCAAGCGGCACCAGCTCCTCGTCGCGGGGCACCCAAACGCGGAGCACCGCACGCTCGACGCCCAGCAGGTTGCACGCCTCCTTGACCACCAACCGGGCCAGGCGAGCCGTGTCCAGGACTCCGCCGGCGCCCACGGCCAGGTCGTGCAAGGTGCGCAGCTCGCGGACCTGGCCCTCGCTGGCTTCCAGCAGCCCGACGGCGTCCAGGGCGGGCGCGATCTGGGCCGCGACCAGCGCCAGGGTCTCGGCCTCTTCGCGGCCGAACTGGCGCGGCTCCCGCGAGTGGACGCCCAGTGTGCCGACCGGGCGGTCGCGGACCATCAGCGGCACGTGGACCACGCTGCGTACCCCGCGGGCGCGCAGTCCCGGCGTGGCGTGGTCCCAGGTCTGGTAGTCGCCCACGATCACCGGCTCCGCCCATCGGAAGGCCATGCCGGCCGCGTCCTCGCCCGGCTTGACCACTGTCGGGGGGTGCTCGGCGGGGTCGTTGTCGGCCAGGGCGCGCAGGAGATCGGTCTCCTCGTCCCACCAGAGCAGAACGCCCGAATCGGCCTTCAGGAGCGCGCACGTCCGCTGCACGCAGAGTGCGGCCAGGTCGGCGGGCTCGCGCATGCCCCCGGTGGCGGCGCCCATCTCGTGCAGGGCCTGGAAGATGCGCGCCTGGTCGTGCCGCTGCTGCGCGAGCTTGGCGGCTTCCAGCGCCGGCGCGACCTGGGCGGCGAAGAGGGTCAGGAGCTGCTCCTCTTCGGCGGGAAAGCTGCGGGGCTGGTACGTCCACACGCCGAGAGCCCCCACCGGCCGGTCGCCGGCGATGAGGGGGACGGCCAGCGCCGAGACCATGCCCCGGGACTGCGAAGCCGGGACGGCCAGGTCCCAGTGCTGGTAGTCGTCGACCACGACCGGCAGGCCGCTCTCGAACGCGAGCCCGATGGCGCCTTCGCCGGGGGGCGTAGGCGGCTCCGGCACTTTCGATTCGGTCTCGGCCACCGGCAGCAGCATGTGCAGGTCGGGGTCGTAGGAGAAGATGACCGAGCCGTCGACCTTGAGCAGGGCCCGGGCGTGGTCGATGGCGAGCCGGGCCACCGAGCGCAGCCCCCGGGTGCCGCTGGCGATCGCAAGCTCGTGCAGCGCGTTCAGGGTGGCGGCTTCGAGCCGCGCCCTGCTGGTGGTTCTCTCCCCGCCCTGAATTACGTCCGTCGGAACCTCTCTTCCCCCGCGGCAGCCTAAGGCCAGCCCGTGCCCCTCAGATTAGGGGTTGGTTAAGTATTGTGAAGGCTGCCTGGCTACGGAACCTCAGTGTCCTGTCCCGGAGGAACGGTGACGGCTCGCCGCTGGGGGCGCCGAGATCAAGGCGCCGACGAGCAACGGAGCGAACGCGTCCCGAGACGCGTGAGCGAGTAGCGCAGGAGGCAACGCAGAGATCGGCGTCATCCAGCGGATGAGCCCGAAGGGTGGCGAAGCCACCGTCAGCGTTCTTTCGGGACGGGACACTTAGTTGAGGCGGGCGAGCAAGCCCCTGGCGGTCAGCTTGAGCGGCCCGGCGAGGTCGGGACTGACCGCCGCCCAGGCCTCCAGCTCGCGCACCGCCGCTCGGGCCCGGCCCTGGGCGGCCACGGCCTCCGCGAGCTCGATGATGTCCTGCCCGGTGACCTCCGGCAGCGCCAGCCGGAGCCGGAGCGTCCACTCCACGCCCGAGGCGTCGGCGTTGACGCGGTAGACCAGGCCCAGGTTGTTGAGCATGCGGCCCAGGACCTGGGCGCGGTTGACGACGGGGAGCAGGGCGGCGGTGAAGGGGACCTCGGGGCCGGCCCCGGTGGCGGCCCGGAAGAGCAGCTCGCAGGCCTGCTCGTCCAGCAGGGCGCCGCCGTGGAAGGCGTCCATGAAGACCCCGGAGCGCGGCTCCCGGACCAGGAAGTGGCCGGGCATGCCGATGCCCTCGAGCACGATCCCCGCCCTGCGCCCGACCTCGATCGCCAGCACCGAGAGGGTGATGGGGATCCCGCGGCGCCGCTCCACCACGCGGTGCAGGAAGGAGTTGTCGGGGTGGTAGTAGGAGGCGGTCTCGCCCGCGAGGCCGAGGTCGGCGAAGAGGCGCGTGCGCAGCGCGGCCAGGTCGCGGACGCCCACCGCCATCGCGTCGAGAGCTTCGGCCACGCCGTCGATGTCGAGGTCGGGGTACTCGCGCAGGCCGATCATGGCCGCCGCCCGCGTGAGGTCGATCTCGGCGTCCGGCCGGTTCACGATGTCGGCGAACGTCTGGAGGGTGTCCACCCCTCCTATCGTAGGGGCGGGGCTTGCCCCGCCCGAGGATCAGGCGCTCAGCGCAGGATTCAGCGAGAACGCCGGCAGCCCGCCCGGCGCGGAGTCCTGCTCCACGTGCCGGACCAGGCGCTGGGCAAGGAGCCCGGTGGCCCGCGCCGTCGCCCCGTTCGGCTCGCGCACGGCCAGCACGTCGCCGGCCAGGGCGGCCTTCTCCAGCTTGAGCCCCTCGTGGGGGAACTGGACCGCGACCGGGCGTCCGAGCACCCGCTCCACGTCGGCGATGCCCATGGCCGAGCGGCCGAGCGGGTTATTGAGGACCACGTGCACGCGGCCGGCGGGCAGCCGGAGGACGTCACCCAGCACGTCCAGGAACTGCGACATGTCCTTCATGGCCGTCAGCTCGGGAGTGGCCACGGTGATCACGTGGTGGGAGATCTCGAGCACGCTCAGGACGGAGTCGCTGAGCCCGACCCCAAGGTCGAAGACGACCTGGGTGAACATGCCGCCGAGCACCTGCAGCGTCCGCAGCACCAGCTCCGGCGTCATCAGGTCGGCCTCTTCGGGACGCAGGGCGGTGGAGAGGACCAGGAACCCGGCCGGGTGGTGGACGATGGCGCCGCGGAGGAGCATGTCGAAGCTCTCGGCGGGGGCGTGGGCGATGCGCGCCAGGCTCGTGGTCGGCGTGATTCTGGCCAGCAGCGCGGCATGGTTGTAGGGCAGCGAGAGGTCGAAGAGGAGAACGTCGTCGCGGTGCTCGCGCGCCAGCATGGCGGCCAGGTTGAGGGCGATGGTGCTCTTGCCGGAGCCACCCTTGGGCGAGTAGACGGCCATCATGGTCGCCCCCGCGCGGGCCCCGGCCCGGGCGCGGGCGGCGATCGCGCTGAGGCTGGCCAGGCGCTCGGCGGCGGCCCGGGCGAGGTCCTCGGGCAGCGTCGAGTCGGGCGGCAGCGTCCGCGCCAGCGCGGCCCGGTCCAGGGCCAGCAGGCGGCAGTCGGTGAGCGCGCACATGCGCACCTTGCCCAGCTGTCCGGCGTCGAGCGAGTCGGGGTCCATCACGTCGCCCGCCCCCAGGTCCACCAGCGGCACCTCGCGCCCGGGCGCCTCTTCGACCAGCACCTCGCAGGAGCCGGATTCGATGATCCAGATGGCGTCCCGGCCGCGCTCCGGCCCGACGATCTCGGCGCCCGCGCCCACCGCGTGCAGCGCCATCTGGCGGACCAGCCGGCGGAGCTCCTGGTCGGGCACTCCCGAGAGCAGGGCGACCGGCTCCAGCGCGTGCAAGCGGCGGTTGACCTCGTCGAAGCTGAAGGCGGGGCGGCGCGGCGCCTGTGGCTCCGGCTCTTCGGGGTTGGCCGCGGCCGCGGCGAGGCGAAGGTGATCCAGGACCTCGTCCGCGGGCAGCGGCTTGCTGACCATGAACCCTTGCGCCAGCTCGCAGCCGCTCGCCTTCAAGAGATCCCACGTCTCCTGGTCCTCGACGCCTTCGGCGACCACCCGCATCCCCAGGTTGCGCCCCAGGTCGATCGTCGACTGCACGATCACGGCGTCGTTCTTGGCCCGCGCCATCTCGAGCACGAAGGACTTGTCGATCTTGATCTCGCTCGCCTGCAGCCGGCGCACGTAGGCCAGGGAGGAGTAGCCGGTGCCGAAGTCGTCGATCGCCAGCTGGACGCCCATCGCCGCCAGCCGGCCGCTGATCTCGGTGGCCAGCTCGGGGTCGGCCATCAGGGTGCTCTCGGTAATCTCGACCTGGAGCAGCCCGGGCTCCACGCCGTGGCGCTCCAGGATGGTGGCCAGCAGCTCGGGCAGCGCCTTGTCGTGGAGGCTGCGCACCGAGAGGTTGACCGCCACCTTGGTGGGCATGCCCTCGTCCTTCCAGGCGCGTGCCTGGCGGATCGCTTCCTCGAGGACCCAGCGACCCAGCGGCTCGATCAGGCCCGTGTGCTCGGCCAGGGGCAGGAAGCGGTCGGGGGTGAGCAGCCCGTGCGCGGGATGCTCCCAGCGCACCAGGGCCTCCACGCCGAGCACGGCGCCGCTGTTGAGGTCGACCTTGGGCTGGTAGTGGAGGACGAGCTGGCCGTGGTCGATGGCCCGCCGCAGGTCCGCGATCAGGGCCAGGCGGCTGGCGCTGTTATCGTCCTGCTCGAGCGTGTAGAAGGCGAAGCCGCCGCCCGCGCGCTTGGCCGCGTACATGGCCACGTCGGCGCGCCGGAGGAGGGTGTCGCTGTCCCGGCCGTGCTCGGGGAAGAGGACGACGCCGATGCTGCCGCCCACGTGCAGCGTCTCGCCGTTGACCTCGAACGGCTGGTGCAGCGCGGCCAGCAGCTTGGCGGCGGCCTGCTCGGCGCCTTCCGGGGCGTCGATCCCGGGCAGGATGAGGGCGAACTCGTCGCCGCCCAGCCTGGCCATGGTGTCGGAGGCGCGCAGCTCGCCCGCCAGCCGGTTGGCGACCTGGCTGAGCAGGACGTCGCCGGAGGCGTGGCCGAGCGTGTCGTTGACCTCCTTGAAGCGGTCGAGGTCCATCAGGAAGAGGGCGAAGGGCAGGTTCTGCCGCTTGCCCAGCCGGATGGCCTGGCGCAGGCGGTCCTGGAGCAGGACGCGGTTGGGCAGGCCGGTCAGGACGTCGTGTAGGACCTGGTGCTCGAGCTCCTCCTCGCGGGACTTGCGGCGCGAGATGTCCTCCAGCGTGCAGAGCAGAAAGGCGGGCCCGCCGGTGGCGTCGGGCACCACCGAGGTCACCGAGCGAACCCAGGCCGGACCGGCCTGCTTGCGCTGGATGCGGAACTCGGCCTGCACGCTGCCCAGCTCGAAGGCGGTGAGGTCGAGCACGCCGATCGAGCTGCCATCCTCGGGATGCAGCAGCGTTTCCACCTGGCGGCCGGTGAGCTCCTCTCGGCTGAAGCCGAGCAGGCCGCAGATGGCGCTGTTGGCGTCGGCCACGACGCCCGACAGGTCGAGCCGGAGCATGCCCAGGGCGGCCTGCTCGAACATGGACCGGAACTCGGCCTCGGCGCGGGCTTCGTCGCTTACGTCGGTGAGCGTGCAGACGACCTGGTAGACACTGCCGTCGGCGGCGAGGGCGGGCTCGGTGTCCACGCGCACCACCAGCCGGGCGCCGTCCGGGCGCGTGATGTTGACGCGGGAGCCGTGCAGGGCGCGGTCGAGCGGGATCTCGAGGCCGAGGGGGAGGGGGCGGCCGCGGAGATCCCGGAGGGCGGTCTTGAGGAGGTGCTCGGCGGCGGAGTTGCCGTGGAGGACGTGGCCCTCGCGGCCCAGGATGACGACGGCGTGAGGGATCGACTCGAAGAGCGCGCCGGCCGGATCCGGCCGGCGGGCCGCGGCGCGGGTGGCGCTGTCGGACGGACGGGCAGCCGAACGGGCGTCGTTCTTCCCGGGTTTCAAGATCTCCCTCCCAGCGGGTGCCTCGTCCCCCCGGCCAAGCCAGGCAACTCTATGGAAGGCGGCTCGCCGCGCTGTTAAGAAGCGGTAAAGGTGTTAGCACATTCGGCCGACCCCACAATGTCGGCATGAGCATCCGGCAGGTCGAGGGCCTGGCGCTCATCGTGCTGGGCGTTGTGTCGCTGGCCGTGACCCGCTGGCCGAGCCGGCGCCTAGAGCGCCTGCTGCTGATGCCCAGCGGCCAGCCGCCGGCCAACGTGCGGGCCGTCCGCTACTTCCGCTACGTGATCTTCGGCGCGGTGGTTCTGTTCGGGCTCTGGCTGGCGTCCGGCCATTGAGCGCAAGATGTGGCCTCGCCGCCGTAGCTCAGCCTGGCAGAGCAGCCGCCTTGTAAGCGGCCGGCCGGGAGTTCAAATCTCCCCGGCGGCTCTTTTCTAGGGGGCCCCGATGTTCCAGTCGTCGCTCCAGGTCCGGTTGTGCACCAGGTCGCTCTGGGTGATCTTCCGGAACGTGAAGGAGTACTCCTCGAGCACCTCCCCCGAGCTGGACATCTGCTTGACATCGAAGAGGCTGGCGTCCATCAAGGTGACGCGGTAGTAGTTGACCAGCGCGCCGCCCCGGGGGTTGGTCTCCTGCTTCCAGAAGTTGATCGTGACCGTCTTCAGGTTCTCGTTGGTCGATATCGCCTGCAGGTAGACCGGCGAGTTCGACCCCAGGACCTTGGTGACAGTGACCGGGTGATGCTGGCGCCTGCCGGTCGGGAGTCCGGTCGCCGCGTCGCGCGGCGAGCTCAGCTCGTACGAGTACGACAGTAGCGTGGTGTCGTTGGTATGGCCTTTGAGGCTCGAATCGCCAGGGAACTGGCCGGATTTCTGGCCGACCGTGTCCATGAACATCTGTACGCCGGCGGCGCCGGCCTGCGTGGTCGCGGCCGGCCGGTTGAGCTGCCACGCTAGCAACCCGCTGAGCACCAAGGCGACACTTGCCAAAACGAGCAGCCGTCGTCCGACCGGCGTCAAGGTCATGGTCATCTCTCTTCCCCTCCGGCTTAATCAGACCGCGCCCGTATACACCCGGCGGGGGGTGCGTGGCCGGGATGCGGCGCTTGTATACAAAAGCCGGGGTCAGCCGGCCAACTGCGCGCTCCCGAGGCTGATCTTGGTACCGGCCAGGGCTTTGGACACCGGGCACCCCGCCTTGGCGTCCTCCGCGGCTTTGCTGAAGCCCTCCGCATCCAGCCCGGGCACCTTGCCCCGCACGTTCAGCACGATCCCGGTGATGCCCTCACCGGGCTGGAAGGTCACCTCGGCACTGACGTCCAGCTCGTCGGGCTTGTGGCCCGCCTGACCCAGCGCGTTGGAGAGCGCCATGGAAAAGCACGCGGCATGCGCCGCGGCCAGCAGCTCCTCGGGGCTGGTCGCGCCGTGCCGGCGTTCGGCGCGCGCGGCCCAGGTCACCTCGAAATCACTGAAAACCCCGCTGTCCACGTGCACGCTGCCGTGCCCGTCGGCCAGCCCGCCCTGCCACCTGGTCTCGGCCTTGCTTACGGTCGCCATGCCGCCATCATTCCACGCCCGAACCGATCAGGTCGGCCAGTCGATCGAGCGCGGCCTGCGGACCGCCGCCGCTGACCGCATCGGGCAGGGCGCGGAACAGCGCGGGCCCCGCTCGCTGCGCCAGCTGCGCCCGCCGCCAGGGCGCGAGCAGAGGCCGGCGGACGGCATAGGACTCCACGAAGGCTCGCAGCTCGGGGTCCAGCTGGCGCAGCGCGGTCCGCTCCTGGGGGCTGACCTCGGGCGCGCCCGGCGGCAGTCCCGCGCCGTAGCGCTGCTCGCCCAGCTCGCTGCGCGCCACCAGCCGGGCCAGGCTCACCCCGCCCCGCTCGCGCACCACCACCGTGCCCGCGGCCAGGTCGCCCAGGCGCTTGCCGCGGCCGTTCAGGAAGAGGACCACCACCCCGATCCCGTAGAAGCCGGGCATGAAGTCGACCAGCCGGACCAGGTTGCGGACCAGGGCCTGCACCCAGCCGATCGGCTCGCCGCGGTCCCCGACCACGCGCAGCCCGAAGACGTGCTTGCCCAGGGTCTGGCCGCCCCACAGGGTCTCGATCACCGGGTAGTAGCCCCACACCGTCAGGAAGGCGAAGGCGACGCCCAGGACCTCGGCCAGGTTGCCGTTGCCCGTGAGGGCGCCGATGGCGACGGCGCCAAGGATCACCAGGATCAGCGCGAGGACCTGGAGCGGGAAGTCGATGAGCTGGGCCAGGAAGCGGCTGCCGGGGCCGGCCAGCTGGTAGTCGAAGCTGACGCGCTCGGGCGTGGTGACGACAAGGTCGTCGCTCATTCGACGTCTACTCTAGAAACCCATGCGCGCCGACCAGTTCGTGCTCAAGCGGCGAGGCGACTGGGCGCGCCTGGAAGACCTGATGCTGCGCGCGCGCACGCGCACCCTGGGCCGGCCGCGCCCCGCCGAGGTGGTGGAGCTGGCCGGCCTCTACCGGCGGGCCACCGCCGACCTCGCGCTGGCCCGGCGCGACTGGCCGGCCGAGGATGTGACGCGCTACCTCAACGACCTGGTCGCCCGCGGCCACTCGGTGCTCTACGGGAGCCGCGGCGACGTGCGCAAGCGGGTGTCCGAGTTCTACCTGCGCACGCTTCCCCGCACCTATCGCGCGTCATGGCCTTTCCTCACGGCCTCGGCCGTGCTCCTCTTCGGTCCGGCCGTCCTGGCCTACGTGCTGGTCCAGCTCAACCCCGACCTGGCGCCGCAGCTGGTCCCTCCCGAGGTCATCCAGTACGCCAGGCGCCATACGACCTGGACCCACATCCCACCCGGCTTCCGCCCCTTCGCGGCGGGCCTGATCATGACCAACAACCTGAACGTGGCGATCCTGGCCTTCATATTCGGGATCGGGCTGACGCTGCCCACCGCGTACATCCTGGTGTCCAACGGCGAGCACCTGGGCGCGGTGTTCGGGGTGCTGGCGCTCTATGGCGTGCAGGGCCAGCTCTTCGAATTCGTGGTCGCGCACGGGGTCCTGGAGCTCTCGGTGGTGGTGGCGGCGGGGGCGGCCGGCCTGATGCTGGGCTGGGC
>Ga0070707_100004609_pt1 | contig 12896 bp, 12 predicted proteins | sample KBSK5502metaG_FD_65468 | JGI IMG/M metagenome (GOLD analysis project Ga0070707, IMG submission 65468) | Corn, switchgrass and miscanthus rhizosphere microbial communities from Kellogg Biological Station, Michigan, USA - KBS K5-50-2 metaG | ecosystem: Host-associated > Plants > Roots >... | reverse complement strand
CTCGGCCGGGTCGGCAAGCCGCAGGACATCGCCAATGGCGTCCTGTTCCTCGCCTCCGACGCGTCGAGCTATATCACCGGCACCGAACTCGTTATCGACGGCGGCATCACCGGCGGCGCAATCGCCCGCCGCGGCCCCCTGGCAGCGAGGCCCGAAGATGAATGACGTACCCGCCCGCGACCTTGGCCGGCGCAACACGGTCGATCCGGTCACGCTCGAAGTGCTGCGCAACGCGCTCGAGTCCACCGCCGACGAGATGGGCGCCGTCCTGAAGCGCACCTCCTTCTCGCCGAACATCAAGGAGCGGATGGACGCCTCCTGCGCGGTGTTCGACGCCAAGGCACAGCTCGTCGCGCAGGCCGAGCACGTGCCGGTGCATCTCGGCTCGATGCTGCGGTCCGTCGAAAAAACCGTCGCCGCGGCCGGTGGTCTCGACGACGGCGATGTCGTCATCGTCAACGACCCGTTCACCAACGGCTCGCACCTGCCGGACATCACCGTCGTCGCACCGGTCTTCGCGCCAAAGGACCAGGGCGGCGGCCACATCGCCTACGTCGCGACGCGGGCGCATCACGCCGATGTCGGCGGCATGGAGCCGGGCTCGATGCCGGGCAACAGCCGGGAGATCTACCAGGAAGGTCTCGTCATTCCGGCGGTCAAGCTCTACCGCCGCGGCGAATTGCAGGACGACGTGATGCGCCTGATCCTCGCCAATGTGCGCACCCCGGAGGAACGCCGCGGCGACCTCAACGCCCAGCTCGCCTCGCTGCGGATCGGCGAGCGCCGCATTCGCGAATTGACGCAGCGCTACGGCGCCGATCTCGTCACCGCCGGGTTCGAGGCGATCCTCGACTATACCGAGCGCCGCATGCGCCGCCGCCTCGCCGAATTTCCGCCCGGCACCTATCGCGGCGAGGATTTTCTCGACGATGACGGCTCCAGCGACGAGCCGGTCCGCGTCAATCTCGCGATGACCGTGTCCTCCGAGAAGCTCGTGCTCGATTTCGCGGGCTCCTCGCCGCAGCGGCCCGGCAACATCAACGCCGTCGCGCCGATGACCTATTCGGCGAGCTTCTTTGCGATCAAGGTGCTGACCGACCCGGAAATCCCGGTCAATGCCGGCACGTTCCGCAATGTCGAGTTGCGCATTCCGGAGGGCAGCTTCCTCGCGGCGCGGCCGCCGGCCGCCACCTGCGCCGGCAACACCGAGACGACGCAGCGCATCGCCGACACGGTGCTGAAGGTCTGCGCGCAATTCGCGCCGGACCGGGTGCCGGCGGCGAGCCAGGGGACGATGAACACGATCGCGGTCGGCGGCAACGATCCCCGGGACGGCCGCCCTTACAGCTATATCGAGACGATCGGCGGCGGCCAGGGCGGAAGGCCGATGGGGCCGGGCGACGACGGCATCCAGTGCAACATGACGAATACGATGAACACGCCGGTCGAGGCGCTGGAAATCACCTACCCTCTCCGGGTCGAGCGCTACGAATTGCGCGAGGGCTCGGCCGGGCTGGGCAAGCATCGCGGCGGCAACGGTCTCGTGCGGGCGATCCGCAGCCTCGACCATCAGACGCGCGTCTCGCTGCAATGTGAGCGCCGCCGCTTCGCGCCCTACGGATTGCATGGCGGCGCCGACGGCAAGCCGGGCCGCAACGCCGTCCTGCATCGCGACGGCAGGGTCAGCGAGGTACCCGGCAAGGCAAGCCTGTCGCTCGGCCCGGACGAGATCGTCGTCGTCAAAACCCCGGGCGGCGGCGGCTGGGGCGCCGCTTAGCCGCCGCGTCAACGATCGGGTATACTGGGTGGAGCCATTGCTGAGTTGCCGATGAGTGAGCCCGCGCCCAGAGGAATGACCGTGGACGAGTTCCTCCGCTGGGAGGACGGCACCGACACGCGTTACGAACTGGTCGGCGGCTTCGTCGTCGCGATGGCGCCGCCGGCCGCACGGCACAGCCGCCTCGCTTCGGCTCTCGGAAGGGAAATCGATAATGCGCTACGGTCACGGCGGCCTTGCGCGTCCTATACCGAAGCCGGGATCGTCAGGCCGGATCGAAACGACACCTGTTATATCGCCGATCTAGCAGTAAGCTGCGAGCCGCTCCGGCCGGAGGATCGACTGATCCGCGATCCCATTTTGATTATCGAGATCCTGTCGCCCAGCACGGCCGCATCGGATCAGCACATGAAAGTCGCCGATTACCGCCAGATTGCGAGTGTCGCAGAAATCCTCCTGATCGACTCGCAACGCATATTCGCTGAAGTGCTCCGCCGTGCGGGCGATCACTGGATCACCGAGATCGTGCAAGGTCCCGCCGCGACGCTCTCGCTCAGCTCTGTACCGCTGACGATACCGATGGCGGAGCTGTACGACGGCATTCCGGTGCCTGAGCCGCGGCCGAGCCAGGCAGGCATTCGCTGAGACAACTGAGCCCACCGGTTTTAAATGCTGAAACGTCTTTACGAACGCACCCTGACGCTCGCCGCCGGCCCGAATGCGCTGCCGGCGCTGCTGATCGTGTCCTTTGTGGAAAGCTCGTTCTTTCCGATTCCGCCCGACATCCTGCTGATCCCGATGATCCTGGCGCGGCCCCGCGAGGCCTGGCGGCTCGCCGCCTACTGCACCCTCGCCTCGGTCGCGGGCGGGCTCCTCGGCTACGCGATCGGCTATTTCCTGTTCGATGCGATCGGGCGGCCGATTCTCGAATTCTACCACGCGATGGACCGCTACGACGCGCTGAAGGCCGGGTTCGACCAGTGGGGCACCTGGATCATCATCATCAAGGGGATGACCCCGATTCCCTACAAGCTGATCACGATCGCCAGCGGCGTCGCGCATTTCGACCTCGCCTCCTTCATCGGCGCCTCGATCATCTCGCGCAGCCTGCGATTCTTTCTGGTCGCGGCGATCCTGTGGCAGTTCGGCGATGCCGCCCGCCGCTTCATCGAACGCCGGCTTACCCTGGTGACCAGCGTTTTTGCGGTGGGGCTCGTTGGCGGGTTTGTGGTGCTGCGCTATCTGTAGGCGATGACCCTTACGACCCGGGTTTTCGCAGGCTTTGTGCTGGTGGCGAGCGCCATTGTGCTGGGAACGGCGCTGTTGTCGGAATATTGGGGCGGGCTGGCGCCGTGCGAGCTGTGCCTGGTGCAGCGCTGGCCCTGGGGGGCGGCGATCGTCATCTCCCTGATCGTGCTGTTGGCCGGCGAGCGGGCGCCCCTGTCCTGGGTCGCGCTGGTGTTCGCGGTCGTTTTCGCGATCAGCGTGGTGCTGGCCTTCTACCATGTCGGGGTCGAACAGCACTGGTTTGCCGGCCCGACCGCCTGCACCGCTCCCGCCGGCGGCGCGATGACCCTCGAACAGATGAAACAGCAGATCCTTGGCACCGCGCCGGTGCTGTGCGACCGCCCGGCCTGGATGTTGTTCGGGATCTCGCTGGCCGGCTGGAACCTGCTGGCATCCCTGATCATGACCGGCTGCTGCCTCGCCGCGCTGCTGCATGGCGCGCGGCGGCGCGGCTTTGCATTCGGCGTACCGCGGAGGGCGGCATGATCGCGGAGCGCCCGCCCTATCTGCCCGGCGACCCTGTGCCCGATGCCGAGATCGAGCGGATGATTCGGGTCGATCATGCCGGCGAATACGGTGCCGTGCGGATCTACGACGGCCAGCTCGCGGTCATGCGGCGCGGCCGGGCCCGCGACGAGATCCGCCGGATGGCCGAGCACGAAGTCCGTCATCTCGCCACGTTCAACGAACTGGTACGGACGCGGCACGTGCGGCCGACCCTGTTGCAGCCGCTATGGCACATGGCGGGTTATGCGCTCGGCGCCGCAACAGCGCTGCTCGGAGAGGAAGCAGCGATGGCGTGCACCGTCGCGGTCGAGGAGGTCATCGACGAGCATTACCGCGGCCAGGCGGAACGGCTCGGCGACGCGGAACCGGCGCTCAAACAGACGATCCTCGCCTTTCGTGACGAGGAGCTGACGCATCGCCAGCGGGCGATCGAGCACGGTGCGATGGAGACGCTCGGCTACGATCTGGTTTCCGGCGCGATCAAAGCCGGCTCTCGCCTGGCGATCTGGCTGTCGACGCGGATCTGACCAGCTGTCATTGCGAGGAGCGCAGCGACGAAGCAATCCTCCGACAGCTTTGCCGAGAACGTTACTGCTGCCAGATGCCGCGGCCGGCGGTGCGGGCCTTTGCCTCGGCCTCGCGCAGCCGCTCGGGCGCGTTCGCGCCGGCGCGGCCGGCGCCGTTCAGCACGACTGCCTCGCCGAGATCGTACTCGCCGAGCTTGCAACTGTATTGCCCACCGTTTCGCTCGACGGGCTGACAGGCGACCTCCCGCCCGCTCAGATAGCGGACCAGATCGTACACCGGCTGCCCGCCTTGGCCTTCGACGCCGCTGAGACGCACGGTTGTGCCGTTGAGCAGGAGCGTACCGGTGTCGAGCACCCGCGGCACGCCGCGCAGCGCTTGCGGCGCTACCTCGGTCAACGCCGCCGGCTTCAACACCGAGGGCTGCGGAGCCGAGCGGTCTTCCACAACCGGACCGGCCGGCCCCGGTATGGGCGGCGGCGGTTTGGCGCGGCCAATCAGCGGCTCCCGCTCCGGCGCTGGCGCCGGTGCACCCGGCTTGGCGATGACCTTCCCGGCTTCGACGACGAAATCGTGCCAGATCTTGGCCGGGATTTCGCCGCCGGCAACCTTGTCCATCGGGCTGTTGTCGTCATTGCCGACCCAGACCCCGACGACGATGTCGGAGGTGAAGCCGATAAACCAGGCGTCGCGATACTCGTCGGTCGTGCCGGTCTTGCCGGCCGACCGCTTATCGAGCCGCGCCGCCCGGCCGGTGCCATCGGTAACGACCGCTTCGAGCAGCTGCATCATCCCGGCCCAGTTCCAGTCCGGCCGCTCCGCCGCGGTCTCGGGGCGGGTGTAGAGCAATGGCGCGGCAGTCTGCGACTTGATCGAGCGGACCATGTAGGGGGCGATCGATTTGCTGTTGGTCGCGATTGCATCGACCGCCCGCGTCATCTCGAGCAGCGTTACCTCGGCCGAGCCGAGCGCCAGGCTCGGCACCGCGGGCAGCTCCGACTGCATGCCGAAGCTCTTGGCCGTCGCGATGACCCTGTCGATCCCGACCTGTTGGGCGAGCTGGGCCGCCACCGAGTTCAGCGAATGCGCGAAGGCGGTCCGCAGCGTGACCCGGCCGCGATATTGCCCGTCGTAATTCTTCGGTTGCCAATCACCGATCTCGACCGGCTGGTCGACCATGACGCTGTCCGGGGTGTAGCCGTTACTGAGCGCGGTCAGGTAGACGAAGATCTTGAACAGCGAGCCCGGCTGGCGGCGCGCTTGGGTCGCCCTGTTGAACTGGCTCTCGGCATAGTCGCGTCCGCCGACCATCGCCAGGATTGCCCCATCCGGCGCCATCGCGATCAGCGCCGCTTGCCCCACATGGCGCTGTGCACCTTCGCCGCCCAACCAGTTCCTGACTGTTTGTTCGGCGGCATCCTGCAGCCGCGGGTCGAAGGTCGTCGTAACGGTCAGGTCGAGCGGCGGTACGCCGATCAGCCGCTTGACCTCCGCCTCTGCCGTATCGAGGAAATAATTGTCGTCCGGCTCGGGATCCGGCGGCATCGACAGCTGTGGCGGATGCGTCCGTGCCGCCTCGGCGCGCGGCTTGTCGATCGCGCCGGTCTCGACCATCGTCTGCAATACCAGATCCATGCGGCGCGCGGCGGCCTGCGGGTTGCGGCTCGGCGCGAGGTGCGAGGGAGCGCGGATCAGCCCTGCCAGCATTGCCGCCTGGGCGAGATCGAGGTCGCCGGCTTTCTTGTCGAAATAGCGCTTGCCGGCGGCGTCCGCCCCGTAGGCGCCGGCGCCGAAATAGGCTGCGTTCAGATAGCGCGCGAGGATCTCCTGCTTGCTGAGCCGCGACTCGAGCCATAGCGCCAGCATCGCCTCCTGAACCTTGCGGCGCAGCGTGCGCTCGGGCGACAGATAGGTGAGCCGGGCCAGCTGCTGGGTGATCGTGCTGCCGCCTTCGGTGCCGCGATGGCCCGAGAGGTTACGCCAGGCGGCGCGCAGCATGCCGCGCGGATCGATCCCGCCATGCTCGTAGAACCGCCGGTCCTCGATCGCGATTACCGCCTGGACGAGGTTGGCGGGAAGATGATCGGCGGTAAGCTTCTCGCCGCGGTAGACACCGCGCGCGGCAATCGGTTCGCCGCCGCCGGCGGCAAAGACGATTGCAGCGGAAGACTGCTCGGCAGGCGGGTGGGTCAGTGGCAGCGTATACGCGCAATAACCCAGGAATACCGCGGCAGCCAGCACGCCGAGGCCCCCAATCAGCGCCAGCCCGAGCATCGCCCGCCGGAAGGCCTCAAAGATCGACATCTTGCTCTGTTCTTCCCCCCCAATCTCTGCGAGAAGCCGAGGACGAATTGTGACGACAACCGAGACCGCCCGCGCCTGATCGAACGGCAATAGGCGGGGCTCTGTTCCCGGCCGATGAGCCAATCGGGGCGGTTTGCGGAACAGGCATCGGCGCGCGTCCGTTATTGTCAATGGTCGCGCAGAGGTGGATCGTGTTGCTACGAGGGCTGTGGGCGGCTTTGCCGGCGATCGGAATCGTGGCGTCCCTCGGTGCCTGCGCATCCTCTGATCCGCGGGTGATCGCAAGCAGATCCGCCCCTCGCGAGGCGCAAGCCATCGCCAGCCCGTTCGACATGCCGCGTCATTACGGGAGTTCGACCGAGCCCCGCTCCCGCCACCGCGCGACGGCGAAACGCGTCCGCCATCGTTACGAACGGCAGCAAGCGCAAGCGAACACGGTCAACCCGCCTTTTGGCTCGGGCGAGTGAAATTCAGGTCCTCACTCAGCGCGTAGCGCGGCTGACCGCGTATCGGCCCGATGCTAGGATCGCGCCTTCGTGTCGCAGGGAGGATCCGAACCATGCCATCCAGCGTCAAGGAGCTGCTCGCAGAAGCCAATGCTGCGGTGCCGCGGGTGCCGCCGGTGGAGGCGCGTGCCATGATGGGGCGCGCCAATGTGCTGATCGTCGATGTGCGCGATCCGTCGGAGGTGCAGGCGAGCGGCAAGATAAAGGGCGCGGTGAACGTGTCGCGCGGCATGCTTGAATTCCGCGCCGACCCGGAGAGCCCGTATCACAATCCTGCCTTCCAGAAGGACAAGACGGTTCTGGTCTATTGCGCTTCGGGCGGGCGCTCGGCATTGGTCGGCAAGACGCTGAAGGATTTCGGCTACGCCGCGGTCTACAACGTCGGCGGCTTCAAGGAGCTCGCCGATGCCGGGCTGGACACCGAGCCGGCCTAGTCGGGAGACGCAGCGTCGCAGCTCGACCGGTGCGGTTGCGAGCCCGGTCAAAGCCGGTTAAGCATTCGGCCTGCCCCCGTGGTGCGGCGTGCCCGCACCTTGCCCTCCTTCGTTGAGAAGCGTCAAAAAATGAAGTCGACCCTGACCACGACCCTCTTTGCTTGTCTTTTCGTGACATCGCTCACGAGCCCTGCCGATGCCCAGCAGGGCGAGGATTATTGCGGCGCATTCAAGATGCTGCTGCAATCGGCAAAAGATGGTTTCGCGCAAGCCCGGGATTTCAAGATGGCCGGCGCCAGCGTTTGCAATGTCGAGACCGACACGCGGTCCTACGGTTGCATGTGGACCTTCGACAAATCGGCTTTGGCGGCCGCTGGCTACCAGAAAGCGTTGCAGGCGGCTCACGCTTGCTTCCCGAACGTGACCCCTCGGCAATCCCGCAGCCAGCGCGGCACCATCCATACCGAATACGATTTCGGCAAGGGCGAACCGCTGATCGATATTTCCCGCGGCAAGCCGGGCAGCGAGGCAGGCGATTGGTACAGCATCGACATCGTCGCGCCGTAACGCGCGGCGCCAAGAACGGGGCAGCCGCGCGGACCGATTTTTTCGTTTTTAGCTCACGGTAGCTTGAATCCGACCAAGGCTCGAAGAAGCTCGCTGTCGGCGCGACGCGCTGCCCCGCTGATAACCTGCGCATGCAGATGGGCCACGGAAGCGCCGGTGAACTCTGTCATTCCGGTGCGCAAGAGGAGCGTCGCGCCCTTCAGACCATAATCGGCGACGAGCCGCCGATAGGCGCGCCCGAGCGTCTCCCAAGCCTCGGGCGGCAGCACCTCGGCGCTTTCGATATGCTCGCGCGCAATAAGTACGAATTGGTGGCGCACACCCTCGTAGGGCCAGGCATTTTCAGTGACGATCCAATGCGCGTTCCCAAAGATGATCGGTTTGCCGTGATACTTCGGCAGATGCTCCTCGCAAAACGGGCAGATGCCGGCCTCTTCGATCTTTGCCAGCGCCTGCGCATAACCGCTGCCCGCGCGTGTGCTCGCGTTCTGAACGTCGACCCGTCGGGCCATAAGAGCTCCCTAACATCCGACCCGCGTTGGTCACGGGGATGGTCAGCACCATGGCTGTCTTAGCCGGGCAGAGACTTCCCAGGAGGGGCCTTACCGGTTAGGTAAGGTGGTAGCGGGGGAGGGATTTGAACCCCCGACCTTGGGATTATGATTCTTCATAACAACAAACTTTTTCATACTATTAGAATACCCTTGTCGCAGTGATGTCGCAAACCTGTATCCTGTTGATCTACAAGGCTGGGGAAAACGTCTGGTCAGATCGCGCCGCCTCCTGAGCTGCAAGGCATTGTTCTCACTTAGATTTTCCGATCATCGATCGATCGACTCAGATAAAATCCCCTAGTCAAAAGCCAGCGCGAACTCGCCAGTGGCAAATTTAGCGCGGTCGTCCTCGGGGTTCGGGAACAGATGTCCATAGACGTCGAACGTCATCTGAATCGAGCTGTGCCCGAGCAGGGCCTGCACCCGCTTCGGCGAGAATTCCCGCTCGATGGCCCACGAGGCGAAGAAGTGCCGCAGCGCATGCAGCCCGTATTTCGGCTTGCCCCTGCTGTCGACGAGTCCGGTTGCGATCTGAAGTGCATAGAAGCCCCGGTTCGCGATGTTCGCGTGGTTCTCTACTCGACCCTGCCCATTCGGGAAGACGAGGCCGAGACGGCCCTCCCCTGCCCTGCCGGCCGGCTTCGCCTTCGGGCAAGCGAGGCGCCACTCCCTTAGCGCATTGATGACGATCGGTGCCATCGGGATTTCGCGCTCGCCAGCCGCCGATTTCGGCCGTCCCATGACCCCCCAATTGTCCGCCCGCTGGTGCACATGGATGACCGCTTTCTCGAAATCCACATCGTCCCAGCTGAGCCCGCGCAGTTCGGATGATCGCATGCCGGTGAAGACCGCGGTCGCCAATAGCGGCCGCCAGCGGCCCTCCGCCTTACTCAAAATGGTCTGGATTTCTTCTTTCGACGGGAAGTCACGGCCGGCCCTGAGTTTCCCTTGCTCGCGTTTCTTGACATCGACTCTGACGGGAGACGCGGCATTGTGCGCCACGAGCCCGCGGCGCTGCGCCTCGGCGAGAATGCTCTTGAGGCTCGCCAGCACCTTGCGCGCCATCTGCCGCGAGCATTTGCGCAGCAGGTCGTCTCGGAAGGCCTCGACCCCCGGCGATGACAGCCGCGCGAGCCTGGTGGAGCCGATCAGCGGATTGATGTGCAGCTTGATATGATTGCGGTACTGCCGAAGGGTCGAGCGCTCCAGCTTCTCGAGCTCGCCGCGCCGCATCCACAGCTCAGCCGCCTCGCTGATTGTCAGGCTGGTGCTGTCCGGCGTGTGAACGCCCCGCTTTACCTCGCCGCGGGCGTCGACCAACCAGGCGTCGGCATCCTTCTTTTTGTCAAAGGTCTTGAGGTGCCGCTTGCCATTCTGGTCGAAGTAGTCGGCCACCCACGCGCTCTTTGTCTCGGCGCCGGATTTCCAGGAGCGTTTGCGTACTGTCGCCATTGGAACATCTCTGCTTGATCGCCCCATCGGATCTGCAGATTTATGTCGCAGATTTTTCCCAAGGTCAAACTGAGCTAACAGAGCACCGGTCTCCAAATGCGTGACCGGCCATCCCACCAGATGCCGGCCAAGCCCAGAAGATGACAGATTTTCTGGGCTTTTTGGCCCTTCGTGTCACCCCCTGTTCGTTCTGATCTCAGCCCGTGCTACCGAGTTCGGTAGCAATTTCGGTAGCACACGTTCGGCGGGTGTTCCGCCATTCGGGGCGAGCCGGAAACGAGATGAGTCTGCGGCAAGAAAAGATTGCCATCTGAGGTACCCGCTGTCCGTCAGGTGCCCCTCGCTCAGATGTCCGCCCCGGGCTCGGATGGCAAGGAAAGTCAGCCAGGCGCTCGGTTGGCCAAGCCGTCTTGGAGTCGATTGCCATCAGGCTCATAACCTGACGGTCGAAGGTTCAAATCCTTCCCGCAACCAAAATTATAGCGAAACAATTACTTGTCTAAGACGCCCGAAGCTCCAACAGCTTCGGGCGTTTTCGTATCCGACAGATGTCCGAAAAAACGCTCGTCGACTAGCGGCCTGATTTGACCGCCAACGGCCATGAGGTGCAGGTTCAAATCGAGGGCCCGCAACTGCCTTGATTTGCTGCTGCACAGCACCTTAAGGCCCGGAACGCCTCTTCGGCCGTTTCGATAACCCGTGCTGTTAGCGTAGCTCGCGGATCCTAGTTTCCTCTGACTTGTCTTGGCCGGGCTTGTCCCGGCCACATGTCTCCGAGAGTCCAGTAATTCTGCGGTTCCGAAAAGCCCGTCCTGTCCGGGTTAGACCGTCACCGTGGCAGATCATTAGACCGTCCGCAATCGGCGAGTCGATGGCCGGGCTTGACCCGGCCAAGGCGTTTCCAAATTGCAGGATCGCCGGGGCCATGTGGATCGGCGATACACGAATGCAACCCTTGAGAAAAAACACAATCGCGAGTACCAGGATCTGAAGCGCTGCCCAATTAGTGCCGATGCGCTGGTGCGCTGTCACCTCGGGCTCAGCACCCCCTGCGCCTCGACGAATGCTGAAAATGTAGAACGTAGCCGCGACCCAGATCGGCAGGTAGACCGCCGTGCTGTACAGGCCGGGAACGGTAGTGATGCTGATTGATGGAAACGGGAGGCCGCGTGTGGCTGCGTAATACCCGGCGCCACCGACGATATCGAACCAGAAGTCGCCGAGCGCCCCAAGCAGCAAGTAAGCAGCGGCTACCGTCACGATCGGAATGGCCAGACCGCCTGTATAGAGTGCCGTGAACTTGAGTGAGGTCCGCCGCCTGTCCTGGACTGCGACAGGACGCGACACCAGAAAAGCCAGGGTGACGAGTGCCTGGGCAGTCGCGGCGGCAAGGCCGAGGTCGTATCGAAATAACGCGCCGCACCCTGTGGCAATTCCGGCGGTCAGAATTCCCGGCGCGACGAACCTCCCTTCATACAGCGGCAGTAATAGGTAGATGCTGGCAAGCGTAAAGAGCAGCGCCGGAAATACCGGGTAGCCGGGGAAGCCGAAGCCGGCAAGCCAGATCAGCGAAGCCAGATAGGGCGAGCACCGCAAAAATTCGGCTGCTCAGGCGCGCCGCGATCAAATAGCAGAGGAGGGCCACCCCCGCCCGGATTGCGGTATCCCAGGCGCGCTCGACCAGCACCGTTGGCGAGATTGCCGAAAACAGGGCTGCCAACACATAGAATTGGCCGGGCGCAGAGTTCGCACGAAAGTCGCGGTGGATCGGATCGCCCATCAGCACGCGCAGCGCGCCGAGTAGAACGATGCCTTCATCATACACCCCGACGGCGCGGCCCATGCTGACGAACAGAAAAAAAACGCAGCACATACGAACAGTGCAACCAGTAAAACTGCGATCGTGCCGCGGCTCCGCCCTTGAAATAGAGCGGATCTGGCGGCTACGCTGCTTTCAGATGAAATCTGGGTCACGATAGACGAGCGCGTGATGTTCGCTCGGCTCTTGCGCCTTGGCCGGCGAACCCGCGCATTTCGCCGGCGACCCGCACCCGGACGCGCAACGCGTTGCCGGGCAGATCGGCGATCGGCATGTCCTCGACGTCGATGGTTTGCAGGTCGGCGCGGTCGGCGCCGGACGCGACCACCCGCTCGACCGCGTGCGCCTCGGCGGCAGCGATCGCGTCCTCGGGTGTGATCTCGCGATAGGCCTGGCCAGTTTCGCCGCTGATCTGCGCGATCGCGGCGCCGACCGCATTGGCGCAATCGCTATGTTCGACGCGGATCACCTCGGACACGCCGGCCAACTTAATGGGACCAGAAACGCACCGCGGCCGACCGCGATCAGCGGCAGGTCGCCGGCCCCGGTCTTTATGCGATCGATGGTGTCCTCGAGCTTGGCCCATGCTATAGAGAGCGAGGGTGTGCGGCACAGTCGCGACGCATTTCACATAGACGACGTAGCTATCGGCAGAAAATTCTCGTCCGGGCTGGATGGTAACTGAGCGGTCAAAGCCAGCGGCCGTATTTACCGTGACAAAAACCGATGCTCCGGCAATGAGGCCCAAAAGTACCGAAGCTTTCGACGTCTTGGACATTCCAAAAACCCCTACGTGAGCGGAGACATGCTCCCGGGCGTTTATCTACTGAAAGAGCCATAGTTCACCGCCTGTCTGTGGAATTCCACCAGGCGCCGGGTCTCTTGATCGGTAACGTGGTTGCTCCGATTTCCTCACCAACGCCTTGCGACGATGCCGGCCGTTAGACGCTCTTTATCCGCACGCCCTTGCGGCACCTTGTGCCGTGTCCAACGGTGCTACCCGACACCGCACAGGTATGGCAGCGCGCCTGGCTCAATTCGGTGGTTCAGAAACTTCGGCTTTAATGTCAGACGCGCCATGCGGTTCAATTATCGATCGAAAAGAACGGCATCCGATGCTTAATCTTTGTCCTAAGCACTCCGTGTTCTGCCGTAGACTTGAGG
>Ga0070707_100004608_pt1 | contig 12896 bp, 10 predicted proteins | sample KBSK5502metaG_FD_65468 | JGI IMG/M metagenome (GOLD analysis project Ga0070707, IMG submission 65468) | Corn, switchgrass and miscanthus rhizosphere microbial communities from Kellogg Biological Station, Michigan, USA - KBS K5-50-2 metaG | ecosystem: Host-associated > Plants > Roots >... | reverse complement strand
CGGCAAGAATTTTTTGGTCCGGTCGCACTGTTCTTTACCGCCAAGGATGAGGATGAAGCGATCGCCATCGCAAACGACTCACCCTATGGATTGGGTGGTTCGGTCTATACCACCGATATCGAGCACGGCAAGGAGGTTGCCAGCCGTATCGAGACCGGTATGGTCTTGATCAACTATCCCTCAATGAGCGCTCCGGAACTTCCTTTCGGCGGTATCAAGCGTTCTGGATATGGCAGAGAGCTTTCCAGTCTCGGCATTGAGGAGTTCGTGAACAAGAAATTGATCTGGGTAGCACCCGCGCCCGCGCTCGCGTCATAGCCAACAAATTTGACCCTGAGGTAATGGAGGCCCATGAAGATTCTTGTCACCGGCGCAACCGGATTCATCGGGGGCGCCGTCGCCCGAAAGCTATCGCAGCAAGGCCATGAGGTCCTGGCTTTGACGCGATCCGCCGCGGTCGACGCCGCGAAGCTGCGAGCCGCAGGGATGACACCAGTCGTCGGCGACTTCGCCAATCCCGCGAGCCTGGCCGCGCCCGTAACCGAAGTAGATGCCGTCGTCAGCCTCGCCAGCATCGGACAAATTGAGGGGACTCCGGAGAGCTTCGCTAAGGATCGTGACGCCGTGGCGGCGATGATCGAGACGGCCGGCGATGCCGGAAAACCGTTCATCTTCACCAGCGGCTCGGCGATCTTCGGTGTCTTCACCAAGGGTGAGGCCAGCCCGACCATATTCGATGAAGACCACCCCGTCCCGCTTCCCGCGTCGGTATTTGCGCCGCCCAAGGCTGAGATACCGCAGCCGTTAATCGACGGCTTCGGTGGCTCGATGGCGCCCCGCGCCGAGACGGAGAGAGCCGTGCTCAACGCGGCCGGCGTTCGCGGAATCGTGATCCGACCCGGTCTCGTTTACGGCGAGGGCAAGGGCTATGACCTGCCCAATCTGATTGCCCTGACCAAGGCGCATGGCGCTGCACCCCACCTCGGAATAGGCGGCGTTCGGCAGGGCTATATCCATCTCAACGACCTGGTTGAAATCTACGTGCTGGCCCTCGAACGAGCTCCGGCAGGCACGATGTTGCACGGCGTTACCGATGAGATCGCCCTTGGAGATCTGGCCGTGGCCGTAAGTCGACTTGTGGGTGCCAGAGGCCGAACCGAGTCCTTGTCACTTATGGAGATGTACACGCGAGGTGGCGGTCGCGGGGTGAGCCTGTCGGTGAATAAGCGCCTCGCCAGCGAGAAGACCCGAAAGGTTCTGAATTGGACCCCGACCCGAGATGACATTTTGGAAGACGTAGAGCACGGCTCCTACGCCGTCAGCAACGCAGGCTGCTAATGCTGCGCAGTTGACGGAAATTCCGGACGCAGTCTTTGTAACACAATCATTGTGTGCTGATTAACAGGAACCGATGAACTGATGGAGGAATCCCATGAACATTCATACTACCGATACTGCCGTAGTCTTCACAGACCCTCAGAATGAAGTGCTCGATGAGAGCGGCCTCGCTTGGCCGCTCGTCCGCGAGAGCATTCAGGAGAACAATACCATCGAGAACATGGAGCGGATCTTCACCGCCGCTAAAGCGTATCGCTTCGAGGTGTTCATCTCGCCTCACTATTTCTATCCCACCGATGCAGGCTGGAAGTTCAACGGACCACTCGAAACCGACGAAACAGTCAATGGCATGTTTGCTCGAAGCGGGATCCTCACGCTCGACGGGTTCGCGGGTTCGGGTGCTGATTGGCTCAAGCGCTTCAAGCCATACATTGAGGATGGCAAAACCGTGGTCGTCGCACCGCATCGAGTCTTCGGCCCCGAGACAAATGATCTGGTGCTGCAACTCCGGAAGCGCGGAATCGGCCGGGTCATCCTCGCCGGAATGTTAGCGAATATGTGCGTTGAATCCCATTTGCGCGAATTGCTGGAGCAAGGGTTCGAAGTGGCTATTGCCAAGGATGCGACAGCCGCGCCCAAGCACCCGGAATGGGGATATGGCTATACGGCAGCGCTGATCAACTATGCATTCCTCGCGCACGCGGTGGTGACCACGGAGGAAGCCGTGGAGGCGATGAAGCGCGGTAGACTCTAGGCGAACAGAGAACTCGACTACCGTTTGATGAAGGAGCTCTGGTGCTTTACGGGCAACCGCATCTCCGTACGATTCGAATACGAATGGCATGACTCTCTGCTGGCCAATGGTACCGTACGCACGGAAATGAGCATTGGGAGTTCGATGACGCGGGACTCATGCGCCGCCGCGACATGAACGCTAACGATTACCCTATCAAGGAATCAGAGCGCCGCTATCGTTGGTGATCAGGCAAGCAATCGTTCAACACGGACATGGCCTTAGGCATCTGAGTATCCTGTACACAATTTCAGAAACCATCGCGCGTGTGGAGCGAAGTAACGAAAAAACACGCAGTTCGTTGAAAGGACTTTAATATGTCTAGTTCAGAGAAACCCCTTGCCATCGACATTCCAGTGCAGCTACCAGAACTAAAGGTGGCCTTCAGTGTCGCTGCCTTGGCGTTCGAAGGAGATTTGCCTGCGTCGATTTTTCACCTTGAACTCATCGCGAAAGATGCCGCTGACTGGAACGCCAATGCCCAAATCATTGCGGTCTTCCACACGAATGCGGGCCACGTGACGTTGAATGACATCGCGTACAACGCCGAGCGGACGGTGGCGACCGGCAATCCGTACAAGAAACTTCTCGTCGACCTGATGAAACTCGGCGTGCAAATTGAATTGTGTGGCGCGACGGCGAGGGTTCACAAGTGGGGCAACGTAGATCTCCTTCCCAGAGTCAAGGTTAATACGGATGCTATGGCGAGAATGTCACAGCTCGTTCAGCAAGGGTTCGTCCAAATCACGGAAGGGGACTAAGGACGGTCTGCCAGCATGAGAGCGAGGGACACAGTCGGTTCCGGAATCCAAATAATGACTAGCGTTGTGCTGGAGTCCCCACCGCACCGAATGATCCCGAGAATACGTTCCCCGAAACCGCCGAGACGATAAGAATTTCAAGCGGCGTGCAGCAAGGAAAAGAATTCGAATCGGTTATTAACACGCCATTGCATCAGCCAGTGCTGAAGCATCCTCTGTTATATCAACTCGATCATTTAGCCAGACTTGCCGAAGTCGGGCAGCAGCACGGCAAGAGTAATGTGAAAACCGGAAGTCTATTCTGTCTCGCCGTTACCTAAAACAGACAGTGCCGGAAGTTCTTCCGACAGCGATCCGAGCGGCTCCGGCAAATCCGACAACACTTCCTTGCAGCGCTCCGAAAACCTCACCAATTCAGCCAATCCTGAATCATGTCGATCTGGTATGTGCGTTGCCCATACCAAGCACGGAGGAGAACCAATTTGTCTTTCAATAAACCAGTGCGCCGCATAGCAATTGTCGGGACGGGAGTTATCGGTGCGAGCTGGGCAGCGCAATATCTGGCGCGCGGGTTCGAAGTGATCGCAACAGACCCGGCTCCCAATGCCGAAGAAAATCTGCGCAAGTATGTTGAGGAGGCGTGGCCGGCTTTGACAGATATCGGTCTCTCGCCAGGCGCTGCCAGAGAGCGGTTGTCTTTTACTGCGAATATGAAGGAGGCGCTGACGAAGGCCGACTTCGTACAGGAGAATGGACCGGAGCGTCCGGATTTTAAGATCAAGCTGTTCGCTGAGATAGATGATGCCACGCCTCCTGATTCGATCATTGCATCGAGTTCATCGGGGCTGACGATGACGGTCATTCAATCTGCTTGCAAGCGTCCCGAACGCTGCGTGATTGGTCATCCCTTCAACCCTCCGCACATCATTCCATTAGTCGAAGTGGTAGGTGGCGCCAAGACTTCACCTGAAGCAATCCAGCAAGTAATCGCGTTTTATGCGTCGATTGGCAAGAAGCCAATTTACCTGCGAAAGGAATTTCCCGGCCATGTCGCAAACCGGCTTCAAGCAGCTCTTTATCGAGAGATTCTTTATCTGATTCAGCAGGGTGTTTTGAGTGTTTCGGAAGCTGACGACGCCGTGAGCTATGGACCGGGGTTACGATGGGGAGTGATGGGGCAAAGTCTACAGTGGCACCTCGGAGGTGGCCCAGGTGGGATTGAACATTTCATGGAACACTTGATGGACCCACTAACTGGCCTGATGAAGGCCCTGGGGAATCCCGAAGTCACTAATGAACTCAAGCAAACCATCGTTGACGGAGTGTTGCGCGAGGCTGGATCTCGCTCTGTAAACCAACTGGCTCAAGAGGAAAACGAGACGTTGGTCGGACTACTTAAGCTGCGCACAAAAAATGCCGAAGCCGCAGTAGCGTTGCGGGCAACCGAGGAGAGGGTATCGAAGTCCTCCCGCCGTGGATCTAACAACTACGGCGCATCGGACCGTATCTTCTTTCTGGATGTCAGCGGCGGTCGTCTGGTCTCGGTGAACACAGACGGCTCCGACCTTGAGGTCATCGTAAATGGACTCAAGAGAATTCCCGATGGCATCGATGTCGATGTCGAGGCTGGACACATCTACTGGACCAACATGGGCAACCCGTCCGCAAACGATGGCTCCATCGAAAGGGCGGATGTCAACGGAGGAAATCGCAAGACGATCATTCCCGAAGGAGCGACGTTTACGCCGAAACAACTGAAGCTCGATAAGAAGGGCGGCAAGCTTTACTGGTCGGATCGCGAAGGGATGCGGGTCATGCGTGCGAACCTTGACGGTTCGAACATTGAAGCGCTCGTTGAGATTGGGTCGAGCGATCGCGACCGGCGCGATCAGCGGAACTGGTGCGTCGGCATCGCTGTCGATCCGGAACGCGGAAAGATCTATTGGACGCAAAAGGGACCTGACAACGCGGGCGAGGGCCGCATTTTCTGCGCAAGTCTTGAAATACCAAAGGGCGAAACAGCGGCGAATCGCACTGACATCAAACTACTCTTTGCTGGCCTTCCGGAACCAATCGATCTGGATCTCGATCTCAACAATCGCATGATTTACTGGACTGATCGGGGCAACCCACCGCGAGGCAACACAGTTAGTCGCGCGCCCATAAATACCGAATCGAAGTATGGCAAGGAACAGGAGATTGTCATTAGCGGTCTGATGGAGGGAATTGGACTGTCTCTCGACCTGGAAGGTGGCCGAATGTTTTTCGCCGACCTCGCAGGCTCGCTCTATTCCGCAAAACTAGACGGCTCGGAAAAGAAAACCTTACTCATTGCGCAGGGGAACCTGACTGGCGTCGCGTATGCGCGCCGTCCCCGGAGTAGCGCCTCCGGTTAGGTTGCCCCCGTCGCCAACACGCAAGGTAACAGCTTGCCTTTAGAACTTAGGAGTAGTCCGGGATGACAACAGCAACTAGAGACATTAAGGAACCAAAGCCACTGCCAATGCCGAACGGCGACTTTTACGCGGTCACCGAGAGCTTGAACGCTGAGGAACTGGAGATTCTGAATCAGGTGCGTGGGTTCATGAAAACCAACGTCGCGCCGATCATCACCAAGTACTGGGCCGACGACGCATTTCCATTCGAAGTGCTGCCGGCCTTGCGCGATCTGAAGCTTGGTGGTCTCGGCCTTCAGGGTTATGAATGCCGAGGTGGAAGCACCCTGCTTGACGGCTTCGTTCAGATGGAGATGGCCCGCGTTGATCCATCGTTTTCAACTTTCTTCGGCGTGCACAACGGGTTGGCCATGGGGTCGATCTATCTTGGTGGATCGGAAGAACAGAAGCAAAAGTGGCTGCCGCCCATGGCTCGCCTGGAGAAGATAGGATGCTTCGGACTGACCGAGCCGCTGGTGGGCTCTGGGACCGGCGGCGGTTTGACTACCACGGCGAAGCGCGAGGGCGACACCTGGATACTCAACGGCCAGAAAAAATGGATCGGCAACGCTCCGTGGTGCGACCTTTCGATTATCTGGGCGCGCGACCTGGCCGACAATCAAGTCAAGGGTTTCATCGTTGAAAACAAGGAAACGCCTGGATTCAGCGTCGAAAAGATTCAAAACAAGATCGCGTTACGCGTGGTCCAGAACGGCTTGATCACGATGGATGACTGCCGCGTCGCCGAAGAGAACCGTCTCCAGGCAGACATGTCGTTCCGCGACACCGCGAAGGTGTTGCGCATGACGCGCGCGGGTGTCGCGTGGATGGCGACGGGGTGCGGGATGGGCGCCTACGAGTATGCGCTAGCTTACTCCCAGCGGCGATTGCAGTTCGGAAAACCGATCGGCTCGTTTCAGCTCGTGCAGGACCTCCTCGCGAAGATGCTCGGCAACGTAACGGCTTCGCAATGCATGGTCGTGCGACTTTCTCAAATGCAGGATGAAGGCAAGCTGAAGGATCACCACGCCTCGCTCGCGAAGGCTTTTTGCACGGTCAGGATGCGTGAGACGGTCGCTTGGGCCAGGGAACTCCTCGGCGGCAACGGCATTCTCCTCGAGGAACAAGTCGCCCGCTTCTTTGCCGATGCCGAAGCGCTTTACTCCTACGAAGGCACAAGGGAGATGAACACTCTGATCGTCGGCAAAGCTATAACGGGATTCAGTGCCTTCGTGTGACGCGCTTGCCTGACTGTCGGGGTTAGTCGCCAGCAAGCACTAAGAACGGCTGTGCTCAAACACGGGCCCCAACCGGAGAGAATATTATGAGTTCGCCAGGAGCATTAACGCTCGAAAACGTCTTGTATGAGAAGAGGGGCGCAACCGCCTATGTAACAGTTAATCGGCCCAAGGTGCTGAACGCGCTGAATCAGAAAACGTGGGCGGACTTGAGAACTGCTTTCGAGGACGCGCGGGATGATGCAGCGGTGCGGGGCGTTATCGTGACAGGAGCGGGAGATAAAGCATTCATTGCGGGAGCGGACATCAGCGAACTCGCCAGCCTCACGGCGGTTGAGGCGGAAGATTCTACGCGCGACGGACAAGCCGTGCTCGACCTCATTGAGAATCTCGGCAAGCCAGTGATAGCAGCCGTCAATGGTTTTGCACTCGGCGGCGGTTGCGAAACGGCGATGGCTTGCACGATTAGGATCGCCTCCGAAAATGCAAAGTTTGGCCAGCCTGAAGTTAGATTGGGAATCATTCCCGGCGCCGGCGGAACGCAACGACTCCCGCGACTTATTGGGAAGGGCCGCGCCCTGAAACTCATTCTTTCCGGAGAGATCATCAACGCAGAAGAAGCCCATCGCATCGGCCTGGTTAACGAGGTGGTGCCCAGCCCCGATCTGATCAAACGCGCCGAAGCAATCCTCGCGCAGATCAATTCCAACGCTCCGCTGGCCGTGAAGTTTTCGCTCGAGGCCGTGAACCAGGGTTTGGAGACAAGTCAGTCCGAAGGGTTGTTACTTGAAGCCTCTCTCTTTGCGATCTGCGCCGCAAGTGATGACAAGAGGGAAGGCACCTCGGCGTTTCTCGAAAAACGCGCGCCACAGTTCCAGGGTCGGTGAGAAAACTGTAGAGAAGTCCAAGCAATAGTTTGCTGGATCTCTACATCGATTTCGGATAATCCAGGAGACATTAATGACGACTGACAATATTTTTTCCGGAGTAAAAGTGGTGGACCTGGCGAGTTTTATCGCCGGTCCAGGCGCAGCGGTGATCCTATCCGACTTTGGCGCCGACGTTATCAAGGTTGAACCGCCCACGGGTGATCTATGGAGAATCGGGTACAAGATCCCGCCTCAACCCCGCGCCAAAGATAACTATCCCTGGCATTTGAACAATCGCAATAAGCGGGGACTGGCTCTCGATCTGAAATCGCCTGAAGCAGGGAAGATCCTCGAACGGCTCGTTAAGTGGGCAGACGTGCTGATCGTCAACACGCCGCATCCTGCGCGCAAGAAACTAAAGTTGATGTATGAAGATGTGACGCAATGGAATCCCGGTTTGATTTATGCGGACGTCACGGGATACGGCGATGAAGGGCCTGACGCCGATCTGCCGGGGTTCGATATCACTTCATACTGGGCCCGAAGTGGTTTGCTATCTTTGACGCGTGATGCGGGCGCCCCGCCAACGCTGCCTGTGTCGGGCAGCGGTGATCATGCGACAGCAGTAGGACTCTTCTCCGCGATCGTCATGGGCTTGTATCGCCGCGAGCGCACGGGAAAGGGTTCATATGTCACAACGTCGCTACTCGCAGAAGGGGTCTGGGCGTGCGGCGTCTCAATTCAGGCCGCGCTCTGCGACGCTAACTTTTTCCCGCTGCACGATCGGAAGAATCCGCCCAACGCAACGTTCAATGTGTATCGGACCTCCGATGACAAGTGGTTTCTGATTGTCGTTACACCCGACCGGTGGCCGGCTCTGGCAACAGCGATAGGTCGCCCGGATTTGTTGTCGGATGCTCGATTCACAGATGCAGCAAAGCAGTCGGCGAATGCGGCGCAGCTGACGGAAATTCTGGACGCAGTGTTTGTAGCACAACCATTAGCGCACTGGCGCGAAGCTCTGGATGGTGCTCACATTACGTTCGGAGTTGTGCGCAGCCCTGCTGAAGTCATCAACGACCCGCAGTTACGAGCGAACGACATCGTCGTGCCGCTCGAGGGCGCCGGAGAGAACCTGAAGTTTACGATCAGCAGTCCCATGCAGGTGCACGATGTCATTAAAGTGTCGGCAAAGCGCGCTCCGAAAATTGGCGAACACAACGACGAGGTACTGAAGCAGCTCGGATTCAGCACCGAGGAGATCGGCAATCTAAGAACCAGTGGAGCTATCCCGCACCTTTTGCCTCCGGAAGAAGCAACCGCAGGACGTGGACGTTGAGCGACGCGTCACGGATCAATCAACAAGAATGGAGTCAAACATGGCCACGCAAAAGCAAGTGAAGACAGGATCGGAGCAGTCCTCAGACCTGGAGGAGAAGTTGCAGAAGCTGCGGGACCTTTACGCCGACGCGTCAGAGATTGGGAAAACCGCGCTGGAGAACGTGATACGCGCTCTAAAGTCGGGCGCGCCCGCAAAGGAACCGACAGCACGGATTGAAAGCGCCGGCCGGATTGGTCGCCGTCAGGGCAAGGTCTCAGAGCTGACGGTGATAGTCCCGCTCGCACCAGGCGGAGCCAAGCGGCTGCGCGGTTTTCTGGAGGCTCTACACGGCAGCATTGGCAATGAACTCGTGGACAGGGTTGGCACCGTCCACGACATGCGCTTCGTGTTTCTGGAAAAAGACACGAAGCTGCTCTTCTGCACCGCTTACGATGGCGACTGGGACGCCTATATCGAAGACTTCGCGACGAAGATTCCCGACATCCTGGACCTCCAGTTTGGCGATACGGAAGGTTACCCTGGGATTCGTAGCCCGGAGATAAAGGACTTCATTGTGAGCCACCAGATCACGGCGGACTTCTGGTACGTCGCCAATCCGAATCTGACCGTGGTGGAGACCAGACGGCTCCAGCGCATCGGCAACGCGTTGGAAGAATTCCTCGACAAGATCAACTGATAGCAAAAGTACGCCATGTCATTCGAAGGTCAGCGCGGCGAAGAACCACGGCACGGCCCCGCCGTCGACCTCCACGACATTCAAGCTACTGTTATGCGCCATCGTCCGGAGCCGTACTTTGGCTCGCACCTTTTCCTGCACATCAACGATGCGCACGGCGGCGGTGAGTTCTTGCGGAGACTCGCGCCCCACATCAGTTCTGCCTCAGATTGGTGGAATTCCAAGGACCCTTGGATCGCGGTTGCGATCAGCTATCCGGGATTGGTGGCGTTGGGCGTGCCGGAAGACTCTCTGCAAAGTTTTCCGGAAGCATTTAGAGTGGGAATGGCTGCGCGTGCTGAGAAGCTTCGTGACTACGGAGTAAACGATCCGAAGAACTGGGACCTGCCATTCGGTAGCGGACAGATTCACATTCAAGTCAGCATTATCAGCGATACCGAAGAGAAGTGGCGCCGCACCATGGAGACGGCGCGTCAGCATTATCAGGGCTTTTCGGGCGTCACCGTTCTGTTGATTCAAGACTTCGGCGCTCAGCCGGACAGTCGCAACTCGCTCGGCTATAAAGACAGCATCGGCCAACCTGCCATCGAGGGCAGTGGAATCGATCCGCTTCCCGGTCAGGGGCAACCGATCAAAGCGGGGGAGTTCATCCTTGGGTACCCAGGCGAGAGCGGTGTGCCCCTTGCGATGCCTCAGCCGGACGTGTTGGGCCGCAACGGCACCTACGTTGGTTTGCGAAAATACCAGTCGCGGGTTGGAGCCTTCAACCGGTTCCTGCGAGGGAACGGTCAGACCGACGAAGAGCGCGAGCTGCTGGCGGCGAAACTCGTCGGGCGCTGGCGTAGCGGCGCCTCATTGACACTCGCGCCGACAAAGGACGATGCGATGCTGGGCGAAGATGCGCTGCGAAATAACGATTTCACCTACGCCAGTGATCCCCAAGGCAGACGGGTGCCGTTAGGCTGCCACATGCGTCGCATGAATCCGCGCGACACGAAGACGCCGGTGCTTACGGATGTAAACATCCATCGCATCATCCGGCGCAGCACGACCTACGGAGCGCCGTACGACCCGAACGCGATCTCGGAGCAGGATGATGAAGACGCGCGAGGCATCTATTTCTTATTCATCAGCGCCAAGGCGATGAATACCCTCGAATTCCTCCAACAAGAATGGATCAATGACGGCAACTTTATGAACTTGGGTAACGAACGCGACCCCATTGTCGGTCTGCAGGAGGAGGGGGCGCCATTCACGATTCCGAAAGAGCCGGTCAGGCACCGCATACACGGCATTGAAACGTTTAATGTGCTTCGCGGCGGCGAGTACCTCTTCATGCCGAGCTTGTCCGCGCTAAATTGGTTGGCCGGCTTGAATGCGGAAGCAGTGAAAAGGTAAAGGGATATTCACTCATGTCTGACCACATCTCAGGACCGCGCGCTATCGCCGACCCAGTCACTGATATCACGGATGTCTTTGCCTTTCCCTGTCCTGAGAGCCCGGAGCATCTCGTCCTGATCATGAATGTCTTTCCATACGCCGGTTCGTCCGCCTGTTTTTCCGACGCCGTTATATACCGGTTGCGCGTGCGTTCCGTGTTTATCGCGTCCAACAGACGCGCGTTCGCCGTCGCGGCTGAGGAATTCACTTTCGATTGCACGTTCGATGTGCCGGCTGGTGCGGATAGCGAAGGACAGCCAGTACAAGATGGCCGCTGCACCATGCCGAATGGCGAGACCGTTCTCTTTCGCGTGAACGACGAGAACGGCGGCAGTGGCGAAGGTCTGTATATCTTCGCAGGACAGAGGTCCGATCCGTTCTTCCTAGACGGTCCGATGGCCGCACAAACCCTCGCGACGAGACAACTCGCGTTCAAGCAAGTCGGTTCCGACAGACTCTACGGCAAGAATGTCTTGGGAATTGTCCTAAAGCTCGAGTGGGCGACTTTGCTTAAGGGCGGGCCTATGTTCGCTGTAGTCTGCGAGACTCTGACGTCCGGCAAACGGCCGATCCGGTTGGAACGGGTTGGCCGGCCGGAAATAAAGAATATCACTCTCGGTGCCAAGATATTCGATCCCGTTAATCGGGATCTCGAGATTCGCGACCTGTACAACAATGAAGACGCCTTCAACCTTTCCGAGCACTATGTTGGAGCGTATCGCGCACGGCTGAACGCCAATCTCACTTTCTACGACGGCCTCGACGGAAAAACTGGCTGGCCGCTCGACGAACACGGCAACCACCCGCTGACGGAACTCCTGCTCGCAGATTATCTGGTCGTGGATGCCTCTAAACCGTTTTGTGAAATCAGCTACTTCGAGATTGAGCAGGCCATGCTCAAGGAGCGCGCGCATATTACATGTGGAGGGCGATGGCTCAATGAGGACGTAGTCGACTCTATTCTTACGCTTTACGTTAACGCCGGAAATGGTCCACGCATAAGCGACGGTGTCGACGGGCCAATAGCTTGGTCATCAAGGATCTTTCCCTACATGGCGCCACCGAATCGCCTGCAGGTTGCCTCGTAGTGATTGCCGCAACACACATGAACGATGTCACCGAGCTGCCGCTCACAGATGGGACCATTGCGCTGCTGAATCTCCGGGCGCAAATCGAGGGTCTGGAACCGGACGTCAGGCTTGGTCACGCAACCATTGAAAGTCGAGTTAGTCTCATCGATCTGATCACGCTTCGCGGGCTCATCATCGGCTACATCGCCGATTATCAGCGGGCAGATGAGATGGCGGAACAACTCGTATGCGACGCGGCAACTGACGGGACTGCTTTTGTCGCGCGTGCGCGAACAAGGGCTGTCTTCCATCGGTTTGCCGATGCTTTAGACGACATCGATCGAGCTGAGAGACTCGGGCTCAATTCCGAAACTACAAATGGCGACCGTGCCGCAATCTTCCAAGCCCTCGGTCGCTACGATGAAGCCCTTGCCATACGCGAAGAGGCCGCAGACCGTCGAGCGAGTTTTGAAAATGTCGCGACCCTGGTTGGACTCTATGCCGAACGCGGCGAAGTGGAGGCAGCCGAGCGACTGTACGCGGAAAGCCGCCGGCGATACCGCGGTGTCTCACCGTTTCCGCTGGCGCTGCTCCACTTCCAGTTGGGCCTGATGTGGATGAACAAGGGCCGGTTGGACGATGCACGCACATCATTCGACGCCGCGCGACGCTGTGTCCCGGCTTACGCGCCGGCGCAGGGCCATCTCGCCGAGGTCGAAGCAGAATTGGGGGAAACCGAATCAGCACTTGCCCGCCTGCATTCATTAGCAGCATCTTCGGATGATCCTGATTACGCCGCGCAACTGGCGCGCCTTCTCAGGGACGCGGGCTGCTCCCAATTCCGGCATTGGTGCCGGCTGGCCGCCGCGCGTTATGACGAGTTGGTCGCGAGTCACCCGGAGGCCTTCGCCGACCATGCAGCCGAATTCTGGCT
>Ga0070707_100004604_pt1 | contig 12901 bp, 9 predicted proteins | sample KBSK5502metaG_FD_65468 | JGI IMG/M metagenome (GOLD analysis project Ga0070707, IMG submission 65468) | Corn, switchgrass and miscanthus rhizosphere microbial communities from Kellogg Biological Station, Michigan, USA - KBS K5-50-2 metaG | ecosystem: Host-associated > Plants > Roots >... | reverse complement strand
CAAATCGACATGAACATTGCCGCTGACGGTAGTGATGGCCTCAAGCTGTATCTCGGGTGAAGCGAACGCGAGAAATAACGCGAGCGCGTCATCTATCCCCGGGTCAGTGTCGAGAATAATTTTGGAAGTTTTAAGTTCTTCTTGAGTCATTTGGGTCATTTTTCGTGACGAAAACATACGATATAAACAAGTTATTTGTTCACATAGTATACCTCTTCTGCCATCTTCCTTCAAAGATGAAGCAAAGCAGAGGTATAGCTGGGATTATCGGGTTTCATCCTGACTTGCGAGAGTATTATCAGTGCTCAACTTGTGAGAAGATGAATTCTGGGTAATCGACCAGTGTAAATTAACTACCACGATCTTTCTCAACCACTTCATGCACTGTATCCATTCGGAGGCGACCTTGATTCGTGTCCTGGTTCCAGAGCGGCCTGACCAAGTATGCCAAGAACCTTGCCAACATCAATAAAGTGCAGACCCTAAAACACATTTGATCCTGCGTCTATTATTTGGGACAGTTCGAGCCAAAAGGGCGTGTTGTATGATGATGTATAATAGTCACTGAGGATATCCTCTAGCGCCTGTTCTGGGACCTAATAGGTCTCGTTGCTTGCTGTACTGAGTAAGACGACTACGTAGAGATGCTTCATTATGAGCGATTGGGCGCGGGAGTATCCCGATGACAGCCAGGGATGAGAAACCACAGCGAGCTCGTTCTGAGCCATCAATAGCGCCTCTTTCACCCCCTGTTGCTATCATTGGCAGACAGCGGGAGTTAACACTGGTCATGAGCCACTATGAAGCGGCCAAAGGAGGGCATGCCCACGTGCTGCTCCTGGCAGGGGAGCCAGGGATTGGCAAGACGCGTCTCTTGGACGAAATTGCCAGGCGGACCGCTCAGGATGGGGCGACCATCCTACGAGGTGGCGCATCTGAAGCGGAGGGCATGCCACCATATCTGCCGTTCGTGGAGGCTCTTGGTCGCTACATTCAGGTGACCCCTCTGGACCAACTGCGTACACACGTTGCTGCAGCACCGCAGGTGCTTGCCACGCTCTTGCCAGAACTGATCACCCGTCTCGGTGAGCTTCCCGCGTCTGCTCCCTTGCCCCCTGAACAGGCCCGCTTCCGGCTGTATGAAGCGATTGGGGTGTTCCTCCAAGCTATTGGTGCCCCACACGCACTGGTCCTTACCCTTGACGATCTGCAGTGGGCAGACAGCGCAAGCCTCGACCTGCTCTGTCACGTTGCACGCCATCAGTCTAACGCCCATCTCCTCGTGGTGGGTGCTTATAGAGAGAGCGAGGTTGCCCACCATTCCGCGCTTACCCGTACCCTTACCGAACTCTCTCGTCAGCGCGTGCTCACGACTGTGACCATCGGTCCACTCTCGGCCGTAGAGACCGGCATGCTGGCTGAGAGCAAACTGTGTGGGGCTCTCCAACCAGCGGTGAACGCCCTGATGCATACACACAGCGAGGGCAATCCGTTCTTTGCCGAGGAACTCCTAGACGGGTGGATTGAGCAGGGTGCCCTGGTTCACGAGCAAAACCAGTGGATGGCCGTCATCCCACTCGATCACGCCCTGCCTCCAAGCATTGTGGGTGCCTTGCGGCAACGCTTTGAACGCCTCTCTGCAGAGAGCATTGATCACCTGCGGGTGGCGGCCATCATTGGACGCACCTTTGATCTCTCGTTGCTTGCCGCGGTGCAAGAGCAAGAGATAGAAGCCGTTGAGGTGGGTCTGCTTGAGGCTGTACGTGCTCGGCTCGTCCGAACCGATCAGGCAGGAACCTTCACGTTCACCCACGACAAAATTCGTGAGTGCCTCTATGCGGAAGTCAGCACCTCTCGGCATCGACGCCTGCATGGGCTCATTGGTGGCCTCCTTGAGGCCCGCTATGGGCAAGAGCAGACCATGAATGTGCACCAACTCGCTGCGCTGGCCTACCACTTTGCACGCAGTAGCGACCAACCGCGAGGCGTCCATTACTCGCTCCGTGCTGCAGCACAGGCACTGCAAACGGTAGCGGCTGAAGAGGCCATCTCCCATTATCGGACGACCCTGGTCCTGCTGAGTGAAGAGGACAGACGACGTGGTGATGTGCTGCTCAGGCTGGGAGAAGCTGCCCTGTTGGCCGGCCAAGAAGAGGAGGCCGAGAGCGCCTATACCACCGCACAGGACTGGCTGCGACCTGAGGGTGACCGGGAAGCCCTTGCGAAGGCTGTTCACGGATTGGGACGAGCCTACTGGCGACAGGATAAACGAGCGGCTGCGCGGGCAGCGTTCGAACAGGGACTGGTGCTGCTGGGTGATCGACCGTGTGCGCAGGCCGTGGATATCCTGACCGACCTCTCCCTTCTGCTCACGATCTACATGGGGCGGCAAGAGGAAGGGATGGCCTGTGCCCAGCAGGCAGTAGAGATAGCGAAGCTTCTGGGAGACACGCGATTGGAGGAGCGAGCGCGTCGCATTATGGCAGAGAATCTCTCCCTGCATGGAGAGGCTCTCAGTGCAGCCGTGCAGTTTCTCGAGCAGGTCCTTGTGCACACGGAAGCGCATGGCGATCTGTCGGAGGCCGCGGAGTGCTGTCTGAACCTGGCGGTGGCCTCCTACTGGATGGCAGACCTGAGGCGTTCGCATGAGGTAAGTGCTCAGCGGCTCGCGCTCATTGAGCGCCGTGGGCAACCGCACCACTTGCGTACCACCTACACCTGGCTGGCCCTGCTCCACGCTTCACAGGGCAGATGGAGCGATGCAGAGCAGATGATCGAGCGAGCGCATCCTATCGTCGACCACTTGACCAGCCCCATGTTTGCTGCCTTTCTCCACCAGATCCACGGTTTCCTTGCCTACCAGCAGGAAGTGTACCCGCTCGCAGAGCGCGAGTTGCAGACCGCACTGGCAATGGCCGAGCAGGATCGGCATATGGGCCTGGGGGTGCTCATGTTCTATCCCGGTCTGCTCGGCCTCGTGCAGGCGACGATGGGCAAGCGGGAGGAGGCACGGGCCTCTATGGCAAGCGTGGAGACCCACCTGGATCGGCTGCCAGAGGGAATCCTGCCGACGGCACCGCTGCTGATCTGTCTCGCTCTGACAGCGCTCGCCCTGGGAGATCAAGAACGAGCTGCCCTCCTCTACCCCCGTCTGCTGGCATTTCGCGGCCAGCACTACTGGTTTCTCGTTGATCGCATCCTGGGACTGCTCGCCAGAGCGCGCGAAGATTGGGAGACGGCAAGGATGCACCTGAGCGCTGCCCAGGCGATCGCTGGGCGCGAAGGCCTGCATCCTGAATTCGCGCGCACCCTGCTCGCAAGAGCCACGGTTGAGCTCGCACAAGACGGTCAAGGAAGCATCATGCACGCTGAGGAGCTGTTGCGGGAAGCGCTGGCCTTGTTTGTGGAATTGGGGATGTCCCATTCAGCCCAATATACCCTCAGTCGGTTAAATGCGCTTTCCTCTTGTCCAGAACGTCGGGCACACGCAGCGCTTCCAGCTCGTCTGACCGAGCGTGAGGTGGCGGTGCTCAAGCTGGTGGCCCAGGGCAAGAGCAATCGCCAGATCGCGCATGCTCTGGGGCTCAGTGAGAAAACCGTGACCAATTACCTCACCCACATCTTCAATAAGACCACCTGTGAGAATCGAGCAGCGGCAACCGCGTTTGCGATCCGCCACGGACTGGCCTGATCGGCACCTTGTCGGTTACAGTCCTTCTACTAGGGAGGTTTCTCCCTTATCTGAGTCCGCTTCCCTTCCGTATGCGGCCACAGCATGACTGACCAGGGAGGTCTCTCCCTATCGCGAGCAAGACCTCCTCAATTAGGCACGTCTTCCAAAGAGGGAGGTTTCTCCGATGTTATTGCCCCCTCTGGAGGGTATACTTGCGCTAACACAGAACAAGCGACGCGTTTGTGGCCTCAGGATCATGGGTAAAGCAGCCTGAGTTCGAAGCCGAGCAAAGGAAAGGAAAGATGTATATTACCGTTTCCATGTATCGAGCGAAGGCTGGGCAGGAGGATGCCATTATTGCCCTCCATGAGGACTGGCAGCGTCATCAGCGACCCAAGGCCAAGGGGTACCTTTCGGGCGAACTGCTCAGGAGGGTCGAGGACCCCCACGAGTTCATTGCCATCATGCGTTTCGAGAACCAGGAGTCTGCGCACGCACTCACGACTGACCCTGAGCAGAATGCCTGGTATCGGCGCGTAGCAAGCCTGACTGAGCATATGTCGGTGCGCACTGGATATATCAGCGAATGGCAGGCGTCTCGATAGATGGTGTAGCGGAAAACGAGAGGATACTAGTTCTGGACAAGGAAGCACATGAGCAATACATCCGGCACATCAAAGCAGGTCATCTCACTTCCTAAAGGGGGAGGTGCTCTGCACGGCATTGGAGAGAAGTTTTCGCCCGACCTGTTTACGGGGACGGGAAACTTTACAGTGCCCATTGCTCTCCCTCTTGGTCGCAACGGCTTTCAACTACGATTGAATCTCGTCTATAGCACCGGCAATGGCAACGGACCCTTCGGTCTCGGATGGGGTTTAAGCATCCCGGGAGTCAGTCGTAAGACATCTAAGGGCATTCCAGTGTATGACGATGCAAAAGATACCTTTCTCCTCTCGGGTGCCGAAGACCTTGTCCCGGTCGAAGTAGAAAAGACAGAGTCGAGCACGGGCAAGGAGGTGCAGACCCGCTCTCGCTACCGTCCTCGAACGGAAGGTCTCTTCGCCAGGATTGATCATTATCAGGTCGTTGAAAAGGTCAGTGGCACGATCCTCAGTAACTACTGGAAAGTAAGAAGTAAAGATGGCCTGCTCAGTGTGTACGGCACCCCTGGAGCCGCAGGCAACGACCCGGCCGTGGTTGCCAAACCTGCTGACCGCTCGCGAATCTTCGCATGGAAGCTGACCCACACCGCCGACCCTTTCGGGAATCGCATCGTTTATGAGTATCTGCGTGACTCCGAGCACATAGGACCTCATGACTGGGATCAACTCTATCTGAAACGTATCCGGTATGCTGATTTTTCGGACGAGAGCGGGGCAGAGCATTTTCTTGTCTCGGTGACATTCGACTATGGCACTTCCCCTGGGGGTCTCCCGGATGCGTTCGAGCGCCCAGACGCTTTCTCTGACTACCGCGCCGGGTTTGAAATTCGCACCAGGAGGCGGTGCGAGCAGATCGTGATCGAAACGCACGCGGAGGTAGATCAGCTCGTCCGCACCTACGGTCTGTCCTATCAGAACGACGCACTGAACGGTGTTTCGCTCCTCAACCAGATCAGGGTCGTCGGCCATAACGGTGACCGTACAGAAGAACTCCCGCCACTGGCGTTTGGCTACACACAGTTCGAGCCTGAGAAGCGACACTTCTCCCCTATCACCGGTCCCGATATGCCTGCTGGCTCACTTGCCCGGGGAGACCAGGAGCTTGCCAGCCTTTTTGGCAACGGGCTGCCAGATATCCTCCAGATGAACGGGACAGTGCGCTACTGGCGCAATATGGGTGGCGGGAAGTTTAACCTTCCGCGTGAGATGCGAACCGCACCCGCAGGATTGAGCCTGACGGACAAAGGGGTGCAACTGATTGACGCCAATGGCGATGGCCAGATTGATCTGCTGGTCACAACGGAGGAAATTGCAGGCTACTATCCACAGCGTTTTGGCGGCCTGTGGGATCGCCGCTTGTTTCAACGCTACCGCGAAGCTTCTCTTTTTTAAGCGGAGAAATAGTCTCCATAAGAATGCGGTCGATTTTGTCTGGATTTGAGTGATGCTCGTTCTGTTTTTAGCATATAGTACAGGAGTTTTTGTTCGGTACAACGAGATATACCGAGATGTTGGAGAAAATGATGCAATGCCCTTCGTGCGGTCACCAGAATCGCTCAGATTCACGCTTTTGCGTTAGATGCGGCACGCCTCTCGCACAAAGAGGCCAGGCTGTAAACTTACCGCCGCAGACCCCATTGGGTACCCAAATGACAGGTCCTGGGGGTCCCGGTTGGCAGTCTCCGCCGCAGGGGACGCCGTCACCAGCGCCGCTATCTGCTCCTCCCATACAGTCTAGAGGGCACGGTGGCATCGTGGGTATAGCACGCAATGTCCAGCAAAGCTCGGAGCAGGCTGGATATATGGGCGGAAGACAAAGCGGCTATCAACAAACAACTCAGATCTTGAGGTTCCGCCTGGAGCAGTATGACCAGAGCAATAATCGTACGGTGAGGAACGTGGAGCTGCGTAGTCTCTCCATCGAGGGCTTTATTACCGAAGGTGACCGGGTGGAAGTCTTCGGTAAATCGGAGGGCGGGCTGATTCGCGCCAAGCAGATAGTGAGCTTAGACACCGGCGCAGTTGTGGAGGCGAAGGGCTTCTCTGGAGCCATGAAGGCTTCCTTTGTGATCTCCGGCATTGTGGGGGTAATGATATTGGCTCTTGTTGGATCCATTTTTTTCTCGGTATTGGTACTCCACCAAGTCCCGTTGGGGTTGGGTGGGGCGGGTATTACAAGCACTCCCACTGCTTCTCCTGATAGTGTACTGAATACCTATTGTTCTGATCTCGGTAGTGGCGCCTATCAGTGGGCCTATGACCAGTACTCGACGAGACTGAAGAGCGAGGTTTCATCAGCGCAGTTGTCACAAATGTGGTCGGGTAAGTTTATCGACTCCTGTACCCATGCTTCTGCTCAGGTGTCTGGAAAGCAGGCAATGACGACGCTTTCTATTACAGCGAAGATACTTGCTAATCAGTCCCCCCCACCAGAGCAGACGTATACCTACCATGTCGTACTTGTTCAAGATGGCTCCAACGGCTGGAAAATCGATAGTCTCCAGTCACAGTGACAACTCTGTGAGGTATATCATGCAAGCTGAACCTTTCTCTCTTGGCAATCTTACCGGTAGAATGGATTACTTGCAGCGCATTGGGTTTATCCCGGTACCCTTGCCAGTAAATCCGCCCCCGACGCAGGCGCAACCTGCGCCCCGCCGCCTTCTCCATGTGAGCGGCATCGGACGCTTAGAGAAGCTCCTGCCGCCGAATCAGCGGCAAGCGGGAGGGCAACCACTGGAAGCTGAACAACCGGCGCGGATGATCAGTGAAGATGTGTTGACTGGGCTCTACGGCTACAGGATCCCCCTGGCATTCCTTGTGCTGAGCGAGCCTGGTAGAGTGGCGATCCACATGGGCGTATGGTCCGCTCTCAATCGGGAGAATGCTTCAGCAGCCACCCTGGATCATCGAGGACGGATATTGAACGCAATGCTGAGTAGCCTCTATCCTGCGATCAAGCTTGCTCCCGTCAATGAGGTGCGATTCCCTTCTTTGCAGTTGGCTGGTCTGGCACTTGGTATTCCTACCGTGAAACTACCAGAGGCGCTTGATAACGCGCTGCCCCTTGACCGACTCATCCGCGCGCTCTCTGATGCCTACTGGGCGTTCCTGGTCCTGGCAGAACCAGTGGTCGAGCAAGAGATCAGTAAGCTGCGCAACAATGTGATCAGCGAGACACGCGACATCCTGGCGGCCTATCCCACGACAGCAGAGGGTATAGCCAATCCATTGGCGCAGCACTATGTCGAACTCCTGAAACGGGCACTTGATACACTGACGCAAGGGCAGACGCTGGGAGCCTGGCGTACCGGCGTCTATCTCCTGGGTGATGGTACCAGCTACTACCGACTGGCGAGTCTCTGGCGGGGTATCTTCTCCGGCGACCAATCGCTCCTCGATCCTGTCCGTGTGTGGGACAGTGCGAACGTCATGGCTCTGGCTACCGACTGGGCCTTAGCCGATATGCAGGGGCCACAGGGGCCGGGGCACTATCAACACCCCTTCCAGTATCAAACACTGCTCACCTCCTCGCAGCTGGCCGCCTATGTCCACCTCCCCCAATTAGAAACCGGGGGATTTACCGTTGATCTCGTGCCCGACTTTGATGCCGTTCCTCCGTCGATACAGACCGGTGACGCACTCACTCTTGGGAAAGTGGTACCACAACATCAGGCGCTTACCCCGCCTGATGTTTTCTCTGGGCGGGTCGATTACAAGATCCAGGCCGCCGATTTAACGCGCCACGTCTTCGTGGCTGGCGTGACCGGTGCGGGCAAATCCAACACCATTTTTTATCTGCTCAAGAAAGCGGATGCATTGGGCATCCCGTTTCTCGTGATTGAACCGGCCAAGGCCGAGTACCGTGCGCTGCTCAATGACCCGAATCTGGCCAACCGCGTGCAAATCTTTACGCTCGGGAACGAGAACATTTCACGGTTCCGGGTGAATCCCTTTGAAGTACTCCCTGGCACGCCAGTGAGCGTGCATCTTGACCTGCTGCGTTCGGTATTCAGCGCCAGCTTCGGCATGTGGACGCCCTTACCACAGGTATTGGAGCAGTGTCTGCACCGTGTCTACGAAGACCGCGGTTGGGATCTTGCTGCCAACACCAATGCTCGTCTGGATAATAGATCGGACATCGCAGCCGCTTTTCCCACGTTGTCCGATCTTGTGACCAAGGTAGACACCGTTACACGGCAGCTGGGCTATGAGGAGCGGATAACGGCTGATATACGCGCAGCACTGACGACACGCCTGAATGGACTACGTGCCGGGGGCAAAGGACGCATGCTGGATGTGAAACGCTCATTGCCTATGCTACGACTGTTGAATCAGCCTACTATTCTTGAACTGGAGGGGATGGGCGACGATGACGACAAAGCCTTTCTCATGGGCCTCCTGCTCGTTCGGCTCGTAGAATACCGGCAAGAGGAGCATCGGCAAGAGGAGCATCGGCAAACCGCTGGCAAGGTGAATGACCTGCGCCACTTACTGGTCATTGAGGAGGCCCACCGGCTCTTAACGAACGTGGCGCGGCAGGGGCAGGAAGAGAACGCGAATCCACGTGGGAAGGCGGTCGAAACCTTTGCCAACCTGCTCTCAGAGATCCGGGCGTATAGGCAGGGCATCATCATTGCTGATCAGATTCCCGTCAAGCTGGCTCCCGAAGTGATCAAGAACACCAACCTCAAGATTGTTCACCGCACGCTAGCGGCAGATGACCGGGACGTACTGGCTGGGGCTATGGCGATGGATGAGCATCAGGCAAAGGCACTGGCAACATTCGGGAAAGGTCGGGCTGCGGTATTCAGTGAGGGCGACGACGCACCAGTTCTCGTGCAGGTGGAGAAAGCCAAGGATCAGCCGGGGCAAGCCATCCCTAATAACAAGCAGGTGGCTTCCTATATGACTTCTATGATAGCTCAACAAGGACTTCAGGCATTCTTTCTCTCCTCTCCTGGCTGTACTCAGGTTTGCCTATCAGCGAGCGCAGCCTGCCAGGAAGCTCGTCAACTCGTCGAAGATGCGGTCTTTCAGGCAACGTTTGCCCGTCTTGTCCTCTCAACCATTGAAGACACCGACGCGCTAGATCGGCTCTGGCCAGAATTGCTGTCAGTTGTGCGAACAAAACGCCTTCCAAAGAGTAATGAGCCGGAACTGCTGCGTTGTCTGCTGGGTCATGCCACCTACTGGTTTGCGGACCATCGTGGCGCACAAGCTGGCTGGTCCTATGCTGAGACGCAGGAACTCGTCGATAAGCTACGCAAGGTTTTACTATCCAAACTCGGTAATGAAAACGCCGAACCAGTACGCAGTCAATTCCAACAATATGCTCGTCAACTGCACGCTCGCACTTATCCCCCCTTCCCTGCCTGCGAACGTGTTTGCCAGCAGCAGCCTCCTGTATGTCTGTATCGCTATGCGGTTGCTGATCTGGTAGCAACAGGAAGACGTAGTGGAGCATGGCTAACGGCGGTTGCAAATGACGCTAAATCTCAAGATGGACGATATCGAGAGACATGGGCCGTTTCCCGTATGGTGGGAAGTGAACTGATTGAGTTTCCCGAAGATACATGGCCCGAATCCTCGAAGCAGAAAGTGTGGGAGGGCGCGCGTCGTACATGCCTTTGTTATGTGCAACAGGCACTCTCCAAAGATTCTAGTAAGACGCCGAGGGCTGCCAGAAGCGTGCTGGAGAAGTTGCTTGCCGAGGCAAAATGACGAGCATGAACGATTGGGCATTAGAAGCCATGTTCAAAGCCTCTTGAGGCTGCTTTACAAGGATATTTAATATGTCGCCAGAAGTACCTTTCACAGGCTGTCAAAAAGTCAAGGGCAGAAGGATATCTGAAAATCTTGATCACGAAGTTATCCGAAGGAGGCTAAGATGGCAAAACTAACGCACGAACAGGCTATGCAAAGACTCACTGATGCTAGTATCTCTGTTTATTCAAGTGGGAATAGTAGTGATAGAAACAATCCGAACGCTACCTCCTTGCAAGGAGTTCAAGAAAATACGATTAATGGCATTGTCAATTTCAGGGAAGCTAGTGGTAAAAATATCGTTATAACTGGTGGCACTGAAACGGGTCATGCTCAAGGCTCACAGTCCCATTCTGAGGGCTATAAGCTTGATATTAGAGTCACGCCCGGGTTGTCGGAATGGATCCAAAACAACTTTGAGTACGTCAGAGATCGCAACAATGGGGATCCCGTGTATAGAGATTCACTCGGGAATGAATTCACTTTTGAAAGGTCAAGAAATCATTGGGACATCACTTTTCGTGGTCAAAATCCAGAGCCTACAGAGCATGAGTCAAACTCGAACCAGCGAGATGCTGGCGTTCCTGACGAGCTGGAGCCACACTATGACGCCAATCCTCCAATGGGTACGCCACCTGAAAGCGAACCCAATCCCCCTGATATGGGTGTGTCCACTGAACCTAATCCTCCCGACATGAGTGCGCCCGCTGAATCCAATCCCTCTGACATGGGTACGCCAACTGAATCTATGCCATCTGATATGAGCATACCAGGTGAGGGTGGTCAGGCCCATGATGCAGAACCCAATTTTAGTCTTCCCGATGGAAGCCAAATCTCCATTCTTACTGACATACAGAACTACACCCCGGCTGATGCGGGTCAAAATCTCACTCCTGTCGATGTAGGAGAGAACCACACCCCGGCTGATGCAAACCAGAGTGTTGCCCCTCCAGAGGTGAACCAGAGCATCCAACCTCCCGAAGTAAATCAGAGTATGGCTCTCCCTGATAGTGGCTATGATGCAGGTAGTTCGAGTGCTAGTGGTTACGATGCTGGTAGCTCGGATGCCGGTGGATATGATGGCGGATACTCGGATGCTGGTGGTTACGATGCTGGTAGCTCGGATGCCAGCGGAGCTTCGGAAGGAGGTGCGGAGGCAGCGTCTAGGCCGGGATAATAGTGCTACACAAGCTTTGAGGTCACTTTGACTGAATGCAGTAAATTTCGCGTGACCGTCATCTAAATTTGTTGAGTGGCCGCTAGAGATACTTGAAGTCTAGCTATCGTGAGAGCGGAAGACTTATGAAACAAGCTCAAGTCTGGTACTACAGTGAATATGTAATGATTAAGCAGTTCACAGCATCAAGATTTTCTCTATCAACTATAACTAGAATGCTCTCCTACGGGACCATTACATAGGATGGCATATCTGGCAATATTGCTATCTTGTCCCTGGTGTCACGAATGTATGTATTAGCTCTACCAGTAAGCAAGAAGCAACCGATATTACTACAACGTTTTTTCGTAAGGAAAGAACCATCGAAGCAGATCTGAAGCCAGTCCAACGATTTTGTCTCCAACTAATGCACCAGTGGTACTATAAATTGACCCATGCATTTGGAGGAGACATTGGTATCTACTATAATTCCGAGAAGATTCTCAAACCGATCACCGTGGTCACTTATCATTCAGCTTCTGACCTGCTCTCGGAACACTCAACTAAATATCGATTGATTATCTTCGATGAATTCTCTGTAATCGATGAGTGTTAACTAACCTTAGTACAGACTATCATAACTGCTGGGAATTCCGCCGTAACTCCTAAATGAGCTTGAGGGGACCAAGAAGACCTTTGAAAACTCCGAAACATTCCGCGCTAACCCCGAAAAAGATCAGTAAACGCCATTGTATTCATATTCCGTTCAATGCTCATGAGGAGTTGCCTCAGCTATGCACAATCAGTGTGTATCAGTACAGAAACGTAGGATAGAAGTGTCGTTTGACTTGATTAACGGCGCGTTTCTGCCAGGATTAATGCCGAGACTTGGCTTGAGAGGCGTGTCGAGATGATTTTTGAGGCTTGGCCTCTGCCACATAAGATGCCGAGTCATAATAGCTCATCTTTTTCGGCTCCACTCGCTAAGAATGGAACTGGCACTTCTGCCACATATGTTGGCTCTTGGACTGGTTTGGTGCGTGCTATGAATAGCACCTTGTGTGCAACAACAGTGACACAGTCCGCTAGGCATCTTGTAACGCATCGGTGACTGCCTGCTCCTCTGTCATCGCCTGCCCCGCAGTCCATCCGGCCGTGAACGCTCTCGCATCCAGGTGCGCGCGGGCATCGGCCACATGTCTGTTCAGGTCATCCCGGTAGTTGCTGGCAGAAAGGAGCAGGCGGTCAGCGACCCCGAACAGCCGCCCTGCTCGCTCTGCTTGCCCCTGTGCTGCAGCTACCTCGGCCATTCCAGCCAGCCCCCTGACGATGCCAAGCCCATTATCCACCCGTTGCATATCCTGCCAGAGATGCAGGCCTTGCTTGTAGAGCATCTTCCCCTGTTGCTCGTCCCCGTTTTGATGCAGCCAGATATCCCCGACGTTGATCAGGATCATTCCGAGCCTCCCTCGATCCTTCGATGCACGTAGGAGCGGCAGGCTCTGCTCATACAGGGAGCGCGCGGTCTCCTCGTCGGCCTGGGGCAAGACCACCACCTCCAACGCACTCACCAGCAACGTCACCCCAAACACGTCCCCTTGCTCTTGGAAGAGCTGCAAGCTTTCCTCATAGTGTGCGTGCGCC
>Ga0070707_100004603_pt1 | contig 12905 bp, 11 predicted proteins | sample KBSK5502metaG_FD_65468 | JGI IMG/M metagenome (GOLD analysis project Ga0070707, IMG submission 65468) | Corn, switchgrass and miscanthus rhizosphere microbial communities from Kellogg Biological Station, Michigan, USA - KBS K5-50-2 metaG | ecosystem: Host-associated > Plants > Roots >... | reverse complement strand
CGCCTACGGCAAGACCGCCGCGGTGCTGCGCATGGTCGAGCATTGGGTGGGGGAGGAGGCGTTCCGCGACGGCATCCGCGAGTACCTCCACAAGTATTCGTTCGGCAATGCTGCCGCCGAGGATCTCTGGTCGACGCTGACTGAGACGACCAAGCGGCCGGTCGATCAGGTGATGCGCTCGTTCGTGACGCAGGCCGGCGCGCCGCTGCTGCGCGCGACGGAGTCGTGTCAGAACGACCAGCGCCGCGTGGAGGTGGCGCAGGAGCGCCTGCTGATGAGCGGCGACAGCACGGAGCAGATCTGGGCCATTCCGGTCTGCGGCCGCGTCCTCGGCAGCAGCGACGAGCGCTGCGCGATCGTCGACAAGAAATCGCAGACGCTTACAAACTCCGGCTGTGCGTCGCCGCTGCTTCTCAACGCCCGCGGCCGCGGCTACTTCGTCGTCGACTATTCGCCGCAGCAGCGCAGCGCCATCCGCGCGCGCATCGGCGATCTCACCGGCGAGGAGCGCATCCAGCTGCACGGCGACGAATGGCTGCTCGTCCGCGCGAACCGGCGCGAGGTGGGCGACTATCTGTCGTTCGTCGAAGCGCAGCCGCATCCCGCGTCGTCGCAGCTCGTGCAGGCCATCGCCGGCGATCTCTCGTTCATCGATCAGCGGCTCGTCAGCGATGCGAACCGCGCGAAATGGCAGGCGGCCGTCCGCGCGATCATCCGCAATCACGCCGAGCCGTCGTGGGCGCTCGCGAAAACGGAATCCGAGGATGAGCTGGTGCGCCGCGCCGCGGTGCTGCGCACGCTCGGCTACATCGGCAACGATCCTGCCGTGATCGCCGAGGCGCGCGAGCTGGCGCAGAAAACGCTGAAAGGCTCCGAGTCGGTCAACCCGCTGCTGGCATCGACGGCGCTGGAGATCGCCAGCGCGTCCGGCAACGCGGCGATGTTCGATCAGCTCCTCACCGCCGTCGAGGCGTCATCCACCCCCGAGCGCCGCAATCGCTACCTCGGCCGGCTCTCCGAGTTCCGCGACCCCGCGCTCGTCGCGCGCGCCATCGACTACGTCTTCAGTTCGCACATCCGGTCGCAGGACATGCCGTGGATGTTGTCGAGCCTCCTCAGCAATCCCGCCGCGCGCGCCGCCACGTGGACTGCCGTGAAGCAGCGCTGGCCCGAGATCACGGAGAAGATCCCCACCGCCCTGCACTCGGTGATCGGCGCCCTCGGATCATTTTGCGATCCCGCCATGCGCCGCGACGTCGAGGAGTTTTTCAAAGCGCACGAAGTGGGCGAAGGGATGCGATCGCTCCGGCGCACGCTCGAGTCGATCGATACCTGCGTGGCGTTCAAGGCCGCACAGCAGGAGTCGCTCGACCACTGGCTCGATTCGCATCGCGGGACGGACTGAATTCCCGACCGAACGTTCGGCTGCTTTTCCATCTTTTTTGTTGCCGTCCGGCAGTCGCGTGACTACCATCGCCACCTCTCTCTCAACAACGAAAAGGAGGATGTGTAGTGACCAAATCGCTTCGGGTCTGTTCATTCGTTTTCGTGATGGCTCTTTCCACCGTTTCTCTCTTCGCTCAGGGATTGCCCGATCTCGTCGTCGACCAGGGTTCGCTTCGCCAGCATTGGGTCGTTCGCACCGAGGATTTCCCGGCGTCGTTCTGCAGCGTGCAGGAGGGCGACGTCCAGCCGGGTGAGCACCAGATCGTCCGCTTCACCGTCTCCACCCCCAACCTCGGCGACGCCGACCTCGTCGTCGGCGATCCGAATACGCACATCGCCGCGAACGACGGTCTGTTCGAGTTCGCCACGTGCCACCAGCACTACCACTTTCGCCACTACGCGCTTTATCAGCTCATCGATCCGAGAACCGGTTACGTGTGGAAGGCCGCCAAGCGCGGCTTCTGCATGATCGACATCGACAAGGTGCTCTCCAGCGCCGACAACAAACCGCACTTCCGCAGCTGCGGCGCGGTCGGCGTCGCCGGCAATCAGGGCATTACCGCCGGATGGGCCGACGTCTACGTCTGGAAGTTGGGCGGACAGTTCTTCGTGCTCGACGGCGGCGATGGCCAGCCGCCGGTCCCGCCCGGTGACTACATCCTGCGCATCACGGTGAATCCCGGTTTCGTCCCGCAACAGAACGAGATCTGCCGCTACGCCGATCCGAAGCATCCCGGCGTCTGCCACCAGCTCCCGGAGTCGAACTTCGACAACAACGTTGCCGAAGTGACGATCACCATCCCCGACCACAACGGCCGCCAGGCCGTCGGCCCGCTGAAGAACGAGCCGCAGCTCACCTCCGAGCCGATCGACAATCAGTAAGTGACCTGGGGACGAGGACGACTGTTCTCGTCCCCAACTCGCGCGGCGGCGACGAAGAGCAACATCGCCCCCACGCCGTAGACCGCCGCCGCCGAGGAGATCGCGGTCGGCAGCGACGTCTTCTGCGCGATGAGGCCGATCAGCACCGGCGCGGTGCCGGCGCCGAGCAGCCAGCCGGCGAGGTTCATCACGCCGACGACCGTGCCGCGGATCTCGGGAGGCGTCACGTCGAACATCGAGGCGAAGATGTTCGCGTCGTACATCCCTTTGAAGAACCCCCATCCGAGGAATGCGGCGATGGCGACCGAGAGCGACTCCGTCGCGCCGGTGATCACGACGAACGGGATGCCGAGGAGAAGGGCGAACGCTTGCACGAGCATGCGCCCGCCGCCGGTGCGGCGGCTGGCGACGTCCGCGCTCCAGCCGCCGGCGATCGCGCCGAGGAAACTTCCGGCCTGCGCGAAGAAGCTCGCCGCGAAGCCGGAGTAGGTGAGGGAGCGGCCGAAGTGGTCGTGGACGTAGGTCGGCATCCAGAAGAGGAGCACCGCGGCGACGGCGTTCGCGCAGACGAAGGCCAGCAGCAGGGCCAGCGCCGACGGCTTGCGCACGATCGTGGCGATCGCCTCGCGCATGCTGCCTCGTGAAACGCCGGCGTCGCGCCGTTCCGGCTCGCGAATGAGGAAGTGCAGCGCGATGCCGAGGAGGATGCCGGCGATGCCGAAGACGAGGAACGGCGCGCGCCAGCCGTGGCGTTGCGCGATGAACGCCGCCGCGGTTGTGCCGCCGATGGTGCCGATGTAGACGCCGGTCTGGTGCAGCCCGAGGGCGCGCGAGCGCGTCCGTGGATCGTGCACGTCGCTGATCAGCGAGACCGAGGCAGGGAAGTAAGCGGTCTCGCCGAGACCTTCGGCGGCGCGGAGAGCGAGCATCGATCCGTAGCCGGGAACGAACGCGGTGGCGGTGCAGATGACGCTCCAGATTTGAAATCCGCCGAGGAGAGCGACGCGGCGGCGGATGCGATCAACAAGCCGGCCGGCGAAGGGGGAACAGAGTCCGTAGGTCCACGCGAAGGCGGAGCCGAGCATCCCTTCTTCGACCGGCGTGAGATGCCACGACTTCCGAAGCAACGGAATGACCGCCGCCAGCGCCTGCCGGTCGGCGTAGTTGAAGAAGACGATGCACCACAGCATCGCCAGGAGCGTCCACTTGTAGCGATCCGCCGCCGTCACTGTTCCTCTTCGACGCTCCCCGAGCCGCCCCTGCGATGCTCGCCGATCCCGTCGTGGCGGTAGCGTATCGAGGGTCAAGTAGAATAGCGACCACCTCGATCGCGGTTACCCACCCCGCACGCGCCCATAGCTCAGATGGATAGAGCACCAGCCTCCGGAGCTGGGGGTCGCAGGTTCGAATCCTGCTGGGCGCACCAACTCAACCCCCTCACACCCAGGCATTTACAAAAGCGCTTTCTTGCCGCTTGAGTCGGTGTGGGTGTGAGAACGGCAGGTCGTTGACCGCCGTCGGACGGCCGACGTGGGCGAGGTGCTGATGTTGTTCGGCACCCGGTTACATCATCTGCGAAATCCACGCTCCATATCGATGACGGCGGTGCTGGCGAGAAGGAGCAGGAGCGAGAGTGCGATGAGTTTTTCATGTGAGGTCCTTTCAGTGGTGATGTGCATGAGATTGCGACGCTGCAGGCGCCGGCGATTCGCTGCCCTGCAGGAACGACTCCTCGGCCTGCATCTGCTGCCATTCTTCCGGTGACTTCGGATTGAGCTTTTCCATCTCGGCGACGTCCTCGGGCGTGAGCTTCGGCAGGTGCCGGATGAAGTGGACGAGCGTCCAACTCGCCGCGGCTGATTCGGCGGTGCCGCTGCCGAACCCCGGCATGCCTGTCAGCCGCACGCCGTTCTCGATGATCGAGAACAGCTCGCCGTCTGAGAGCTGCTGTGTTGCGACCAGAGTCATGTCGGGCGTCTTCGGATACATCAGCGCGCCCATGCCGCTCTTCCCTTTCCCGTCGTTCCCGTGGCACAGGGCGCAGTGATCGGCGAAATGCGCGCGCGCCTCCGCGAGCACGTCGGGCGTGAGCGCGATCGGGTTCTTTCGGTCGCGCAGATCGGACGGCACCGCCCAATGGCGGACAGTCCGCGCGACGGCGCGCTCGATCGCGGTCGGCTTGTCGTGCGCGCTGAACCCGTAGCGGAGTGTCGCCGTGAAGGCGATCGTGCCGACGAGCACGAGGAGCGCGATGACGGCGAGCAGCGCCTTGCTTCTCCGTCTCATTGGCCGTGGCCCTCGTGCGGGTTCGGCGCCGCCGGCGTCGTCGACATCGAATCGACGCGGTACGCCGACGTGCCGCGCGGCTGCTGGTACCAGCCGGGATCGCGGCCGTAGTCGATGTCGTCGCGAATCTTGACGACGGTGAACATGCCGCCCATGTCGATCGCGCCGTAGGGGCCGGGGCCGCCGGCCATGACGACGCTGTTGCGAGGCGTGGCCATCATCTGCTGCATCTCGGTCATGTCGCCCATGCCGGTCGTCCCCATGATCATCGTTCCTGGCGCTAGCGCCTCGACACGCGTCGACGTGTTCGTGGCGTCGACGCCGAGGAGGTTCGGGAGGCCGTGACCCATCTGATTCATCGTGTGGTGCGACTTGTGGCAGTGGAACGCCCAATCGCCCGGATTGTCGGCGACGAATTCGAGGTCACGCGTGGCACCGACCGGCACGTTTGTCGTGTTCTCGGGGATCCACGCCGACTGCTGGATCGGACCGGCGTCGGTTCCGGTGACAAAGAAGCGGTGCCCGTGAATGTGCATCGGGTGCGAGTCCATCGTGAGATTCGCGACGCGGATGCGCACCCGATCGCCGGTGCGCACGAGCATCGGATCGGTGCCGGGGAAGACGCGGCTGTTGAAGGTGAAGACGTTGAAATCGAGCATCACCGTCGGATCGGGCGTCGCCGTCCCCGGCTTGATGAACCACTCGTTGAGAAAGATGGCGAAGTCGCGATCGACGCGGCGCACGGCGGCATCGCGCGGATGGATGATGAAGAAGCCGTGCATCCCGAGCGCGATCTGCACCATCTCGTCGAAGTGCGGGTGGTACATGAGCGTGCCGCTCTGCTTCAGCGTGAATTCGTAGGCGAAGGTCTCTCCCGGCTTGATCTTCGGCTGCGTGAGCCCGGTGACGCCGTCCATCCCGTTCGGCAGGATGAAGCCGTGCCAGTGGATCGATGTCCCCTCGGGCAGTTTGTTGGTGACGTAGATACGAACGCGGTCGCCTTCGAACGCCTCGATCGTCGGGCCGGGACTCATGCCGTTGTAGCCCCAGCAATTCACGGTGAAGCCGTCCGTGAATTCACGTTTGATCGGCTCCGCGGTGAGGTGAAACACCTTCACGCCGTTCTCCATCCGATACGGAAGCGACGCGCCATTTGGCGTGATAACCGGCGTGCGGCCGCCGCCCGTGCGGCGCGCCGGCCCGAGATGCGAATACGCCGCATCGTGCGCGGACGGCTGGGCCGCGGCGCGACGGCCGAGCAACAAACTGCCGAGCGCACCGCCTGCGGATGAGAAGAGAAGTTTGCGGCGGGAAAACATCAGTGGCCTCCTTCGGGCAACGCGGTGCTGCGCTTGGCGGAGAGCGGGCTCGTCGCCGGTGTGAACGATGCGGGCGCGGCGACGCCGTTGAGTACGCGATCGAGGTTGTTGCGCGCGGCCCAGTAGTCGAGCTGCGCGTCGACGAAGTCGCGGCGTGCCTGCGCCTCGCTCTGTCGCGCCTGCAGAAGCTGGAACGGGCCGACGAGCATGGCGTTGTGCTCGAGCTTCGTGAGCTCGACGATGCGCTGCCGCCGCGGCACGACCACATCGCGGTAATACTCGACCCGTGCGCGCGCCTCCTCGACGGTCGCGCGCGCGGCGCGGAGCTCGGACGACGATTCCGCGAGGAGCGCGTTCAGCGTGTGCCGCGCGCGGAGGTACTCGGCCTCGGCACGCGAGCGTGCCGCCGCGCCGTTGTTGAAGATCGGAATCGGCACCTCGATGCCCGGACCGACCGTGCGCGCCCCTTCCGCGTCGCGCTGGAAGTGCGCATCGACGGTGATGTCGCCGAGCGCGGCCAGCCGCGCCAGCGGCACCTGCTTCCGTGCGATGTCGACCTCACGCCGGGCGATGTCGATGTCGAGCCGCCGCGCTTCCGCGAGCTGTTCCAGTTGTTGCTGATCCTGCTCCGCCGCCGGCAGCGGCGGAAACGCCTGCGGCAAACGCCACTCGATCGAGTCATCGCGCAGCCCTATCGCCCGCACCAGCACCTCGCGCGCGACGAGGAGTTGCCGCTCTTCACGCGCAAGATCGAGCTTCGCCTGCTCGTAGTGCGCCTGTTCGTTTTCGAGATCGAGGTCGGTGATGTTCTGCGCGTCGTGCTGGCGCTGCGCCAGCTCGGCCGATGCTTTCGCCGCCTCGAGATTGACGCGATCGTGAGCGACGCGAAGCGAGGCGGCCAGCAGCTCGGCATGGCGTGCGCGAACGTCCGCGGCGAACCGCACGACCTCCGAAGTCACGTGGAGCTTCGCCGTGTCGAATGCCGCGCGGCCGATCGCGCGGCGGCGCGGGAGCTGGATGAGATCGACGAGCGTCTGCGCGACGCGCAGCTCGTACGGCCGGAACGGATCGCGCGGGAAGCGAATCTCCGCTTCGAACAGCGGATTGCGAACGATGCTCGCTTCCATTAGTTCGGCGCGCGCGATGCCGAGCTCCGCGAGCGTCGCCTGCAAGCGCGGGCTGTTGATCATGGCCACCGCAACGGCGCGATCGCCGGTCAGCTCGTCCTGCAGCAAGATGCGGATGCGCGGATCGTCGGTCGTGATGGGATCGGTCCATTCGACGGCTTGCGCCGTCCGCTCGGAGACAGCGGTGCGCACGTCGCTCGTGCCGGCGTCGCGCGGGACGGAAACGCAAGCTGCGGTGACGAGCGAAAGCATTGCGGGGAGAAAGTGCTTGTGTCTCATCGCGTCCCCCCGCTTCCGCCGTGGTGATGCTCGTGCGAAGGCGGCTTCGGCGTATTCGGCGAATGTTTCATGCCGCCCGCCGCCTTCGCCGCTTCGTCAATGGCGGACGGCGCCGGCGCATCGAATTCGTCCTGACGGAGCGTCGATGCGGGCCGCGTCTGCGCAATCGCGCTGTTCGATGCCGGCGGCGCGATCACGAGCGGCGCGGCTGTGCCGTGCTGCATACCCGCCATCGAGCCGTGCTGCATCGCGCTCATGTCGTGCGTCTGCGTGCCGGTCGTTCCGTGTTGCATGCCGGGCATCTGCGAGTGGTCCATCGCGGCCATCGATTGCGCGGAGCCGGTCGTGCTGCCGTGCTGCATACCTGGCATCTGCGAGTGGTCCATGCCGGCCATGCCGTCGTGCGCGTGGTCCTTGTTCCCGTGACTCATGCCGGACATTTGCGAGTGATCCATCCCCGGCATCGCGGTGTGGTCCATACCGGGCATCGATTCTTGCGCGGAGGTCGTCGCCAGTCCCGCGTCATGACCGCCATTCACGCCCTTCCTTCGCGCTTCGTCGTACGCGGCGGCGCTCTTCGACGCCATCGTCTGTTTACCGCCGCAGGCGCCGAGAATCGCCGCCGCGACGAGCAACGCAATGCCGCACGCGAGCGTGCGAACGTGATGCTTCATGTTGTGAGTCTCCGTCTCGCGGATCGCCGATAGGGCGATCACTTCGGTGGATGAAAGTGCGTGGAGGAGCACGAGCCGTGTGCCGCTGCGCCTACGTCGAGGCGCGCGTCTTCAGCCCGCGCGGTGGCGGGATCAAATCAGGAGTGTGGCGATGAAGAGATGCAGTCCGACATCGCGGTCGCAGCGGATGGCGCCAAGCGCGATGAAACTGCGGTACGTCGTCGCGTCGGATGCGACGACGCGCTGCCCGGCGTCGGAGGCGGCGATGAACTGAAAGGAACGCGGCACTTCGGTGGCGATTCGCTTCACCGGCTCCTGCTTCTCGCGCGCCGGCAGCGGCTGTTGCGCGCCGTCGTGTTGATCGGCGTGCTCGCTGCGGATGAAGTCAATGGCGAGGTGGCAGAGCGGCAGCGCCTTGTGAATGACGCCGTGGAAAGGGAGGACGCAACAGCCGAAGACGAACACCACCGCCCCGAGGAGCGGAACGGTTGCTCCGAAAACCCAGGCGGCAGCAATGGCGGCGCGTCTCATCGTTCTTTTGTCAGCGTTCGATCGGCGTGCAATTCGTGCACCCGTAACCGCGGGACGCGCGGAACCGTTCCCTCACAGCTGGACCCGGCTGACATGCACCCGTTTCGTCGCCGCATTCTGCTCCGTCCACGCCACATAGACATCCTGCCCGACGACGGCGATCCGCGCGAATCCAGCTGCGCGGGCCGCGCTGGAATCGGCGACTTTGATGGAGGGAGCGGGCTTGCCTTTGCGCGGCACACGCCGCGCGCGCAGCTCCGCGCCGCCCGGCGTTTGCTCAGACCAGGTGACGATGGCTGTCTCGACGTCCAGCATCGCCACGTCCATGCGGCCGATCGGTGTGCCGTCGTCGATAACGATCGGAGCTCCGAACGTCTCGCCGGCGTCGTCCGAGAAGGCGACGTATGCCCGGCCGCGTTCTCCCGCCGCGCTGAACCACGCTGCGGCGACGCGCTTGCCACGCGCGTCGAGCTGCGGACCGTTCACCGGACAGCCGGCGATCTTCCAGCCGTCGTTGTGCAGGAGTCGCGGGCGCGACCAGCCGTTCGCCGTCTGGCGGACGACCGCGATGTCGCGAATCTCCTCGGGCGAGCGGTCGCGGTACGCGATGACGGGACGACCTCCGGCCATCGTCATGCCCGTCGTGCAGCACTCGCACGTGCGATTGTCGAGCTGCACGTCGGAACGGATCACGCCGGCCGCGTCGATCGTCGCGTAGCGCACCGTCATGTCGCCCTCTTCTTTTCCCTCGACCATGTTCCGGCCGTCGAGCCAGGTGGCACCGACGCCGCCCGCGCGAAGCGGCGCGAGCGTGACGAACCCGTGCTCGCCCTTCTTGCCGTCGCGGTTCAGCAGGATCGGTGCGCTCCACGTCGTGCCGCGGTCTTTCGAGATCGCCACGCGCACGTCGTAGGCATAGGCGCTGTCGCCGTTCTTCTGCAGCCAGTGGGCGAAGAGCGCCCCGTTCGCGTCCTCGACGATCGACGGGAAGTCGGCCCAGTTCACAAAGAGATCGGCGCGCTGCACGACGGTGCGCGGGGCCGACCACCGGCCGGCGCGATACGTTGCGAAACGGAGCGCGGAGTCCTTCGTATTCGGCACCGGCTCCAACCACGACAGCAGCAGACCATCGCGCATCGCAAACACGAACGGCTCGGCCGCGCCCGCGCCCGCCGGTGCGGGGATGTCGGATACGAGCGGCGCGGCGGCGGAAGCCGCAGCCGCAAAGGCGAACAGCACGATGACAAGCATCGATCGGACGAACGTCATGCGCGCGGATTTTAGCTGTGAGGGTTCGCGATCAGCCGAGACAAACTCACTCCGTGCGTGCCGCCGGGCGGGAAGTCGAAGAGCCCAGCTCCCAGACATCCCCCAGCGCCCCGCCGGTCACCACCAGGTACCTCTTCCCCCCGCTCTTGACTATCGCACTGTCCTCGAACTGCCCGAAGGGGGGCGCGACGTAGCCGAATTCGGCGCTGACGTAGTAACGCGAGAAAAACGTGTGCAACTTGCCGCCGGAGAAGTCGAGCTCCGATGGCACGGTTCCGTTCAGTTGGAAGAGGTGCAGGTCGTACGCGCTGAATTCGCCGGCGTGCACGAGATAGCCCTCGCCGAAGCGGAGGTTCTTCGTGATGAGCGGCTTGTTCGTGTTGACCTCATTGCGCGTGTAGCCGCCGCTTCCGTTCGGGACGATGCACTCGATCAACGTCGTCGTGGCGTCGACCGCCACCCAGAAATTCGTCCCGTCGCTCGCCACCGCTTTCGCATGTCCCGCCGGCGGCGTGAAGCTGAAGAGCGGATCTCCTCCGGAGGCGAGGGCGTCGGCGGCGAAGATCTGAAACGAGCCGTCCGCTCCCACCAGGCCGATCCGGTCCATCGCCGCCGTTTTGGCGAAGCGGAACATCGAGCGATTGTCGAGCGTCCGCACTTTCGCAGGCGAAGTCCGGTCGGTGACGTTGAAGACGTTCAACGGGACGTTCGTTTCGTTGCTGATCAGCGCGTAATACGATCCGTCGCTTCCCTTCACGACGGCGATCTTCCCCGGCTCCATCTCCTCGGAATTGGCGTGGAACATCGACGTCATCAGCGAGCCGTCCGTCGTGAATCCGTCCTGAACGATGCCCCATCCGAACTTGGTGTAGGCGAGGTAGACGTACCCCTGATCGTCCGCATCGAAGCACGTAAGACGGTCCTGACCGTCGTCCTGGCTGACGGCGTCCCAGCCGTTCGGCTCGTTTTCGGCGTAGAAGAACTGATCGAACCGGAAGATCTGCTCGTCGGGCGTTCCGATACGTGAGCTGGCGTCCCACGCGAATTTCCCGCCGCCGACCGGAACGCTGCGAATCCCCACCAGCCCCTCACCGCTTTGCAGGCGCGTAAAGAAGCCGTCGAGGTTGTACGCGAAAAGCGCGCTGCCGATGCCGAAGTAAATGCGATTCCGCGATGGAAGCGACAGGACGTACTTCGCCCTTGCCGTCCGGAAGGGCTGTTGGCAGTCGTTCGTCGCTGACGAGTCGACGAAGCGGCCCGCGTAACGCCCCAACTCGGGGGGATAGCCGGGAGTGAGCTTGCCGTTGTTTTTTTCCGGACAGCCGGTGCACGGCACATCCTGTTCCGGGGCCGCCGCAGGCCGGACCCATTGCGGAACGAGTGGCGTTGGCATGACGAACCTCCTCCGGCTATCTGGTCGCTCGGGCGCGGATGTCTCACGTCAATTTTTCAGGAAGGCCTGAGATACCATCGGACTTCGCAACAGTAAGGAATCGGTTCGACTCATTCGTTGATGACCGGAAAAGGTGAAGCGGTGACCCCGTCTTCGCCTGGCGTCCGTTGGGTGCGGTTGGGTGAGGACATGGCGGAGAAATGCGAACGTTGCGACGCCCGCGATCTCGCGGCGCGCATTCTGGCCGGCGACGTCGATGCCGAGATCGAGCTCTATCGCTCCTACGGCCCCTCGGTGATGCGCATGCTGCAGGCCATTACGCGGAATCGCTGGTACGCGGAGGACGTGCACCAGGAGACCTTTACCATCGTCCTGCGGCGGTTACGGCGCAAAGGACTCGACGAGCCGGAAATGCTCGGCCATTTCCTTCGCCAGACGGCGCGCAAAGTGATGATGGCGGCCAATCGTAAGAAGCGCCGGCGCCAGGAGACCGAGATCGAAGGGACCACGCTCGAAGAGATCGTCGACCCCGAGCCGGGGCAGCTCGTCCGCGTCCTGCGCGAGGAGGAGGGCATCCTCGTGCGCCGCGCCATTGCCGGCATCAAGCCCGCTCGCTACCGGCAACTGCTGCGCCGCTTCTATCTGGACGAGGAAGAGAAAGAAAGCATCTGCCGGGAAATGGGCCTGACCGCCCTGCACTTCAATCGCGTGCTCTTCCGCGCGCGGAGAACCCTGCTGCGCGTCGTGACGCGTTTCGGCGGCCGGATGAGATCGCAATCGCTCTCGCGACAGTGAGGACATAACGGTGTCCGAGATTCACGCCACCCTGGAGCAAGTCCGTACGCGGTTGAATGAATTCATCAAGGCGTCGCATCCGCGGCCGGGCGATTGGGTCATTCTCTCGAACATCGTCGATCGCGACGGCAGCCCGTACGAGGCGGCCAGGGATAAATTGGTGATGCTCCTGACGAACGTACGACGGGAAACTTCGATCGGAACCTACAATCCGAACGTCCCGGCGCGCGCCGGCAGCTACGCAGTCACCGCTCCGCCGTTGTACATCGACCTTTTCGTATTCCTTTACGCGAATTTCGCCGGCAGCACCTACGTCGAGGGGCTGGGCATTCTGTCGGACGCCATCAGCTTCTTTCAGCGCAATCCGCTTTTCACGCGCAGGAACCTTCCCGATCTGAATCCCGCCATCGACAAGCTGGCGTTCGAGATGACCAATCTCGACACCATGGAGCTCAACCACCTGGTGGGGATGCTCGGCGCGCACTATCTTCCCTCGGTCTATTACAAGGTGCGGATGATTCCGTTCCAAAGCGGCGCCATGATCGCGGAAGTGCCGCCGGTGTTGCGGGTCAACCCGGGTGAAATGAGCGACGAGCGCGAGCCGGCGCCGGGAGAGGCGTGAGCGAATGCCAGCCGAGCCTCCGATCGGGCGTGCCTTCGAACGAATGCTTCCGGCTCCGCTGCAGCGGGAGACCGAGCGCTCGGCGCCGGGCCTCGAGCTCAATTACGAGCGTCTCCTGCAGGTCTCGATGGCGAACACGTATTACGCGCCGCCGTACGATTGTCCCGATTTCGAAGGGTCGCCGACATCGCAGTGCGCGGAGCTGATGCGGCAGCTCGGGCTGCTGCTGCGGCGCGATCCCGCCGGCTTCTCCGTTCTCCATGACGGGAATCGCCGCGACGA
>Ga0070707_100004602_pt1 | contig 12906 bp, 13 predicted proteins | sample KBSK5502metaG_FD_65468 | JGI IMG/M metagenome (GOLD analysis project Ga0070707, IMG submission 65468) | Corn, switchgrass and miscanthus rhizosphere microbial communities from Kellogg Biological Station, Michigan, USA - KBS K5-50-2 metaG | ecosystem: Host-associated > Plants > Roots >... | reverse complement strand
GCGGTCGCCGATGATGCTCTTCACCAGCGGCATGAACGCGAAGGAGCGGGCGTCGAGGTCGTCCGTGACGATGAAGACGATGTTCGGAGCGCGCTTGGGCTTGATGGGAGCGGTCGGCGCTGTGATGCCCGGAGACGAGCCTCCTCCGCAGGCCCCGGCAAAGAGCGCGAGGCCCAGGGTCCCCGTGGCGAGACGCATGTCGACCCTCACGTGGCCCGGAATCGCCGCTCGGTGCTCGAGCCGCCGGGCCGGCACGCAGGTCAAGTGAGGAGGGAGCCGATCCTGAATCTAGCAGATTTCATCGTCGGGCGGAGGGCCCACCGACCGTTTACACTTTACATTGCATCAATACGCAGTTAGAGTTATGATCTTCAAGTAGCTTCTAGCTGTTTCCGGGGGTCTCTGATGTGGTTTCGTGCCCTCCGCGTTTCGGCCGTCGCCGTCCTGCTCGTGGCCTGCACCACGATCAGGGAGGACATGCCGCAGCCCACCCACCCCGATGCGGGGCCGACGACGACGCTGCCCGTGGTCGTGGTGCCGGTCCCGGTGCCCACGCCCCAGGCGCCGGCCCCCGCGCCCGGTCCGACCGCCAGCCCGGGCGACCCGCAAGCGACCCCGCCTCCTCCCTCCGGCCAGGGTTGCGGCGTGGGGCCCGGCAACGGGAGCGGTGAGGGCTGCCCTCGCCTGGAGCCGTCGTTCCTCAGCGAAGTCGAGAGCGCGATGGACCAGCTCGTGCGCCAGGAGCCGCAGATCTTCAACCTCAACCGGACCTCGAAGGGCTGCCCGAACTGCTACCAGGTCGTCAACGCCGACCGCTACGTTCAGCGCATGGCGGAGCTGATGAGCCAGCGCGGGCTCTGCGGCCTCTACGACGGCGAGGAGCTGGCCGTGAAGAGGACCAACGCCTTCAACGACCAGTACGATATCTTCACCTCGGATGGCTTCATGCGGCGCCAGCTCGGGTCCTATCGCTCCACCTGCACCCCCGCCTGGTTCTGAGGCGGTCCGCGGCGGCGGCGCCGGGTCCCCCGCCGGCTGGAGGCTCCTTCGGGCGGGCGCGCTGTATCTCGCCCTGACCTTCGTCCTCACGTATCCGCTCGCGCTGCGCCTGCGGATCATGGACGCGGGCGACTCGGCGTTCTTCGCGTGGGTGATGGCGTGGGAGGCCCATGCGCTGAAGACCGATCCGGCCCAGCTCCCGCACGGCAACATGTTCCATCCCCTGCGCTACACCCTCGGGATGGACGAGCCCGTGTTCGGTACCACCCTCCTCGTCCTGCCGGTCTTCCTCTTCACCGAAGACGCCGTGCTCGTCCTCAACCTCGCCCGACTCCTGACCTTCGTGCTGTCCGCTCTCACCGCATACCTGCTGGCCCGGAGCCTCGGCGCCGCGGAGCTGCCGTCGCTCATCGCCGGCGCCGCCTTCGCCTTCTCGCCGATACGCACCGACCAGATCGCGCACCTCAGCACGCTGGGCACGCAGTACCTGCCCCTCGTCCTGCTGTTCCTGTTCCGGTTCTTCCGCCTCGGCACGGCGAGGGACGCGCTTCTGGCCGCGCTCTTCTTCGTCCTCGAGGCGTATGCCTGCGGCTATCACGGGGTGATCGGCCTCCTCGTGCTGCCGGTGGCGGTGGTCCCGCTCCTGTGGGGTCGCGGGGGCCGGCTGCCGGTCGCTCTCCTTGCCGCCGCCGCGGCCGCGATCGGACTGCTCCCCCTCTACCTGCTGCACCACGCGGCGCTCACCCCCCTGCACTACACGCGAGGGCCGGCGGAGACGGCGCAGTTCTCGGCCGCCGTCGAGTCGTTCCTCGCCACCAGCTCGTGGAACCGCGTGTGGGGCGAGCTGACGGCGGCGTTTCGCACCACGTACTCGAACAACCTCTTTCCCGGCCTGGTGCTGCCCGCGTCCGTGCTGGCGGGCGCGGTGCTGTCGCGCCGCGAAGGCCGGCGGCCCTCACGCGAGGCGCTCGCTCTGGCGCTGCTCGCCGTGGCCGCGGCGGCGGTGGCCCTCGGGCCCGAGGTGCGCTTCTTCGGCCGCGACCTCGGCCCCGGCCCCTTCGCGCTCGCCCGGCTCGTGCCGGTCTTCCGGATGATCCGGGTGCCGAGCCGCGCGGGCGCGTTCATCGCCCTCGCCCTCGCGATGCTGGCCGCCATGGCCTGGACGCGCGGGCGTGATCGGCCCGGCCGCCTGCTCCTCATCGGCGCGGCCGCGCTCGCGGAGACGGTGATCGCCCCCATCCCGATGCCCGCCTGGGCGCAGGTGGTGGATTCCCGGCGGCCGCCGCCGCCCGTCTACGGGTGGCTCGCCGCCCAGCCGGGGGCGCCGGTGGTGGCCGAGCTGCCGATCGAGGGTATCGAGGGCATCCTCACGCGGCCCGCCTTCCACGAGAGCATCTATCTCGTATACTCCACGCTTCACTGGAAGCGCCTCGTGAACGGCTACGCCGGCATCGAGCCCGCGCCCTATCTCGAGCTGCGTGAGGCCGTCCGGCACTTCCCGTCCGCGGCGGCGATCGACGCGCTGCGCCGCCGTGACGTGCGCTTCGTCGTGCTTCACCGCGCGGGCTACGGCCCCCTCAAATGGGCGCGGATCGAGCGCGACCTGCCCCTGTCCTCCGCCGCGCTGCGCGAGGTCACCCGCTTCGACGGCGACACCGTGTACGAGCTGATGCGATGACGAGCGGCGGGGCCGGCCGCCGGCTGGCCCTGGCCTCGGTGCTCGGCGCGAGCGTCCTGCTCGATGCGTGGGGCCTCGGCTGGGGGCTCGCCGGCGAGTACAGCTGGGCGCCGGACGAGCTGCTCCCTTCCGCCGTGCGCACGGGGCTCGAGCAGCATTTCTCCCGCGGCTGGCACGAGAAGTACGGTCCGTTCCACTACGCGGTGCTGGCCGCGGCCTACGAGCCGGTCTTCCTCGCGCGGCGCCTCGGCCTCGTTCGCGCGGAGGGCCCCGGGCTCGACCGCATCCTCGCCCTCGTCGGCCGCATCGTGAGCCTGCTGATGGCGACGGGCACCGTGTGGCTCGTGGCCCGCCTCGGCCGCGAGCTGGGCGACGAGTGGGCGGGGATCCTCGCCGCGGCCTTCGTCGCGTTCGACGCCCCGTTCGTCTACTACGCCAAGACGGCCAACCTCGACGAGCCCTATCTCTTCTGGTTCGCGCTCTCCCTCCTCTTCTATGCGCGGCTCCTGGACCGCCACCGCCTGCGCGACTACCTGCTCTTCGCCGCGAGCGCCGCCGCCGCGGTGGCGACGAAGGACCAGGCCTACGGGCTCTACGTCCTCACGGTCCCCGCGGTGGTGGCCGCGCTCCACGCCCACCGCCGCGCCGGGGGCGACCGCCGGCTGCTCGCGACGCTCACCGACCCACGCCTCGTCATCGCCGCGGGGACGGGCCTCGTCGTCCTCCTCGTCCTCGACAACGTGGTCTTCAACCCGGAGGGGTTCCTCGCCCACCTGCGCGTGATCGCGGGCCCGGCCAGCCATCCCTACCGGATGTTCACGAACGACCTCTCCGGCCACCTGGCCCTGCTGCGGCAGACCCTGCGCCATCTCGTCTTCGCCATGGGCCCTCCCGCGTTCCTCGTCTGCGCCGCCGGAGTGGCGGCGGCGCTCGCCCGGCCCGGTGAGCACATGCGCTGGCTCCACCTCCTCGTGCCCGCCGTCTCCTACGTGGCGACGTTCCTGCACGTCGTGCTGTACGGGTATGACCGTTTCGTGCTGCCGCTGTGCCTGGTGCTGGCGCTCTTCGGCGGCCGGCTTCTCGCGCGCGGGCTGCGGTCGGGTCCCCCGCTGCGCACGGCGGCCGCGGTGCTGGCCGCGGCCGTCTTCTCTTATTCGCTGCTGTACGCGGCCTCGGTCGACCACCTCCTCACCCATGATTCGCGCTACGCGGTCGAGCGCTGGCTGGCTCGCAACGTCCCGCCGGGAGCGCTGGTGGCGGCGGTGGGCCCCCTCGAGTACCTTCCCCGGCTCGAGGGCCTGCATTGGCGGAGGCTGGGGCCCTCGGTGGCCCGCCTCGTCCAGGTGCACCCCGACTACGTGACGGTGAACGCGGACTACGCCGCTCGCGCCGACCCGGGCACCGGCGAACGCGCGCTGTACGACGCGCTGTTCGCCGGCCGTCTCGGCTATCGGCTCGCGCTGCGCGAGCGGACGCCGCCGGGCTGGTCGCTGATCGACCCCGCCTCGCTGGGGCGGGAGGGTCCCGACCGCATCTTCTCGAACCTCGACAAGGTGGACCCGGAGATCTGCGTCTTCATGGCGACCCGATGAGGCTGGCCCGGGCTTCACTTGCGCGCCCCCGACGCCTTCTGCGTATAATTCCAGGTCCGGGCCGTTTGACCTGGAGACCCCCATGCCCAGCGCCCTCCCGAGCAGCGGCTTCCTCACCGCCTACGCGGCCGTCCTCGCCTTCCTGGTGGTCGTGATCGCCTTCCTCGTCGTGAACCTGCTGGTGTGGAAGGTCATACGTCCTTCGCGCTTCAGCGAGGAGAAGCTCACCACGTACGAATGCGGGGAGAACCCCACCGGGTCGGCCTGGATCCAGTTCAACATCCGCTTCTACGTCTTCGCCCTCATCTTCATCATCTTCGACGTGGAGGCGGTGTTCTTGCTGCCCTGGGCGGTGGTGTTCCGCCAGCTCGGCGTGCTCGCCTTCGCCGAGGGCCTGGTGTTCATCGCCATCCTGGCGGTGGCGCTCGCCTACGTATGGAGCAAGGGGGACCTCGAATGGGTCCGCGCCGAGGACAGGGGCTAGGCCGATGACGGAAGTTGGCGGGATCATCCAGAACCGGTTCGGCGACAACCTGGCCTTCACCACCGTCGACAACGTGGTGAACTGGGCCCGCAAGTCCAGCCTGTGGCCGATGACGTTCGGTCTCGCCTGCTGCGCCATAGAGATGATGGCCACCGGCGGGACGCGCTACGACTGGAACCGCTTCGGCATGATCCCCCGGGGCACGCCGCGGCAGAGCGACCTCATGATCGTCGCGGGCACCGTCACGCTGAAGATGGCCACGCGGCTCAAGCGGCTCTACGAGCAGATGCCGGAGCCCAAGTACGTGATCTCCATGGGCTCCTGCGCGAACAACGGGGGGCCCTACTGGAAGCACGGATACCACGTGCTGAAGGGCGTCGACGAGGTGGTGCCGGTGGACGTCTACGTTCCCGGCTGCCCGCCGCGCCCCGAGGCGCTGCTCTACGGCGTGATGAAGCTGCAGGAGAAGATCCAGGAGGACCGGGTCCTGCGCCGCCGCGGGGAGACGCTGGGCAGCCTGGCGGGGGCGAGCATGGCCCCCGAGGCGAGCAAGTAGTTGGACGCTTCCTCGATCCATGGCCGGCTGAAGGACCGCTTCGGCGAGAAGATCGTGGCCTTCCAGAGCGAGACCCTCCAGCCCTGGGCCGTGGTCGCTCCCGATGCGATCGCGGACGTGGCCGCCTTCGCCAAGTCCGACCCCGCGCTGGCCTTCGACAACCTCCTCTGCCTCTCCGCGGTCGATTACCCGAAGGAGGACCCGCCGCGGATGGAGGTCGTGTACCACCTCTTCTCCTACGAGCATCGCCACGTCTTCGTGCTGAAGGTGCACGTGCCGCGGGAGGGCGCGCACGTGCCCACCGTCGAGGGGACGTGGGCGGTGGCGAACTGGCACGAGCGAGAGGCCTACGACCTCTTCGGGATCGTCTTCGACGGCCACAGCGACCTGCGGCGGATCCTCCTGCCCGACGACTGGATCGGCCATCCCCTGCGCAAGGACTGGGTGGATCCCGACTTCTACAACGGCATGCACGTCAAGCCGACGCAGCAGATGGCCGAGCGCGCCATGGCCGGCGAGAAGATCGGCGTGGGGCCGTTCGACTTCACGCCCCCCAACCGGCACGTCGAAGAATGAGCACCGATCTCCAGGGCGGCGGGTACGGCTGGCGGGTCGACGACATCGACACCGACGAGATGATCCTCAACATGGGGCCCCAGCACCCCTCGACCCACGGGGTGCTGCGGATCGAGCTGCGCACCGACGGCGAGATCGTCCGCGCGGCCCGTCCCCACATCGGGTACCTCCACCGCTGCTTCGAGAAGCACGCCGAGAGCGTCGACTACCCGGGCGTCATCCCCTACACCGACCGCATGGACTACGTCGCCTCCATGGGCAACTCGCTCGGCTACGCGCTCGCCGTCGAGAAGCTGATGGGGATCGAGGTGAGCCCGTACGTCCAGACGATCCGCGTGATCATGGCCGAGCTGCAGCGCATCGCCTCGCACTGCATCGCGGTGGGCACGTACGGCATGGACATCGGGGCCTTCACCCCGTTCCTGCACCTGCTGCGGGACCGCGAGAAGATCCTCGACCTGTTCGAGTGGACGTGCGGCGCGCGCCTCCTCTACAACTACAACTGGGTGGGCGGGGTCAGCCACGACGTGCCCGACGGGTTCGTGAAGGCGTGCCGCCAGTTCCTGCGCGAGTTCGACGCCGTCACGTACCCCGAGATGATCGACCTCCTCATCAAGAACAAGATCTTCATCAAGCGGACGGCCAACATCGGCGTGTGCGCGCCCGAGCTCGCCGTTTCGTACGACCTCACCGGCCCCAACCTGCGCGGCAGCGGGCCGCCGCGGGACCTGCGCCGGGACGAGCCCTACATCGGCTACGAGAACTACGAGTTCGACGTGGTCGTGGGCGAGGGCCGGTTCGGGCCGCGGGGAAGCTGCTTCGACCGCAACTGGGTGCGCGCGCTCGAGATGAAGGAGAGCGCGAAGATCCTGCACCAGGCGGTGGACCGGATCGAGAAGATGGAGCGCGCCGACGTGCACGAGAAGGTGCCCAAGCGCGTCAAGCCGGCCAAGGGCGAGGTCTACGCGCGCTCGGAGGCGCCGCGCGGCCAGCTCGGCTACTACATCGTGGCGGACGGGACCGGGGTCAATCCGTACCGCGTGAAGGTGAAGAGCCCCTGCTTCACGGCCATGAGCATCTTCCACGTGCTGGCGAGGGGCATGATGATCGCGGACATAATCGCGCTCATCGGCAGCCTGGACGTCGTCCTCGGGGAGATCGACCGCTAGCGATGGATCTGGTCTTCGGCGTTCTGCCGTCCGGTCTCCCCTACTGGCTTCGAGTGGGGCTGGCGGGCGCGGTGTGCGCGGTCATCCTCATCACCCTCGTGGCCCTGGGGCCCATCGCCTACGTGTACGTGGAGACGAAGATCGCGGGGTTCATGCAGGACCGCATCGGTCCCAAGCGGGTCGGTCCCCATGGCCTCCTCCAGACGATCGCCGACGCGCTGAAGCTGATGTTCAAGGAGGCGATCTACCCGGCGGGCGCGGACAAGATGCTGTTCATCCTCGCTCCCTGCCTGGTGGTCGTGGGCGCGTTCCTGTCCTTCGTCGTCCTGCCCTTCGGCTCCCGCCTGCAGGCGGTGGACCTCAACGTGGGGCTGTTCTACGTGGTCGCGGTGTCGAGCATCTCGACGGTCGGGCTGATCATGGCGGGCTGGGCCTCCAACAACAAGTACGCGCTCTTCGGAGCCATGCGCTCCGCGGCCCAGATCGTGTCCTACGAGATCCCGGCGGTCATGGTGCTGCTCACGGTGGTGATGATGGTGGGCAGCCTCTCCCTGCAGGACATCGTGTGGGCGCAGGGGGGCGGCCTCTCCCGCTGGTTCCTGTTCCGCTACTTTCCGCTCATGCCCGTCGCCTTCCTCATCTTCTTCACGGCCGGCCTCGCCGAGTGCAACCGCACGCCGTTCGACATCCCGGAGGCGGAGAGCGAGCTGGTGGCCGGCTTCCACACCGAGTACAGCGGCTTCTTCTTCGCGATGTTCTTCCTCGCCGAGTACACGGAGATGTTCGTGGTCTCGGTGGTGGCCTCCGTCCTCTTCCTGGGCGGCTGGATGGCTCCCCTGCCCGCCCTCCAGCAGCTCGGCCCCATCGGCCTGGGCCCGATCTGGCTGGTGGCCAAGGCCTGGTTCCTGGTCTTCGTGATGATGTGGCTGCGGTGGACGCTGCCCCGCCTGCGCGTCGACCAGCTCATGTACGTCGCGTGGAAGGTGCTGCTGCCGATCGCGATGGTGCTGGTCGTGACCGTGGGCGGTCTCGCCCTGTGGCCCCTCACCGCGAACGGCTTCCCCTGGGACCGCTGGGCCGGGTGGCTCCTCACGCCCCTCCTCTTCATCTACCTCGCCTACATGATCGTGGCCGCGCGACGCTGGAGCGCGCGCCGCGCCCGAGAGATGGCCGCTTGAGCTGGCTCCGGGACGTCTGGGAGGGCTTCTCCACCGTCCTCGTGGGGATGAACATCACGTGGCGCCATCTGTTCGTGAAGAAGGTGACGCTGCATTACCCGGAGGAGAAGTGGCAGCTCCCGCCGCGGAGCCGGATGCGCCTCTTCATGAAGTACGAGGACTGCATCGGCTGCGGGCAGTGCGCGCGGGCGTGTCCCGTCGACTGCATCTACATCAAGACGGACAAGCGGCCCACGACCGCCCCCGCCATCTGGGCCGCCGACGGCACCCCCATCAAGCTCGACACCAAGGTCTTCGACATCGACATGTCGCTGTGCTGCTACTGCAACCTCTGCACGTATCCCTGCCCGACCAACTGCATCTACATGACGCCCGAGTACGAGTTCGCTACCACGAACCTGACCAACCACCTCTACCACTTCGCCAAGCCCAACGCGAAGTTCCTGACCGTGAACCCGAAGCCGCCGGCGAAGCCCGCCGTCGCGCCCGGGGCCGTGGCCCCGAAACCGGCCGCGGCGCCGGCCGCTCCCGCCCCGGCCCCTCCGGCGCCGGCCCCGCGCGAGCCGAGCGATCCCGAGGCGAGCAAGGCGTGAGGCGATGAGCGCGGAAGCGGTGGTCTTCTACGTGTTCGGGGCGATCACGGTGCTGTCGGGGGCCGTGGTGGTGCTCGCCCGCAGCCTCATCTACAGCGCCTTCGCCCTGCTCTTCACCTTCTTCGGCGTGGCGGGGCTCTACGTGCTGCTGGGGGCCGACTTCCTGGCCGCCACGCAGCTCCTCATCTATGTGGGCGGCATCCTCGTCCTGCTGCTCTTCGGCGTGATGCTGACCCACAAGCTCTACGACCTCGACCTGCGCAGCGAGGTCACCCAGTTCGCGCCGGGCATCATCGTGGCCTCCGGGCTGTTCGTGATCCTCATCGCCGTCGCCGTGCGCACGCAGTGGACGGCGGGCCCCGGCCGGCCGCCGAGCGTGACCACGGCCGAGGTCGGACGGCTGTTCATGGGCCAGTACCTGCTGCCGTTCGAAGCGGCGTCGATCCTCCTCCTGGTCGCCTTGATGGGCGCGGCCATGATCGTGCGCCGGAAGAAGGCCGCATGATCGGGCTCCAGCACTACCTGATCGTCTCGGCGGCGCTGTTCTCGCTGGGGATGCTCGGCATCCTCACCCGGCGCAACGCGGTCAACGTCCTCATGGGCGTGGAGCTGGTGCTGAACTCCGCCAACCTCAACCTGGTCGCCTTCTCGCGCTTCGGCTCCGGCAACCTCCAGGGCCAGCTCTTCGCGGTCTTCGTGATCGTGATCGCGGCGGCCGAGGTGGCGGTGGCGCTCGCCATCGTCCTCACGCTCTACCGGCTCCGCCGGACGTCCAACCTCGACGAGGCGGACATCCTCCGTGGGTAGCGTGCCGGACGTCCTCACCAGCATGAAGCGGTTCGAGCCCGCGCTGATCCTCACGGGGGCGATCCTCCTGGTCGTGCTCGTGGACGCGACGGGGGCCCGTTGGCGCGACGTCGCCGGCCGCATCCTGACGGTCGGCGGACTGCTGCTCGCGCTCGTGCGCTCGGTGGAGCTGCGCGGCGTTTCGGCGGAGATCTTCGGCGGCATGGCCATCGTGGATCCCCTGGGTTCCTTCTTCCAGGCGCTGCTGATCGCGGCCTCGCTGCTCATCGTGCTCGCCTTCACCTTCCGCAACTCGCGCGAGCTGCACGGCCTGGGCCAGGGAGAGTTCTACGCCCTGCTGCTGGCGGTGACGCTGTCCAACGTCCTTCTCGCCACCGCCAACGACCTCGCCATGCTCTACCTCGCCCTGGAGATGGTCTCCATCACCTCGTACGTGATGGTGGCGTACATGAAGGGCGACCGCATGTCGAACGAGGCGTCGCTGAAGTACATCCTCTTCGGCGCGGTCTCCACGGGGGCGATGCTCTACGGCCTGTCGCTGCTCTACGGCCTGACGGGCACGACGAGCGTGCCCGCGATCCGGAACGCGCTCGCCGCGGGGATCGCCGACGCCAACCCCCTCGCCATCTCCACGATCGCGCTGCTGGTGTTCTCGGGCTTCGGCTTCAAGACGGCGACGGTGCCGTTCCACTTCTGGTGCCCCGACGTGTACCAGGGCGCGCCGACGCCGGTGACGGCGTTTCTCTCCGTCGCCCCCAAGGCGGCCGGCTTCGCGATCATGACGCGCTTCTTCTACACCGGCCTGGCCGCGCCGCGGACCGGACCGTGGGACCTCGCCGGCACCATCGACTGGGTGCACGTGCTGATGGTCATCTCGGTCCTCAGCATGACCGTGGGCAACGTGGCCGCCCTGACCCAGACCAACATGAAGCGGCTGCTCGCCTACTCCTCGATCGCCCATGCCGGCTACATCATGATGGGTGTCGTGGCCCTGTCGCAGAACGGCGCGCGGGCGCTGATGATCTACCTGCTCGCCTACCTCGTCATGAACCTCGGCGCCTTCCTGGTGGTCACGCTCATCCACCTTCACGACGGGACCTTCGACCTGCGCGACTACCCCGGCCTCTATCGCCGCTCGCCCTTCCTCACCCTGGCCATGGCCGTGTTCCTGCTGTCGCTGATGGGCATCCCGCCCCTCGTGGGCTTCATGGGCAAGCTCTACGTGTTCGCCGCCATCGTCGAGCGGGGGCGGTCGTACTTCTGGTACGCCGCGGTGGGCGCGGTGAACGCGGCCATCGCGGCCTACTACTACGCCCGCGTCCTGAAGACGATGATCATCGACAACCCTGCCGCCGAGAAGCCGCCCTTCCGCCTCGCCCTTGCCGACGCGACGTGGGTGTGGATCCTGCTCCTCGGCAACGTCCTGCCCCTCCTGTGGTGGGCCCGCATCGATGGCTGGGCTCGGTCCTCGCTGAGCCTCTACGCCGGCCCGCCGTCCTGAGCATCAGGCCGGCGAGGAAGCGGCAAAGCGCATCCCCGGCGCCAAGAAGATCGTCTATGCTGGAACTGGGCACATGATCAACATGGAACAACCCAAGAAGTTCAACCGCGACTCGCAAGCGTTCCTGGAACTCAACGCCGGCCGATGATGCGATCCGGGCGAGTGACGCTCCTGCTCGCGGGCGTCCTGGCCGCGAGCGCCGGCCGGGGCCAGACGGCCGACGCTCCTCCCCCGCCGGGCTGGTACTCCACCGGCGGGCTCAGCTACGTCATGGCGGCGGGCAACTCGAGCGCTTCCTCCCTGGGATTCAAGGCGGAAGCGAAACGGCTGTGGCCGAGGGCCACATTCACGTTCACCCTCGCGGGCGTGAGGGCGGAGGCCGGCGACGCCGCGCGCCGGGCGGTGGGCGTGCCCGACAACTTCCAGATCGAGACGGGGCCCCGCGTCTTGAAGGCCGAGAAATACAATGCGGCCGCCGCCTTCGACCGGCGGGTCACGGACCGCTTCGGGTGGACGGTGGGGGCGGAGTACGACCGCGACAGGTTCTCGGGCCTCGACAGCCGCACGCTCGGCCTCGCCGGAGTGAGCTACCTGTTCGCCAACCGCAAGGAGTTCATGTTCAAGTCGGGCCTCGCGGCGACGATCACCCATCAGAGCGAGGTCGTGCCCGATCCCTCCACCAAGGACACCTTCGCCGGCCTGCGCCTCAGCGCCGACGCCGAGCGCAAGCTCGGAGCGAACGGCACGTACGTGGGCGGGCTCGCGGTCGACGAGAACCTGCAGGACACCGCCGACCTGCGCGTGCGCTTCGGCAACGCGCTCGCGGTGTCCATGAACAAGCGGCTGGCCGTGCAGCTGGGGCTGCTGCTCCTCTACGACCACCAGCCGTCCCTCGTCGCGCTGCCCCTCTTCGACCCGGCGGGATCGCCGCTCGGCCTCACCGTCGCCGCCCGGGCGGCCACGCTGGACACGACCTTCACCGCCTCGGTCGTGGTGAGCTTCGCCCCGCGCGCCGCCACGCCGTAAGGGTCGGGCCGCCGCCGGTCACGCGCTCTGCTGTGCGAGCTCCAGCGCTCCGTTCGCGAACGCCCTCGCATAGCGGGCGAGTATCGCCACATCCACCGCCTCCGGCCAGCGGTCCCCCACGTTGTGGTACACCTCGCTGTCGCAGGCCAGGGTGACGTATCGCCCGCCGCCGTGCTGGACGGCACCCGCCTCCCCGCGAGCCATGGAGTCATGCGGCGCCTTCGCGTTCACGGTCAGCCCTTCCTTCTCCATCGCGGCGACAGCCCACTGCTCGAGCCCATCGTCGCAGGCGTGGATGAGATTGGGCTGCCGCGGCTCACCGATGCTGGAACCGAAAAAGAGCCAGACGTGTGCGCGCTTCACGAGGTCCGGGCGGCGTTTGACGTACGCATCCATTCCCAGGAATCCGAGCTCGTGACCGCTCAAGGCGACGAAGAAGCAATCGCGCGCGGCGTGGCCGGCCGCGAGAACCCGCATCGCTTCCAGCCAACAGCCAAGCCTGCTCCCTTGCTCGCTCGCGCACTGCCACCAGCCGCTCCGTGGTGCCATGAGAACGAGTGGTGGCTGCTTCGGGTCGCGACCGGGAATCTTCGCGGTGACGTTGAGAGCCCGTGCGGTCGTCCGTTTCATGTGGACGACGAGGGTCACCTCCGCACGCGCCTGGGCCTGCTGCTTGAGCCACTCGCTTTCTACGCTGGAGACCTGCAGCATGGGCGGGCCGGACGGTTTGGTGAATGCAGAAGCGTT
>Ga0070707_100004600_pt1 | contig 12909 bp, 10 predicted proteins | sample KBSK5502metaG_FD_65468 | JGI IMG/M metagenome (GOLD analysis project Ga0070707, IMG submission 65468) | Corn, switchgrass and miscanthus rhizosphere microbial communities from Kellogg Biological Station, Michigan, USA - KBS K5-50-2 metaG | ecosystem: Host-associated > Plants > Roots >... | reverse complement strand
CCGACGTCGAATACCTGCGCAAGCTGTGGAAAGACATTGAGGACAAGGCGCGCAGCTCCGCGCCGACGGCGCTGCTCTACCAGGATCTGAACTTAAGTTTGCGCGTGCTGCGCGATTTTGCCAACGACGAAACCGCACGCATTCTGGTCGATTCGCGCGAAACGTTCCAGAAAGCGCAAGGTTTCGCGCTCGAGTTCACGCCCGCCGTCGCCGAACGGCTCGAGCATTATGCCGGCGAGCGGCCGTTGTTCGACCTGCACGGGGTCGAGGACGAGATCGAAAAAGCGCTCGCACGGCGTGTCGATCTGAAATCCGGAGGCTACCTGATCTTCGACCAGACCGAAGCGCTCACTACGATCGATGTCAACACCGGCGGCTTTGTCGGTGGCCGCAGCCTCGACGATACGATTTTCAAGACCAACCTTGAAGCGGCACAGGTCATCGCGCGCCAGCTGCGGTTGCGCAACCTGGGCGGCATCATCATCATCGACTTTATCGACATGGATACCGAAGAGCACAAAAACGCGGTGCTCAACGAATTCCGCAAGGCCCTCGCGCGCGATCGCACGCGCATGACGGTCAATGGTTTCACTCAGCTCGGGTTGGTCGAGATGACGCGCAAGCGCACGCGCGAAAGCCTCGCGCATGTGTTGTGTGAGCCGTGTCCGGTATGTCAGGGACGCAGCGAATTAAAAACCGCACAGACGGTTTGCTACCAGATATTGCGCGAATTGCTGCGCGAATCGCGCCAGTTCGATGCGCGCGAATTTCGCATTCTTGCTTCACAGCAGGTGACCGACATGTTCCTCGATGAAGAGTCGCAAAGCCTCGCCATGCTCTCGGATTTCATCGGCAAGCCGGTGTCATTGCAGGTCGAATCGCAGTACAACCAGGAACAGTTCGATATTGTATTAATGTAGCGTTCGGCAATTACCGTTCGGAGACTAGGCCACTTGAACGGCTTCGCGCTGGGCGGCGGGTTCCTCTTCCGGTAGCGCCTCACCGTCGAGACTGCGCCTGATGCGCGCGAGCACCTGGGATTGCTGCTGCAGGACGGCCTGTTGTTTCTCCAAGTGCTTCATCCGGTCTTCAACCGAGTTGATGTTGTCGCGTATCGTCTTGAAATTTTCGATGCGTTTGGTAAGAACCTGTTCGTGCCCCTTGATCTGCATGTCTAACGGGTTGAGCGCCCATCTCAGCCAGTTTTGGGCATCGAGTCGCGTCATCTCAAAAATTTGACGGGCCTTCGCGACCAGGCTGTTGTAAAACCTGGACACCAGGAAATGCTTTTCTGTCATGACATTTAGCGGATCGCGGCAGAACTGCTTGGCCGTTTCCTTAAGCGCGGTCATGCTCAACGTGTGTTTTTCAAGATTCAGCGCCGGCGGCGTCATTTTCGCGAAGCCGAATTTTTCGTGAAAGTGTATATAGGTCGCGTCGACCAGCCCTTTGATCTGTTTTGAGAAATTCAGAATCTTGTTCGAGACGGCGGCAAAGTGATCGAACAGCAATTGCATATTTTTCCACAAACCCGCGGTCGTCCATGCGCCCTGGATGAACTCACGATCCTTGTTGAGGATCTGCTCAAGCGCGTCCTCGTCAAGCTGCTTGACGAGCGTCGCACCCTGATTCATGACCGTATTGTAGGTAGAGCGAAAAGTCTTGATCGTAGTCTGATAGGCTTTGCGATCTGCTTCGAGCCGCGCCACCATCGCTTGCGCCAGATTTCGGTTTTTGCCCGACATCGCGGCGAGTTCGTTGAGCTGGGTCTGGTTTGCGCTGAGTTGATTTGCAACCGCCAGACGCGAAGCATCGACCATGCCGCCGATCTCGCGCTGCACCGCGGCGCGCAGGATTTCCTGCTTGGACGGGATAATCTCCGAGGCGAGCAGCTGCTCAAGCTGCTCGACTCCGCTTTTGGCGAGTAAATCGTTGTCGCCGCGGATACGCGCGAGCAGCGCTTTTTGCGCGGAAATCGCGAGCACGTGAGTGCGCGGCAGCGTGAGCAGAGTTGAAGTCGATTCGAGCTGGCGCTCGACATCGTCGGCGATTTCGGGCTCGGCCTTGAGCCCGTCCCACATAAGGTCGATTTTATTGAGGACCGCGATGCGGCGGGTGCCGGCCGCCTGCACGTATTTCTGCCAGACCTCGAGATCGGACCTGGTGACGCCGGTATCCATTGCCAGCAGAAATACTATGGCATGCGCGTTCGGTATCATCGATAGCGTGAGCTCGGGCTCGGTGCCCAGCGCGTTGAGTCCCGGCGTATCGAGCACGACCAGGCCGCATTTCAGCAGCGGGTGCGGATAGTTGATCAACGCGTGGCGCCATGCCGGGATTTGGACGCGGTCACCGTCCTTGATCACGACCGTCTTCATCGTCAGATTGATTTGATCCCACAGCCCGAGCGATTTTGCTTCTTCGATGCTGACGGTCTTGACCTCGACGAGATTTTGCATCGCCTGCACCATCTCGGCACGCGATTCCATGTTGAGCCGGATCTTGATCCATTCGACCGGCTGATTCTTCAACGCGCTTACACTTTCCTGACGCTCGCGTGTTTCAATCGGCAACAGCCGCAGGTACGGCTCCTCGGCCGCGTCGTGAAAGATTTCGGTCGGGCACATGGTAGTGCGGCCGACATTGGACGGCAGCAGGCGCTGCTTGAAATCGGAAAAGAACATCGCGTTAATGAGCTCGGTTTTGCCGCGCGAAAATTCGGCAAGAAACGCGAGTGTGATCCGATCGTTGTGAAGACTCTCGATCAGATCGTAAATGCGCAGAGATTGCTGGATGTCGGCGTAGCCATTGGTATCGAGCCACGACTTGTAGGATTCGATGCCGGCGCTCATTTGATCGCGCCAGTTCTGGTAGTGAGAAACTTCTTTTTCGAGTTGGCTCGTCATGTCTGGTTGAACGCGGCAAACGCATAAGCCGTGCCGCAACGGCTGGGCCGGAATTCCAAATCTTATCCGACAGTTATGCCCGTAGCATCATACCGCGGTTCGTCTGAAGCGCAAACCGGGCGCAACCCCTGGCAAGCGCGCCGTTGCCGGAGCACTAGCTTGAAACGGGCGTTACTTCCGTGCTCGCGGCTGGTGCGGGCTTATTCGGCGTGGTCAACGCAAGATCGGCGCGTAACCGGTCGAGCTGGTCGCCTTGTTTCTTGAGCGAGATGCGCTGCTGGTCGAACTGCTTCAAGCGTTCCTGCACTGTGGTCAGATTGTTTTTCAGATTGCGCAGACTCTCAACGCGCTTCAGCATCAGATTCTGCCGTTCCATGATCTGGACGTTGAGCGGCCCGAGGGCGCCGCGCAGCCAGTGCTCAGTGTCGAGCCGGGTCAGTTCGAACTGCTGGCGTGCTTCCTCGACCAGGCCGTTGTAGAACTTCTTCACCATGAAGTCGCGGTACGTGGCGATATTGAGCGGGTCGTGACAGAACCGGCTCGCATTTTCCTGCAGGTCATGCATCGCTTCGAGATGCTTTGCGAGCGTGAGAGCCGGCGGGCTCAATTTGGCGAGCCCGAAGTTCTCATGAAAATTCTGGTAGATCCCTTCGACCGTTTCCTTGAGCTTGGTCGCATAGTTGAGGATTTTCTCGACCTGCTCGCCGAAGTAGCCGAACAGACCCTGCATGTTTTTCCACATGCCTGAGGTGGTCCAGGCGCCCGAGATAAATTCCCGGTCATGACTCAGGATCTCCTCGATGCGGTCATCATGCAGCGCGGCGAGCAGCTCCTGGCCGCGGGCCATCAGATTGGCATAGGTAACGTTGAAGGCGGCGACGCTTCTTTGGTAAGTTTTGCGCTGGGTTTCGAGCCTCGTCAGCATGTCGAGCGCCACGCTGCGGCTCTTGCCCGAGGTCGAGGTCAGGTCCTGCATTTCCTTGATAGTCGCGATGAAGCGCGCAGCGACTGCCTGCCGCGCCGATTGCACCAGCGGCCCGATTTCCTTCGCCACCGACGAGAGCAGCAGCGCTTGTCGTTCAGGCACCAGTCGCTCGGCGTGCAATATTTCCAGTTGCTCGATGCCTGCCGTGAGCTCTGACGGTTCGTTGTGCGCGAGCCGCTCGACGACCGCCTGCTTGATGGGAATCTGGAATACGTTGGATGCGGGTATATCGAATGCCTGCGTGACGCGCTCGGCGGCGGCCGCATCAGCACCGGCGCCGGTGTCGAGCACGACGAATTTGATAGCCCGTGAGTTTTGCGCGTATTGTTTCCATACATTCTGCACGGTTGGCGTCAACTCTTTTCCGAGCACTATCAGCAGTGATTGGGCATTGGCAGCCATGCGCAAGGCGATCTCGGGTTCCGCAGAAAGCATTTGCAAGGCCGGGGTGTAGAAGACGATCACGCCGCTTTTCAGCATCGGGTGCGGAAGATTGATCAGCGCATAGCGCCATGCTGGTATGGATACCGCGTCGCCGCTGCGCTCGACATTCGTCAGGTTGAGCGATTTAGCCTCGTCGATGCCGACGGTAAGCGGCTCGCTCAGGCTGCGCATAGTATCGGCTATCGATTCGGGTGAGTCGGCGTTAAGCCGCATGGTGATCCATTCGATTGGGCTGCGGCGCAAGGAGGCGATGCTTTCCTGCCGCTTACGCGTGTCAATCGGCAGCACGCGCACGAACGGCGCCTCGGCCGGATCGTGGAAAATCTCGGTCGGGCACAGGAATTCGCAGCCGGCCCCGATCGGCAACAATCCACCGGGGAGGTCGGAGAACAGTAAAGCGTTGATCAGGCCGATCTTGTCTTCCGCCGATTCTCCCAGGAAAGCGAGCCGGATACGATCATTGCGCAGTCCCTCGACCAAATCGTAAATGCGCAACGTCTGCTCGATGTCGGCATGGCCGTACGTGTCTTGCCAGGCTCGGAACTCGTCGGTTGCCGTGACCAGCTTAGTGCGCCAATCGGTGAACTGGGCTATACGTCGTTCGAGCTGGCTAGCCATATGAATTCAGGCGGAGGCTCCGCGTTATGCTTAATTTAGAGATTCTACGCTCACAGCCAAGGGAATGCCTGATAGGTCCGATTTCTTGCCGAATGCTGAAGACGAGCTTAATGCGGTCAGAGCAGTCGACTTGCCAGGGCTTCGAGCCATGCGAGCGGTACAATGAGAAGCAGCTGGCAAATAATCAATACGAACAACGGTGAAAGATCGACATTTGCAACTCGCGGCACGAGCTTTTGAAACGGACGCAGGAAGGGTCGCGTGAAGTTCATCAAAGGCGGCGCCAGCGGGTTATAAGGATTGACCCAACTCAGTATCGCCTGCATCACGACGGCGACCATCACGATGTAAATAGAAAGCTTTGCGATCTCGATTGCGGCGAGGGCACCCAGCGCGACCAGCGCGATGCCGACCGCTGGTCCGAACTCGTAGCCTTTGATCCGGAGCACCAGCCAGATTTGCACCGCTGCGCTCAGCCATGCCAGTGTGAGCGTCGCCAGATCGATGCCCCATAATCCCGGAATTACCCGCCGCGCCGGACGCACGGCAAAATCGGTGACTACGGCCAGAAATTCGGACAGCTGGTTGCGTGCGGGTGCGCGCAGGATTTGCAGCACGAAACGCAGAAGCAGCGCGAGCGTAAACAGTCCGCCGATGGTTGTAATCAGAAAAATCGCTGCTTGTGCAAACACGAATCAGTCCTTGCCCAGTTCGGTACCAAGCTCGCGGCTGCGCTCGTTGGCAGCTTTAATGGCTTTGATGATCGCTTCTTTGACGTGATTCTGCGACATGCTTTTGAGCGCCGCTTCCGTCGTGCCGCCTTGCGAGGTGACGCGTTTGCGCAGGATTATTACATCATCGTGCTCGTGCGCCGCCAGTTTCGCCGCCCCCGCGAAGGTCTCGATCGCGAGTATATTGGCTGTAGCGTCGCTCAGGCCGAGCTCCTTGGCGGCATCGCGCAATGCTTCGATGAAATAGAACACATACGCAGGTCCGCTGCCGGATACCGCGGTTACCGCATCGAGCAGGTTTTCGTTTTCTATCCAGACGACTTTGCCGACGGCCTGCAAGACTTCTTCGGCTGCATCACGCTCATCGCGCGTAACCGCGGGCGCCGCGTACGCTGCGCTAATACCGGCGCCGATGAGCGCGGGTGTGTTGGGCATGCAGCGAATAATGCGTTCGTAGCCGCCTAGCCAGCGCGACACGTCGGCAATCCTGATTCCGGCCGCGATGCTGAGAACCAATTGACGGTTGAGTTTCGGTATTAACGACTTGAGCGCAATCCGCATTTGCTGAGGCTTGACCGCCAGAACAACAATATCACCAACGCGCGGCAGCTCATCGGCGCTCGCGAACGAACTTATACCAAAACGCTGCGCTAGTTTTTCGCGCACCTCAGGAATAACTTCTATTGCGCATAGACGCTTGGCGTCAAAATCCCGGTGTATAAGGCCGCCTATAATGGCGCCCGCCATGTTGCCGCCGCCGATAAAAGTAATGTTGATCTTCTTCATAATGAATCCGTGGTCGCAGGCGCAAATGTGCAGGTGCCTGTCATTCTAGGTGTTTCACTGTGGCACTGCGTTTTCTGTTGCCGGAACTTTTTCTTGTCGCGCGCCGAAAATTGCTGTGCCCACCCGCACCAAAGTCGCGCCTTCGGCGATTGCCGCCTCGAGATCGTCCGACATCCCCATCGACAACGTGTCGAGAGCGATTCCGGCGGCCACAAGGTCGTTCTTCAGCTCTCGCAGCTGCGCGAAATAGTGGCGCTGTTGCACCGAATCGCCGCTCGCGGGCGGGATCGCCATCAGGCCCCGCAGCGTGAGGCGCGGCAATACGCCCACGGCGCGTGCGAGCGCGAGCGCGTGTAGGGGGGCAACGCCGCTTTTGGTAGATTCGCCGCCGATTCGAACCTGGATGCATACCTGCAGTGGCGCGACGTCAGTCGGACGCGCAGCCGACAGGCGTTGCGCGATTTTAAGGCGGTCAACGCTGTGTATCCAGGAAAAATGCTCCGCGATCGTACGCGCCTTGTTGCTCTGAATCGGACCAATAAAATGCCATTCCAGCCCCAATTCCGATAGAGCAGCGATCTTTTCGATCGCTTCCTGTGTATAGTTCTCGCCGAATGCGCACTGGCCGCATGCATGCGCGGCCCCAATGGTCTCAACCGGGAATGACTTGCTGACGGCGACCAAGGCGATATCGTCCGAACGGCCGCATGCCTGGGCGGCGTTTGCGATGCGCAATTTCACGGCTTGCAAGTTGGCGCAGATTGAGTCCATAATTTCGTGGAAATTGAGGGATTTAGTCGTCTTATTTCATGCGGCACTACATCCCTGGTGCTGCTCGCAAATCTCGCTCACAACAAGGGAAATTATAATGGACATCTCCGAACTGCTAGCGTTTGTCGTCAAGAACAAGGCTTCAGACCTTCATCTCTCGTCGGGTCTGCCGCCGATGATTCGCGTTCACGGCGACGTGCGGCGCATCAACCTGCCGGCGATGGAACACAAAGACGTTCACGGCATGATGTATGACATCATGAACGACGGGCAGCGCAAGTTCTACGAGGAAAATCTCGAATGCGACTTTTCATTCGCGATCCCGAACCTGGCCCGTTTCCGCGTCAATGCGTTCGTGCAGCAACGCGGTGCAGCCGCGGTGATGCGCACGATTCCATCCAAAATACTGTCGCTCGAGGACTTGAAGGCGCCTAAGATTTTCGGTGACATCGCTGATCAGCCGCGCGGCATGGTGTTGGTGACAGGACCAACCGGTTCCGGCAAATCGACGACGCTGGCGGCGATGGTCAATCATAAAAATGAAGAAGAATACGGACACATACTTACGGTCGAAGATCCCATCGAATTCGTGCACGAATCGAAAAAGTGCCTGATCAACCAGCGCGAGGTCGGGCCGCATACCCTGTCCTTTGCCAATGCGTTGCGCTCGGCGCTGCGCGAAGACCCGGACGTGATTCTGGTCGGCGAGATGCGCGACCTTGAAACAATACGCCTTGCGATGACTGCGGCCGAGACCGGCCATCTTGTGTTCGGCACGCTGCATACGAGTTCCGCCGCCAAGACTATCGACCGGATCATCGACGTGTTTCCTGCGGAGGAAAAGGAAATGGTTCGCGCGATGTTGTCGGAAAGCCTGCGCGCCGTGATTTCACAGACGCTGCTGAAGACCAAAGACGGCACTGGCCGCGTCGCCGCGCATGAAATCATGATCGGGACGCCGGCAATCCGCAACCTGATCCGCGAAGCAAAGGTCGCACAAATGTACTCGGCGATCCAGACCGGCCAGAACTTCGGCATGCAGACCCTCGACCAGAACCTGCTGGAGCTGGTAAAGCGCAACATCGTATCGAACGACGAAGCACGCACCAAGGCCGTCAATCGGGACAATTTCAAGTAAAATCTCAATTCAACCGGAGTCAGACCACCCGTCGTACCGGTTAACCATTTACTGCACTTTAGAGGGGCAATTATGGAGCGCGATCAGGCAGTCCAATTCATGCACAATCTACTGCGCGCAATGCTCAGCAAGAAAGCATCGGATTTGTTCATCACTGCGGGGTTCCCGCCTGCCTTCAAAGTCGATGGCAAGATGACGCCGGTGTCGAACCAGACTCTGACGCCGCAAATGACTGCGGATCTTGCGCGCGCGATGATGAACGACAAGCAGGCGGCAGAATTCGAAGCCACAAAGGAAGGTAACTTCGCCATCAATCCCAGCGGCATCGGGCGCTTCCGCGTCAGCGCGTTTGTGCAACAGGCACGCGTGGGCATGGTGATGCGCACAATCACCACGAGTATCCCGAAGATAGACGATCTGCGGCTGCCGGTGGTGCTGAAAGATATCGTGATGAGCAAGCGCGGCCTGATTATTTTCATCGGCGCAACCGGCTCGGGCAAATCGACATCGCTCGCGGCGATGATTGGCTACCGCAACGAGAACAGCTATGGCCATATCATTACCATCGAGGATCCGGTTGAATACGTGCATGACCATAAGAACTGTCTGATTACGCAGCGCGAAGTCGGTGTCGATACCGAGTCGTGGCATTCGGCGCTGAAAAACACGTTGCGCCAGGCCCCCGACGTGATTCTGATCGGTGAGATTCGTGACCGCGAGACCATGGATCACGCGATTGCATTCGCTGAAACCGGTCACCTCGCGATGGGCACGCTGCACGCCAACAGTTCCAATCAGGCGCTCGACCGCATCATCAATTTCTTCCCCGAAGAGCGCAAAGCGCAGTTGCTGATGGATCTGTCGCTCAATATGCGCGCGTTCGTTTCACAGCGGCTGATTCCGAAGAAAGACGGCAAGGGTCGTTGCGCGGCGGTCGAGATCCTGCTCAATTCCCCATTGATTGCCGATCTGATCTTCAAAGGCGAGGTGCAGGAAATCAAGGCGATTATGGCGAAGTCACGCGAGCTTGGCATGCAGACATTTGACCAGGCTCTGTTCGATCTTTACGAGGCAGGCGAGATCAGCTACGAAGACGCGCTGCGCAATGCCGATTCGGTCAACGAGCTGCGCCTGAATATCAAATTGAACAGTAAAGAGTCCAAGGACAAAGACGTGATGTCAGGCATCGATCACCTGAATATTGTGTGATTGCAGCAGGCCTCGTTTGCGTTGCTGCCTTGGCGCTTCGCGGCGGAGACTTCGATCTCGACCAGGATCAAGGCTTGACGAGCGCGGGGATCACGAGCAGCGTGGACGCCGGGGCGCATGTCGCCGAGATAACGGCTGCGTACGCGCGCATAGTCCGCGATATCCGAGTCGCGCGTCAGGTAGCGGGCCCAGCGACCGCAACGCAATCGATTTCAATATCGAACGGCCCCGGAAAACAGGGAACGCATACGAAGATGCGGGCCGGAGATTCCACCGGAAAGTAACGCGCATAAACTTCGTTAATCTTGTTGAAGTGCGCCGCATCCGTGCAATACACGTTGCACTTGAGCACCTGCGTCAGGGATGAGTTGGTTGCGACTAGCCGTCACACCCCCTGTCATCCGAAATATTCGGGCAGCCGCGAAGTGCAGGCGCCCCATACGCGCTGCGCTCACAACCTGGATGGCAGTGAATTATTTCGGTCTCACGACCTTCCGTTCTCGCGCGCAACGGAAGGTTTCGTGGCGCGCATGCTGCCGGAGATGATCTTGTACTCGAGCAAACGGCATTCGAGCGCGCCGTTATAGAGCGGTATGCGTTTCGATACCGATAGGCGTATGCGTTTGGGCAGCTCGCGGTCTGCGCTGAACAGATACGCACGCCAGCCGGCGAAACGCTGCTTCAGCGCGTCGCCCAGCCGGGGATAAAACTCGAGGAGCTCGGCCGAGTCGCCGCTGCGCACTCCGTACGGCAGGTTAGCGACCAGCACGCCAGACAGCGCGGGCGGACTTATTTCGAGCAGGTTGGCCTGCTTTAAGGTCACCGCGCCCGCGAGGCCGGCGTGGCCGAGATTAGCGTGCGCGACTTTCAGCGTGTCACCGTAAAGATCGCTGCCGTGAATGCCAAGGGGTGTCACGGGCTGGCTGCGCTGTACGGCGGCAGTGCGCAGCGCATGCCATGCCTCGCGCTCGAAATTCTTGAGCTTTTCGAATGCGAAACTGCGTCGCAGTCCCGGCGCGATATCGAGTGCGATCATCGCGGCTTCGACGAGCAGGGTACCGCTGCCGCAGGCCGGATCGAGCAGCGTCTCGCCCGGCGTCCAGCCGGTCAGACGCAGAATCCCTGCCGCAAGATTTTCGCGCAGCGGCGCTTCGGTCGATGCGATACGCCAGCCGCGCTTGAACAGCGGCTCGCCCGTGGTGTCGAGATACAGCGTCAAGCGATCGGCGGTAAGGAAAGCGTGAACGCGAACATCGGGATGTTCGGTGTCGACGCTGGGCCGCTTGCCGCCGTGCTCGCGAAAGCGGTCGCAGATCGCATCCTTGATGCGCAGCGTGACGAAGTCAAGACTTTTGAGCGGGCAGCGCAGCGCCGCGACGTTGACGCGTATCGTATTGCCGACGTCAAACCAGAGCGGCCATTTGAGTGCCAGCGTTGCCTGGTAAATATCGTCTTCGCTGCGATAGGGCGCTGTTACAACGTGGCGCAAAATGCGGCTCGCGATGCGGCTTTCAAGATTGGCGCGATAGCATAGCGCAGCCGCTCCAGTGAAATGCACGCCGCCTTCGGTCGCCTTGATGTCCGCGGCGCCGAGCGCCGCGAGCTCCTGCGCGAGTACGGCCTCGAGGCCGCGTGGGCAGGGCGCAAAGAAGTGTTCCATTTAAAGTCTTACAAAAACTTCGAATTCGATCCGCTGCCAGGGATTGCGGTGCACGAGCAGCCTGCTGACGCGCGCCTCGACACGGCCGCCGCGATCCATATGCTGCGCGACTGCCTGATTCTCGCGGCGCGGCACGTAACCTAACTTATGGCCGCGCCATTCGACGCGTACCGCGTTGTGGTCGTGCGGATTGTCGGATTCCCGCACCAGCGCAAGCACATCGCCGACCTTGATTTCGTCCCACAACTGCCTGCCTTGGTAATACTGGAATCCGGCGAGCGGCGAGCTTTGCACCAGCATTCGTACTTCCGAGCTCTGCGCGCCAGGCTGTGCGCTCGCCAGCGCCAGCATGAGTGCGACAAGAATCCCGCTAAAACGGTTTGACGACGACAAGGAGGGTGACGGCTATCAGGATGACGACCGGAAATTCGTTGAGCCAGCGATAGAACACGTGGCCGTGCCGGTTGCGGCCGTGCTTGAAGTCGAGCAAGAGCTTGCCGCAATAAGCGTGATACGCGATCAGGATCGCGACGAGCGTAAGCTTGGCGTGCAGCCAACCGCCGCTGATGCTGTAGCCCAGCCATAGCCACGCACCGGACGCGAGCGTCAACACCGCCCCGGGCGTCATGATGCCGTAGAAGAGTTTGCGCTCCATCACCTTAAAGCGCTCGCTGCCGGGACTGTCGTCGGTCATCGCGTGATAGACGAACAGCCGCGGCAGGTAAAAGAGCCCCGCGAACCAGGTCACCATAAATACGATGTGAAAAGCTTTCAACCAGAGCACACCCGCCTCTTTTCTCCCGGATGGTTTGCCCGCACGAGTTAAGCCAGCGCTCGCATGGCAGTCCGGCTCTACTGTAGCAGGCGCTTGCGCGTCAGCACCAGAGCGACGTAAAAACCGGCCGCCGCATAGGCGAGCAATGCCAGCACGTGAACCAACATGCCCGGCGGCACCGCATCGTTCATGAGCGGCCGCACCAGCGCCACCGCGTGAGTGAGCGGCAGAAACAACGCAGCCTGCTGCAATATCAGCGGCAGCTCGCCAGCAGGAAAAAACACACCGCACAGCAACATCATCGGAGTGATGAACAGAGTAAAGTAATACATGAAAAAATCGTAGCTCGGCGACACTGCGGTCACGATCAATCCCAGGCTCGCAAACGCGAGACCGGTAACAAACATGATCGGCAACACCCATAACGCAAGCAACGACTGGCACAGGCCGAGCGCGCTTGCCACCAGCAGTACCGCGCTGCCCGAGAGCAGACTCTTGCTTGCGGCCCATACCGCCTCGCCGATCAGCACGTCGTCGAGCATGACGGGTGTGTTCATGATCGCTTCCCACGTTTTTTGCACGTGCATGCGCGAGAAGCCCGAGTACATCGCTTCGAACGATGCTGCCATCATGGTCGACGAGCACACGGTGCCCGCCGCCAGAAACGCGATGTACGAGGTGCCGAACACGTCGGGCAGCATGCGTCCGAGCCCGTACCCGAAACCCAGCATGTAGATCATCGGATCCGCGAGGTTGCCGAGCACGGAGGGCAGCGCGAGCTTGCGCCACACCATCATGTTGCGCCGCCAGACATGGATAAAGCGCAGGCTCAACAGCGGCGGTGCCCAGATTCGCGCGTTCATCGCGACCCTCAATCCCGCAGGTC
>Ga0070707_100004599_pt1 | contig 12909 bp, 9 predicted proteins | sample KBSK5502metaG_FD_65468 | JGI IMG/M metagenome (GOLD analysis project Ga0070707, IMG submission 65468) | Corn, switchgrass and miscanthus rhizosphere microbial communities from Kellogg Biological Station, Michigan, USA - KBS K5-50-2 metaG | ecosystem: Host-associated > Plants > Roots >... | reverse complement strand
ACGAAAGCGTTCACGCCTCGCGTCGTCGAAAACCTCCGTCCCCGCGTGCAGGCTCTGGTCGACGAGATGCTCGATGACGCAGGGAAGCGCGGCGAGATGGACCTGATCGCCGACTTCGCGTTCCCGCTGCCCTTCGCCGTTATCTCCGAGATGCTCGGTGTCCCGACGAAGGACGGCGACAAGCTGCGCGCGTGGTCGGGTCTCATCGTTCGCTCGCTCGAGCCGATCGTCGACACCACCCTCGCGGTCGCGATCGCCGATGCCAGCGACAAGATGTACGAGTACGTCGGTGAGATGATCGAGCGCAAGCGGAAGGAGCCGGCCGACGATCTGCTGTCGGCGCTGATCGCCGCCGAGGAGCAGGGCGACGTCCTCACCGACGACGAGCTTCAGGAGCAAGTTCTCCTGCTGTACGTCGCCGGACACGAGACGACGGTCAACCTCATCGGCAACGGGGTCCTCGCCCTGCTGAATAGCAGGGATCAGCTCGAGCAGCTGCGCGCCGACGCCTCGCTGATGCCCAACGCCGTCGAAGAGATGCTGCGCTTCGACAGCCCCGTGCAGATGTCCCGCCGGATCACGTTGAAAGACGTCGAGATCGGTGGGAAGCAGATCGAAGAGGGATCGTTCTGCGGTTTGGTCCTTGCCTCGGCGAACCGCGACCGCGGGCGCTGGGGAGACACTGCGGACGAGCTCGACGTCACGCGCGCCGACTCGTCACACCACCTCTCGTTCGGCGGCGGAGTTCACTACTGCCTCGGTGCGGCGCTCGCGCGCGTCGAAGGCCAAGTTGCGATCGGCTCGCTGGTCAACCGCTTCGACAAGATCGAGCCGGCGACCGATCCGCAATGGAACGGCCGCATCAACCTCCGCGGCCTCGAATCGTTGCGCCTGACCCTAAACGGGTAGCCGATGGAAACGGCCATCCGCTCGTCGATCTTCACGCCCGAGCACGAGGCGCTCCGCACCACCGTGCGCGCGTTCGTCGAGCGTGAGCTCGCTCCGTACGCCGAGGAATGGGAGCAGGCCGGCGATTTCCCCGACTGGGTCTTCACGAAGCTCGGTGACGCGGGCTTCCTCGGCCTGTCGTATCCCGAAGAGGTCGGCGGCCAAGGCGGCGACTACATCTCAACGCTCGTCCTGAAAGAGGAGATGGCGCGGTGCGGCTCGGGCGGAGTCGGCATGGCCGTCGCCGTACAGACCGACATGGCGACGCCGCCGATCCTCAAATACGGCACGAGAGAACAGATCGACGGATACCTCCGCCCTGCGATCAAAGGGACCAAGATCGCGTGCCTCGGCATCACCGAGCCGGGCGCAGGCTCCGACGTCGCCAACATCCAAACGCTGGCCGTTCGGGACGGCTCCGACTGGGTGATCAACGGCCGCAAGATCTTCATCACGAACGGCGTGCGCGCGCACTTCTGCACGCTGGTCGCGCGCACGAACAAGCCGGCCGGCCATCACGGTTTCAGCCTGTTCCTCGTGCCGACCGACACGCCGGGCTGGACGGTCACGAAGCGTCTCGACAAGCTCGGCATGCATTCGTCCGACACCGCCGAGATCGCGATCGAGGATGTTCGGCTCCCCGCCGACGCGTTGCTCGGCGTCGACGGCGAAGGGTTCATGCAAATCATGTGGGAACTGCAGGGCGAGCGGCTCGTCGGTGTCGCCGGCTCGATCGCGGGTTCCCAGCGGCTGCTCGACGCATGCATCGCCTATGCGAAGGAGCGGCATGCATTCGGCAAGCCGATCGGTAAGAACCAGGCGATCTCGCACCGTCTGGCGACGATGGCGACCGAGATCGAAGCCGCGCGCCAGATGATCTACGACGCGGCGTGGAAGTTCGGGAACGGCGAGTATCCGGTCAAAGAGATCTCGATGGCGAAGCTGTACGGTGGCATCGTCGCGAGCCGCGTCGCCAACGAAGCGATGCAGATCTTCGGCGGCGCCGCGTACACCATGGATCTTCCGATCCAGCGCGCGTGGCGCGACTCGCGGCTTATCCGCATCGGCGGCGGCACCGACGAAGTGATGCGCGAAGTCATCTCGAAGCTGATGGGGCTATGAGCGCGCGCTGGGATCTGTTCACGGACGACCACATCGCGTTCCGCGACTCCGTCCGGCAGTTCATCCAGAAGGAGATCGCGCCGAATGTCGAGGAATGGGAGCGCGCGCACGACTTCCCACGCGATCTGTACCTTCGGTTCGGCGAGCTCGGGCTGCTCGGATTGAAATACGACGAGACCTATGGCGGCACCGGGCCAGATTTCATCGCGGACGCGATCGTGAACGAGGAGCTTGCGCAGTGCGGCGCCGGTGGCGTGGCTGCCGGGATCGGCGGTCACAAGGACCTCGGTTCCTATTACATCTACCGATTCGGGACCGAGGAGCAACGGAAGCGATGGCTGGTACCGTCGATCCGCGGCGAGATGATCGGCGCGCTCGGCGTGACGGAACCCGGTGCCGGTTCCGACGTTGCGAACATCCAAACCAAGGCGGTCCGGGACGGCGACCACTTCGTTCTCACCGGTCAGAAAGCGTTCATCACCAACGGCTCGAAAGCGGACTACGTCGTGGTTGCAGCGCGCACCGGCGGTGAAGGCTACGGCGGCATCTCATTGATCGTCGTCGAGAAGGACACACCGGGCTTCACGACCAACCGGATGCGCACGGTCGGCTGGTGGACATCGCACACCGCGGAGCTGTTCTTCGACGAATGCCGCGTGCCCGCGGAGAACCTCCTCGGGAACGAGAACGAAGGCTTCATCTGCATCATGAAGAACTTCCAATGGGAGCGCCTTGTGATGGCGCTCGCCGCGGTGGCGGCGGCGCAGAAGACGCTGGAATCGGCGATCGCGTATGCGAAGGACCGCGAAGCGTTCGGCCGGCCGGTGGCGAAGTTCCAGGTGTGGCGGCACCGCTTCGCCGACCTCGAAACGGAGATCGCTGCCGCGCGCGCTCTCACCCATCACGCCCTGCGCAAGCTGGCGGCGGGGGAGGATGCGCTGCGCGAGGTCAGCATGGCGAAGTGGTTCGCGACGGAGCTCGATTGGAAGGTTGCCGACGAAGCACTGCAGGTGCACGGCGGCTACGGCTACATGATGGAGTTCCCGGTTCAGCGCGCGTGGCGCGACGCGCGGTTGGGCCCGATCGGCGGCGGTACGACGGAGATCATGAAAGAGATCATCGCGAAGACGTACGGGCTGTAGCTAGGCGCCGGCGCCGACGAGGATCATGTCCGTCGCCAGTCCCACGATGAAGCCGAGGAGGATGCCCCACAGCATCCAGTCCCACGACAGTCGCCGCCCCGCTGCGAACAGCTCGCCGATCACGTAGAGGATCGCGCCGGCCGCCAACGCGAGGAACGCGACGAATAGAAGCTCGGATGTGACCATCGTTCCGAGCAGCGTGCCGAGGAACGTCGGGCCGCCGCCGATCAGCCCCGCGATGCCGAGCCATTTCCACGACGCGCGCACGTTGCCCGCCGCGAGCGGCCCGATGATCCCGAATCCTTCTGTCGCGTTGTGGAGCCCGAATCCGATCACGAGCAGGAGCGCGAGAGACACTTTGTTCGCGTGCGCCGCCTGACCGATGGCAAGCCCTTCGGAGAAGTTGTGCAACCCGATCCCGAGCGCGATCGACATGCCGAGGTGGAGCAGCTCGTGCTCGCGCGCGCGCGCACCTTCGGCTTCTGCGACGGCCATAGCGCCGGGGCCGAGGCTTGCCGGCGCGCGCCGGTTACGCCACATGCGGCTGACGTAGAGCAAGCCCATCAATCCGATCGCGATCCCGCCCGCATAGACCGATGCCATCGCGGTGAGGTGTCCCCAGCCGTGGTGCGTGTCGCGGATCGCTTCGACGGCGTGCTCGAGTGGTCCGGTGGCGTTCTCAAGGATGTCGAAGAGCAGGAAGACGAGGATGCCGGCAGAGATCCCCGTCAGAAACGTCTTGAGCTTGACGGACTCGCTCCGCATGCGCCCGGCGGGCAGGCCGAGGAAGATCGTGAAGCCTGCGATCGCCCCGAGCAGGACCGTCTGCGGTGTGCTCATTCTGTTAGGTACCCCTAACGACTACTGTTTGGCTGCTCTTACAAAGACTGACATACCAGTCAGGTCTTCGTCAAATGCCGACGCGATCCCCCCACGACCATCGGAGCCGGCGGCGGCTTTTCCTTTTTTACTCCAGCATCCTTGTCGCGCGCGCAAGAACAGAGCTGGGCCGAACTGCCCACGCCGCACGACGAACACGGCGCATAAAATCTCAGCCGGGAGAGGGGCCGGGGGATGCTCGAGCAGCTCGAAACAAGCGCGAATGAGTTGTTGGCGCCGTATCTGCCCAGCTTCCTCGCCGACTGGATCTCGGACTCACCCCAACAGCTCGTCCGCCAGGTCGATGCCACCGTTGCGTTCGTCGACATCTCCGGGTTCACGAAGCTGTCCGAGCGGCTTGCGAAACGGGGAAAGGTAGGAGCGGAAGAGCTGGCCGACGCGATAAACACCTGCTTCGCGAGCTTGCTCGCAGTCGCGTACTCGTACGGGGGCGTCCTCATCAAATTCGGTGGCGACGCATTACTGGTGTTGTTCACCGGCGAGGATCACGCACAGAAGGCGTGCCTCGCGGCCGGCGGGATGCGCCGCGCATTGAAAGAAGTCGGCGCGTTGGACTGTTCCGGAACCCGCGTCACGCTTCGGATGTCGGTCGGGGTCCACAGCGGGGTATTCGGATTCTACTTAGTCGGCGACACGCATCGAGAGCTCATCATCACGGGGCCGGCGGCGAGCGAAACGGTCTTGATGGAAGGCACCGCAGAGGCAGGCGAGATCGTCGTCAGCGCGGCGACCGCCGTCCACCTTCCCTCGAGCGTGGTCGGAAAACCCAAAGGGTCCGGATACTTGCTGAGCAAGGATTGGATCGACCTGACCGCAGATCAGATACCGATCGCTGCGCCGGCGTTCGAAGCCGATCTGACTCCATACGTACCCCCATCCATCCGCGCAAACCTCATGGCTAACCTCCACGAGCCGGAGCATCGTCGCGTGACCGTTGCCTTCTTGCATTTCGACGGGATGGACGAGCTGATCGAATCGTCGGGTCCGCACGTCGCGGCCGAAGAGCTTTCGATGCTCGTTCGCGATGTACAGGAGGCGGTCGCCCGCTACGAGATCGGGTTCCTTGGGAGCGACCTCGACCGTGACGGCGGGAAGATCATCCTCACGGCAGGCGCGCCCCTCGGAAGCGGCAACGACGAGGAACGGATGCTCCTCGCGGTTCGGCAGATCATCGAGGGCGAGCGCCGGATCCCGATCCGGAACGGGGTCAACAGCGGGTACGTGTTCGCCGGCGACATCGGAACTTCGTATCGACGGACGTACACCGTCATGGGCGACGCGGTGAACCTCGCCGCGCGCGTGATGGCGAAGGCGCAGCCCGGACAGGTGCTTGCGACCGACGCGGTTCTTAAGGGATCCCGCGCGCAGTTCGTGACGAGAGCGCTCGAGCCCTTCATGGTCAAGGGGAAGGCGAAGCCGGTTCAGGCGTACTCGGTGGGAGCCGTCTCGGCGACGAAGTCGGCGGCTTCAGAGAACCGTGTCCCGCTGATCGGGCGCGACCCGGAGTTGTCGATGTTGCAAGATGCCCTCGATTCCGCTCGCGCGGGGCGCGGCGCGCTCGTCGAGGTCATCGCGGAAGCCGGCATGGGGAAGTCGCGTCTCATCGAAGAACTCCGAACGCGCGCGTCGGACGACATCATCCTGTCGGTGGGATGCGAGCTGTACCAGTCGTCCACGCCCTACTATCCGTTCCAGGGTTTCCTGCGCGCGCTGATCGGCATCCATGAGCGCGCGACGGACGAGCAGGCCGCCGCGAGATTGAAGGAGGTCATCGCTGCCTTAACGCCGCAGCTCGAGCCGTGGCTTCCTCTCCTCGCTATCGCGCTCGGGATAGAAGGCTTCCCCGAAACCGACGAGACGCGGCAACTGGACGAGCGCTTCCGGCGCCCGCGGTTGAACGACTGCGTGTATGAGCTCCTTGCTCGGCTCTTGCGCACGCCCACCTTGGTGACGATCGAGGATGTCCACTGGGCAGACGAGGCGTCAGCCGATCTTCTGCGACACCTCGCTGCGCGCGTAACCGAGGTTCCCTGGCTGCTGTGCGCGACTCGTCGCGAGGTCGACACCGGATTCGTCGCCGGCGAAGAAGTCCCGGTGACGTCCATACGCCTGCGCCCACTCGACGCGGAAGCGGCCGCAGCGCTCATCGCGGCCGTGAGCGAAGACTCTCCGTTCCCGCCGCATCAGATCGCTGCTTTGGCAGAGCGCTCGGGCGGCAATCCCCTCTTCTTGCGCGAGCTGCTCCAGGCCGCGCGTGCGGCCGGGATCGAGACGCTCCCTGATTCGGTAGAGGGATTGATCATGGCGCGGATCGATCGGTTGGAGCCGCTCGAGCGAAATCTGCTGCGTCGCGCGTCCGTCGTCGGCCGCCGGTTCCCCGCTGAATATCTGTCGTCGGTGCTAGACGAAGTGCCACCGGAGGACGATCCCGTCTGGGAGCGCCTTTCGGAGTTCATCGTGCGCGAAAACGGCACCATGATGTTCTCGCACGCGCTCATCCGGGACGGCGCATATGAGGGCTTGCCTTTCCGGCTGCGTCGGAGGCTCCATGCGCAGGTCGGCGACTCGATCGCGAACGCGTGCGGAGACACACCCGACGATCAGGCGGAGTTGCTTTCGTTGCACTTCTTCCACGCGCAGCGTTTCATCGAAGCGTGGCGCTTCTCTCTCGTTGCTGCCGAGCGCGCGAACACCATCTACGCGAACGTTGAAGCATCCGAGTTCTACGGCCGGGCGCTCGTCTCTGCATTGCACGTCGAAGACTTGACCCCGCTCGAAGTCGCACGGGTGCAGGAAGCGCTCGCCGACGTGTTGATCCGGATGGGCGCATACGAAAAAGCGCGCGAGGCATATCGTTCCGCGCGCCGGGTTGTTAAGAACGACCCCGTTGCCGAGGGGCGCTTGTTGCTCAAGATCTCTCGAACGCAAGCATGGCTCAATCGGTATTCACAGGCCCTCGGCTCATTGAGCCGGGGGTTGCGCGCGCTCCAAGGCATCGAGACTCGAGAGGCTTCTGGGCAGCGCGCGGACCTGATGGCGCGATATGCGGGCTTCCTCTACGACGGCGGCCGATACGCGCAGGCGATCAAGTGGTGCCACAGGGCGATCGCGGAAGCCCAGGGGTCCGGCCGGAAGGCCGCGCTTGCCACGGCCTATCGCGACCTGGACCTTGCCTATGTTGGACTCGGCCAGCCGCAGGAAGCAACGCACTCGAAGAAGGCGCTTGAGATCGCCGAAGAGCTGGGCGACCTGTCGTCGGCGGCGGCTGTTCTGAACAACCTTGGCATGTTCGCCTATCTGCAGGGCCGATGGAGCGAGGCGCTCGACTTCCTCCGTCGAGCGAGCGAGACCGAAAAGCGAACCGGCGACGACGTGAATGTGGCCTTCAGTACGATCAACACCGGCGAGCTGCTTTCTGATCAGGGGAAGTTCGAGGAGGCCAAGGCCCTGTTCACGGAGGCGCTCCGCGTGTGGCAAGCGGCCGGTCACCGTCGGATGGTTTCTGTCGCGAAGGCCTACCTCGGACGGAACGCCGCGCGCGCCGGCCAATTCGACGAGGCGTTGCGTTTGTTCGCGGAGGCGCGCGCCGGCGCCGAGCACGTTGGTGCGCAGGCCGACGTCGCCGAGATCGATGCGAAGGTTGCGGAGTGCTATGTGTTCCAGGGTGAAGCCTCGCCGGCGCTCGAGCTCGCGGATAGGACGCTTCTCCAGGAGGGGACTGCGGTGTTGCAACCGCTGCTTCATCGTGTGCGTGGGTACGCGCAGATGCAGCTTTGCCATCTGTCCGACGCCGATGCCGCTTTGAACGAGAGCCTCGGCGTCGCACGTGCGCTGAACGCAGGTTATGAGGTGGCTCTAACGCTTCGTGCAGTCGCACGCCTTGCCGCGCTCCAAGGACGCCCCGCTGGGTCGCTTGAAGACGAGAGCGCCTCTATCCTCGAACGACTGGGAGTCGTTCGAGTGACCGAAGCGCCGCTCGTTCTAGAAGACGTCTAAGTCGACGGCGATCCTCACGATCGCCCAACCATGTCGTCGATGTCGCGCCCGACGATGGTGAAGGTATCTATCTGCTGGCCGGTGCTCTTGTTGTAGCACGGCGCCGGATTCGTCTTGCTGCAGCTGTCCAGGACCCCAACGGTATAGGTGACTCCGTCGAATGTAAGTGTGATCGTCTTTTGACCACCGGGCGTGGTAGTGAATCCCTTCTTCGTGTTGCTGAAGGGAGCCACGGATGCGAAGCACACCTGGTTCGTTGAGCTATGGGGCACGGAGAAGATGCCGTTGATCGGTGTCAGCGTGTTGCTGCCCGTCGGTGGGATGTACTCGAAGGTAACGGAATCATTGACCGGCGTGTACCCCAACGCTCCGCAGCTGAGGTCCTGCCAGATGTTGAAGGCTACGATGACGTGGCCGCTGTTCTCGGGCGGGCTGGGCGCCGTCGTCAACCCGGATTGGGACGAGCCATGACCAACCGTTAACGTCGAGCAAGACTGACGCCTGGTGCATGACTCGATGTTGTCAACGATCGAAAATACGTCGGACGTTCCACACGTCGGGGACGCTCCGGTGCTACACGTGACGCCGGTGCTTGTTGCTTGAAGCTCGTAGTTCCCAACGGTGTCGATCGTCGGGGAGAACGTCGCGACGCCAGCCGCCGCCACGGTGGCCGTCGTACCGCCGAGCTGTCCACCGGTTCCATGGATATCGTCGAGGCCCAAGCTGATCGGGATGTTCGCACCTTGGATCGTCGTCCCACCGCCGTTCTGGACTTTCACGGCGATGAGGGTGGCGCTCGACGGCGTGCCGGCGTCGCCGGTGATCGTGGTGCTCGGCTCCGCGTCGGCAGGTTGCACGGTCCAATTCAAGCGGCAGGTCGTCACGACCGTCGTCGTCGGTGTGTTTGCCGGTCCCACATAGAAGTTGCCGGGGTTCGCCGAGAAGTTGTTCGCTTGGTGAGCGAGCACGCTCCACGACAGCCGGTCAACGCATGCCGCGGGAACGCGAACGCTGAACGTCGCGGAGAACGTTTGACCGTTCAAGAGACCCAGGTTGTCGAACTCGATGGCGCTGCCGCCGTTGAGGATCTCGGCGCACGGAGTCGTCGACGATGCGGGCTGCGCGTCGCATGGGTACACGAATGCCCCGCTGGTTGCCGCGGGATCCGCGGCTCCGGTAGTCGCGCGGTCGGCGATCGAGAAGCCCGACCCCGACGGCACGGTGAACTGTGCCGATCCGAGCTGCTGACTCTGGTTCAGGTTCTGCACCGAAGCCGTCAACGTCGCGTAACCGCTTGCGTTCACCAGCGAACCGTTCACGATCCCGGGCTGCACATCCGATGTGAACTGCTTCTTGGCGGGTCCCGCTTGCGCCGCGACGGCGAAGCTCGATACGACCAGCAAGCCGACCACGATCGCGCTCAGTCGCGTGATCGATCGCGTCCGCCGCGACGTCGACAGACGACGTCCTTTACCCATTCGCACGTGAATCATGCGCCCCCCTCTAGCCCCTCAATCACGCGTCGCGGCGACGACACTAATGGACGATCGCCCCGCCTCCGCACGTCAGTCACCCGATCTTGCGCTCCTGGTCGATCAGGGCGCAAACAGAGGAAACGTATTGGCGGCGCGGGTGCTTGGCATGGTGCTCCCGACCCATCTTTCCGATCCGTCCCTTTTGGGGACGAACCCGCACGATGTGGCGTTCAGAGATCCTGACAGATGAAATCTGGGCGAAGTAGCTCAAATCACCCACAACGCCGCTCTTCGCATCCGCGCAATTGAAGGCCGGCGTCCGGGGACCGAAACGCCATCGCACGACCGGCCGCTGCTTGCAGGGCGCAGGGCTCTGCGGGGCAAGACCGCAGCTCACCGAGTCCGGCCGCTCGGCCATTCCCGGAGACACGGATGTGCGTTAGCATCGTCGCGTGCCCGAGAAGAAGCGCAGGCTCGACCACATCCTCGACGCCGATTACCTGGCGGATCTTCGAGCGCGCTCGACCGACGAGGTCCGGGCGATGCGCGCCGAGACCCGTGAAGAAGAGGCCCTCCTCTCGTACGAGCGCCGGATGCTGCATGGGCGCCTGGCGATCCTGAAGAAAGAGCTGGAGCGGCGAGAGCGCGGCGACGACGCCGGGACCCTCCTGGAGCTGCTTCCGTCGATCTTGTCGGACCAGGATCAGCGGGGCCCGAGCCGCGGCTCGCTGCCCCTCAACGACCCCAACCTGGACTTCGCGCATCCGCATCGCCGGGTGACCAAGCTCGTCTCGGACGACACGATCGCCAACCTCCCGACGCTGAACGAGGCCGAGATCCGCCGCATCATCGGCGAGCTCGAAGCCGCAGAGCACGAGGTTTCCGCTCAGCGGCGCCCCCTGTTGGACGTTCTCGACTCACTCAACGAGGAGCTCGCGCGCCGCTACCAAACGGGAGAAGCGGACCCGAGCGACGTCCTCACCGGCGGCTAGAAGCCCCGCGTGAGGCCGCTCGACATCTAGCGAACCTTCTAGCCCCCAGGGGTCATCTTCAGGGTCCAAGAGGACTATAGACGGGTCCTCTTCCGGCACCCGATACTCAATCAATCACCCACGAGCCGGACGTGACGATGGCGAAGAAGGACCGCATGCGGGTACTGGTGGTCGATGACGACCCTTTGGTCCGCAATCTCCTGAGTGCGGTGCTGCACGACGCCAGCTTCGACCTCGATGAAGCGGTGGACGGACACGATGCGCTGGCGATCGCCGCGGTTCGGCCGCCGGACGTCGTTGTGGTGGACGTGATGATGCCCGGTCTGGATGGGTATGAGGTTTGTCGCGCGCTGCGCGCCGATCCCTCCTTCAGCGCCACGCGCATCGTGGTGCTGACCGCGAAAAGCACGCCGAGCGCGCGCGACGAGGCGTACCTCGCCGGTGCCGACGCGTTCTTCACGAAACCGTTCAGCCCACTCGATCTCATCGAAACGGTCATGGGAGCAAAGCATGGGGCAGCTTAGGCCCGTGCGTCCCGACGAGCGCGCGGCTACCGTGCTGTCGATGCGGGACGAAGAGCCGCTTCCCGTTCTGGACGAGGCTGGTGTTCGCGACCAGCTGCTCGAATTCGCGCGCGACCTGAACCGGATCTATCACAAGGAGCGCGCGCGCGCGGAAGAGCTCGAGCACACGCTACACGAGCTCGAGGAGTCCTACTTCGCGACGGTGAAGACGCTCGCGTTCGTCGTCGAGGCGCGCGACGCGCACACACGCTCGCATCTATCGCGCGCGCACGACTATGCGGTCGCGCTGGCACAGCGCGTGCAACCCGAGCTGGCCGACGATCGCGTGTTCCGCTACGGCTTCCTGCTGCACGACATCGGCAAGGTGGGCATCCCCGACCACATCCTCCGCAAGCCGAGCCCGCTCACACGCGAAGAGTGGGAAGTGATGCAGACGCACCCGATCCTCGGCGGCCAGATGCTGGCGCCGATCCGTTTCCTGCAGCGCGCGATCCCGATCGTCGAATGTCATCACGAGCGCTGGGACGGGAAAGGCTACCCGCGTGGCTTGAAGGGCGATGAGATCCCGCTCGCGGCTCGAATCTTCTCCGTCGTCGACACGTTCGACGCGATGACGTCGGACCGTCCATACCGGCGCGCGCTTTCCGTGGACGAAGCCGTGCATGAGATCCTCGCCGCAGGCGCCACACAGCTCGACCCATCGATCGCCGACGCTTTCGCCGCGCTGTGCGCCGAGCGCAGCGGTGCCTGGCCTATCGCGCACGGGAACGCAGACGTCGACTGAGCGCCGCGGCTAGCATTGCCGTGTGCGCATCGCAGTCATCTCGGATATCCACTCCAACCTCGAAGCGCTCGGCGCTGTGCTCGATCGCGTTGCCGAAGAAGGCGCAGATTCCACATACGTCTTGGGAGACATCGTCGGGTACGGCGCAGATCCGGACGCCGTCGTTGCGCGTCTGGCCGAGCAGCCCTCCGCGGTGTGCATCGCAGGGAACCACGACCTTGCGGCGACGGGCCGATTCGACACCGAATGGTTCAACGCGATCGCGACCGACGCGATCGTTTGGACGACGTCGGTGATGAACGACGATACGCGCGCGTTCTTATCGGGCCTCGAGCCGCGCGGCACCGCGGCGGAAGGGCTGCTCGTGCACGGATCGGTCGTCGACGCCGCCGCGGAGTACGTGATCAACATCGAAGCTGCCCGCGCGAGCTTCGGCGCCGGCGATTTCGTTCGCTGTTTCTTCGGGCACACCCACCTGCCCACGATGTTCGTCGACGAGGGTGGGCAAATCGATGGGTTTGCGCTGCGCGACGGTGAGCCGGCATCGCTTGCGGCGAACGGGAGCAAGCGGTTCATGGTGAACCCGGGGAGCGTCGGGCAACCTCGCGACGGCGATCCGCGCGCGTCGATGATGATCGTCGACACCGAGCGCGCGACGGCGACCGTCCATCGCGTGCCCTACGCGATCGCAAAGGCGGCGGCGAAGATCCGGGACGCAGGACTTCCCGCGGCGTTGGCCGATCGGCTCGCGTTCGGCCGCTGATGGCCGGGCCGCTCGTCGTCGAGGTCGTCCGGTCGGGCGTTCGCGAAAGCTCGCATCTGGTCGACGTCGCAGTGATCGATCGGGCCGGCACGCTCGTGGCGTGGGCCGGCGATCCCGAGCAGCACGCTGCCTTCCGGTCGTCGGCGAAGCCGTTGCAGGCGCGTGTGGCGGTGGAGGCCGGCTGGGTCCCGGCCGATGCGCGCGCCGTTGCGATCGCGTGCGCGTCGCACAACGGCGAGCCCCAGCACATCGAAGCGGTGCGC
>Ga0070707_100004595_pt1 | contig 12915 bp, 11 predicted proteins | sample KBSK5502metaG_FD_65468 | JGI IMG/M metagenome (GOLD analysis project Ga0070707, IMG submission 65468) | Corn, switchgrass and miscanthus rhizosphere microbial communities from Kellogg Biological Station, Michigan, USA - KBS K5-50-2 metaG | ecosystem: Host-associated > Plants > Roots >... | reverse complement strand
CGGGTTCGGTGTGGGCGAGCGTGCAGGACGGGTTCTTCTACCGCCGGGTAGCCGGGTATCTGGTGCGTCCGCTGAACCCGCTGGCGTTCCTGGGCCTGGTGCTGGCGGCGGGGTTCGTGTCTCGCTTTCTGCTGCGTCGCCCGGCACCGCTGATGCGAGTACGCGAACGCCTACGCGTCGCTTGCAGAGCCGCAGCGCCGGCGGGTAAATACGCCCTGGCACCGGGGCCACTTGCGACGGCCCCGGGTCCCGCAGGGGCCGGCGGCCCCGGCCGGGCGCAACCCAGCCCCCGGCAGCAGCCCCGCGCGGCGGACACCATGCCTGCGGCAAGGGGCGGTTCGCGCACCTCCGCGGCGGCGCGGGGCCCCGCAGCACCCGCCGCGCGCGCGTCGCTGCTGGTGCAAGCGTTCGAGGCGCTGCGGGACGCCCTGGTAGCCGCCCTCAAGCTGCTGCCTTCCAAGGAGGCCAGGAAAGCGGCCAAGGCACCCCAGCGCGCCCGCGACGTCGCCAGATCCGTCGCGTACACGGCGGAATACCTCACATCCAAGCTGCTCATGCTGCTGTTCCTGATCTGCATCGCCAACAGCAACCAGACACTTCACCAACTTATCGACACGACCATCGGCATCAGGTAGGCGGCCACGAGGAGGGCAGCGATCGGCCCGGAGTGCGCTGCCGCGGCGGGCACGCCGATAATCGCCGGCGGCCGACGGTCAATATGGCGGGGTTGGGCCGCTGACATCGTGACCGGATGGTGACGGCTCAGCGCCCTGCCGCAACCTCCCGGACCCGCACACAACCGCCCCTGGTGTCAAGCAGAGAGCATCCGGGCCCGGGAATCCCGGCAACCTGGCCCGTCAGCCGGCCGCTCGCATCTCTGGGAACCCAGGAACCAAGATCCACAGGCGGCCTGTCAGCCTTCGCCCGCCGCGCTCTCCCTCGGGGTGTGAATCGCCGGGGCTATCGGGTGTTCCGTGCCGCCGACGATAAGCCTGGTACAGGTACCTGCCGCTCGGAGTGGTGAACTCAACCCGGCAGTCCTCGATGACCCTCAGGTTGGCGACGATGACCGCGAAGCGTGGGCCCAAGTCGAGCTCGACGAAGCGCTCGGCACCGAGGCGCTGCTGCTGGGTGCACGGAGCTACGAGAGGTTCGCCGCGTGGTGGGCAACCCGGAGCGGCGAGTGGGCGCCCGGCCCCACGAACGACCGCTTCCGACAGCCCTCCGATCCTGGCCAGACGACTAGCCACGCCAGATCGACCTGCTCTGCGCGGCCATCGACGAGCCCGAAAATGACCGCGCAGGCGCCTAGATTAGGCGGTTATTGCACACATCGATGACCGCAAGACCGGCGCAATGCTCGCGTGCATAACGAGCCGAGTGCGCGCTCGAAAGGGGCGGACTGGCCCACACAGAGCGTGACTCGTCCGGCCTCGTCCGCAGGAGTCCGTCATCGTCTGATCGATCGCCGAGTAGGCGCTGCGTATCCACGACGGGTTCTCCTCGCACAAGTGAAGACGGTCCTGTTGAACAGCGCCGCTGAGGCGGGCGTGGCAGCAGGTGCACGCGTACTGCGGGCAGAGGGAGTCGAGTTCGTGGCTGACCTGGCATTCTCCGGCCTGAACCAGGCCCTGATGCCGCTCGCCGGCGGGTTCGAGGACTAGCGGACTGGCGTAAGACATGCACTGAGCGCTGGCTCTAGAGCGCGCTGAACATGCCATTCGGCGCGGACTCTTCGACGATTGGATGCCGTTCAGCACGCTCACAAGACGTCCCAGTATCAGCGCTTCTTCCTCTTCTTGGACCCCTTCTGTTGGGTCCGCTTATTTGACCCAGGAGCGGTCTTCGCGTGCGGCGCCCAGCTGGTCATCCGCTCAGGCGGTTTCAGGAACGGCAATTGTTCTGCGAATCTAGGTTCGAGCTCGCCTGAATGGTGCGGATCGTGGCTGCGAGAGGGTTTCGGCTGACGACGAGATCGTCCGGCAGGAGGCTGAGACTGCGGGCCACGCCTCGTCGTGACCGCCGACCGGGAGTTTGGCGCCAGGCGCGAGGCCGTCGGGGCTTTCGGTGGTCGGTCCTTGCAGGCTGGTAGACCTGCTCTGATGCCGGTCAGTCCTCGGGGGGTTGGCCGGGGGCCTGCCCGGGTTCGGCCGCCGCTCCGGGGTGCAGGTTTTGCAGCAGCGCGTGTACCTCCTTGAGCAGCGTGAGCCTCTCGGCGCCGGCCTTCTGCCGCTTGCGGCCCTGCTTCACCAGGTGCAGGGCGCCGCCCGCGGCGATGCAGCCGCCAATGTCGCTGGTGACGTTGGTGTAGTTGCCGCCGATCAGCTCGGCCTTGGCGCTGACGGCGAAGCCCACCAGCGGCAACGATCAGGTAGATGCCGAGCGCAATCAGCCAGATGATTCGCGGCCAGCTGGACAAGATCCAGGGAACCCTTTGCAATGCCCGGTCGAACCTGGAGTCAGGCCGGTCGGCGGCCAGACCGGTGACCGACCCGGGCAGTCTCGACTGGCCAGGCCGCTGTGTGTCGCCCGGCGGCGGAGTGTGGCGCCCGGCGGCGGGCCGCCGTGATCGGACATGCTGACCTCCTGACCAGATGCGCTGGTGAATGACGCGGCGGCCCCGGGGCGGGTGCCGTGCTGACCAGTTCGCCGCTGAGATGTCCTTCGCCGCCGGCGGGCTGCCTGACGGTTATGGAGTTGTTCTGTGCCGGTCCGGCCCCAGTCGGTGATGTTGCCGGGCGCCGAGCGGCAGCGCGGCAGCGATCGGGCGCAAGGACCGTCGCCGGCTGAGGAGGACGTCGAGTGCGAAGACCAGGAGCGCCAGTGCCGCGAAGAGCCGTACCGGCCAATTCGGGAACAGTGTCTGTATGCCGAAGGCGGCCGCCATGATCCAGCCGTCGGTCCGGTCGGGTTCCAGCGAGGCCAGTGCCGCTACTGCCATGAGCGTCGTCGAAGCGGTCAGCAGCAGTTCGACGCGCTCTCTGCCGGCGAGCGGAAGCGCCGTTCCTCCGCCGCCAAGCAGGTATGCAGCCGGTATCGACGCAAACGCCAACGTCGACTGGGTTACTGATGCGGCCAGCAGCAGCGCGACGCCTTGTGCTGGTCGCCGGTAGAGCACGAGCGCGCCGGCCACGACCAGTTCCGGGACCTCGGTGAAGAGGGGGATGACCCATTGGATCAGCAGGTAGGGGTCAATGCCGAAAGCCTGACCCGCGCGCAAGAGCTCACCCGGGAAGGCTCTGGCGGTGGTGAAGACAGCGGCGGCGGCGAAGCCGAGCAGCGCACGGTACAGGCGCCGCCGTGAGGCGCGATCGAGTGACGCGATCTGCGCCGCCACGCCGATGGCCGCGGGCTGCTCATCGTCGCCGCCCTGGCCTCGCACCATGTACAGCACGTACAGGGCGCCGAAGACGGCGCCCGCGATGAGGGTCAGCCTGCCGCGCGCGACGACGAAGAGCGACCCGAGGGCTGCGAGCGCGAGCACGGCGAGATCCAGCCGCCGCCCTGGGTTCAGCACGAGGCGCGGCATCGTCTGGCCGCGGGAGCGGAGCAGCACGGATCCAAGCGCGGGCATGACGACGGCCGCGGTGAGATCGAGGCGGGTGGCTCCGGTGAGGTTGGCGGTCACCAGCTGGGCCTGCCGTGTGATCGCGAGCTGGACTTCTACGGTCAGCTCCGGGAGCGCCGCGACGAGAGCGACGAAGAGGATCACGAGCCGCCCGGACACGTCGGCTTGGGCCGCGGTGGTCCCCCAGGCGAGGAGCAGAGAGGTACCCAAGATCCCTACGGCGAGCCCGGCGGCCGAGAGCAACGCCGGCAGCCGCGGCCCGGCGGTGGCGACCAGCACGCCGATGAGGGCGCATGCGCCGGCGGCTGCTACCCGGCGCTGCCACTGCATCTGGAGCGCGGCTCTCACCCGGGTCATGGCGGCGAGACAGCCTGGCGGACCGCCCGGGCGATCGTGCGGCCGATACCGGCGCGGCCGTTGACGAAGACGGTCACGCCCAGCATCCGGGTGATGCCGCTGCCGCTCGCCGTGACGTAGATCGACTGGACTTGAAGGACGCCTCCGGCGAAGCGCAGCCAGCGGGGCGTGCCCAGCGTCACCGAAGTGAGCGAGTGCTGGCTGACGTCCGTCGTTTCCTTGTTGATGGCCTTGAGCGCGTTCGTGACGCGCGGTGTGGTGAACGCGAGCTGGCTGATCTGCGACGGGCCGCGGATCACTCGGTGGCCGGGGAAGGTCACCAGTGACAGGCGGGGTCGGGCATGATCGTCGATCCACCCGTCGAACTCGGCTACCACGTTCTCCCCTCCGCGCGGGCTGTACAGCGTTGTTCGCAGAAGCCTTGTCCTGCCCTGACTCCGGGGCGGCACCGCGAGCCGGTAGGCGGGGCGCAGTTCATGCCGGGGCTCGTGGCCGACGGAGCCGAACCGGATGTTGCCTGCGACGCCGATGGATCCCGACAGGCTGGCCGGTCGTCCCCAGTCGTCGGCGCCGCTGGCGAACGCGCCCGGGCTGCGAGCGTGGAACCGCTGGTAGAGCTCGGCCTGGGCGTCGAAGAGCGCCGGGGGGTAACGCAACTGCGCCCGCAGCTCGGACGGGAGTTCCGATATGGGCTGGAACAGTCCCGGGAAGGCCGCTGCCCACGCGCGCGCGACGGGGTCGCCATTAGCGTACAGGTACAGGTGAGTGTCGCCCGAGAACGCGTCGACGGTCGCCAGTACCGACGCGCGGGCGTAATTTACCCAGCCGCCGGCCAGACGGACCGGTTCAGCCTGCGGATAGCTGCTGCTCGTCGTGTAGCCGTCGGCGAGGAACGTGATGCGCCCGTCGGCTTCAATGGCGGAGGTGGCCGGATCCCAGCGGAGGAACCCGGCGAGGGTCGTCAGCCGGCTGATCACATCGCGCTGCAGGATGATGCGAGAACGTGACGTGATGTCGTGTGACAGCAGCAATGCCGGGTCGCGCAGGCGGATGGCGAACTCCGTACGCCGGATCCAGCTCGACAGGGCAATGCCGCCGCTTCCGTCGTAGTGATAGGGCTTTTGGGGTTGCTGCGCGGGAATGGGGCGGTCGGCCTCCGAGCGGCGCGTGTTGACGACAACCCACGCCGCGGCGCCCGGGGCCTGCCGGCCGAAGTAGATCCGGGGCTGGCTCGACGGGGCCGGAAGTGGCCGGCGTGCCATGCCATCGGACCCAATCCGCGAGGCCGAGAAGCGAAATGAGCCGAGCCCATGCGTGTAGACGAAATGGCTGTTCCCCCAGCCGCGGGCGGGCCCGCTCAGCTGCCGGAGGTCGAGTTCCTGCTCGGCAAAGACCATCAGGCGTTCTTTGCCATTGACATGTTCGACATCGAGCGTCGGGCTGTGCACCCGGAAATATGGCGTTCCGCTGGCCAGCTGGCGCATCCGGTCGATCAGTACCGAACTGTCCCACACCTGCACGTTCGCCAGGACTGCCAAGTCGCGCGCCACAACGCTGGCGGGGATGCGCGTGCGGGGCCTTTCCTGCGAGACCTCCACGTCGGCGAGCGAGAACGCGTGCTGCGTGGCGTCGAGGGCGCCGCGCAGCATCGGCCGCTCGCGCGCGACCGGCTGCGGATCGACCACGAGTTTCTGGACCACCCACGGAACCAGGAGCAGCGACGTGAGCGCGACGCACGCCGTGGCCAGCAGCGGCCACCCGGCGACACGTGCTCCCGCGCGAGGATAACCATTCGCCGCAAGCCACGCCCCGGCGACAACCGCGCCGGCGCAGAGCAGTGTCAGCAGCGCGAGCAGCTGCAGGGCCGGGATCCGAACCCGCACGTCGACGTAGTCCGCGCCGGGAAATGCCCGGCCGGACGATGCGGCGCGGCTGATCTCCATTGAGTAAGTCATGAGGATGAGCCGGCCTGCGAACGCTGCCAGCGCGAACGCCGCCAGCACGGCCAGGTGCGTTCCCGCCGCCGCCGTCGCCCGGAGCGGGGCGACCGACAACGCCCCGAAGAGCGCGTAGACGGCGGCCGCCAAGGCGCCCGCGATCACGACGACCGCCAGCGCGATGTTCGCGCTCGCATCAAGCAGAGGAAGGGTGAACACGAAGAAGCCGACGTCCCGGTGATGCACCGGGTCGAGCACACCGAACTCCGAGCGATGCATCCACAGCATCACTATCTGCCAGCGGCCCATCGCATAGAGCCCCACGGCGCATCCGAGCACGATGCAGGTTGCCGCGCCGGCAAAGACAGGCGCGCGGGGCACCTTCGACGGCGCCCGACGCAGCGCCGTTCGCAAGGTCGCGAGGAGGCAAACTGCCACTGCGCCGCCGACACCGGCCAGCACGCCGGCCTTCCACCCCAGCACCCGCCAGAAGACGCCAGCGTGACCAACCTCACGGAACCACAAGTAGTCGGTCAGCAGCCGCGAGCCAAGCACGACCGCCAGGAACGGCACGCCCAGCGAAACGACAATAATCGCCGCCCGGCGCCGAGGCACGAACATCCCGGCATGCGGAAGACGAGATCCCGTGAACTTTCTTCCCATGTCAGGAGGATCGAGCAAGACATTGGCACTGTTACCTATGTGGCTGGTGTTTTTCGCGTGGCGGTCCCGCGCCCTGCGGGGCCATTCCGGGAGACTGATGATGTCGCGGGCCGAGTCTTCCCGGAGTAGCCGATGACGGTTGGGCAGCACACCGCGGCAGGTGGATCAGTTGCGTTCGACGGCAAGTTTCTGGGAGGGCCGGGTGGCGCCGGATTCGATCTATCGGATCTTGCACCGGGAGTGCTACCGGATATTCCCCGATGAGATGTTCGGTGACCTATTTGACGACCTCGGCCGCCGGTCCGTACCGCCGATGATCGTGGCGGTGGTGATGGTGCTGCAGCGGATCGAGGGATGCTCGGACCGGGAGGCCGTGACCGGCACTGTTGCGTTGTGCCGTCCCTGAATAGGGTCGGAGCATGATCCGCATGCTCTGCTGAGTTCAGATGGCGAGCACGAGGTCGTCGAATGCCACCCGGAGCCTGTGGCGGCTGGGGACTTCGGTAGCGATGTCGTAGTGGCCGCGGCGGAGGTTCTGCGTGAAGGCGTGACCAGCGGCGAGGATCCGCGCTGAACGGTGACGTTTCAGGCCTCGCATCGGCCGCAGCCGGGCCTTCAGCCGCCCGTGGTCCGCCTCGATCGGGTTGTTCGCATACCGCTCAACGATGTGCAGCGCTGAGGGAATCAGCTCGCCGAGGACCCGCGGATAGGCAGGGGCGCGGTCGGCCGGGGACTTCGACCGGGACCATGCCGGCACGCAGCGCTTGAGTGAAGAACCGCCGGGCGGCCGCCAGATCGCGCCTCGCCGACAGCAGGACGTCGATGACCTGGCCATTCTGATCGACCGCCCGGTAGAGATAGGTCCAGGTACCGGCGACCTTCAGGTACGTCTCGTCGACGAACCACCGGTCGCCGGGAGCATGGCGGCACGGCCTCGCGGCCTCGATGAACTCCGGGGTGAACCGCTGCACCCACCGGTACACGCTGACGTGGTCAACGGTGACGCCGCGCTCGGCCAGCAGTTCCTCGAGATCCCGGTAGGACAGCCCATACCTCAGGTACCAGCGGACCGCTACCGAGATCACCTCAGGCGGGAACCGGAAGCCAGCGAAGACCGATGTCGTGCGACGTACAGTCACCGAACCAGTCTCCTGCCATCCGCGATCGGCCAACGCACCAGTGCCCACGCAGGCTCGTTAGGTACTCCCGGCCGGGGCAACGTGGGAGGTATCCGAGCGGCACCGATTGGGTGTTCTGCGCGCCAGGACGAGGTCGCGGCAGCGACGGAGCAATCGTCAAGACTTGTGGATGGAGATCATTACGCTGCGTTGCTGACGGGTTGATTCGAGGCGGCGGGCGGCTGAACAGGGGTGTCGTCGGCGGCTTGGGTGGCCTGGAGTACGGGGTCGTGTTCAACGAGCTTGCCGCATGCGAAGCGGGTCCCGGCGCGGACGAGCGCGACGAGGTGGGGTGCGTTGACGGCGCGCCAGCGTTCCTGGGCGGCATCGATCAGCTTGAATGCCAAGGCGATCCCGGCGGCCTTGGAGCCGGGCCCCTGAGTGACCTCGGTCCGCGGCCTGACCGTGGCGAAGGTCAACTCGATGGGGTTGGACCTTCATAAACGCGGCGGCGTGATCGGCGACCCACTGGCGAAACGATCGCGGCGCCGATCCGAGGATGCCGGACACCGTAGCGTGATGAACGCCGGCCTTCCCATCGTTGCGCCCCACGCGGCGAGCAGCATGTCCACGGCCGGGCGCGGCCAGCTTCCCTCCGTCTCGCATCGAAACTCGTCCGGCGACAGCTCCTCAAATTTGATCCGACGCCCCAAGACGTCACCGATGATGCTCACCTGCTCTGCCTGACTCAGTGACTCGGGGCCCGTGAGGACGTAGTCGCCTCCAGCATGTCCGTCCTGATACAGGGTCCGCGCCGCGACGGCTGCCACGTCGCGGTCATCGACGGGTGCTGTCTGGGCAGCGCCGTAAGGCCACTGGACGACACCGTCGGCGCGAATCGCGGTCGCCCACCAGAACAACGCGTTCGACGCGAACATCCCCGGCCGGATGATCGTCGACTCGAGCCCGGCGGCCGCGATGAGCCCCTCAATATCGGCGTGGAGCACCGCCATTGGATTCGGTTGCTGGAAGAAAGGGTGCGGGGTTTGGTGCGGTGATGAGAGAAAGACGACACGCCGCGCGTAGGTTGCGAGACGCTCGACAACTGCCGGAGCAGTCGTCGGCGGGGCGGTCCAGACGAGGAAGACGGCACTGACACCTCGCAGTCCTGCGTCGAGCGATTCGGGCACGGTGAGGTCGCCGGTGACGACTTCGACGTTCGCTGGCAGCGTCGCCGCCGCCTCGGAGCGATGCGTGAGGGCGCGGACCGGCACGCCCGCGTCTATTAGCCCGAAGTTCCCTCTGGTGATCGGCGTGCATGGCTGTTGACCTGGGCTTTCTTGTTGGTGGCGAGTGCGTGCTGACTACGCGAGCCCGAGGCGGTGGCTGACGCCGAGCAGGTCGAGGGCCTGGCGCTGGATGGGTGTGGGCGTGGTGACCAGCCGGAAGCCGGGCAGGGCGGGATCGGCGGGCTGGATCTGGTTGAGGCAGATGGTGGCCAGGTCGGCCAGCAGGGTGCGGAAGCTGTGCACCGGCTGGCCGGCTTCGGTGCGCTTGGTGGCTGCCTTGGCCAGCGCGCTCGCCGAGCGGGCGGCGGGGGCGACGGGGCTGGGCGGGGCGGCCCGGGCGGCGGGCTTGTCGTGGTCGGTGAAGAGAATCGGGGCGAGGCGGGCCTGCATGTGCCAGGTGATGTAGTAAGACAGCATCCGCAGGAACACGTGCGCGCGGACCCGGGTCTCGGTGCGGTGCCGGATGGGGCGGATGTCCAGGTCGGTGTTGAGGCCGCGGAAGGCGCGCTCGACGCCGGCGAGGGCCTTGTAGGACGAGACGATCTCGCTGGTGTCCAGCCCGCCGGCCGGGACGCTGGTGCGCAGCACGTAGATGCCGTCCAGGGCGGCTTCGGCGGCGATGGAGTCCTGGTCGCGGGCGTAGCTGAAGCTGTCGCCGGTGATCGCGGTGGTGAAGTGCCTGGCCATCTTGCGGCGGCGGAGCACCCGGTCGGCGCGGAGTGCGATCTTGTCCGTGCCGCGCAGCGGCCGCCGTTCCCGGGCGCACGCGGCGGCGATTTTCTCCAGGTCGGCCTCGGTGGCGGCGAGCAGCGATTCCCGCTTGCGGGCCCGCTCGGCTTCCAGGAACGGGTTCATGCAGGCGACCAGCCGCTCGCCGGGGTAGTCGGGGTGGGTGATCTCGGCCAGGTCCTGCATATCGAACAAGGTGGGCTGGAGCGCGCCGTCGCGGGCCAGGGCCTTGACCTGCGGGGCGCGCAGCGCGGTGATCCAGTCCAGGTCCGCGGGCCGGATGTCCTCGCGCAGCCGCGCGGCGGTCAGCATGCCCCGGTCCCCGACGAGCACCACGTTCGTGATCGAGAACCGGTCCTTGACCTTGGCCACCTGGGCGGCGACGGTCTTGGGGTCGCCGGTATTGCCGGCGAACACCTCGATCGCGACCGGGATGCCGTCCTTGCCGGCCAGCAGCCCGCAGGCGATCTGGAGCCGGCCGTGCACCCCGTCCTTGGGATGCCCGATGGCGCCGGGCGGGCAGGTCCGGCCCTCGAACGCCGCCGGCGACACGTCGTACAGCACCAGGGTGCCGCCGGTCAGGTGCCGGGCGGCCAGCGCGTCCTCGATCCGGTCCTGCCGGGCGGCCAGCCAGTCCATCGCCGCGTACAGGTCGTCCTCGTCGCAGCCGCCCACGCCGAGGATCTCGCCGAGGGAGCTGGCGGCGGTCTGGTCCCGCAGCCCGCGGGCGGTGGCCAGCTTGGAGTCCGGCCCGGTCACCTGCGCGACCGCCATCGCCGTCACCAGGTCCCGGCACCGGGACGGGGCCGGGTCGATCAGCTGCTCCAGCCCCAGCTCCCGCAGCGTGCCCAGCACCGCGGCGACGTGCCCGTGCGGCAGGCTGCGGGTGATCTCGAAGGCCCCCTCCGGCGCTGCGGCCGGCTGCTGGCCCTTCAGCACCCTGGCCAGCGCGTCGACCTTGGCCTCGGGCCAGGCCGACAGGTTGGCCAGGGTGCGGTTCTTCACCTTGCCTGCCTCGCGGTAGCTCTCGCGCAGCAGGATCGCCGGCGGCGAGCCGCGGTTCGGGACCTTCGCCACGTACATGCCGACGATCTTATCCGGATGTCTCCCATCAGGCCAGTACAACACGCTGATCGAGCATTGCAATACATGATCTACATGCCTACACATTCGCCTTTCTGAGAGAATAATTCGCCTGGTCATGGCCCGAAAGCCTGGTTCAGAGGCGGATCGTCAGGGGGAACTTCGGATTAGCGGCCGGCCGCCTCCGGCGTCCGTTGCTGGCCGCCCGGTGGCGAGCGGGCGCGGGTAAGTACCGGGCAGCCTGTCCTCCGGCGGGGCGCCTTGACCTGCCTGCGGCCACCGCGCCGGACAGGCACGAGGCGGTCATTCTGCTGAGCCTGCAACCGCGGGCCGGCGCCACGGGCAGGCCGGTCACGGGTGACGTGGATGTCCTGGTCAACAACGCTTCGGAGCGCGCGGCTCCATCGCCGAACTCGGCCCGCAGCGCCAGCTGGAGATCATCGAAGTCAACGTGACGGCGCTCACCCAGTTGACGGCGCTGCTTCTTCCTGGCATGCTGGACCGCCGCCGCGGAGCGATCTTGAATGTTGCCTCCACGGCCGCGTTTCAGCCCGGCCCCTACCAGGCCGTCTACTGCGCGACGAAGGCGGACGTGCTGTCCTTCACCGAGGCCCTGGCCGAGGAAGTCCGAGGATCGGGAGTGCGGGTTTCCTGCCTGGCCCCCTCCGCGACAGACACGCAGTTCGCGGCGCAGGCCGACGTGGCAGGCACGCGGCTGTTCCGCCGGGGCGGGATGGGCGCGGCGCGCATTGCCCAGGCCGGGCACAATGGCCTGCTGCGAGGCAAACCCCTGGTCCCGGCATAGGCAACCGCATGCTTGGCACGCGCCGGCACGACCCTTGCGTGCGATTGACGCGCTCCGAGGGCTCGATTTGTATCGCGCCGTGCCGATCAGCACAACCGTCAGCGTCGCACCAGAAGGAACGTTATGGCGCCGTGCCATAATCGCGTCCGCGAACCGGCGATACGTCATGACTCGTCCGCACATGCCGATGACAAGCATGTTGGGCTTTGGCTCACGCTGGCGGGCGGCTTGCTAGCCGGTCAGGCTGCTAAGGGAACTGAGCCCGGATCGCCGCCGCTTTCGCCTCCGCCTCACTCATGAGGTTGCTGCCGTTTCCCTGGGCCGCAAACCCGCACCTGTCGGCACGTCGCTGGATCCGCTCCTGCGGGGTGCCGACGATGACCGCACCGGCCGCATCGCTGACGCTCGCTTCCCTCGCGAAGCACCGTGCCCCCTTGGCGTAGATGCGGCACGCCTTATTGACTAGCGCATAGGCAGGCCGGAGGCGAGCGCTGGGCAAGCCGACCCGGCTTAGTTCGCGCTTGCAGGATCGGAGCGAATCCGCGAGCTGGTTCATCTTCGCCCTGGTCATGTTGATGCGGCTCGCCATGAACGGCTTGTCGATCTTCTTGTGCATTTGGGTGATCGCCTGGATCCAGGCCAGGTCCGCTGCCGTCATGGGCGCCGGTGCGCTTGAGGTTGGGCTGCCCGACGGCGCGGGCGATGGGGTCTTGGGACCACCGCACCCGGTGGCAAGCACCGCGATGACCACCGCGATGACCAGGCCCAGGGCACGGGGGCCGGCAATGGCTGACATGCGGAACCCTCCGGCGACGGAACGCGGCGGGGGCACGTGCCACGCGGCTTGACGCAATTGGCGTGCTGGCGAAGGGCGAGTGGAGGCGGGTGGGCTGCCACTGCCGCGGCCTTCTCAAGCAGCCCTGCCCGAAAGGCTGGGCAATCCCCGCGCCGCAGCCGGCCTGCCTCAACTGAACGGTATACCTTCCCTGATGAATCCAGAAGTGACCTTGTCCTGCTTCCGTGGCCATTTGTCACAGCAGCCAGATCGCCACCGCCGTGCCCGCCGTGAGACCTCCCCGGGGAGCGCGGGAGTCGACCGCTCATGCCGCCAGGGGCATGGGCGGGCGAGTGTCAGAGGTTTCGTGGATGCTGGTCGTAACCTGTGTCCGAGTCGGGGGAGGGACCGATGGCCTCCAGCTTCCAGCTGGTGTTCGACTGCGCCGATCCTGAGCCGCTGGCACGCTTTTGGGCCGCCGCGCTGGGGTATGAGCTGGAGCCGCCTCCGGCTGGCTTCGGCAGCTGGGATGAGTACTGGCGAGATGTCGGAGTACCCGAGGATGAGCTGGGCATCGGCGCGGACTGCATC
>Ga0070707_100004593_pt1 | contig 12919 bp, 12 predicted proteins | sample KBSK5502metaG_FD_65468 | JGI IMG/M metagenome (GOLD analysis project Ga0070707, IMG submission 65468) | Corn, switchgrass and miscanthus rhizosphere microbial communities from Kellogg Biological Station, Michigan, USA - KBS K5-50-2 metaG | ecosystem: Host-associated > Plants > Roots >... | reverse complement strand
CGTACCGCGCCGCTGCGGGCCGCGGGCAACCACTGCGCGGTAGCAACCGGCGGCGGCGCGGCAACCACCGGTGACGCGGCGGTAGCGCCGGCCGTGCCGGGAACGACGACTGGCTCCTGGCGGGTGGCGGCTGGCGTGATGGGGGGTGGCGCGCCGCGGCGCTGGATCAGCTCCAGCCCGAGCGCGAGCACGACGATCAGAACGGCCAATCCGGCGAGATAGAGAACGAACACCATCGGGCGCGATCAGCCGACCGTCGGACGCGGATTTCGCGGCGCCAACCTCACGAAACGCTGCATGCTGTCGAACCCCCCGGCCGCGCGGCGCTGCGTTGGCCGCCTCCGCAAAACGGTTTACCGGCTAGCATATTCACAAAATTTTCCGCAAGCGCGGCGGCTCGCCGCGTACTGCTGCTGGCTTCGGAGTTGCGGGCGACAGCGCGCAGAAACCGCCGGGTGCCGCTAGCGTTGCAGATCCCGCGCGGCGCGCGCGGCTGGGCGCTCGGCGCACCGCTTGAACCAGTCGGCCATTTTCGGCACGCCGCTGAGGTCGATCCGCGCCGGCCGCGCCCAGGACAGGATGCTGGCGACGTTGAGGTCGGCCACCGTGAAATGCTCGCCGAGCAGATAGGGCCGGTGCGCCACCGCCGCATCGAGGACATGGAGCGGCGCGGCGAGCTGGCGCTCGCTTTCATCGGCCAGTGCCGCGTCGCGTTTGTCTTCCGGCAGCATCGCGCGGTGGAACAGCGCGGTCAGCACCGGACGCTCGACCTCGGTCATGCCCCAGAAGCTCCATTGCCAGGCCCGCGCCTCGTCTTCGGGCAGCGCCGGGTACAGCGATGCCGGGCTGTATTTCTTCGCGAGGTAGAGGTTGATCGCCATCGACTCCCACAGGATGAACCCGTCATCGTCGATCGCCGGGATATGGCCGTTCGGGTTGATTCGCAGATATTCGGGGGTGCGGGTCTCGGTCCCGCCGGTGCCGATCGGCACGTTCTCGTAATCGAGCCCCAGCTCCTTCGCCATCCACAAGGTGCGAAAGGCGCGCGAGCGCGGAATGCCGTAGATCTTGAGCGCCATCGGATCCTCCCTCGGGGGTCTGGCCGCGACCCTCGCATGATGCCCGGCACGGGGCAACCGCTGTGCACCTTTTCGCTTGCTCCAAAGATCAATGTAAATTGTCGTCCCGGCGAAAGCCGGGACCCACTTCTCAACCCGCAATGACGTTCTTCGTCTATATCCTCGCGAGCCAGCCGCAGGGCACCTTGTATGTCGGCGTAACGTCCGATCTGGTCCAGCGCGTCTGGCAGCACAAGATCAAAGCTGTTCCGGGGTTTACATCGAAATATGGCGTGGATCGTCTTGTTTGGTTCGAAGCACACCAGGATTGGGAAACTGCTATTCGCCGTGAAAAACAGATCAAGGAATGGAAACGGGCGCGGAAAATTCAGTTGATTGAAGCCGAGAACCCACAATGGATCGATCTTTATTACGATCTGAAAATCTAAGCGACGGAAGAGTGGGTCCCGGCTTTCGCCGGGACGACATCAAGGATAAGAGCTCATGCCGGACAGTACGGAAATGATCACGGTGGGCGGCGCGACGGTCCGAATGCTGCGCGGCGGCCCCGCGGCAGCCGGCGCGCAGCCCGTCGTGTTCCTGCATGGCGCCGGCGGGCATACCGGCTGGATGCGTTTTCTCGAGGAGCTGTCACAACGTTTCGCGGTGTTTGCCCCGGAGCATCCCGGCTTCGGTCAATCCGACGACCCGCCCTGGCTCGATAATGTCGGCGATCTCGCCTATTTCTACCTCGATCTGCTGAAGGCGCTCGGCCTCAAACGGGTGCATCTGATCGGCACCTCGCTCGGTGGCTGGATCGCCGCCGAGATGGCGGTGCGCGATACCGCGCGGCTGGCCAGCCTAACCCTGGTCGGTGCGGTCGGCATCACGGCCGATGGCGAGACGATCCCCGACATCTTTCGGATGCCGGTCGAGGAGAATTTGCGCCGCTTCTATGCCGATCAGGAACGCGCGGCGCGGCGGGTCGGCGACATGGCGAAAGTGGATATGGAGCTGGTCGCGAAAAACCACGTGACCGTGACGCGACTGGCCTACCGCCCGCGGTTCTACAACCCCGATCTTGACAAATGGCTGCACCGCATCGATGTGCCGACCCTGCTGCTCTGGGGTGCGGAGGATGGGTTGGTGCCCCCCCAATTCGGCGAGGCTTTTCGCGCGCTGATCCCCGGCTCCCGGCTCGTTGTGCTGCCCGCCGCCGGGCACGCGCCGTTCGACGAGCAGCGGGACGCCTTCCTCGCCGCCTTTTACGGTTTTATCGGAGGCTAGCGATGACGCGCCATTTCCATGCGGCCAACCGCCGCCGTTGGGATGCGGGGGCCGCAGCCTGGGCCCATCACGCTGACATGCGCGGCATCTGGAAAAGGTGTCATCGTGACCCTTCGCTGGCGCTGCATTCGGCTGAGCTCAAATGGCTGCGCGGCATCACTGGCAAAAACGTCGCGGTACTTGGCAGTGGCGACAACCAGGTTGCTTTCGCTTTGTCCGGTATGGGAGCGAAGGTGACGAGCGTCGATATCTCCGAGCAGCAGCTCGATGTTGCGCGCAAGCGCGCTGCCGTCCTTGGTCTGCGAGTGGAATTTGTGCGGGCTGACGTCGTCGACCTGTCAAGTTTCGGCGACGCAACCTATGACCTCGTTTATACCGGCGGCCATGTAGCGCTGTGGGTTTCCAATCTCCGACGCTACTACGGCGAAGCCGCTCGCATCTTGAAGGCGGACGGCTGGCTGATCGTCAGCGAGTATCACCTGTTTCGCCGCGTGTGGAAGCGGTCTGCGGATTCTCTTGAACTCGCCTTCAATTATTTTGATCGCGGACCTCGCCGCTCCGAGGTCGCGTCGGATGTGCTGTACACCGCGCCCGGCGAATTCGAACAGTTCGAATTTCACTGGACGCTGGCCGACTACATCTCTGCGATTCTTTCGTCGGGTTGCCGGCTTGTCCACGCCGAGGAATTTGGCGACGCGAGCGAGAGATGGGAAGGTGCGCCGGTGGCCGGCCTGCCAGCGTCCCTTTTGCTCGTGGGGCACCGCGACGGATGAATGGCCCGAATCCCCTGCGATGCTTCAGCCGGTGTACGGTAGGTTGCGTGAGGCGGGAGTGATCCTCGCCGTATCGACCTGCAGCTCGATGGGAACGCACATGCCCTCGGGCTAGCGCGTCCCGGGGCACGGCTACAGAGACGCAAAGCGTCTCTGTGGCGCAATCGAAGCCTATTCCGCCGCTTGCTGCAGCGGCCGCACCGAGGCCCGCAGCTGGCCGTCATAGGCCTCGCGCCAGCTGAGCCGCGCATCGGTGACGAAATCGCCGCTGCGCACCGGATACATGATGTCGGGATTGTCGACCCCGGGGGGCACGGCGCCGTCCTTCGCCAAGGCGCGCGCCGCCTTCAACAGCCGCCGCCTTGTGGCCATGATCATCTTGTCGCTCGGCGCCAGATGCTCGAACAGGTGATCGGTGATCGGCCCCATGCTCTCCGTGACCGCCTGGTCCTGCTGATGGATCCCGGCGATGCCGCTGAAATTGCCGCCGCTCTGCTGTGCCTCACGGTCGATCAGCCAGTCGTTGCCGGAGTTGCCCTTGAGCCGCCATCTGCCGAACCAGTCGGTCGTGTTCGGCTGGTGATCGAAGACCCGCTGGAAGCCGGGAAACATCTCGCCGCGCTTGTTCGGGCCGACGGAAGGCGGATGGCGGCGCCACACCAGGCTGATGAACATCGTATGCGTGTCGTCCATCGGCACCCACGCGCGGTTGTGCAGGTGCTCGGTGAACTTGCCCTGCGGCGTCTGGGTCCAGAACGGAAACATGAAATTGGCAAAGCGCCAGTAGGTTTGGCTTGCTCCCGCCGGGCGGTAGGCGCCGTACATCATGCCGCATTCGGTCTCGGTGACGTGGTACTCGGGCGCACGGTCCCCGACCGTGAAGCGAAGCAGGCTGTCTTCGGCCACATCGGCGACATCGACCGAGCCGGCATGCAGGAAGCCGAAATGCGAGGTATCGATTTCGCCTTCCAGCCCCTGCAGCCAATTGCACTCGCGCTGCGCGAAGGTGATGTTGACCTCGCTCTCCGGCAGCAAGGTCGCCTCGATCTGCGGCAGCGGCGGCGCTTCCTTGCGCTCGCCCATATAGACATAAATCAGGCCGTTGCGCTCGGCGACCCGGTACGCCTTCGCCTTGACGTGGCGCTTGAAATCCGGGTTGTCCGCGACGTTCGGTGTATCGACGCAATTGCCCTCGGCGTCGAACTTCCAGCCGTGATAGAGGCAGCGCAGGCCGTTCTCCTCGTTGCGCCCCAAAAACAGCGAGGCGCAGCGGTGCGGGCATTTATGGTCCATGACCCCGACCCGGCCCGAGCTGTCGCGGAAGGCGATCAACCGCTCGCCGAGGAGCATGAGGCGGGTCGGTGCGCCGTCGCGCTGCAATTCCGACGACATCGCCGCCGGCAGCCAATACTGCCGCATCAGCTTGCCCATAACGGTGCCCGGCCCGACGCGGACCAGATCTTCGCTGTCCTTGCGATTCATCGCGCGTATCCTCTTACGACCAGAAGGCGAAACCGAGCCCGGTGCCGGTGCCGGCCGGGGTGCGATAACCGGGCTCGTAGAGCGACCATTCGAGCGACAGGTGCTCGACCGCGCCGGCGACGCAGATCCAGTTGCGGATCTCCGAGCTGCCGGAATTGAGCTTCTCGCGCGGCAAGGCCTGGATCCCCGCGGCATCCTTGCGCCGCATCATATCGATCAGGCCGCGGTCGAGCGCCTCGTCGACCACGAAATGCGACAGCCCGCCCGAGCCGACAATGCCGATCCGTTTGTCCTCGGGGTAGCTTTCGACCGCGGCGCGGATCGCCTGGCCGAGCTTGTAGCATCGCCGCGGCGTCGGCTGGTTCGGCGGATAATAGGTGTTGATGCAGATCGGCACGATCGGCACGACGTCCTTCATGATCCGCTTGTGGACAAAACCGATCGCGTGCCCTTCGCCTTCCCCTTCCGGGGTCGCGTCGGAAGCCGCGATATCGAACTCGCCGTCGATCAATTCATCGATCAAATGGCGCGCGAGGCTTGCATCGACCGGATAATCGCGCGGCTCCTTCTCCTCATACCAGCGCGCGGTTGCGCGGCGCGCCCATTCCGGGCCTTTGAAATCGGCGCCGAGCGGCACGTTCGGGATGGACTCGCCGTAATAGACGAGCATCCCCGGCATGTTGTCGGAATGGTAGAGCTCGTCCTGGTCGTCGCCGACTACGATCAGCGTGTCGAGCTTCGCCTCGCGCAGAAAATCGCCGAGCCGCGCCATCGCGCCCTCGACCGCCTGGTGCCGCGCCTGCATGCGCTCGGGCGAGATCTCCTGCGTGATGCCGGGTGGCGCATGCTTCAGCTGCTCCTCGTAGCTCGTGAGCCGCCCTTCGGTGTCGAGCAGGTTGGTGCGCTTGGAGTCGCGCTCATAGAAGCGCGGCCAATCCGTGGGCGGCGCGTTCAGCATCGGCGTGTGCGAGGTGCCGATCCCGAGAACGAGCTGGGCCATGTCTGTCCTCCCATGCGGTCGTTGGAGCATTGTAGCGCAATTCGGGGCTCAACGGGGTGGGTCTTGTTGTAATCGAGACACGCCGGTGTCCCGGCCAGGCTTCAGCGCGACGCGGTCGCCGGTTCGGATTTGGGCGGTTCCGCGAAACCCGCGCTGCCGGCCGCCGATGACCGCGCCGGGGCTCTCTCGGCGGTCCTTTCCGCCGCTTTTTCGCCGGCTCGCGGTTTTGCCGCCGGCTTGGCCTCGGAATTGGCGGAATGAGGTTCGGCTGAACTGTCCGGCGCCGCTTCCCCGGCGGGGCGGGGCGGGCGCGGCCGCGCGATCAGAATGACGAGGTTGAGCGCGGGATCGCGCGTCAAACCAAGATCCGGGAGGCCGGAGGCGCCGAGCCCGACCTTCAGTTCGGGCCCGGCGACCGGGCCAGGGGTGGCTGCCACGGGCGCTTTCGGGAGTACAGGCTCTGGACCCGCGCGCGGCTCGTCCTTCGTCAAACCACCCAGCGCAGGCGGTAGGCTCTCCGGCGGCAGCGGCCGTGCCACCTCGCGCATCCGCAGCAGGATCGATTCCTGCTGGACGCGCAGCGACCGGAGCGCCGGGCCGTTCGGGTCCTGCTTCGCTTCCGCCTCGAGCCGATCGAAAGCCGCCTGCAGGAACGAGAGTTCGTTTTGCCTTCGGCCGAGATCGCGCTGGTCGGACACGCTGAGGCTGCCGCGGCCGATGCCGGATGGCGCCGACTGCCATATCATGGCAATCACCAGCGCTGCGGCCAAAGCGACAGCGGTCCCAAGCACCCAGCGCATCATCAGCAGGTTCGGCATATTGTCCCCGGTCGGACGCCGCCGGCGCGGATCCGCAAGACATATTGCGGCCGCCTGCGACTGCCGTCTATGCATGCGCGACGCTTTTTATGGAACCTCCGAACCTTTTTGCTGTTCGCCTTCGCTCCGGGGGAGATCACATGCCTGAGAAGCGGATCCTTTTGGTCGAGGACGACGAAGACGTCGGCGAATTGCTGGCGATGGCGCTGGAGGGTGACGGCTACCAAGTCGACGTCGCGACGACCGCCGCCGAATCATGGGCGCGTCTTGCCGCCCAGGCTTATGCCCTCGTCATCGCGGATTGGCGGCTGCCGGACGGCGACGGCTCGGTCATTGCCGACGGCGCGGCGGATCTCGGCGCCAAGACCTTCATCATGAGCGGATATCTGCCGGAACTGCCGAGCGATCGCCGCGAGGGCCATCAATGCATGATGAAGCCGGTCCGGCTCGACGCGTTCCTTGCCGCCGTCCACGGCGCTATCGGCAAGCCGACCGGGGAACGCGCAACCCCCTGATCCCGCCGGCGCACCTCTTCGACGAATTCTCGGCCGCAACGGCCGGGAATGGTTGAGCGATTCCGGTGTTCGTCCACGTACCGACGATCGCCCAGCTCCGTCTGCGGGGGACGCCCGTGACCGATCAATTCCGCACTGAAGAAAACCGGCCGTTTGTCCCGCGGGTGGATAGCGAAGCAGAGTGGATGGAGCGCACCGGGGTTCTGGCCTTCGAAGATGCGCTGGCGCAATTGCACACCGATCACGTCCCGATGGCCGGGACCATCCTGCAGTTTCGCCGCAGAGCCGGCTGAGCGCCTCGCCCGTCATCGATCAGCGCGCTCTGGTGGGTGGCGCGAGAACCGTAATCCGTCGAAATGGCAGAAGGGCGAGGGGTTTTCGCGCCTAATGATCTCTTTACGGTTGCTGGCGCTAAATAGACGTCCCCCGCAGTGAGACGCAGTCATGCCCGGCGGCTTCACAATCTCCGAGAACCTCGTGCGGACGTTTCGCGACACGGTCGAAGCCGTGGCCGAGCTGCGGCGGGGCCGCCCCGAGGCGGCGCTGTTGCACGACGGTAAGCCGGTTTCGATCCGCTACGTCATCGAGATCGTGTCGATCTTCGAGGATCGGATGCCGGACGACCTCTATGCCCGCCTTTGCGAGATCGCCGAAGACGGTGAGGCGCCGGGGGATTCTACCTTCGCGGCCGGCGCATGGTGTCTTCGTGGGCTCTACGGTGATATCCGGGCAAGGCGCCGCGCCGCCGCCGGAAATGCCAGGCCGCACTACGCGGACCTGTTCTGAACCCAGGGCGCAGGAGCGTCGTCCCGTTCCCCCTGGGAGCGACGCGCAATGCTTGTAATATTTGAAAGACTGGCGTGTCCGAACGGAGTCAGCCTCAACGCAGCCATCCACCCATCACGACGATGGTGATGATCAGCACCACCACGATGGCGATGGCGATGACGGTAAAAGGGTCCATTTGGCTAAAGGAGGGTTTGTTTTGGGGCGCAGGGGCTGGAGCACGGCAGGCTTCAGCGTGCCGGGTGCCGGGTGATTTAGGGTTTTGTGGGGCCTGCTCGCTTGATAATTCCGGCCAAAGAGTTGATAGGCCGGCCCATTTGCTTCCAGTACATCTTCGCGACGAATGCCAGCGTGAAGGCTAGCGGCACCGCGCCCGACCGGGCGGAATGCCGGTCCACCTTTTGAATGCATGATTGAATGCTCCGGCCTCGGAATAGCCGAGCAGCCACGCAACCTGTTTGAGTGACACGTACTCATCGTTGAGGTACCGAAGAGCGAGGCGATGTCGTAGATGATCGAGGACCTCGCCGAAACTGGTGCCCTCAGCAGCCAGGCGCCGACGCAGTGAACGCTCGCTCATACCGAGCTGCTCGGCGATGCTCGCGACCCCTATCGCACCGCTTGGAAGGGTGCCGACGAGTTGGTCTTCCACTAGATCCCGCACTCGGGTAGCGGTGTGCCTCTCGGAGAGTAAAACGTCCGCATGCGCCTCCAGAATCTGCAGCAAACGGCGGTCTTCGGAGATAATCGGCAGCTCCATGACGTGTTGCGGTAGAATGCAGCTATCTGTGGGCTGCAAAAACTCGACCGGGCAGCGCAGGATGCGATGGACTTCTCTCAATTCGGAGCCCCGCGCGTGGACAAAAGACATGCGAGACGGGGTGAAGTTCCGGTTCGTCAGCTTGCGCAACACTCTGACGAATCCCAGCGCGAGGAGTTCTGATTGTTGTCGAATAGGCGCGTCAGATGCGAGCACGCGGCGGAACGTGAGAAGTGTCTCGTCTTTCTGGCGCGAGATCTCCAGGCGGATTTCTGCGGTTGCCGTGGCCGCGTATCGCGCCACGTATTCGAGTGCTTCAGCGACCGTCTCTGATGAAGCCGCGAGATAGAAAAGCAGGCCGATCTCTCGTAGGTCCATAATTGCCGCGACATGTAGGCCGAGCAGCGGATCGTTCGTCTCGGCGGCAGCTATTTCGAGAAACCGATGCTGCGAAACGGCCGACACGCCGCCGGGGTCTTCGATCAGCTGAACGCGCGAGAGCTCGGCTTTTGACAACATTGGTTCGGCGTCGATCCCGTTCCGGTCCAGATAACGCAGAGTCTCGCGCGCGGCTATGCCACGGGTCCACAAAAACGGAGCCTGTGCGATGTCGCCTTCGGGTACGCGCCTCACGGCCGATCGCTCCATGCCGGTTGGCGGCATAATCACCCCTAGCCGCAGGCCCTCGCTTTGATCTGTGCCAAACGCCCGGTTGGCGCGGCATCGATAGAATTTCTTATTCAAAAACGGCCTGGGCGCCTCGGCCGAACAACGTCGGCAACAATCAATGTTCTGGCCGGAATTATCAAGCGGGCTCCCAGATAACTCCCGACCTCAACGGCTATCTGCAAAACAGAGCTTTTCGCCTCTCGCTGCGTAACCGGAGTCGTGACATCGGGCTCGCGCCGAAACACCATTCCTTGCATCCGAGCCACAAACGTCATGTCCCTTCCTGCCTCAGACTCTTCTTCTGGAACACCTCTCCGCGCCGCCGAATTGGCTGCCGACCCCGAGGCCGAGCATTGGGCCAGCGCGTGCGGCTGGGTGCCCGGCACCGGGCATTGCCGCAACCGCGACTGCGCTCCGCAGTGCTTGTTTCATCCACAATGGGAAACCGAGGTCGGTCAGATTCTACGGCACCGGCGCCGGCGCCGGCCGGCTCAGCAACCCTTCGCCGAACGGGCCGGCAGGCGCTGAAATACCGAGGCTCAACCAGGTTGGGCAGCTATCCCTAAATTGCTGAGGCAGGTGTTTTCCACCATGAGTGATATTGTCGTCGCATGCTGTGAAGAAGAATTCCTCGTAGTCATTGGTGAAAACGAGGTGTTCTCCATCGAGACGTTCATTATAGAACCGCGGGACCGAACCAGGCATCTGACGTACGTTTTCATGACCTCAGAAGCCGAGGATCGACCGGAACGCCGGGCGCACTGATTCGAAAGCGCTTAGCCGCCGCACGGGGCTAACTTTAATTCGCTTTTTCGGGAACAAGGTAGTGGAGACGCGGCCGACTCCAGACTGCCTACGTCTGGGGCGGCTCAGGAAGTGCGCTTCCAGCGGCGACGCGCCGACGGTAACCGCCGATGGGAATATGTCGTCGTGGCTGGCATTGTTTCGAGCTAAGGCTGTGCCAGTAGCCGCATTTGCAGCCAAACGGTCATTCCGGGCTGCAGCTCGGCGGCGGTAGTCTCAATTGGGTCGGCGCGAACCAGGAAGGTGTTCAAATCGTGATCGCCGACCACGCGCGCGGCGCGCCAGACCGCAAATTCGCCGCGCGGAATGATTTCGGTGACCTGGGCGGCGATACGGTTGACCCCGCCTGCGAGCAGCAACTCGACTTGGGAGCCGATCCGCAATTCGCCGAATTGGTCTTCGCGCAGGTTGAAGCTGGTCCAGCGCCGGCCGCTCGCTTCGAGGGTCAATACCGGCTGGCCCGGGATGATGGCCTCGCCTGCCTCGGCAACGATCACTGCAATGATGCCATCCGTAGGGGCTTGGATCTTCAGTTTCGCGACCTGAGCCGCGACAACCGATACTGACGTCGCCGCGTTCTCCACCTTGGCATCGGCGATGGCCAGCTCCTCCCGGGTCGGCCCGAGATGCGCTGCCTCGTAGGTCTTCTCGGCGGCCGCGAGCTTCGCGCGTGCCGTCGCGACGGCGGCGGCCGCCTTGTCGAGATCCTGGGGCGGCGCAAAGCCGTCTGCGGCGAGCCGGGATTTGCGCGTGAACTCTTGTTCGGCATAGAGCAAATTCGCCTTGCTCGTTTCGATCTCACGCTCGAGTACCTCGACCTGCTCCTTGCGGATGCCGGCATAGATGCGGTCGCGCCCGGCGCGCGCCTCATCCAATTGTGCGTTTGCCAAGACGAGTGCCGCACTCAGCTCAGGGCTGACCAGTTCGACCAGTTCGTCGCCTGCGCGCACACTCTGTCCGGGGGTCACGGCAATGCGTGAGAGGCGGCCGCTGATTTCCGGTGCGATCCTGATCTCAGTGCTGTGGACGACCCCAGGCGATCGCTGCGCCACGACCCCGGAACCCAAGAGCAAAAACAACAAGATTCCGACCGCGCCGAAGAGCGCGGCCACTACCGCGATTGTGTGCTTATGCTGCCCCGCATTAAGCGGCATCGGACAGCCTCGCCGCTATTCGCCGCCGCGCCGCCACCAGCGCGAGGCCGAAATAGGCTGCCGCAAGCAGCCATAGGTAAAGCCAATCGGGCCGCACCTCGCTGAGCGAGGCTCCCATCTGATTGATTCTCACCAGACCATCGATCGCCGATTCGGAGGGAAAGACGCGTCGAATCTGCTCGAGGATCGGCGGGATCATCTCGCGCGGCCAGGAAACTCCGACAAGGAAGAATTGCGGCAAGGTGGTCGCGACGAAGATCAGCAGCGCCGTCTCACGATGCTGGAACAGGAAGCCGGCAGCCTGGCCCATCAGGCTCGTCGCGAGAATAAACGGTAGTGCAAACAGCGCCATTGCCCCGACCTGGCCGAGCGTCGAGAAGCCGTAGATCCGCGGCAGGATGATCAGAAACAGAGCGAGCGATGGAATGTAGATCACGGTGTGGGCGAGCGTCCGGCCCAGCAGGGCAGCGGGGGTGTCCCAAAGCGCCACGCCGCGCCGGGTGACCGCGAGAGCTGCCATCATCGCCGCGCCCATCAGCAGCGTTTGTTGGATGATCAGCACAAAGGCTGCGGGGACGATATAACTCGCATATCCGCCGGTCGGGTTGTAAAGCGGCTCCGTCACCAGCTCGACCGGGCTCAGCGCCGTCAATGCGGTCTGAACAGCGGCGCCGTCCTCGCGACCGCCCCGCAGGGTGACCGCGATGTTGGTGGCGGTGGCGCTCTCGAGGATGCCCTGCAATGTCCTGTTGAAAATAATAAAGTAGGCGGAGTCGACAAACGCGGGCAATCGCGCGGCATTGCCTTTTAGAACCTCGCGCTCGGTGTTTGGCGGGATTTCGAGGATGCCGAATACTTGACGGGCGAAGAGCGCCTGTTGCGCCATGTCGAGAGCCGGCGCGCGAACCGCCACCGAGACGGCTTCATCAGCGTCGAGGGTCTGAATGAGGCGGCGGCTCAATTCGGTTCGGTCATCGTCGACAACTGCGATGGGAATCTTGCGAACGAGCTGACCGAGATAGGGTTGCGGGTAGAAGATGCCGTAAAACACCGGGGCGATGATCAGCAGCGAGAAGACGCTGCGATCGGCAATGATGCGGCGCCATTCACCGGCGAACGCACGGCGCAAGCCGGGAGGGCCGTCGGTCGGCAGTGGCTCCTCGTGCTGCTCGGGGCGCCCCGCCGGCAGCCGGCGCAAGCGCCACGATGCGAGGGCGAATAAGCCGAGCGCCATGCCGGCCAAAATCGCGAACGGAAGGGCGGAGGCATGCGTCGGAGATCCTCGCGCCGCCTGATCGATCAAGATCTGCAGGTACCATCGCAGCGGCAGCAGCGCCCCCCATGCCTTTGCGAAATCGCCCATCGCCAGCACCGGCAACCCGACGCCGGCAAAACCGAAGGCAGGCGAGGTCACGATCGCAGTGAGGCTCAAACCGAGCGGCAGATTCAAAACGAATAGTTGCAACAGCACCGCGAGCGACTGATAGGCGAGGATAAAGAGCGCCGCCGCGATGACGATCAGGCCGATATTGCCCCGATAAGGCAACTCGAAGCCGGCGTGGAGGATCAGTGCATCAACGGCTAGCAGCGCAAAAAAGACGGCGAACAATGGCAGCAATTTGCCGGCGAGCGCGAGAAACGCACTTCCCCCTGCGCATCGCAACCAGGCGCGTCGGCTGCGCCGGGAAAACTCGCTTCCGACGGCATAGCCGGTGGCAATCGCAATGATGACGTGGAGAACGGTCGGCATTACGGTGCGCAGCAGGAACGCGGCGTAGTTGACGGCCGGATTTGTCAGAACATATTGCTCGAC
>Ga0070707_100004592_pt1 | contig 12919 bp, 11 predicted proteins | sample KBSK5502metaG_FD_65468 | JGI IMG/M metagenome (GOLD analysis project Ga0070707, IMG submission 65468) | Corn, switchgrass and miscanthus rhizosphere microbial communities from Kellogg Biological Station, Michigan, USA - KBS K5-50-2 metaG | ecosystem: Host-associated > Plants > Roots >... | reverse complement strand
TCACCCTGCGCGCTCCGCCGCGTGAGCGGCGTGATCGAGACGGTCCGCGCCTTCGTCGTCCAGCAGATCACGCAAGCCCCCGACAAACCCAAGCCCAGCACGCTCGAGCCCGCACCCGCCGGCGGTGCATCGGTGGATCTGAGCGATTTGAGCCGCCCCGAAGTGATCGAGCGGGCGCTTCGTAGCGCCCTCCCCGCACCCGGACCCGACAGCCGCGTGACGGTGCCGAACGGGCAGGCGCGCCTGGGAGAGTTCACGATCGGGTCGGCCGAGACCCTCACCGGTCACCTGCTCGTGATCAAGGGCGACGCCAACGTGTATGGCCACCTTCTCGGCAACCTGGTGACGCTGGACGGGGACGTCCGGGTGCACCGGGGCGCCGTCGTGTCGGGCGACATTCTTGCGCTCCACGGCGACGTTAGGGATGAAGGCGGGGAGATCGGCGGCGAGGTCCGGACGCTGAGCGTGCCCATGACGCCCGCGGGGTCCGGAGACGCGCTGTCGCCCCTCGCCCTCGTGGGTCGGAGCGTGGCCGGCGCGGTCGGTGTGTTCCTCACGATGCTCGCCCTGGGCGTCGGGCTCGTCACGTTCGCACGACCCAATCTCGAGGTGGTATCGGACACGGTCTCGCACTCCTTCGGCCGCTCGTTCGTCACCGGCCTCATCGGCCAGATCCTCATCCTGCCGACCTTCGGCATGCTGGTCGTGGGCCTTGTACTGAGCGTGGCGGGGATCCTGCTCCTCCCCTTCGCCGTCGTCGTCTACGGGCTCCTGGCCATCCTCGGCGTGGTCGGCGGCTATCTCGCCGTGGCGCACGCCATCGGCGAGACTTACACCCGGCGGCGCATGGCGCAGGGCGCGGCCCTGGTCTCCCCCAACAGCTATCGCTACGTCGGGGTCGGACTCGTGGGACTCTTCGTGCTGTGGGCGGCGTGGGCCCTGTTCGGCTGGGTACCGGTGGCCGGCGAAATCGTTCGCGGCGCCGCGGTGCTGGTCACCTGGCTCCTCGCGACGGTCGGATTCGGCGCAGCGCTCCTGAGCCGCGCGGGGGTCAGGGAGAGCTTCGCGGGCCGGCTCATCCCTCCCGAAGCGCTCACCGACGAGTATCTCTGGGCGACGCCCCAGTTCGGCGTGCCCGCCGTGCGGCGGCCAGAGGCCGGTCCGGGCACCCGCCCGGGCACTCGTCACGACCCGGGCCGCTGACCGCGGTGCGCGCCGCGGGCCTCTGCGTGGCACTCCTCTGCTGGGCCGGTGCGCTGCCGGCCCAGACGATGCGCCCGTTCACCACCTTCCGCCAGCTGCACGGGGAGAACCGGCTCGCCGCGCGGCTCGAGTTCGCTGCGGGGCGGCTCCGGGTCGTACCCGGTACCGTCACCGAGCTCTATCGGATGACGCTCGCCTACGACGCGGACCGGTTCGTCCCCCTGTCCCGCTACGACGCGCCAGAGAACGCGGCGACCCTCGGCGTAGAGCCGGTCGGGGGACCGGGGCTCCGGGTCGTGTCGCGGCACCAGCTACAGCAGGACGCCGTCGTCCTGCTCTCGCCCCAGCCGGACCTCACCCTGGACGTCTCGCTCGGCGCGGTGGAGGCCGACCTCGACCTCGGCGGCCTCCGGCTCACCGAGCTTCGGCTCGAGGCGGGGGCGAGCCGCTCGGTCGTCCGATTCTCCCAACCCAACGCCATCCGCTGCCGGACTGCGGACATCTCCGCGGGCGCCGCGGAAGTCTCCATTCTCAAGATCGGCAACAGCCGCTGTGACCAGGTCCGGATCGAGGGCGGGATCGGGCGGATGACGCTCGATTTCGGCGGGGCGTGGACCGGCTCGCAGCGGGCGGAGCTGAGCCTGGCGGTGACGGAGCTTCGGCTCCGCCTCCCGCGCCAAGCCGGCGTGCGGATCACGATGGACCGCTTTCTCGCCAGCTTCGAGCCGACAGGCCTCGTGCGCCGCGGCAACGTGTGGGAGACGCCGGGCTACGAACAGGCTGACCGGCGACTCGACCTCGCGCTCAAGACCACGGTCGGCGGCGTCAGGATCGACTGGACCAACTGAGGCGCGCCGCCGCGCCGGCTGCTATGCTTCAGCAGCCGGCAACCCGGAGGCCGCATGTCGCCGCTCGAGACGCTGGGCTTCACCCTGGGCACGTCCTTCGCTTCAGGGCTCAATCTCTACGCCACGGTCGCCACGGCAGGTCTGCTCGACCGGTTCGGCGTCATCCACCTTCCGCCTTCCCTGGCCGTGCTGGCGCAGCCCGTCGTCTGGGGCATCGCGCTCGCCCTCTTTGTCGTCGAGTTCTTCGCCGACAAGATCCCGTTGGTAGATACTACGTGGGACACGTTGCACACCTTCATCCGGCCCCCGGCCGCGGCACTGCTGGCGTACACGGCGTTCGGCCAGGTCCCCGAAGCCTGGAAGATCGGCGCGGCGCTGATCGCGGGCGGCGTGGCGCTCACGTCGCACGGGGCCAAGGCCACGACCCGCGTCGCCGCCAACGCCAGCCCGGAGCCCTTCAGCAACTGGGCCTTGAGCACCTTCGAGGACGCAGCGGCGGTCGGCCTGTCCTGGCTCGCCGCCACGCACCCGGTCCTCACCGGCGCGATCGTCCTCGTGCTGGTGACGCTGTCCGCGCTCCTGATCTGGAAGCTCTGGGGGTTCTTCCGGAGGGCGTTCGCCCGGCTCACCAGCCCCGCGCCGGCAGCCGGCGCGGGGCCCTAGCCGAGCCTGACTCTCACCTGACCGCCGACGCCGAGGCCCAGCCGCCGCGCCGCGGAGCCGTTCCGCACCGCGATCTCGACGGCCCCGTCCGAGCCCACGAACGCGACGAGCCCGCCGGCGACGACGTCGCCGAAAGTGCGGCGCAGGGGCCCCAAGTCCAGGTCCTCGACCTCAAGCACCGCGTACGACGGCACGTGCTCGGGGGTCAGATTGGTGACCAGGGTACCGAAGCGGTCCACGTAGATAACCTCGCCCACGACGGATTTCCCCTCGTACCGCGGCTCCGCGGTCGCCAGGCGCTCGGGGATGCCAAGAAGGGGTGGCCCCAGGGATTCGAGCGGCGCGCCGCACGCGATCGCGGCGGCCGCCGGCGCGAACACATCCCGGCCGTGAAACGTCGGAGCGGCCGCCGGCGGTGTGGACAAGGTGACCACCTCGACCACCGTGGCGTGCAGGACACGGGTGAAGATCCCGTTGTCCGGTCCCACGAAGAAGTGGCCGCCGGCCCGGAGCGCGAGCGCCGAACGGGAAGTGCCGACACCCGGGTCCACGACCGCGAGATGGACCGTCCCAGGCGGAAAGTGATGCCACGCGCGTCCGAGGACATACGCCGCGGCTTGCACGTCGCCCGGGGCGATGGCGTGGGTGATGTCCACGATGGTGCTGCCGGGCGCAGCGGACAACAGGACACCGCGCAGCTCGGCGACGTAGGCGTCGGAGAGGCCGAAGTCGGTCAGCAGGGTGACGGCCGGCATGGCCGGACGGCCGGTCTCTAGCTCTTGAGGATGGGGAGGGCGAAGGACCGGCTGCCGATCTTCTGGTGCAGCGCCGCCGCGACTTCGCGGAGCGCGGTGGCCGCGGGGCTTTGCGGCTCGGCCACGACGATCGGGCGGCCGGCGTCGGCCAGCTGGGCGAGACCGGGCTGGAGGGGCACCTCGCCCAGCAACGGGGCCCCGATCTCCGCAGCGAGCCGCCGGCCGCCGCCCGCCGAGAAAAAGTCGATGCGCTTGCCGGTCGCCGGATCGGTGAAGCCGCTCATGTTTTCCACCACGCCGATCACCGGCACGCCGACTCGCTCGAACATCTTGGCGCCGCGGAGCGCATCGCCCACTGCCATCTCCTGCGGGGTGGTTACGATGAGCGCGCCCGACACGTGGGTGGCCTGAACGAGCGAGAGCTGCGCGTCGCCGGTGCCGGGCGGCAGGTCCACGATGAAGTAGTCCAGCCGGCCCCAGTCCACGTCCCGCAGGAACTGCTGGACCACCTTCATGATGATGGGCCCGCGCCAGATGGCCGGCGCGTCGCGCTCCACCAAAAAGCCGAGCGACATGAGCTTGACGCCGTGCGCGGTGAGCGGACGGATCCGTCCGTCCACCACCGGCGGCTTGTCGAACGTGCCGAACATGCGCGGGATATTCGGGCCGTACACGTCGGCGTCCATCAGTCCGACGGAGTGACCGGCGGCCGCGAGCGCTACAGCGAGGTTGGCGGACACGGTGGACTTGCCCACCCCGCCCTTGCCGGACGAGACCGCCACGATACGCCCCAGGTTCGGCTGCTCGGGAGGCGCCGGGGGGGTTTGCGCGATCGGCGCGGCGCCGGGCGGCGCGTGGCTCGCGCGCGCGGGCCCGGACGGGTCCACGACGCTGATCTTGACCTCTTCCCTCCGCACCCCTTCGATGGCGGCGACGGCGGCCCGGGCTTCCCGAACCAGCGTCGCGGGGTCCTCGCGCGCAAGGAGGAACGTGAACGCGACCTTCCCGTCGTCGGTGACGTTGAGATCCCGGACCATCCCGGCGGAGAGCAGGTCGGCGTCGAGGCGGGGATTACGAATGCGGGCGAGCGCCGAGGTGACCCGGGCTTCGAGCGAATCGGCCACGGCGGTCCTCAGACGGCTTCTACGAACTTCACTTCGGGGACCATCTCGCGCAGCCGCTGCTCGATCCCCTGTCGCAGCGTGACCGTCGACGCGGAGCACCCATGGCAGGTTCCGCCGAGACGGAGCAGGAGCCGGCCCTCTTGCTCGTCATAGTCCACCACCTCGACCTGGCCGCGGTGGGAAGCGATATAGGGCCTGAGCGTATCCAGCGTGCGTTCAATGCGTTCGATCGTGTCCATGGAGCCGGTGGCTTAATTCCTACAGCCTGATTCGGCAATATAAGACCCGGCGGCCAGGGATCAAACCCAGTCCTGACTCGCCAAGAACGCCCGCGCGGCGGTCAGCACTTTCTCCTGAACTTCGGCCAGCGTGCCGGGCAGCGCCAACCCGGACGCCTTGGTGTGACCACCGCCTCCGAAGGGCCGGGCGAACGCGGCGACGTCCACACTACCGACGGACCGGAGCGATACCTTCACGCGACCCTGGGAGACCTCCCGGAACAGCAGGGCCATGCGCACGCCGTCGATCGACCGCGGGAATTCGACCACGCCGTCCAGGTCGTCGGAGGACACGCCCAGCCGCTCGATCGCGCCGGGAGGCACGGTGACCCACGCGAGCCCGACGTCCGGCTCAACCACCAGCGTCTGGAGCGCCTCGGCGAAGAGTCGAGGCCGGCCCTCGGGCGCGCGCGCATAGACATCGAGGTAGATCTGCTCGGGATCGAGGCCGGTCTCGAGCAGCTCCGCGGCGATCCGGAGCGTGCGCGGGTCCGTGTTGCTGAAGCGGAAGCCACCGGTGTCCGTGAGAAGCGCGACATAGAGTCCGCGGGCCGCGGCCTGGGTGAGCGGCCATCCGTTGGCGACGGCCAACTCGAAGACCAGCTCACCCGTCGCGGCGGCCGTGGGATCCACGTAGCGCGGGCCGTCGGGCAGCAGCCCCGGGCTCACGTGGTGGTCAATGCAGGCCACCGCGACGCCGCGGTCGCGCACGGTCTCCGCCAGCATGCCGAGCCGGCCCAGGTCGGAGATGTCGAGCACGATGATGGCGTCCGCCCGGCGCAGCTCCTTCACCGCCTCCGCCGTGCGATCGACTCCGGGCAGATCGTCGAACAGAAAGCGGAACCGGGGCGGGGTCGGGGACGGGTTGGTGATCGCAACGTCGAAGCCTTGCGCGCGGAGCAGGTGTGCGAGTCCGGCCTCGCTGCCCAGCCCGTCGCCGTCGGGATTGACGTGGGTAGTGAGGCAGATGCGTTGACGGGGCCGCAGCATCTCGGCGAGCCCGGTCGCGGCGGTGCGGTCGGCGTCAGTCAACGTATACGGCATGGGAAAACAGTAAACGGTGAACGGTGAACAGTGAACGGGGAGCCCCGGCCTCCGGGAGCCCCCCGTTTACCGTTCACCGTTTACCGTTCACCCCGCGATTCTTCCCACCTTGGAGTGTGTCCTGCCGTACAGGAAATAGATCGCGAGGCCGATGGCCATCCAGACGACGAGCCTGGCCCAGGTGTCCTTCGGCAGCTGGACCATCAGATACACGCATGCCCCGATTCCGAGGAGCGGCACGATCGGTACCCATGGGGTTCGGAAGGGACGCGGACGGTTTGGATCCGTGTATCGCAGGACGAGGACGCCGGCGCACACGATCGCAAAGGCGAGCAGTGTGCCGATGGACACCAGCTCGCCCAGGAGACCGATCGGCAGGAGCCCGGCCATCGCCATGGCGCAGATGCCGGTGAGGAGGCTGGCGAGCCACGGCGTCCGGAACTTCGGATGCACCGCCGCGAAGACCGGTGGGAGCAACCCGTCCTTGGCCATCGTGTAGAAGATGCGCGGCTGGCCGAGCAGCATCACGAGAATCACCGACGTGAGTCCCGCGATGGCGCCGATCTTCACGATCGGACGAAGCCAGGCGAGGCCGGGGCCGGCGGCGTTGACGCCGACCGCGATCGGGTCGGGCACGTTGAGCTGGGTGTACTTGACGATGCCGGTGAGAACGAGCGCGACCGCGATGTAGAGCACGGTGCAGATCGCGAGCGAGCCGAGGATGCCGATCGGCATGTCGCGCTGCGGCTTCTTCGCCTCCTGGGCGGCCGTGGAGACCGCGTCGAATCCGATGTACGCGAAGAAGATGACGGCCGCGCCGCGTAAGATGCCGCTCACTCCGTACTTCCCCGGCCCCTCCTGCGGCGGTATGAAGGGGACCCAGTTGTCCCGGTTGATGTACGCCAGTCCGAAAGCGATGAAGAGCAGGACCACCGTCACCTTGATGACGACGATGGCATTGTTGAACGTCGCCGACTCGCTGATACCGATGATGAGGAGGATGGTGATGAAAGCGACGATAAACATGGCGGGGAGGTTGAGGACGGCGCCGGTGGACGACCAGCCCTCGGTGAATAACTGCCACACGTTCCACCATTTCGCGTCCGGCACCACCGTGTGTACGTACGGCGCCCGCGTAAACCCCGCCGGGATGTTGATGCCGAGGTCCTTCAGAAACGACACCATATAGCCGGACCAGCCGACCGCCACGGTGGACGCCGCAAAGAGATACTCGAGGATCAGGTCCCACCCGATGATCCAGGCGATGAGCTCACCGAGCGTCGCGTAGCCGTAAGTGTACGCCGATCCCGCAACCGGGATCATCGAGGCAAACTCGGCGTAGCACAGGCCCGCGAGCGCGCAGGCGCTCCCCGCGAGCACGAACGACCAGACGATGGCGGGACCGGCGTAGGCGGCGGCAGCCTGGCCCGTGAGCACGAAGATGCCGGCCCCGATGATGGCGCCGATGCCGAGGAACACGAGATTCACGGGGCCTAGGGCGCGCTTCAGGCTTTGGTCAGTGGCGACCTCGGCCTGAAGGCCCGCGATGTCCTTGCGGCGGAAGAGGCTCATGAGGTGTCCGGGGTGAGGATGGAACTGCAGTAAACGGTGAACAGTGAACAGTGAACAGGGGGTTCCGGTGATGCTCGGAGTCCCCTGTTCACTGTTTACTGTTCACTGTTCACGCGGTCGGGTCAGGCACTGTAGTTCGGCGCTTCCCGGGTGATCGTGACGTCGTGCGGGTGCGACTCCCGGAGCCCGGCCGACGTGATCCGGATCAGCTCCACCTCGCACTGGAGTGCGGGGATGTCGGCCGCGCCGACGTACCCCATCCCGCTGCGGAGGCCACCCACCATCTGGTAGAGCACGTCGGCCACCGGCCCCTTGTAGGGGACGCGGCCCTCGATGCCCTCCGGCACCATCTTGGTCGAAGTCATCTCCCCTTCCTGGAAATACCGGTCCGCGGAACCGTCCTGCATGGCGGCCAGGCTGCCCATGCCGCGGATCATTTTGTAACGCCGACCCTCCGCGAGCACCGCTTCCCCCGGGCTTTCCTCGGTACCGGCGAGCATCGACCCCATCATCGCCGAGGAGGCGCCCGCGGCGATCGCCTTCACGACGTCGCCGGAGTACTTGATGCCGCCGTCGGCGATAATGGGGACGTCGCCCGCGCCGCGCACCGCGTCCATGATGGCGGTGACCTGCGGAACGCCGACGCCGGTGACCACCCGCGTGGTGCAAATGCTCCCCGGTCCGATCCCCACCTTCACCGCGTCCGCGCCACGGCGCACGAGCTCCCGCGCTCCGGATTCGGTCGCCACGTTCCCGGCCACCAGCTGCACGTCGGGAAAAGCCTGGCGGACCGCGTCCACCGTCTGGAGGACGCCGTCGCTGTGGCCGTGCGCCGAATCCACCACCAGCACGTCCACGCCGGCGCTTACGAGGGCGCGGGCGCGCGTGAGCGTGTCCGGCGCGGCGCCGAGCGCCGCCGCCACGCGAAGCCGCCCGTGGTGGTCCTTGTTGGCGTCGGGGTGCTCCCGCCGCTTGAAGATGTCTTTGACGGTGATGAGACCCTTCAGGATCCCCTTGGCATCCACTACGGGCAGCTTCTCGATTCGATGTCGCGCCAGGATCCGCTCGGCCTCGTCGAGGTCGGTGCCCACCGGAGCCGTGACGAGCTTCTCCCGGGTCATCGCCTCGCGGATCGGCTGGTCGAGATTCCGCTCGAACTGAAGGTCGCGGTTGGTGATGATGCCGATGAGGCGGCCGTCGCCGTCCACGATCGGCACCCCGGAGATCTTGAAGCGGCGCATCAGCGCGTACGCTTCCCGGACCGGGCGGTCCGGCCCCAGCGTGATCGGGTTGAGGATCATCCCGCTCTCGCTCCGCTTGACCCGGTCCACCTCAGCGGCCTGGCGGTCGACCGACATGTTCTTGTGGATCACGCCGATGCCGCCGGCGCGAGCCATCGCGATGGCCATCTCGGCCTCGGTGACCGTGTCCATGGCGGCGGACACCAGCGGAATGTTGAGCGGGATCGTGCGGGTGAGACGGCTCTTGGTGGAGACCTCGCGCGGGTGCACCGTGGAGTGCCGGGGCACGAGGAGCACATCGTCGAAGGTGAGGCCGGCGGCTTGGCGGATACGGCTCATGCTGGCTCGGGATGCGGATGCGCGGCGGCCCGCCGACGTCCAGGCGGGACGACCAGCGGGCCGGAGGGTAACGGTGCCATCTCGAAGTCTAGGGGCCGGACCGGGCGAAATCAAGCACCGGCAGTCGGACAAGCGCCATGCTCACCGTGCGGTTCGCCGCCAGAGGGCGTACACGGGCACGCCCAGCAGCACGATGAGCAGTCCTAGGCCGGAGTAGAGCCGCTGCTTCGGGTCCACCAGCAGCACGACGAGAAGAAACGCGATGGCGGCGATGTAGAGCGCGGGCAGCACCGGATACCCGAACGCTTTCACCGGCCGGGGTAGGTCAGGCTTGAGCCGCCGTAGCCGGAACAGCGCCACCCCGGTCAGCAGATAGAACAGCAGCGCGGCGAAGATCACGTAGTTGAGCAGCTCGCTGTAGGTCCCGCTCACGCAGAGCACCATCGTCCAGAGCGCCTGCGCGATCAGCCCGAACACCGGCGTCCGGAACTCCGGGTGCAGCCGGCCGGCGCGCCGGAAGAACACCCCGTCCCGGGCCATCGCGTAGTAGACCCGCGCCCCCGCCAAAATCAGTCCATTGTTGCAGCCGAAGGTGGACACAAGAATCGCGACCGCCATCACGATCGCTCCGGCGGGGCCGAGCATGACCTCCATGGCCGCCGTGGCGACGCGGTCTTGCGCCGCATACTGGATTCCGCGCGCCAGGACGTCCGTCCCGTTGGGATCGCCGTGGAACGGCAGCACGCTGAGATACGCGACGTTGGCGACGACATAGAGCAGGCTCACGAGCCCGGTGCCCAGCCCAAGCGCAAGCGGGAGATTCTTCCGGGGATCACGCACCTCGGCGGCGGCGAAGGTCACGTTATTCCAGGCGTCGCTGGAGAAGAGCGAGCCTACCATCGCGGCGCCCAGCACCGGCAGCACGGCAAGGCCCCACTCGCCCGTCCCCCAGAACGAGCCGAAGTTGGCGGCGGCGACCTCCGGCCGGCGGAAGATTGTGAGCCCGAGCAGGATCAACGCCGCGAGCGCCCCGACCTTGGCCACCGTGAAGGTGCTCTGGATCGCCGCGCCGAGCCGCACGCCCCGGATGTTCACCGCCGTGAGAACGGCGACCATGAGGATGGCCACGACCCGCTGCGGCGAGAGGCCGAGCTGGATGGTGCCGCCGGGCATGTCGAACGACCCGAGCTTGAGGAAGACGTCGGGCGTGAGGCTGGGGATCAGAACGCCGAGGAAGCGGCCGAACGCCACGGCGACGGCGGCGATCGTGCCGCTCTGAATGACGGTGAAGAGGGTCCAGCCGTAGAGAAACCCGGCCGACGGGGCCAGGCCCTCGCGCAGGAACACGTACTGCCCGCCGGCGTTCGGCATCATCGCCGCCAGCTCGGCGTATGCCAGCGCGCCGGTGATGGTGATGACCCCCGTGATCGCCCACACGAGGAGCAGCCCGGCCGGGCCCAGATCGGACACCTGCCGGCTGATGTCGGCGGAGACGATGAAGATCCCCGAGCCGATCATCGAGCCGACCACCAGGGACACGGCGGCGAGCGGGCCGATGCCCTGGACGAATTGCACCTCGCCGGATGGGGGAGCGTCGGTCTGGGAGGGGGCGGGAGCGGCCATAGGGGCGAAAGGTGAGAGGTGAAGTGAGAGGTCACCCCGCGCTGCGGTCCGCCGGCGGCGGGGGAGGGAGCTCCTTCCGGGCGTTGTCCGCCGTGCGGACGGCTTCCTCCACCACCGCCTGGCCGGCAGCCGCGAGCCCCTTCATTACCTTGGCGGCGCTGTCCATGAGTCCCATGGTGCCGCTGATGGCCTGCATCGGCAGCTTGCCGGCCCGCATCGTGTCCTCGACCGTCTCGGTGAGCTTCGCCAGCAGACCGCCGGACCGCGCGCGCTCGGCGTACTTGCTCGCGAGGAACTCGGCGTAGTCCAGCACCTCGTAGGCGCGCTCGTCGCTCAGCGTGTCGAGCGCCCGCAGGATGCGCTGCTTCAGCAGATCATTCATTGGGGACCTCCGGGCACCACGCCCGCCAGCTCGACCACCGGCGTCGCCAGATACCTCGTCCGGGGGGCGCGGATCACCACGCGCAGGGTCAGCGCCTGGAGGGGCGCGAGCGCCTGGAACTGGGCCAGCTGGCCGCGCGGCACGATGACGTACACGAACCCGGGCTCCGGCAGCGGGCCGCGGGTGAGGAGAAACGGCTGGCCGGCAGGCAGCTCGGAGCGGAGCTCGTCGGCGGTCTGAATGGCGATGAACTGCACCCGCCATTCGAGCGTCTGGCCAACGTAGCGCTGCGGATCCGCGCGGACCTCCGCGGCGGTCACCCCGATTTGCGCGCCGTCGGCGGCCGGTTTCAGATCGGCTTCCCGCACCCAGCCCTCGAGCTGGACCCGCACCCAGTCTCCCGCGCGCCCGACGATGCGGCCGCTCGCGCCGGGCTCGAGGGTGGCGAGGTGTCCGCCCTCCGGCGTCGCGGCCAGCGTGGCCGCCTTCGCCGCCTCGACCCGGACCTCGTCACCGCCGGCCGCTGGCGCGGACGGCGCGGCCGCCGGCCGCGCCGCCGGGCCGCGCGGGGTGGGCTTGGGCGCCGCCGGCTTCGCGGGCGCGGGGTTCTGCCGCGGCGCCAGGGCCCCGGTCTCGATGGGCGCGGTGGCCACGAGACGCCGCGGCACCCACCCGGTCCGCTTGATCCGGACCCAGCCGCTCCGCGCGCCGAGCTTCCGCAGCAGCGTCCCCTTTCGGAACCGGGCGAGCACTGCCCCGTTGGGCGCCTCGCGCATGTTCTCGCCATCGGTGGCTGTCACGATGAGGTCGAACCCGTCGCGCGCCGTCGGCCCGACCGAGGTGGCGATGATCCAGCCGCTCAACGTCACCTCGGTCCACGCCCCCTGGGTCCGGCCGGTGCTCACGCGGGCGCCGTCCGGCAGCGTGCCGAGCACGATGCCGCCGATGCCCCGGCGGAGCTCGGTCGCGTCGGAGAGCGTGGTCCGCCCCTGTGCGCAGAGCGGACTCGCGGCGAGCAGGACGAGCGCCACGGCGCAGGCTGGTAGCCGGCGGAGGGGAGGACTAGATTGGGGCGCTTGAATCACCGTCGCGCATAGTAGAGTCCGCGGAGAGCCATGTCAAACCGAAGCGGGCGTCGCCGGGTCGTGCTCGTCGTCCTGGACGGCTGGGGCTACCGGGAGGGGCGCGAGGGCAACGCGATCGAGCTGGCCGATACCCCGGTGTGGCACGGGCTCTGGTCCTCGATGCCGCACACCCTGCTCGAGGCCAGCGGACTCCGCGTCGGGCTCCCCGAGGGCCAGATGGGCAACAGCGAGGTCGGCCACCTCAATCTCGGCGCCGGTCGCGTCGTCCCGCAGGATCTCGTCCGCATCTCCGAGAGCATCCGCACCGGCGAGTTTTACAGTCTCGAGCCCCTGGTGGAGCTCGGCGCCTACCTCCGGCAAACCGGCGGCACCCTGCACCTGGTCGGCCTCCTCGGCCCCGGCGGCGTGCACGCTCTCGACCGGCACCTCCTGGCCTGCATCGAGCTCGGCGTGCGGCTCAAAGCGCCGGCGATCGCCATCCACGGCTTTCTCGACGGCCGCGACGCGCCGCCGACCCTGGGCGCGGAGGTGGTGCGTACGCTGCTCCAGGATATGCGCCGCATCGCCGGCAGCCGAGTAGATATCGCGACGCTCTGTGGCCGGTACTACGGCATGGACCGCGACCGTCGGTGGGAGCGGACGAAGACCGCATACGACGCGATCGTCCATGGCGTCGGCGGTGCGATCACCCACCCGGTGCTCGCGGTACAGGCCGCGTACCAGCGAGGGGAGACCGACGAGTTCCTCAAGCCCGTCGTGCAT
>Ga0070707_100004589_pt1 | contig 12922 bp, 9 predicted proteins | sample KBSK5502metaG_FD_65468 | JGI IMG/M metagenome (GOLD analysis project Ga0070707, IMG submission 65468) | Corn, switchgrass and miscanthus rhizosphere microbial communities from Kellogg Biological Station, Michigan, USA - KBS K5-50-2 metaG | ecosystem: Host-associated > Plants > Roots >... | reverse complement strand
AGCTTGGCGGCGAGGTCGTCCTCGAGCTTGACGCCGGCCGCGGCCAGGGTGTCGTCGAGCTGCTCGGCGCGGCTCGCGCCGATGATCGGAGCGGTCACGGCCGGCTGCCGCATGACCCAGGCGATCGCCAGGGTCGCCGGTTTCAGGCCGGCCTCCCTGGCGAGCTGCTGGAAGGCGTCCACGGCGTCGAACTCGCGCTGGTGAAAGTAGCGTTCCTGGTACATCTGGCCAGCGTTGGGGATCGTGAAGCGCGTGCCTTCGGCGGGCGGCTTGTCGCGGCCGTGCTTTCCCGACAGCATGCCGCCCGCGAGCGGGTTGTACGGGATCACTCCGACGCCCTCCTCGAGACAGAGTGGAAACAGGTCGCGCTCGAACTCGCGAAACAGGAGGTTGTAGCGCGGCTGCACCGAGTCGAAGCGGGCCAGACCGAGAGCATCGCTGCGGCCCAGCGCGCGGGCAAGCCGGTAGGCGAGGAAGTTCGAGCACCCGATATAGCGCACCTTCCCGGACTTGACCAGGTCGCCGAGCGCCTTCAGCGTTTCGTCAAGGGGCGTGTCGGGGTCGTCCTGGTGCAGCTGATACAGGTCGATGTAGTCGGTGCACAGCCGGCGCAGCGACGCATCGACGGCGTCCATGATGTGGCGCCGGCTGTTGCCGACGTCCCAGGCCTGCGGGCCTGTGCGCCCGAAGCACTTCGTCGCGAGTACGAACTCATGGCGCCTGCCGTCGAGCCAGCGACCGAGGATCTCCTCCGTGGCGCCGACGCGGTCGACGCCGCCGCCGAGCGGATAGACGTCGGCGGTGTCGAGGAAGGTGATGCCTCCCTCGGCCGCGCGATCCAGCACCGACCTTGCGGCCTGCTCGTCGATCTGCAGCCCGAAGGTCATGGTCCCGAGGCACAGTCGCGAGACCTTGAGTCCGGTGCGGCCAAGACGCGTGGGTTCCGTTCCCTAACCCTCCATCTATCCAGTCTCGCGACTCAGCGTATGGAGCGTGTGCATCAGAGGTGCGGCGGCAGTGTAGGCGTCTCGATATGCAAGGCGGTATTGCAAGTAGAGCCGATGGCGGGCGGCGTCGGGAGTCGTCATCCGTGGATCGAGCCGGACGTTCGCGCACGCCTCGAAGACGTCCGCATACACGCCGGCGGCGACGCCGGCCAGCAACGCCGCGCCGAACGCGGGTCCCTCGTCGATGCTCGTGCGATGGACCGGCAGCCCGAAGACATCCGCCTGCAGCTGCCTCCAGAGCGGGCTGCGGCCGCCGCCGCCGGTGGCCCTGACCTCGTCGACCACGACCCCGAGTCCGGTCATCAGGTCGAGACAATCGCCGAGGCTGTAGGTGACCCCTTCCATGACCGCTCGCGTGAGATGGGACAGCGAATGTCTCAGGGTCAGGCCGACGAAGGCCCCGCTGGCATGGGGATCCAGATGCGGCGTCCGCTCGCCCGTGAGGTAGGGGAGGAAGAGCAAGCCCTCTGAGCCTGGCGGCGCCTCGGTCGCGGACGCCGCCAAGGCCTTGTAGTCGAGCCCGCCACCGGCGACGTCGCGCCACCAGCGCAGCGAGCCGCCGGCCGACAGGGTGACGCCCATCAGGTGGTAGCGGCCGGGAACGGCGTGGCAGAAGGCGTGCAGCCGGCCGCTGGGCTCGATCCTCGGCTTCTCGCTGTCGGCGAAGACGACGCCGCTCGTGCCGATGGACGAGCTCACGATCCCCTCGCGCACTATCCCGTTGCCGACCGCAGCCGCGGCGTTGTCGCCGCCGCCTGCCGCCACCGGCAGCCCGGCCGCCAGCCCGGTGCCCGGGGCGGCGCCGGCGGAGATCGTGCCGGTCACGTCCGGCCCCTCGTGGACGCGGGGCAGCCAGTCCGGCGGGACGTCGAGCGCGTCGAGGATCTCTTCAGACCAGGCGCGGCGCCTGAGGTCCAGCAAGAGAGTGCCGGAAGCATCGGAAGCATCCGTCGCGTACCCACCCGTGAGCCGCAGCCGCACATAGTCCTTCGGCAGCAGGACGTGGCGAACCCGTGCATAGGCGTCCGGCTCGTTCTCACGCAGCCACAGGATCTTGGGCGCCTGAAAGCCGGTGATCGCCGGGTTGCCCGTGATCTGGATCAGGCGCTCCGCGCCGACGCGTTCGGTGATGGTCCGGCACTGGCTTGCGGTCCGCTGATCGCTCCACAAGAGAGCGGGCCGGATGACGCGGCCGGCCTCGTCCAGGAACACCGACCCGTGCATCTGCCCGGTGAGCCCCAGGGCCAGCGGCGCCTGGGTGAGCCGGCCGGTAACGCGCTTCAGGACCGCCTGGCCGGCGGCCCACCAGTGCTCGGGATCCTGTTCCGTCCAACCAGGCCGCGGAGTCGAGAGAGGGTAGGGCTCAGAGGCCGTCGCCACGGCGTTGCCGAGCTGGTCGATGGCGACGGCTCGCGCTCCGCCGGTGCCGATGTCGAGCCCGATCAGCGAACCAGGCTCGCTCAACCGTCAGCGTGTGCCTGGGCGGCAATGCGCACGAGGGCCTGCTGCATCTGCGTTCGGAGCATGGCCGGACCGGCCACCGCGAGCCCGAGGCCGATCAGTCTCCCCTTCCAGCTCTTCGGGTTCCGAACGACCGTCGCCTCGATCCGGGTTCCACCGGCGACCGGCACGAGCTGGTAGTCCCAGCGACTGCCCGCGCCCCAGGTGTTCGAATCGAGCGTCTCGACGGCGACCGTGCCCCTGGCAGCGTCCCAGCTGTATCGCTCGCGCTCCCATACCCCGCCGGCGATCGCGCTGCCTTCGGTCACCTCGGCCCATCCAGGTCCGGATCTGTGCACCTGGAAGTGGCTTGTGTCCACGTTCGGCCAGACCTTGGCGCGGTCCGCGCCGAAATTCGTGATGCCGGCGAGCACATCCGCCGGCGGCAGGCTTGAATCCAGCTGGAACCGAATGGTCGGCATCGCAGTCAATTGTCGGGTCAGGCGGCGCTGTCGGAGTGGCGGCGAGCGCGGCGTCGGTTCACTCGCTTGATGGGGGCCGCGGCGGGCTTCGCTTCGCCGGCCGGCTCGGGCGCGGCCACCGGCTCGACCTCCACCTCGACCGCGCCGAGCAGGCTCCCGTAGCTCGCGCTCACAAGCGCCGCAGTCAGCACTCCGATCAACGCCGACAGCAGGCCGACGGCGACGCCCGCGACCGGGATCACGACCAGCCAGTCGTCCTGCAGCGTCTGCAGCAACCCGATCCGGTCGCCGAACGGCAGCAACTCCTGCTGGATCCCGGTGGTGAAGCTGAGCTCGCGCATCCATTCCAGCGCGGCGCCCGCTCCGAACGAGATCAGAGTGCCCACCGCACCGCCGACGAACAGACCGGGCACGAACCCCGCCCATGCGCCGGTCACGAGCGCCGGCAGCAGCGGCACGGAGCGAATGCGCACGCGCTGCATCGTCATGCGGCGCCCTCGCCGCGCCGCATCCGGATCAGCCGCTGCCGGCGCAGACCGATGAGCATGACCACGATCACGCCCACCAGGATGCACGGCAGGGCCAGCGCGTACGCGAGATGGAGGGCGAAGTGGCTCGGCTCGGGTACGGGTGCGGCCGCCCCTGCGCCGCCGGACACGATTCCTGGAATCGTGCCCGATTGGCTGGTGACCTCCCCGAAGCCCGACCTCACGGCCGCGCCCACCGGACGCATCGAGCCGTCGGGCCGGTACAGGCCGAAGCGCTCGACGCCGATGCCGGCCACGTCCGTCCAGTAGTCGTTCAGCGACCACCACACGGCCGAACCGACATAGCCGCCCTGGCTGGTGTCGAATTTGCCGGCAAGGGCCGGGTACGTGTTGCGGAACACCTGCGTCTGCCTGCCCTCGTAGCCGTTCTCGTAGGCCCAGCCTCCGAATTCGAGGACCATCACCGGCTTGTGTGGATAGGTCCGGTGCGCGAGCTGAAGGGCCCGGAGCGTGCCCGGCTCGGGCGATCGGCCCCCGTAGAAGACACCGTAATAGAAGGTATAACCGGCGACGTCGAGCGGCTCGCTGGTGGGGTCGCTGGGGTCCGAGCCGTACATGGCCTGCCCGGTGAGCCGGGTTCCGTCGATGCGCCGATCCAGGTCGCGCAGCGTCTGCATGGCGCTCGTGCGCTCGGCGATGCCCGTGGACTCGTTGGCGAAACCGTGGAACATCACCGACGGCCGGTTCAAGTCGCGGAGCGCCATCTCCGCCAGCATCTGCTGCGGCAGGCCGCGCTGCATGACGTACGTGAACGTCTCTGGCGTGAAGTGGTTCATCGGTATCTCTTCCCACACCGCCAGGCCGAGCCGGTCCGCGAGCATCAGGAGGTCAGGCTGGGCCGGCACGTGGTTGGTGCGCAGGAGGTCCGCGTTCACACGCTGGGCCTGCCGGATCACGGTCAGCTCGTCGGCCATCGACGGGGGAGTGCCTCCGTGCGGCGCGCCGGCCACCGCGGGGCTCACGCGCTCGTACTGCACGGCCACCCCGGTGAAGGCGACCGGCTGGCCGTTGAGGAGCAGGCGTGGCCCTGTCTGGTCGACCTGTATTCGCCGGAGGCCGAACGTGTCGTAGAAGCTGTCGACGACCACTCCGTCGACCGTCAGGTACACACCCAGCACGTAGAGCGCCGGACGCCTGACGCTCCAGCGGTCGGCTCCCGAGAAGACAAAGCTGCCATCCCTCACCAGGACGGCGCGGCCCCCGAAGCCGAGATTGTCGATCGACATCGTCGCGATCGATGCCGGCTGGGAGGGGAGGAGGCTGGCCGGGTCGGGGTTCGTCAGGTTCGCGCGGGTGACCGCGGCGGGCAGCACCTCGACGTCGAGCGACACGTTCTGAAAGCTCTGGTCACTCGAGTTCTGTACGACGACGCTCACGTCGGCCGCGTCGAGGTGGGGGACCACGTCGGCGCGCACGACGTGGAGCACGTTGCTCGCCTCCAGCCACACCGGCCCGGTGATACCCTCGTACTCCCACGAGTCGCTGAAGTACCAGGGAAGGACGTCCACGCGCGTGCCCTTGGGCGGGTCGATCACGCGCACCGCGAGGACGTTGGGACCGCCGGCCACCACGGCTTGCCCCGCGTCGAAAGCGAACGGCGTGACGCCGCCCTCGTGGTAGCCGAGGTAGGTGCCGTTGAGCCAGACGTCGGCGAGGTAGTTGACGCTCCCGAACTTGAGCGTCATCGCCTGATTCATCCAGTCGGCCGGCGCTGTGAAGCCCACCCGGTACCAGCCGTCGATCGGGTGGCCCGAAGGCGGCGGGTTGACGCTGCCGGGCACCTCTACCGGCTGCCATGCCGAGTCGTCGAGCTCCGGCTTCTGCCTGCCGGCCGCCTCTTTCTCCAGCGCCGCCAGCGATTGACCTCTCGGCTCGAAGCTAAGAGCCTGGCTCAGGTCCGCAGGCTGAAAGCGCCAGCCTGCGTCCAGGTCCAGCCTCGGTCGGAGCTGATAGCTGAAGCTCGGGACCGGCTGACCGGACTGTATTGCGACCCGCCCGCCGTCGACGAGCTGAAACCCGAGCGTGGGCTGCAGCCCCGCCGCACTCGGGCTCGCCCCACACGAGCTCAGGCCGCCGAGCGAGATCACGCCGATCGAAACGGCGAGCCCCGCTCTGGCGAGGCGCGAGAGCCAGCGCACTTCATTTCCATTTGACCACGGGGATTACGGCCACCGCCCGCGTTTCCTTGACACAGGCCGCACGGCCCGATTGCACACGTCACGCGACTGAAGCGGGGTTTGAACTTGCTGCTGCACGCCGCTCTCTTCTTCGGCATCGTGGCCGCCGCCACCACGCTCGCCGCGCTCATCCCGCGCGCGATCTCGGCGCGCGCCTGGGTCGCGGTTCCCGTTGGGCTGGTGCTGATCGGAGCCACCGCCTCCATCGCCTCGGTGGTGAGCGGGAGCCCGCTGCTCGACAACGCCCTGACGCTGATCACGCTCGCGGCGGTCGGCCTGACCCGGCTCTGGCAGCGCCGGTGGAGCTGGCTCGGCTCGCAGCTGTTCGCCACGGCGTGCCTGGCGGCGGTCGCCTATCTTGTTTACGCCGGGCAGCTGACCTATGGGAACGTCAGCGGCGCGGTCTACCTCGTGGCCTCGACCCTTCTCCTGCTCCTCGAGCTGGCCGCGCTGTCGCTGTCCGCCTCGTACCTGTTCGAGATCGTCGATACGCTCTCGCCCCGCACAGGGCCACAGCATCGCGGCGATCCCGGCTACCTGCCCAAGATCGCCCTGCAGGTCCCGGCCTACAGCGAGCCGATCGAGGTCGTGACGGAGACGCTCAACGCTCTCGCCGCCATCGACTACCCCGACCTGATCGTGCAGGTTGTCGACAACAACACACCGGACGAGGCCAACTGGCGGGCGCTCGAGGCTCTCTGCAAATCGCTGGGACCGCGGTTCCAGTTCATGCACCTGGAGAACTGGCCGGGCTATAAGGCAGGCGCGCTGAACGAGGCGAACCGGCGGCTGCCCGACGACGTCGAGGTGGTGGGCGTTGTCGACTCCGACTACGTGGTGAACCCCGACTGGCCGCGGGCCGTCGTCGATCATTTCGCCGATCCAAAGGTCGCGTTCGTGCAGACGCCGCAGAACTATCGCGACTGGTCCGACGACCAGTACCTGCGCGGGCTCTACTACAGCTACCAGTATTTCTTCGAGATCACGATGCCGTCGCGAGCCCAACGCAACGCGATCATCTTCGCGGGCACGATGGGTCTGATCCGGCTCAAGGTCCTGCGCGAGATCGGCGGGTGGAACACCGACGTCGTGACCGAGGATGCGGAGGCAAGCCTGCGCATGCTCGCGCGCGGATACATTGGCGTCTACGAGCCGCGCGCGTTCGGCGCCGGCCTCATGCCCCTGAGCTTCGACGGACTAAAGAAGCAGCGGTTCCGGTGGGCGCTCGGCGGGATGCAGATCCTTCGCCTGCACTGGACGCGCCTCCTTGGCCTTCACGGCGACAAGCTGACTCTCGGCCAGCGGGTGCACTACCTGCTGGGAAGCGTGCAGTGGTTCGGCGACCCGCTGATGGCGTGCTTCACGGTGCTGCTCATCGCCACCGCGACGGCGACGGCGTTCCACCACCAGCTGCCGATCCGGACCATGACCGGCGCCATTCTGGGCTTGCCCATCGCGTTTTTGGCCACGGGCCTGCTGCGCGCGGTCTGGGCGATGAAGCTGAAGACGAGCAGCACGTGGCGAGACGCGATCGGCGGCCTGCAGGTGTGGTTCGCGTTGAGCTGGGTGGTGACGCTCGCGTGCGTCCGCGGGCTCCTGCGCTTCCAGACCGCGTTCCTCCGCACGCCCAAGGAGAAGGACGGCGACGCGACGTGGTTCCAGGCCCTGAAGTCGGCACAGGTGGAGGTTTTGCTGGCGGCCGTCGGCGTCCTCGCTGCGGTGGCGATGATCGTGAGGGCACCCTCGCCGTCGACCGCCGCCCTCTCGTTCCTGCTGGTGTTCCAGGCCTCGATTTACGCCAACGCCGCCTGGGCGAGCGCGTCCGCCGAGGGTATCCACCTGACACCGCTGCGCCGCGCGTACCGCCGCTCCGCACAGAACACCGGCGTCTGGCCTTCGTACGGCAATCAGCTGCTGGGCATTCCGGCAGTCGCCGCACTCCTCTTCCTGGTCGTCGTTCTCCTGGCCTCGATGGCGGCGCCGCCTGCCGTGCCGCCGGCTCCTTCGAACCCGGCCCCGGCCCCGGCGCACTCCTCGCCGTCGCCGCAACCAAGCCCGTCCGCGTCCCCATCCGCCTCGCCGTCGACTGTGCCCACGCCATCGGCTCCGGCGTTGCCGGCGGCCTCTCCATCGCCGAGTCCGACTTAAAAAAAGCGGGCCGGCGCTGTGGCCGGCCCGCCTCGCGTTGGTTCTGTTAGCTCCGGGGCTGCGTCTTCATGAGGCCGAAGGTCGCACCCTCGGGGTCCTGGACGATCGAGAAGCGGCCGCCCGGGAACTCCTGCGGGGGCAGCATCTCCTTGCCGCCTCCAGCCACGGCTTTCTCGTGCGCCTTGTCGACGTCCTCGACGGCGAAGTACGGCATCCAGTAGCTGGGTACCTCGGCGGGCACCATCGGGTTCATCTCCATGGCGCCTGAGATGCTCTCGCCCTTGATCTGGAACTCGGTGTAGGGCGGGTTGCCTTCGCCCATGTCGCTCGTCTTGGCGCTCCAGCCGAACACCTTCTGATAGAAGGGGGTCGCCTTGTCGATGCCGCGCGCGTTGAGCTCGGCCCAGGCAAACGAGTTAGGGGCCTGCATGACGCCGGCGCCCTTCATTTGGCCGGGCTCCCAGAGTCCGAGGATAGCCCCGGCAGGGTCCTGGATCACGACCATCCGGCCCTGCGGCCCCACCTGCATCGGAGGCGCGATCACCTTGCCGCCGGCGGCCGTGATCTTCTTGGCCGCCTCGTCGGCGTCGCCGGTGCCGACGTAGATCATCCACGCGGACGGTCCTTGCGGGTCCATCTTCGGGCCGATGCCGGCCACGTCCTTGCCGCCGAGCTTGGCCAGGCCGTAGCCGCCGTACTGAGGGTCGGGGTTGACCTCGACCTTCCAGCCGAAAAGCTTCGAGTAGTAATCGCGGGAAGCGCCCGCGTCTGAGCTGGAAAGGTCCAGCCAGATCGGCGTGTTGGCGACTGTGGTCTTGGTGTCAGCCATGTACTTACCTCCGTGAATCCTCGCGCTGACGCGTCCGAGCCCCATTGTGCCACCGCCGAAAAATCGGGGGGTTAAGGATTGGCCAAGGGTCCGTGTCTAGAGCCACTTGATTTTTGGAGTTACTAGATTTATACTCACGCTAGATCAATTCAGAAGGAGGTGGCGAGAGTCATGAACAGGGGACTGATGGAGGTGGAGACCGGCCGGATGCAGGGCCGCTGGATCGGCCTGGCGGCGTTGTCGCTCAGCGGGTTGGTGCTGGGCCTGGATATGACGATCCTCGTCACGGCGCTGCCGACCCTCTCGGCGAAGCTGAGCGCCACCACCGACCAGCTCCAGTGGATGTCGGCGGCGTACACGCTCTCGCTGGCGGGCTTCATGCTGCCGGCCGGCGTCCTGGGCGACCGCTTCGGCCGCCGCAAGCTGCTGCTGATCGCACTCGTCATGTTCGGCCTCTCTTCGGTGGTCGCCAGCCAGATGACGACGGCCAACGGCCTGATCTTCATGCGCGCGGTCATGGGCGTGAGCGGGGCCGTGATCCTGCCGCTGATGCAGGCGATGCTGCCGGTCATGTTCCGCGAGGACGAGCGCCAGCGCGCTCTCGGATTTGCCGGCGCGGGCGCGTTCATCGGGCTGCCGCTCGGCCCGCTGGTCGCGGGCTTCCTGCTGACGCACTACGACTGGGGATCCATCTTCCTGATCAACGGACCCGTGGTCGTGCTCGCGGTCCTCGGCGCCTGGTTTTTCGTGCCTGAGAGCAAGGACCCGAATCCGCGGAGGCTCGACTGGTTCGGCGCTGTGCTGGAGGTGATCGGAGTCACCGGGGTCGTGTACGCGATTATCGAGCAGCCGGTGCGCGGCTGGACGGACGCGCAGGTGCTGGTGCCTTTGATCGGCGGCGGGATCCTGGTCGCGGCCTTCGTCGCCTGGGAGCTGCGGATCAGCTTCCCGCTGGTCGACCTTGGCCTTTTCCGCAGCGCTCGATTCGCGTGGGCGACGGTGGCATTCGTCGTGGTCGGATTTGCGATGACCGGCGTGATGTTCATCATCTCGCCCTTCCTGCAGGTGATCCAGGGGAATGACGCTCAGTCGACGGGCCTTCGGCTCCTGCCGCTCGTGATCGCCATGATGGCCGGCGCCATCGGGAGCGACTGGCTGAACAAGATGGTGGGCACCAAGGTGATGGCCAGCGCCGGTCTCCTCGGCGCGGCGGCCTCGATGGTCATCCTGTCCCGAGCGACGGTCGACAGCGGCTACGGCATCGTCGCCGTGGCGCTCGCCCTGATGGGGCTGAGCGTTGCGATGACCATGATTCCAGCGCTGGACGCCATCCTGGGCTCGCTCAATGAGGGCGAAACGGGTGGAGGCAGCGCGCTCACCCGCACGCTGCAGAACGTGTCTGCGTCGCTTGGCGTCGCCATCATGGGCAGCATCCTCAACAACGCCTACCAGTCGCACCTGGCGGGCCACTTGAACGGGCTTCCGTCCAGCGCTCAGACCGCCGTGCAGAGCAGCGTAGCCGTGGCGGCGGTCGTCGCCCACCACCTTCCTGGCGCGCTTGGAGCGCAGGTCCTTCGCGCCGCCCAGGACGCGTATGTGAACGGCATGTCCGACGTTTTGATCGTGACCGCAGGCATGACCGTGGTCGGCGCGCTGCTGATGGCCGCCTTCCTCCCGGCCCGGGCGCCAAAGCCGGTGGACCGAGAGCCGGTGGAGATCAAGGTGCCGGCCGGAGTAGCGTCATGACGGTGAGCGGATTACGCGAGCGCAAGAAACAGAAGACCAAGGCCTCGATCCAGCGCGAGGCCTTGCGTCTTTTCAGGAAGCACGGCTATGACGCGACGACCATCGAGGACATCGCCGCCGCGGCCGACATCTCGGAAAGCACGTTCTTCAATTACTTCCCGTCGAAAGAGGACGTCGTCATCTACGACGAGTACGACCCCCAGATCTTCGCGATGCTCGCGACCGGCAAGCACGACGAGCCACTCGCGAAGTCGATCGAGAAGCTCATCGGGACGCTCGGTGGCCTGTTCGAAGCAGATCACGACGCGATCTACGAGCGCGCCAAGCTGTCCCTGGAGGTGCCCGAGCTGCGCGCGCATGCATGGGAAGAGCTGGAGAAGGCCCGCGACCTGATCGCATCGATCATCGCCGCGCGAACGGGCCATGACGCCGCGGAGCTCGATGTTCGCGTGGTCTCGATGGCGTTCGTGGCCGCCGCCTTCGAGGCGAGCATCGAGTGGGTGCGATCGGGCGGAAAGGGCAGCATGATCGACCTGCTCAAAAAGGCTATCGACGCCATCGGCTTCTACGGCATGGTGGACAGGCTGGAGTCGAAGGCCGCGGTATAATCCGTGAGTTCGGTGACCATGGCGGAGGGGAGACACCCGTTCCCATTCCGAACACGGTAGTTAAGCCCTCCAGCGCCGATGGTACTGTCGGGGTAACCCGATGGGAGAGTAGGTCGTTGCCGAGCACCTTTATAAAGTCCCGCGGCCCGCAAGGGTTGCGGGACTTTAGTTTTAGGCCGAGGGCCGACTGCCGGCTCCCGGACTCCTCGAGACGCGATTCGACATTCGAGTGCCGGCTCTCGGACTGGTGGGGTCCGTCTAGCGGGTGCGGCGGCGGCGCGCGCGCAAGCTTTTGATCTTGCGAGCCTCCGCTGGCGGCACGTAGTGCGAACGGCGGCGCATCTCGCGCACGAGCCCCTGCTCCTGCACCTTGCGCCGGAACTCCCGAAGGGCCTGCTCGAACTCCTCCGGATCCTTGACTACGATTCGCACGACCCGAGGATGATACCGGACTAGTCAATGGCCGGTTCGGGCTCGGCCACGCTCTCAGCGTGGAGCGTGGGCAGCAGCAGGTAGCACCGGACGCTCAGCAATACCAGCAGGCCGACCAGCGAGACCAGCACATCGGCCACCACCTGGCCGACGCCGGCGTGGAACAGGAAGATGAGGGTGCCCTCGGCCAGCACGCCGGCGGCCAGGATGGGCAGGAAAACGCGGTCGTGCACGGCCATGAAGAACTGGACGAGCAGGTTGTCCAGCGACAGGGCCAGGCCGATCACGCCGACGGCGAACACGTAGGGAACCGCATCCTTGAAGCTGGGGCCGAACAGGATGCCCACCACCAGGCCGGGCACGACCCCGAAGACGAGCAGGGCGCCCGCGCCGAGCAGCGTCAACAGTCCCGCTGACGACAGGAGGATGCGGCCGGGGTGCTGCTCTTTGGCCACGGCCTCGACTACCCTCGGGAACAGGACCTGGCTCACGCTCAGGGTCAGGAAGTAGAGGATCGTGCCGATCTTGTTGAGCCCGCCGTAGATCCCGCCGCCGTGGCTGGTCAGGTAGTGCTCGGCGAGGATGACGTCCTGGTTGTAGAGGATCTGCACGCCGATGATGCCGGCCGCCGCCGTCAGTGAGAAGCCCGCCATCACCCGCAGCCGGACGCGGGTCGCGGTGCCGGCGAAGTGATCCCGCAGGGTGTAGAGCCCAAACCCGAAGGCGAATACGAGGCCCAGCAGCACCGCCGCCATCGCGCCGGAGACCGCGTAGTTGGCCGCGAGCAGCGCCAGCACCGCCGCCGTGCGCACGACCAGCTCGAGCGACAGGTTCAGCGAGAGCGCGGTGAAACGCTGCAGCCCCTGCAGGATGCCTCGAGGGATCGCCACCTGCCAGATCAGGGCGATCGAGAAGCCGAGGATGAGGATCGGGATGGTGGAGCCGAGGTGCTCGAAGCTCGCCACTGGCCGTGCAAAAAGCGTCGTGACCAGGATGGCGACGAGGCATGGAATGGCGATGAGCCGGATGGTCCTCGTCATCAGCGAGCGCACGCCCGCGTCACCGCGGGCGGTCAGCGTGGCCGTATAGCGGGCGAGGACGACGATCAGGATCAGCGCCGGCGCGGTGCCCACGGCGTAGACGGCGATCAAGAATGCGACCTGTCCGTACACCTCCGGCCCGAGCACGCGGCCGGCGATGGCGTGGTAGACGAAGCCGCCGATTCCGGCCACCAGCCCACCGAAGAAAAGGACGAGGTTCTGCCGGACCAGCCGGCTCTGGCGGAGGCGGTTCAGGCGTGCGCCGAGGTCCAAGCGCATGCCGGACTGCACCGCCAGATTCTAGGGCGGCGGCCGGGCCAGACCTCTCGACCGAGTTAACCATTGGATAATCACCAGACCAGTGCCCCCGTCCAAGCCCATCGTCTCCGCGCTGATCGTCAGCTACAACGTGAAGAGCCTCCTGCTCAAATCCCTGGAGGCCTTCTACGCGCACGCGGACCTGCC
>Ga0070707_100004586_pt1 | contig 12927 bp, 11 predicted proteins | sample KBSK5502metaG_FD_65468 | JGI IMG/M metagenome (GOLD analysis project Ga0070707, IMG submission 65468) | Corn, switchgrass and miscanthus rhizosphere microbial communities from Kellogg Biological Station, Michigan, USA - KBS K5-50-2 metaG | ecosystem: Host-associated > Plants > Roots >... | reverse complement strand
AGGTTGAGCTCGAAGGTGAACCCCTGCTCGTACCGGTAGGAGCGCTTGACGTCCACCGGGTCGATGCCGTTCAGCGACTGCTTGGCCAGCCGGATGATCGCCGGGTCCTTGGCGGCGATCTCGGCGGCGACCGCCCGCGCGGCCTGCCGCAGTTCCGCGGGCGGCACGACCTCCAGCACGGTGCCGAACGCGAGCAACTGTTGCGCGGTGACCGTCCGGCATGTGTAGACCATGGTGCGCATCAGTTGCTGGGGCACCAGCCGGGACAGGTGCGTCGCCGCGCCGAGGGCACCTCGGTCCACCTCGGGCAGGCCGAACGTGGCGTCGTGTGCCGCGACGACGATGTCGGCGTTGCCGGCCAGGCCGACGCCCCCGCCCAGGCAGAACCCGTGCACGGCGGCGATCACCGGCACGGGGCAGTCATAGACCGCGGCGAAGGCGGCGAAGCAGCCCCGGTTCGCGCCGAGCAGCGCCTCATGCCCTGGAACTTGTTGCATTTCCTTGATGTCCACCCCGGCGCAGAAGCCCCGGCCCTCGGCCGCCAGGATCACCGCCCGGGTGCCGGGGTCGGCGCCGGCCCCGATGATCGCGTCGGCCAGGTCGAACCAGCCCGCCACCGGCAGCGCGTTGACCGGGGGGTAGTCGATGACGATCTCGGCGGTGCCGCCGGAGCGCTGCGTCTCGATGCCCATCGCCGCGTCCTCGCACGTTTCGCGTGGGGCCGTCATGGCCGCTCAGCCTGGCCTGACGCTCCGTCACCCGGCCTAGCGTTTGCTTGGTGGCAAAGCCTAACATGTGCCCCATGCGCGCCACCGATTACGCGGGCCGGGCGGTGATCGTCACGGGGGGAACCCGGGGGATCGGTGCGGAGATCGCGCGGGCGTTCCTGCGGGCCGGCGCCCAGGTGCTGATCTGCGGCCGGACACAGCCCCGTGACGGCGGCGGCACGCTGCCCGAGGCCGGCGGCCGGACCGCCAGGTTCACCCGCGCCGATATCCGGGATCCGGACCAGGCCACGAAGCTGATCGGTGAGGCCGTGGAGCGGTTCGGCCGGCTGGATGTCCTGGTCAGCAACGCGGGCGGGTCACCGTCGGCGGCGGCCGCCACCGCGTCCCCGAGGTTCCACGCCAAGGTCATCGAGCTGAACCTGATCGCGCCGTTCCACGTCGCGCAGAGCGCGAACAGCGTGATGCAGGGCCAGCCCGGCGGCGGGTCGATCATCATGATCGGCAGCGTCAGCGGTGTCCGGCCGTCACCGGGCACCGCCGCCTACGGCGCGGCCAAGGCGGGCCTGCACCATCTGGCCACCAGCCTGGCCGTCGAGTGGGCGCCGAAGGTCCGGGTCAACGTCGTGGTGCCCGGGCCGGTGGCAACCGAGACCGCCGCTGCCGCCCACTACGCCGACGTCGGCGGCAGCCAGGCCGTCGCCGGCACGGTGCCACTGGGCCGGCTGGCGTCCCCGGGCGATGTCGCGGACGCCTGCCTGTTCCTGGCCTCGCCGCAGGCGTCCTACGTCAGCGGGGCCGCCCTGCTGCTGCACGGCGGCGGCGAGTGGCCCGCGTGGCAGTCGTCACGCTAGCGACCGGCCGGACCGGCGTTGTACGCTCGCAGCGACTAGAACGTGTTCTATTGGGAGCTGGGCCATGGTTGCATCCATCAAGCCGCACCGCGACGAGATAGGCCTTTCCGACGGCCTCCTGCTGATCGACGGCTCATGGGCCGCGGCCCAGTCCGGCGAGAGCTGGAGTCACAGCCATCCGGCCACCGGCGAGGAGGTGGCCGCCTTCCCCATCGCCGGGCCCGCGGATGTCGACGCGGCCGTCCGCGCCGCGCGGAAGGCGTTCGACGAGGGCCCGTGGCCACGAGCGCGCGCCACCGAGCGGATCCGGGTGCTGCACCGGATCGCCGACCTGGTCCGCGAGCACGGCGACGAACTCCTCGCGCTGCAGGCGCTGGACAACAGCGTGCCGCTGAGCTTCGGCTCGGTGTACGGGATGTCGGCGAACATGGTGGCCGACATCTTCGACCACCACGCCGGCTGGGTGGACAAGCTGGCAGGGGAGACGCTGCCGCCCTACCAGGGCGGCGATCATCTGGTGATGACGTTGCGCGAACCGGTCGGTGTGGTCGCAGCGATCATCCCGTGGAACGCGCCGCTGCTGCTATTCGCGCAGAAGGCCGCCCCGGCCCTGGCGGCCGGCTGCACGATCGTGGCCAAGCCGTCGGAGTACGCGACGTTCGCGGTGCTGCGGCTGGCCGCCCTGATGGAGCAGGCCGGGCTGCCGTCCGGCGTGCTCAACGTCGTCACCGGCCCAGGGGAGCCGACCGGTGACGCGCTGATCAACCACCCGATGGTCGACAAGCTGTCGTTCACCGGCAGCCGGGCCGTCGGCCGGAAGATCATCGCCGCGTCCGCGGCGGGGTTCAAGCGGGTCAGCCTGGAACTGGGCGGCAAGAGCCCCGCCCTGGTGTTCGCCGACGCTGACGTGTCCAACGCCGCGGCGCTCACCATGGGCACGGTGACGCTGGGCCTGGCCGGGCAGGTCTGCCTGGCCCAGACCAGAGCGCTGGTGCACCGGGACGTGGCCGACGAGTTCCTTGCCATGGCCGAGATGATCGGCGGGATGGTCAGCTACGGCAGCCCGTTCGACCCGGCGGTCACCTCCTCACCGCTGATCAACACCAGGCAACTGGACCGGGTGCTCGGCCTGATCGCCGAGGGCCGGGCGTCCGGCGCCCGGCTGGTCTGCGGCGGCACCCGCGGCGAGGGTGACCTGGCCGCGGGGAACTTCGTCGCACCGACCCTGTTCACCGACGTGACCAACGACATGAGCATCGCCCGGGAGGAGATCTTCGGGCCGGTCCTGTCGGTGATCGGCTTCAGTGACGAGGACGAGGCGGTGCGGATCGCCAACGACACCGAGTACGGCCTGGCTGCCACCGTGTGGACCAGCGACATCAAGCGGGCGATCCGGCTGACCAAGGCGCTGCGGGCGGGCACCGTCGGCATCAACGGCTACACGCTGGAGCCGCACGCGGCGTTCGGCGGCTACAGGCAGTCCGGGATGGGCCGGGAAGGCGGCCGCACCGCCATCGAGGCTTATACCGAGGTCAAGACCGTCCTGCTGCCGTTCACCGACGAGATGATGTGACGCACAGGCAGGCCGCAGGGGCGCCGCCCGCGGCCGGCGCTCCGTGGCCCGAGCCGGAGGAACGGGTCGGCCGGCGCTGGATCGCGCTGATCGCGCTGGCCAACCTCGGCCTCTACCTTGGCTATCTCGGCCCGATCTCGGTGCTGCTGCCCAACCAGGTCCAGGCGATCGCCGGGCCCGCGCATAAGGTCGCCGTCCTCGGCTGGGTGACCGGCATCGGCGCCGCGGTGGCGATGGTCGCCAACCCGGTCGCCGGTGCGCTGTCGGACAGGACCGTGAGCCGGTCCGGGCGCCGCCGCCCGTGGATCGCTGGCGGCGCGCTGGCCGGAGCGGCCGCGCTGGTGTTGCTGTCCGGCCAGCACGCGCTGGCTGGTGTCATCCTCGGCTGGTGCCTGGCGCAGGCCAGCCTGAACGCGATGCAGGCCAGCCTCAGTGCGGCCGTGCCCGACCAGGTGCCGGTCGCGCAGCGGGGTGCGGTGTCCGGCTGGATCGGCCTGCCGCAAAGCGTCGGCGTGCTGCTTGCCGTGGTGCTGGTCACCGATGTGGTGGCGGGCAACGGCGGCTATGTGCTGCTCGCGGCCTGCGTACTGGCCTGCGCGCTGCCGTTCGCGTTCCTCATGCCGGACCTGGTCATGCCGCGCTCGGTCCGGCCGCCCTGGGATTGGCGGGCCTTCGCCAGGTCGTTCTGGCTGAGCCCGCGGCGCTACCCCGACTTCGCCTGGGCCTGGCTCACCAGGTTCGCGGTCAACCTCGGCAACGCGATGACCCTGCTGTACCTGCTGTACTTCCTGCGCGACCGGCTCCACTACAGCCGGCTGTTCCCCGGCCACAAGGCCGAGGACGGCCTGGTCGTGCTGATCCTGCTCTACCTGGCCGGAGTGGTGCTCACCGCGGTGACCGGTGGCGTCCTGTCCGACCGCACCGGGCGCCGTAAGCTGCCGGTCATGGTGGCCGGGCTGGTCATGGCCGTGGCCGCGGCCCTGCTCGCGCTGTGGCCGTCCTGGCCGACGGCGATGGCGGCGGCCGCGATCATGGGTCTCGGCTACGGGGTGTACCTGTCGGTCGATGCGGCCCTGGTTACCCAGGTGCTGCCCACGGCGGCAGGGCGGGCCAAGGACCTGGGCATCATCAACATCGCCAACTCCGGCCCGCAGGTGCTTGCCCCGGCGGTCGCCGCGCCGTTGGTCAGCCAGCTTGGCGGGTACCGGTCGCTGTACCTGTCGGTGGCCGTCATCACCGTGCTCGGCTCGCTGTTCGTCCAGCGAATCCGCTCTGTCCCGTAGCGGCCACCGTCACAGGGCGCCCAGGAGCTGCCAGAGGATCAAGGCGCTGAGCGCGGCGATGCTGATGCAGGTCGCGCACAGGTTCCTGACCTTGGCCAGCATGATGTAGCTCAGGTAAACGCTCGCCGCGATGGCCACGACGGCCAGCGGCAGCGCCGCCCGGCTGCCCGCGACGGCGGCAGCGACCGGCACCGCGACGAAGTAGGCCGCGGCGTAGACGGAGTTCGGGATGCCGAGGGTGGCACTGTACCTGCTCCGCAGGACGCCCTCGGTCCCGTCCACGCTACGGCGCGCGCAACGGCACGATGGGATCTTGAAGTCCGGATCGGCGGCCAGCTTGTACTTGTAGTAGGTGGACTGCAGCGAGTAGACGAGCCCGAACGCCGAGAAGGTGTAGATCTGGCTGACGCCTGCGACATGCGCGAGCAGTTCGGCGATGACCAGGAACCCGACCAGCGCTCCCAGGAGCGTCCCGAGGTACTCCCTGGCCAGCGCCGGGGTCCGCGTGGCCAGGTAGTCGCGCACCGCGCCGCGACCGCGGATCGCCGCCTTGCGGGCGTCGTTGTAGCGGAGCTGCCGCAGAATATCGCGCTCGCGGACGCGCCGTGAGATAGCACCCATCGTTCCCGCGTGCTGGTGGATATGCGCCATGTCGGTCACGCTCGCATTCACTGGATGGGCGGGTTCGGGACGCTGCCGGAGTCGGGCAGTTCGGGTGCCTCGGTGAACGGCGAGAGGGAGCGGCCGGTCATGTACCAGCTTGTCCTGACCAGGCACCACTGGAGCCGCGTGTACGCCCTGCGCACGCTCCCGCCGGGATTCATCAGCTTCGAGATGTGCAGTGTGGTGTCGTTCTCGCAGTCGGGCGGATCGGTGTCGTGGAGCAGGCCGCACTGGTGACCACACTCGTGCAGGTATGTCTCGGCGACACGGACGATCTGGTCATTCGCCCCGGAGATGTTCTCGATGATCCGGGTCATCATCTCGTTGGTGTCGGCGGCGAATTCCAGCACCTTCGTCTGGATGAACAGCGGCGTGGTATCTCCGTCGAAGGTCACCACCGTGTAGCCGAGCAGGTCGTTGCAGCCGACGGATGACTCATCGGGGTTGTACTTCGAGACGAAGTACGTGGTCACCGCGGAGCCGTCGCCCTTGTTGAGCATCAGGAAGTTCGTCTGGTCGAAGGTCAGCGTCTGCCCGGCCCCGCACTTCATGTTCTCCGCGATGTCGGTGTTTCCTGGCGTGAAGCCGATGTCGTCGATCAGGTGCAGGAATGCGTTGGTCGGGTGGCTGCACGTCGAGTCCGTGTCCACGCGCATGCCCATGTCGGCGATGGACCTGTCGCCGAAGTAGTCCTGCGAGCCCGGGCTCGTGTACTTCCCGGCCCACATGTTGTAGTTGTTGCTCCCCAGCTTCCCGTCGCCGTCGAGCCACGCCTGGACGTTCGGGTTGTAGGTGAGCAGGTTCCTGCGGAAGTCGGTGCCCCGCCCGTCGTCAGAAGGGTCGCCGGCGAAGACGTCGCCAAACAGGTGGCTTGCAATCTCGATCACCTTGTACGGGTAGTACAGCAACGGCTCTCCCCGCACGTATCCGTCCCCCTCGCCCCGCTCCAGTTCGCCCGTGATGACGTCGCCATCCGTGGCGACCTGGTAGTACGCGATGTCGCCGTTGTCGTCCACGATCGGGAGGAGTGGCTGCCCGGTGTCGCTGAGGATGTAGCCCTGCGTGTTCTGGTCGGGCGCGCCACGAGGGCCGGGGTTGTTGACGTAGACGAACCAGTCGGAGTAGCCCTTGCTGTTCGGGACGATCTGGGGGGCGACGCGGAAGCGGCGCTGCCCGGTGTTGTTGAAGATCTCCGCGATGTACGTCCAGCACAGCAGCCAGCGGATGAGGAGGTCTATCAGCGTGCAAACCCACGTCAGGATCATCGTCACGATGGCCTCGATGAGGTTGAGCAGCACGATGATCGCTTGAATGATGTAGTCGCAGACGAGCCGCGTCACGAACTCCAGCGCCGTTTGCAGCACGTACGTCCAGCCGCAGACGATGTTCGTGACGACGTTGCAGACGGTGTTACAGACGGACTCACAGTGGCAGTCGCAGCCGAAGATGCCGCAGAAGAAGTCACAGATGCCGCAGATGACGCTGCAGACCGAGTTGCACACATTCTGGACGACGGTGTTGCAGACGTAGGTCAAGACCCAGGTGAGGACCTGGACAAGCTGCTGGATGACCTTGCAGACCTGGACCAGCAGCCACTCGACCACCGACACCACGACCTGGATCAGCCGAATGACCGGCTGAAACACTAGCTGGCAGAGCACAGCTGTCCCCTTTCCCCCGTCGGATCCCGAGGATCCGTCATCTATTGAGAGTCGTAACACCGGCCGCAAATACGCGGGCCACCGTTCTCCGCTCTGGCCGGTGCGGTTGGCCAGAGCGGAGAACGGTGCGGTTCAGGCGCGCCGCGGCCTGATCGTGCGGGCGTTGATCGAGGTCGCCGCCTCGCCCGCCCCGTTGGCCGTGTGTGTCACGGTGACCTCGAGCGCGTGGTCGGCGACGATGTCGAGGACGCCAAGCACCAGTGGGCCACCGGTCGGGCCGACGGCCTCCGCCAGGGAGCAGCAGTCCTCCAGCGTTGCCTGACCCGGCCTGAGTTCGAGCCTCGCGAAAGGCCGCGCGAAGACGGCCCGTGGTTCGCGGCCGACGGGCTTGCCGTCCAGTATCAGCGGTGCGAAGTACTTGACCAGCGTGACGTTGCAGGTAGTGGGGTTGTAGATCGTGACGGCCGTGGCGTAGCGGCCGTCGGCCACCGTCTGGCATTCGTCGTGCTTGTCGCCGTCATCGCCGCCGCGCTGCAGACCGCAGATCATCTCCGTGGAGTGGTGCCAGCGGCAGGCGGGCACCGTGATCGTGACCGGCTTGCTCGCCACGACGGTGCCGTCCGCGACGACGTCCAGGCTGCCGGTGAAGACCTGGTCTTCGTCCGCACAGTCCACAACGCCGGTCCAGGTGACATCGAATGGCAGCGTGTGGTCCACGTCCCCCGCGAGGGAGTCGTAACTGGGCGGCGTGATCGAGGTGACGAACGGCGCTATCGCGCCGGTCGGCTGCAGCACCAGATGGTTGATGCTTTGCACGGCAGCGGAGATGAGCGTGATCAGGGTGTCGATGATCGTGGTCGCGTCCACCCCGGTCGTGTGCGAGCCGCCGGTGGCGGTCGCGATATTGGTGGCCTGGCCCGGGCTGCCACCGACCGTGCAGACTCCGTAGTCGGAAGAGCCAGCCGTCGGATCCCCGTCGAGCGCTCCGGGGGTTCCGGTGTCGGTGCTGATGGCAACGACGGTGATTTGAGCACCCACGAGCGCGTTCGTAGCGGTCCCCTCAGTGATATCCGCGGTGCCGGAGATGGCCGTACAGATCGGGTCGTGTCCCGGGGCGTCGCCGAACCACACCAGGATCCGCTTGCTGCCGGCGCGCCAGCCGATCGCCGGGTCGGTGGCGATCTGCGTCAGCGCGTACAGCTGGCCCTCGGGAATGTCGCTGCCGTCGGCCGCGGACCAGGTGTTCACCGCGGTGGTCACCGCGGCGAGGTCCGTCGTGGGAGCGAGCTGGTGCAGGAAGGCGTACGGGTTGGGCGTGGGTATCGGGAAGTCCTTGTAGTTTCCCACGCCCCAGGCGAGGTCGAATGGCGGGAACGGGAAGTTGACGACCGTATCGATGCCCGCCTGGACCGCGCTGATGATCGGCGTCATGCTTGCCGTCGTGTCGGCAAGCAGGTAGACGTCAGCCTTCGGCGGCACGGTCGACCTTGGCACGAAAACCGTGACGGTCTCGTCCTCGGTCACGCATTCCGGCAGCGTCCATTCGTTGGTCGGCGGGTCGATCGTGACCGGTGGCGTCGGCGTCGGCGTCAGCGTGGGCCGCTCGCGGACCGCTTCCGGCGCCAGGAAGCCCCGGCCGTACAGGGCCTCGAGCCGCCGGAGTGGCTGCGCTTCCCCGCTGGCGTCGACGACCACCGCCGCGGCCCGGTTCGGCTCGCCCCGTACGGTCGCGCTGACCTGCCGTACCTCCTCGCCGGAGGGCAGCCGCCCCGCCGTCTCGCCTGTGATGTCGATTTCGGTGCTTCCGAGCAGTTCTGCGAGCGCCTGCCGGGCCGCATCCCCTCGGTCGCCATGTGATGAGGTCATGATTTTCCCCTTTGTTGAACACCTCTTTACTTCTCTGGAGGCGTACGAGGGGCGGTTGATACAAACGATCACGGTCCTGCTGCAACTACGCCCACCGTTGCACAACGCCACGATCATGGTTTGGGGAGGCTGCGATCAGGGGTTGGGGGAGGGCTGCGGTTAGCTGCTGGCGGGCGGGATCAGCTTGCTGTGGTCCCAGGAGACGATGCGCGACGGCTCCACCAGGAAGCCGACCCGCTTGCGGGCGGCGTGCGCCACGTATTCACCGACCGCGTCGCCGGGGATCCCCGCCATGCCGCCGGCCACACCGCGGCCGATCTCCAGCACGCCGGCCGGGTCGTCGACCAGCCGGGCCAGGCCCGCCACCTGGACGCCGCGCAGGTCGAAGTACTCCTCGCCGCTCTCCACCAGGCAGGTGAGCCGGGGATCCCTGGCCAGGTTGAGAGCCTTCTGCGAGGCACGGTACGTCCAGAACGCGATCCGGCCGCCCAGCATCACGTAGTACATCGCCACCAGGTGCGGCGTCCCGTCCTGGTTGATCGTGGCGAGCTGGAGCTTGCGGGACGCGGCCAGGAACTCCGCGACCTCGGCCGTCGTCATGGCGACCTGGTCACGCTGCTTCACTGGGTGAACCCGATGGTCTGCGTGGCCAGGGCCAGCGTGTCCTCGCAGGCGAACCCGGCCGGCGGCCCGCCGGGTGCCCCCGCGGCCGGGAACACCGGTTCCAGTGCCCGGCGCACCGAGTCCAGCGTCCACATGCCGTCGGCCGAGCCATGCTCCGCGGCCAGGAACGTGGCCCGGATCCGCGGCGGCTCCATCACCGCGGCGACGCCGCCGTGCACCACGAACACCTCGCCGTTCACACCGGCCCCGGCCGGGCTGGCCAGGTACACCACCAGCGGCGCGACGTGCTCGGGGGCGAGCGGGTCCGCCGCACCCTCGGGCGCCGCCCCCATCAGGCCGGCGGTCATGGCGGTGCGGGCCCGCGGGCAGATGGCGTTGGCGCGCACCCCGTACCTGCCGCAACTGCGCGCCGTGGTCACGGTCAGCGCGGCGATACCAGCCTTGGCCGCGGCGTAGTTGGGCTGGCCGGCCGAGCCGAGCAGGAACGCCTCCGAGGAGGTGTTCACGATCCTGCCGTAGACCGGCCCACCGGCCGCCTTGCTCTGCTCCCGCCAGTACGCGGTGGCGAACCGGGTGGTCACGAAGTGGCCGCGCAGGTGGACCCGGAGGACCAGGTCCCACTCATCGGCGGACATCGTGAACACCATCCGGTCCCGCAGCACCCCGGCGTTGTTCACCAGGATGTCCAGCCGTCCGTACTGTTCCAGGGCGGCCGCGACCAGTTGCTGGCCGGTGGGCCACTCACCGATGTCCGCCGGGACGGCGACCGCCCGCCCGCCGCCGGCCACGATCTCGTTCGCCACCGCGAGCACGTCATCAGTGGCCGTATCGTTCAGCACCAAACTGGCGCCGGCCGCTGCGAGCGCGAGCGCCTCCGCCCGCCCCAGCCCGTTGCCGGCGCCGGTCACGATCGCGGCCCTGCCGTCCAGGCTCAGCGCATCGTCCATCGCGGAACGCTCCTTCGCTCAGTAGCCGGGCCCGGACAGCAGGCCGCCGTCGGCGACGAACTCGCTGCCGGTCGAGTAGGACGACTCGTCGGAGGCCAGGTACGCGACCAGGCAGGAGATCTCGGCGGGTCGGGCGAACCGGGCCAGCGGCATGGCCTTGAGGAAGGCCTCGCCGTCCGCCGGGTCCGCGGCAGCGGCCTGGCCGAGGGTCATGCTGGTGAGGACCCCGCCGGGATGGACGGAGTTGACCCTGATGCCGAACTCGCCGAGTTCCTGGGCGGCGGACTTGGTCATGCCGCGGATCGCGAACTTGCTCGCACTGTAGGCCGACAGGCCGGCGGCGCCGGTGAAGCCCTCCACCGAGGAGATGTTGATGATCGAGCCACCGCCGGCCGCCTTCATCGGCCCGATCACCGCCTTCATCCCCAGCCAGCAGCCGACCGCGTTCACCTCAAGGACCCGCCGGAAGTCGGCGAGCGGCATGTCCGCGATCGGGGCGAACATCAGCACGCCGGCGTTGTTGACCAGAACGTCCAGCGTGCCGAAGGTGCCGGTCGCCAGCGCGACCGCCGCCGCCCAATCCGCTTCGCTGGTCACGTCGTGGTGGATGTACCGGCAGGATTTCTCGTCGAACTCGGCGGCGAGCGCGGCACCCATGTCATCGAGCACGTCGCCGAAGACCACCTGAGCCCCCTGCGCCACGAAGTGGCGCACGTGCGACTTGCCCATTCCCCGGGCACCTCCGGTGATCAGCGCGACCTTGCCGTCGAGCCGGCCCATGGTGGTGCCTCCCGGTCGCCCGTCGGTCAACCAAACGCTTGCTTGGTGCGAGGGTAACAGCCGTACATCGGTCAGGGGCAGGAGTGGATCAGGCGGTCGCCGGGCCGGGCACGCCGGTGGCGATCCCCTCGAAGAGGATGCGCAGGAAGCCGTCGATCACCTGGTCGGCGCTGTAACCGCGAGTGCGGCGCCACTGCGCGGGAATCCACAGCACGTCCTGGAGCAGCCGGTAGGTGAGCTTGGGATCCAGGTCCGCCCGGAACAGGCCCGCCTCCTTGCCCGCTTCGAGCTGCCCGATCCAGACCCGCTCGATCTCGCGCAGCGCCTTGGGCAGGTAGGCGAACCGGGCCTGGGAGGCGAAGTGGTTCCAGTCGTTCTGCAGCATGGTCAGGGCCGCGCGGTGCTGGGACAGGGTCCGGCTGGTGCTGCGCACGATCTGCTCGAGGGCCGCCCGCGGGTCCGTGGCCTCGGCGACGGCGGCGCGGTAGTTCGCGAGCACCTCGTTGATGAAGCCAGACAGGATCTCGTCGCCGATCGACTCCTTGGAGTCGAAGTGGTGGTACAGGCTGCCGGACAGGATCCCGGCGGCGTCCGCGATCTCGCGCACGGTCGTGGCGCGGTATCCCTTTTGCGCGAAAAGCTCCGCGGCGATCGCGACCATGTCGGCCCGGCGCCCCGATCGCAGCGTCCCGCTGACACTCGCCGTGCCTGCGCTGTTGAGCTGGACCTGGCCCTTCCTGGTAGTTGCCACGACGTTATTATCGCAGGACCGGGGCCTGCCTCCCTAACGCTTGCTAGGTTTGGCCGGGCTGCCTTGCGGAGCCGAACTGAAACCTGTTCTACTTACCGCAGATCACCGCATCAGACCGGAGAGCCGGTCCCGTCGGCGGGCGCGCGCCCGCCCCGATCGGCGGAGGCGCGCCATGATCCTGGATCTCTTCCGTGTCACCGGGCGGGTGGCGGTGGTGACCGGCGCGGGCCGGGGGCTCGGAGCGGCCGCCGCGGTGGCCCTGGCCCAGGCCGGGGCGGACGTGGTGATCAGCGCGCGCAGCGCGGACCAACTGGCCAAGGTCGCGGCCGCTGTGGAGGCGGCTGGCCGCCGTGCGCTTGTGGTTCCCGCCGACCTGAGTGACCTGGACGCGGCCGGGGGGCTGGCCGCTGCCGCGGCCGATGCCTTCGGGCGGCTGGACATCGTGGTCAACAACGTCGGGGGTGCGCTGCCGCGGCCGTTCCCGGCGACCAAGCCACGGCATCTGGAAGCCGCGTTTCACTTCAACGTCGCGGTCGCGCACGCCCTGACCCAGGCGGCGATCCCGCACCTGCTCGCGGCGGCGGGAGAAGGGGTGCCGGCGGGCGCAGGTGAAGGGGCGCCGCCGGGCGTGGGGGAGGGGGCGCCGGGCGCGGGGGAGGGGATGCCGCGCGCGGGGCAAGCGGGCCCGGCGAGCGCGGTGATCAACATCTCCTCGGCCGTGGGCCGTACCGCGGGCCGCGGCTACCTGGCGTACGGCACGGCCAAGGCGGCCCTGGCGCACTACACCAGGCTGGCCGCCGCCGACCTCGCCCCCCGGATCCGGGTCAACGCGATCGCTGTCGGCGCCGCCGCGACCTCGGCACTGGACATCGTGCTCACCGACGATGGCCTGCGCGGGCAGATGGAGCGGGCGACCCCGCTGCGCCGGATTGGTGACCCGCGAGAGGTGGCGGCCGCGGTGGTCTTTCTCGCCTCGCCGGCCTCCGGTTACATCACCGGAAAGATCCTTGAGGTAGACGGCGGAATTGAGCGTCCTAACCTGGATCTCGGCATTCCCGACCTTTAATTAGTAAAAGTATTTGCCAAGGGCGAAGCTGGACTTACGCCGTATAGCGGGGGAGACTTGCCGACTCGGTGAGCTGTGACAACACCCACTGGTGCGCGGCGCTCAACATCGACTCGCTCGAGGCTGACAACGCC
>Ga0070707_100004585_pt1 | contig 12928 bp, 13 predicted proteins | sample KBSK5502metaG_FD_65468 | JGI IMG/M metagenome (GOLD analysis project Ga0070707, IMG submission 65468) | Corn, switchgrass and miscanthus rhizosphere microbial communities from Kellogg Biological Station, Michigan, USA - KBS K5-50-2 metaG | ecosystem: Host-associated > Plants > Roots >... | reverse complement strand
GGCCCTCCCGTCGAGCACGGGCGCCAGCACCCGCCCCAGCTCTTCGGGGCGCTGGCTGCCGTCGCCGTCGAGGAATACCGCGATGTCGGCGTCCGCGCCGAGGGCCCTCACGCCGGCCGCGCACGCCGCGCCATAGCCGCGGCGCGGCTCGCTCACCACCCGCGCGCCCGCCCGCGCGGCGACGGCGCCCGTCCCGTCCGTCGAGCCGTTGTCCACCACGATCACCTCGCCGACCAGGTCGCGCGGCACCCGGGCCACCAGCGTCGCAATGACGGGCGCCTCGTCGAGCGCCGGGATGACGAGCGTGGTCCGCACCGTCACCTCGAGGCGAGGACGGTCGTGCACGCGCTGCCGGTCTTCAACAGCTCTCGCCGCGCGGCCGGAGCCCAGTCCAGATCCACCGTCTCTCCGCGCACGAGCGGGCAGTAGGGGTCGGGCATCTCCACCCCGCCCGCCAGCTCGCGGCGCCCGGCACAGCCGCCGTGGCAGGTGTCGACGAAGGCGCAGCCGCGGCAGACCTCGGGCACGGTCCTGACGCGCGCGAACTGCGCGGAGGCCAAAACCCCCTCGCCGCCGCGCCCCGGCAGATCGGCCAGGCGCAGGTCGGACTTGCCCCAGTACACGCACGGGATGATGTCACCGCGGGGCGTGACGCGCACGGTCTGTCGGCCGCAGCCCGAGCCGTTCTTGAACGGCGTCCCCAGCATGGCGTCGAGGATGGGCTCCGTCGTGCTCACCAGGCGCGTCGCCGCCAGGAGCCGGCGAAAGCCCTCCCAGAACTCTTTGTAGGTCAGGGTGAACCGATCGGTCTTGACGGGCTGATACACGTTGACGCGGTAGTTGGCGCCGGCGGCGAAGGCCAGCCGCGCGATCTCGGGCAGCCGCGCGTAGTTGGTCTTCATCATCACCGAGAGCACCGTCACCGTGACGCCGAGGCGGCGCGCGCGCTCCACGGCCGCCATGACCCGCTTCCAGTTGCCTTGCCCGCGGAAGGCGTCCTGTTCGGCCTCGGTTGGAAAATCGACGGAAACCTCCACCTCCCGGAAGGCCTTCAGAGTCTCGTCCGAGGAGCGCTCGACGGTGTAGCCGTTCGAGGTCACCGAGAGCTTGATGCCGCGTGCCCGGAGCGACTCGACGATGGCGGCATACTCGGGATGGAGCCCGTTCTCGCCGGTGCCGAGATTGACGGACCTCACCGGCAGGCAGTCACAGACTCCCATGACCTCGGCTGCGGTCAACTGATCGATGCCGGCGGTGTCGCGATAGCAGTGGGCGCAGGCGAGGTCGCAGGCGTTGGTGAGACCAAGCCCCACACTGAAGTCCATGATGCCTCCGTGATCAGGCCAGTCGGCCCCTGGAGGACAACGTGAGGTTCATGAAGGCCCTCGTCATCAACGTCATCGAGACGAAGCGGGTCCACGGCCATCGTACCACCGGCCGCCCGGCATCGTACCGCTCGGCGAGCGCGGACGATGTCAAGGGAATGTCAATTCGGGGTCCCGTTCACTCGATGTGATGTGGGGAAGGCGCCTCGAGGTTCGCGTGAATGGGCCGGCTCAGCCAGTATGCGCCGATCACGGCTAAGTGCCTCTCCCCGCTGCCGTTTGGGCGGACGGAAGAGGTTGGCCGGCCCTGCCCGACCCCCTATAATGGAACTCGGCGTAGGGGTGGGTCGTGGCCCGCCCTGGAGGACCGGCGCCGTGAAAAGCCCCGGAACGAGGAAGGATGGACCGGATGAGTGATGACCGGAAGCTGGCGATGTTCATCGATTTCGAGAACATCGTCCGAGGCGTCAAGGAGGCGCAGTACAAGGCCTTCGAGATCAAGCTGGTGTCGGAGCGGCTGGTGGAGAAGGGCAAGATCATGGTGAAGCGGGCCTACGCCGACTGGAGCCGCTACCAGGAGTACAAGCGCCCTTTCCACGAGCACGCCATCGAGCTGATCGACGTGCCTCAGAGCCGCTACAGCGGCAAGAACTCCGCGGACATCCGCATGGTGGTGGACGCCATGGACCTGGCGTACGCCAAGCAGCACGTGGATACCTTCGCGCTCGTCTCCGGGGATTCCGACTTCTCGCCCCTGGTGTCCAAGCTGCGAGAGAACGACCGCTACGTGATCGGCATCGGGGTCAAGTCGTCGTCGTCCGAGCTCCTGGTGGGCAACTGCGACGAGTTCATCTTCTACGAGGACCTGATCCGGGAGTCCAAGAAGACCACGGCGCTCCGCGGGCTGCCCGAGAAGAAGGCGGAGGCATTCGCACAGCTCATCGAGGCCGTGCTGGCGCTGCAGCGCGAGAACAAGGACACCCTCTGGGGCTCCATGGTCAAGCAGACCATGATCCGGAAAAATCCGGCCTTCAACGAGTCCTATTACGGCTACTCGACCTTCTCCAAGCTCCTGGAAGAGGCGGCCAAGCAGAAGATTCTCACGCTGGAGAAGGACGCCAGGAGCGGGACCTACATCATCACGTCGATCGAGGAGGGGCGCGCGGCCTAGAAATACCTCCTGCGCGTGATCACGACGAACTTGCCGGTGTCGCTCACGAGAGCCGTCACGACCCAGCTCACGACGCTCACGCAGAGCGCCCCCAGGACGGCCGGCCAGAAGCCGGCGACGTGAAACCCCTTGACCACCAAGGCCACGAGCCAGAGGCAGACACCGTTCAGCACGAACAGGAAGAGGCCGAGCGTGACCAGGGTGATCGGCAGCGTGAGGATCAGCAGCACCGGGCGCACCACGGCGTTGACGACCCCGAGGAGCAGACCCGCGGCCACGGCGGGCAGGACCCCGTCCAGCCGGATGCCGGGGACGACCGACGCCGCCAGCACGAGGGCCAGGATGTTGACGAGCACGCGGAGCAAGAAGCCCATGGGAAAGGTCCCGCCGTCCCGAGTGTACTATACGGCGGCAGCGGAAGTAGGGTGAAGCTGACGCTGGCAGCGGTGACCATCGCGATGAGCCTGTGGCTGCCCGGCTGCTTCGCGCAGACCGGCGCCTCGCTCACGATCGACGCCGCCATGACACGAGGGCCGGCCACGGCGCCGGTGACCATCGTCGAGTTCTCCGACTACCAGTGACCCCACTGCCGACGGGTCCAGCAGGTGCTGGGCCGGGTGCTGGCCGAGTTTCCGGACCAGGTCCGCCTCGTCTACAAGGACTTCCCGCTGGACCTCCACGCCGGCGCCGAGCCCGCCGCCATGGCGGCGCGCTGCGCCGGGGAGCGCGGCCGGTACTGGGAGTACCACGATTTGCTGTTCGTGGCCCAGCCCGCCTTCACGCGCGCCGACCTCATCATGTACGCGGTCCGGCTCGGCCTCCCGCAGGAAGCCTTCTCCGTCTGCCTCGACAGCGCGCAGTACCGCGACGCCGTGAGGACGGACCTGCAGGAGGGCCGCGCCGCCGGCGTCTCCGGGACGCCGACCTTCTTCATCAACGGCCGCCGGCTCGTGGGCTCCGCGCCGCTCCAAACCTTCCGTGAGGCGGTGCAGGGCGCGCTCAGAGATGCCGACGCCAAGCGACCGTGAACGTCAGAGCGCTCTGCCCGGATCGCCACGACGAGGAGGCCCTACCGTGACCACCCCACCCGTCAGCTTGTTCGTCGACGTGGCCAAGCTGCCCTGGACCGAGCGCCGCCCGGGAGTGTTCTGGAAGATGCTGTGGGCAACGTGCCTCCGGCGGCGAGCTTCGAGAAGGAGGTGATTGCGTTTTGACCGGAAGGTTCGACTGTTGAGCAACCCTGCCGGACTCGAACCGTTTGTGAAAGGAGACGGACTTTATGCAACCGACGCGTGGTCACCGGACACAGGCTCACGTAGCGATGACGGTCGCCGTCCTCCTGGCCGTCGGAGCGCTGTTCCTCGGAGGGTTCCCGGCGGCAGCCGTCGCGAAGAAGCCCGAGAAGCTGCCGTTTGACATGGTCGTCTCGGCCGGGGCGGCGGCGTGCCTGCCGAACGCCCGCGGGCATGTGACCGTCCATGCCGCGGGCGACAACCAGCGGATGCACGTCAAGGTGGAGGGTCTGCCGCCGCGTACAGGCTTCACGCTGTTCGTCCTCCAGGTCCCGACGGCGCCCTTTGCCATGGCCTGGTATCAGGGCGACATCGAAACCAACGAGCACGGGCACGGCAGCAAGAGCTTTTTGGGCATCTTCAGCAGCGAGACCTTCATCTTCGCCCCTGCGAGCCGCGACGCGCCTCAGACGCACCCCGGTGTCGATGCGCTGACGAATCCCGCTACCCCGCCGGTGCACATGTACCATCTCGGGATGTGGTTCAGTGACCCGGCGGATGCGGCAGCAGCAGGATGCCCAAACACTGTGACGCCCTTCGACGGCGATCACGAGGCTGGCATCCAGGTGCTGAACACCAGCAATTTCCCTGACACGGCCGGCCCGCTCGGGCAATTCGAGCCCTGATCCATCGGTTGCTGCGCTGAGCGAGCTCGGGGTCGGACCGCTCGCACGGTCAGCGTGAGGGCTACCGGGGGCGGCGCCGCCCCCGGTGGCCGGCGGGCAGGGCGAGGCGGCCGCCTCACTCGCCCTTCAGCCGGACCTCTTCGAGCATCGCCCCCGATACGGATTGATCGGCGTCAGCGCGGGCTCCGGCACCACCCCGCTCGGCCAGATGTATCACCGGATGTAATCGGCCGCCGCACTGTGTCGACCGGCGGCGCGCTCATGGGTTCCACCGTCCACGAAACTCCTTGCGGCCCTCGGGGGCACTCCGGTAAGGTGAAGCGGTGGAATTCGGGCGCGGCTCGCTGGCGTCCGCGCGGAGCCGCGCGACGATCACCGGGAAGGGTTGACCATGATCAGCGCCGAGCACCTCTGGCTGTCGGTGGGCTTCTTGGGGCAGGTGTTCTTCTCCATGCGCTTCCTGGTGCAGTGGATCGCGTCCGAGCGGAGGAAGGAGAGCGTGATCCCCGTCTCGTTCTGGTTCTTCTCCATCGGCGGGGGGCTCACCCTGTTCATCTACGCCGTCTATCGTCTGGACCCGGTCTTCATCCTCGGTCAGGGGGCGGGGCTGTTCGTCTATTGCCGCAATCTCTATCTGATCCGGCGCAAGGAACGGCGACTGGCCGAGGCCGGAACCTGAGCACTCAAGGAGCCTGAGCATGGAGCCGAGCATTCGTTGGGGCCTCCCGCAGACGCGGGCGATCCTGATGATCCCTGGTCCGACCGAGCTGCCGTGGCCCGTCATCCAGGCCATGAGCCAGCCGCCCATCATCCAGTACGACCAGCACTTCGACGTGAAAATCCTGGAGCCCGTCACGCTCGGGCTCCGCGAAGTCTTCCAGACGGCGACGAGCGAAGTCATCGTCATGCCCGGCTCGGGACGCACCGGGCTGGAGTCGGCGGCCGTGTCGCTGATCGAGCCGGGCGATCCGGTGGTCGTCGTCGTGGCGGGAGTGTTCGGAATCCTCATGCGCGAGATCATGACCCGCGCCGGCGCCGAGGTGACGGAGTTCGCGCTGGAGTCGGGTCAGCCCATCGACCTCGCGAAGCTGGAGCGGGCGATCGAGCGCGCCCGACCCAAGGCCGTCACGCTCGTCCACAACGAGACATCGACGGGCACCACCTACCCGGCCGCCGAGGTGGGCCGGCTGGCCAAGCGGCACGACGCGCTGTTCATGCTGGACACCGTGTCCTCGCTCGCCGGGCTCGACGTGCGCACCGATGACTGGGGCGTGGACTTCAACATGACGGGCTCCCAGAAATGTCTCGCGGCGCCACTCGGCATGGCCCTCGTCTCGATCAGCCCCGCCGGCTGGGAGGCCATGGAGCGCCGGAAGCAGAAGGCCACGACGTTGACCTACGACCTCCTGCGCTGGAAGGAGAACTGGATGCCGACGTCTCGGGGCGGGCAGATTCCCGACGGCGCCCCGCGACGGCAACCCGTCTCGATCCCGACTCACCTCACCCAGGCCCTCGGCGCCGCCGTGAAGCTGATCCTCGAGGAAGGGCTCGAGCACCGCTTCCGCCGTCACGCCGTCGCCGCCCGGGCCTTCCGCGCCGGCCTCGACGCCATGCGGATCGAGATGTTCCCGCACTCCTCGCTGCTCTCCGACACGGTGTCCTGCTTCAAGACCCCGGCCGGGATCGATCCCGCCGCCGTGGTCAGGCACATGCGCGATCACTACGGCATCCTCATCGGCACCGGGCTCGACAAGATGCGCACGACGACCCTGCGGGTCGGGCACATGGGCATGACCTCGAGCCCGCTCTACGTGCTGCCGACGCTGTCGGCGCTCGAGCTGACGCTCCGCGATCTCGGGTACAGGACGGAGGCAGGCGCGGGAGTGGCGGCCGCCCAGGCGCTCTTCGCCAGCGGCTCCGCGTGATCGTCGTCCCCGACGACTTCCCCTCGGTCTTCGCCGGGACCGAGGCGCACGAGCGCGCCAAGAAGCTCGGGGAGGTGCGGGTCTTCTCCGAGCGCGGCGCCGACGACGAGCGCGAGTTGATCCGGCGCGTCGGCGCCGCCACGGCGGCCGTCAATATCCGCGCGCACGCTCGCTTCAGCGGCGCCGTCTTCCACGCCTGCCCGGCGCTCAAGCTGGTCTCCGTCTGGGGCACGGGCACCGACAACATCGACCTCAACGCGGCCGGCATGCGCGGCGTCACCGTCTGCAATACGCCCGGCATCAATGCCTTCGCCGTCGCCGAGCACGCGCTGAGCCTGATGCTCGCGGTCGCCCGCAAGATCGTCCTCCTCGACGCCGAGATGCGGAAGGGACACTGGCCGCGCGAGCTGCTCACCCAGCTCCTCGGCAAGACCCTCGGCGTGTTCGGCATGGGCGCCATCGGGAGCCGTGTGGCCGCTCTCGGTCGCGGCATCGGCATGAACGTGCTCGGCTGGAGCGCGCGGGGTGACGAGGCGCGCGTCCGCGAGACGGGCGCGCGGCTGGCGACGAAGGAAGAGATCCTGCGAACGGCCGATGTGATCAGCCTCCACGTGCGGCTGACCCCTGACACCCGCGGCTTCATCGGCAGGAAAGAGCTCGCCCTGATGAAGCCGACGGCGATCCTGGTGAACACCGGGCGGGGCGCGCTCGTGGACCGGGAGGCGCTGCTGGCGGCGTTGCGGGAGCGGCGGATCATGGGGGCCGGGCTCGACGTGTTCCACCAGGAGCCGCTCGCGTCAGCCGACCCGGTACTCTCGCTGCCCAACGTGGTCTGCTCGCCCCACAATGCCGGTCAGACGCCCGAGGTCATCCGCGAGGGCTTGCTCGCCGCGGTGGAGAACATCGAGAATTTCCTCCGCGGCAAGCCCACCAACCTGATCGTGGCGCCTCTGCCGTAGGGAAAGTTGGGCTAGCCCAGCATCCGCCGGCTCCGCCGCCACACGAAGACGCCGATCCACCCGGCGGCGGCCACGACCGCCAGGACGGCGATCCACCGATCGATCCGGTACACGTTGGCGAGGAGCTCGTGGACGCGGTCGGCGAAGAGGTACGCGAGGCTGAAGTTCAGGGGCACGCCGTAGCCGATGGCGGCGCCGTCGACGGCGAGGAACTTCCAGAACGGGATCCGGGCGACCCCTGCCGTCAAGAACGCCGCCGCGCGGAGCCCCATCACGTGCCGCGCGGCGAACACGATGATCAGGCCGTTCTTCCGGTAGGCGGCCGTCAGCTTCTCGCGCCGCGCGGGGTCGAGAACGTGCCGCACCAACCGCAGCTCCAGTACATGCTCACCCCAGTGGCGGCCGACCCAGTAGAGGGCGATGTCGCCGGAGAGGACACCGACGATGCAGAGCGGGAGCGCCAGCCACCAGCGGACCACCTCCTGGCGGGCGAGGAGGCCCGCCGTGACGACGGGGATCTCCTCCGGGATCGGCGCGCCCAGGCTTCCCAGGCAGAGCGCGGCGAAGATGCCGACGTAAGGCGAGGAGTCGATCAGCCGTTCGAGCATGCAGTAGAGCGGGCGGCGCGCATCGTGTCGAGGCCGGACACGCCGGTCCCGTCAGCGGGACGCGAACACCGGTACCGTGATCTGGCGGAGGAGGCCCGTCGGGTGCCCGTCGAAATCGCGGGCGGGCCGGGCGGCGACGTCGATGCGCGCCGCGCAGTTCCGCCCGGGCTCCACCACGACCAGCACGTCCGCGAACGGCATCGGGGCTGCCTCCTCGTTCCGGGCCATGGGTGATCCTGACGTAGCGGCGGGAAGAGACGGCCAGAGCCTATCGACCCCGGTTCACGGAGTCAAGCCGGCGCGCAGTCCGAGCAGTCCGAGCCGTCCGATGAGATGGTCCGGCTCGGGGCTTGACGGAGCGGCGACCGGCCTCCAGTCTGGCCGAACCAGCACAGGCGTATACTGGTCATCCGAGAGCCCGCGCGCGGGGACAAGGAGGAGGGACACCATGGAGCCTTTGGACAGAACGCCCGCCACACCGTTCGGAGGCACGAGTACCGCGACGGCTGAGCGCGTCACCGCCTTCCTCCGAACCGTCTACGGATGGATGTGCGCCGGGCTCGGCATCACGGCCGTCGTGGCCTACTCGATCGCCAGCTCACCCGGCCTCGTCCAGGCCCTGGTGATGAATCACCTGCTCTTCCTCGGCCTCTTCGTCGCGCAGATCGGGCTCGTCTTCTACCTCTCGGCCCGGGTGGACCGGCTCGCGCCGGGCACGGCGACCCTGCTCTTCATCGCCTACGCCGCCTTGACCGGAGTGACCCTGTCGGTCCTGGTGCTTGCCTACACCGGGGCCTCGATCGCGACGACGTTCGTGGTGACGGCCGGGATGTTCGGCGCCCTGGCGCTCTACGGCTCCACCACCACGCGGAGCCTGGCCGGGGCGGGTCAGTTCTTCTTCATGGGGCTGATCGGTCTCGTCCTGGCGTCCATCGTCGGGATCTTCTGGCACAGCGCCGCGTTGCAGTTCCTGATCTCGGTGGTGGGCGTCATCGTCTTCACGGGGCTCACGGCCTGGGATGCGCAGCGCTTGAAGCAGATGGCGGTGACGGTGCCCGCGGGGCAGCTCGGTTCCTACGCGATCGTGGGCGCCCTCTCGCTCTACCTGGACTTCATCAACCTCTTCCTCTTCCTCCTCCGCTTCCTGGGCGGCCGCCGCGAGTAAGCTCGGAGGCATCGCCACCCTCACCCCGGCCCTCTCCCTCTCCGAGGGAGAGGGAGTCGCCGCAGTTCCCTCTCCCCCGCCGGACTAGAGCAGGCCGCGGATCGCCGCGACGATGTCCTCGCGCGAGGGGATGGTGGCCAGCTCGAGCCGGTCGTTGTAGGGCATGGGGACGTTGCGCGCGGCGACGCGCAGGATGGGCGCGTCCAGGTAGTCGAGCGCGTGCTCCGTCACCAGCGCGGCGATCTCGGCGCCGAAGCCTCCGCGCTTCACCGCCTCGTGGGCGACGACGAGGCGCCCGGTCTTCCTCACCGAGTCGAGGATCGCGGCCTCGTCGAGCGGCACGAGGGTGCGCGGGTCGATCACCTCCACGCTGATGCCCTCCTTCTCGAGGTCCGCGGCGGCGCTGAGGGCGCGGTGGACCATCATCTGGGTGGCGACCACCGTGACGTCGGTGCCGGCGCGCTTGACGTCGGCGCGCCCGAGCGGGATGGCGTAGGGTTCGGCGGGGACGGGGCCCTTGAGCGGATAGAGCATCTTGTGCTCGAGGAAGATCACCGGGTTGTCCTCCCGGATGGCGGCGGCCAGAAGCCCCTTGGCGTCGTAGGGGGTGGAGGGCGCGACGACGACGAGCCCCGGGATGTGGACGAACCAGGCCTCCAGGCTCTGCGAGTGCTGGGCGGCGAGACGAATGCCGCCGCCCTGCGGCCCGCGGATCACGAGCGGCACCGTCGGGCCGCCGCCGAGCATGTAACGGAACTTGGCCGCCTGGTTCACGATCTGGTCCATCATCAGGGTCACGAAGTCGAAGATCTGCACCTCGACCACGGGGCGGAGCCCGGCGATCGCGGCCCCGACGCCCATGCCGCAGAAGGCCGGCTCCGTGATCGGCGTGTCACGGACCCGGTCGTCACCGAATGCCTCCCGCAGCCCGCGCGTCACGCCGAAGATGCCGCCGATGAGGCCGACGTCCTCCCCCATGACGAAGACGCGCTCGTCCCGTGCCATCTCCTGGCGGAGCGCCTCGCCGAGCGCCTCGGCGGCGGTGATCTCGCGGCCGGCCCGCGTGGCGGGCTCGCTCACCTGGATGTGAGGAGCGTAGACGGAGGCCTCCATCAGCTCCACCGTCGGCTCCGGGCTCCCGGTCGCGACGCGCACGGCCTCGTCCAGCTCGCGCTCGACCGCCTCGCGCAACTCCTTGATCCTCATCTCGGTGACGCCGTGCGCCTCGAGCAGCCGCCGCTCCAGCCGCGCGATCGGGTCGCGTTCCATCCACGCGAGCTCTTCCTGCTTGGTGCGGTACTCGGGCAGGTTCGCCCGCATGCTGTGGCCGCCCCAGCGGTAGGTCATCGCCTCGACGAGGCTCGGGCCCTCGCCCATCCTCGCGCGCGCCACCGCCGCCGCGACGGCCTCGTGCACCGCGAGCACGTCGTTGCCCTCCACCCGCGCCGCGGGGATGCCGAACGCGCGCGCGCGGGTGGCCACGCCCTCGCCGGCGGTGGTGCGGGCGGCCGAGGTCGACAGCGCGTACTGGTTGTTCTCGCAGACGAAGATGAGCGGGAGCTTCCACACGGTGGCGAGGTTCAGCACCTCGTAGACCACGCCCTGGTTGGCGCCGCCGTCCCCGAAGAACGCCACGACCACGCGGTCGGTGCCCGTGAGCTTCGCGGCGAGCGCGGCGCCCGCCCCGATGGGCACGCCGGCGGCGACGATCCCGTTGCAGCCGAGGATGCCGAGGTCGAGATCCGCGATGTGCATCGAGCCGCCCAGGCCCCGGCAATAGCCGGTGACCCGCCCCATCAGCTCGGCCATCATCCGGTCCACCCGCGCGCCCTTGGCGATGCAGTGACCGTGGCCCCGGTGGTTGCCGACGACGGCGTCGTCATGCCGCAACGGGGCGCAGGCCCCGGTGGCCACGGCCTCCTGTCCCACGTAGCTGTGCGCGGTGCCCTTGACCAGCCCGGCGTTGAACAGCTCGGCCGTCTTCTCGTCGAAGCGGCGGATGCGGACCATGGTCTCGTAGAGACCTTCCAGCGTATCGACGCTCAGTGGCATGTGTCGCCTCCGCGGCTGGGGGAAAGGGCGGTCAGCGCGTCGCCAGCGATTCTCGCAGCACTTCGGCCGGATGCTTGGCCCGGCGCCCGGTCAGATGCTCGATCTGCTGGCGGCAGGAGATGCCGGGCGCGACGACCTCGGTATCCGGCGGCGCCGCCTTCACCGCCGGCGCCAGCCGCCGGTTGCCGAGCGTCACCGAGATGTCGTAGTGCTCCTTCTCGAAGCCGAAGGAGCCGGCCATGCCGCAGCAGCCGGAGTCCACCTCGGTGACCTCGAAGCCCGCCCACGCGAGCGCGGCCACCGTCGGCGCGGTGCCGACCAGGGCCTTCTGGTGGCAGTGGCCGTGGAGCAGCGCGCGGCGCGCGCCCGCTCTCCACGGCAGCGTGAGCCCGTGCGCCGCCTCGCGCAGCAAGAACTCCTCCAGGAGGAAGCTCGAGCGCGCGACCTGACGCGCCTCCTCCGTGCGGAGGAGGTCCACGTACTCGTCGCGCAGCGTGAGCAGGCACGAGGGCTCGAGCCCCACGATGGCGACGCCACGCGCCGCCCAGGGCGCGAGCCGCGCCACGTTCCACTCGGCGTGCGACCTGGCCTCGCCCAGCATGCCCTTGGAGATGAGCGGGCGGCCGCAGCACGTCTTGTCCACCAGCTCCACGCCGTAGCCGGCCGCCTCGAGCAGCTCCACGGCGGCGCGGCCGATCTCCGGCGTGTTGTAGGTCACGAAGGTGTCGTGGAAGAGCACCACGCTGCCGCGGGGCGCGTCCCGTCGCGGCTTCCGGCCGTCGAACCAGTCGGTGAAGGTCTGGCGCGCGAAGGCCGGGAGCGGCCGGCGGCGGTCGATGCCGACGAGCCACTCCATGAGCGCCCGGTTCGGCCACGACGCCGCGACCCAGTTGGAGAGCGGGGCCAGCCGCGCGCCCCACGCCGAGAGCCTGGCGATGCGCCCGAAGAGGCGATTCCGCAGCGGCAGGCCGTTGACCGCGTGGTAGTGGTTCAGGAACTCGTACTTCAGCTTGGCCATGTCCACGTTGGACGGGCACTCGGCCTTGCACCCCTTGCACTCCAGACAGAGGTCCATGACCTCGTAGAGCCGCTTGCCCGCGAAATCCGAGTCGGGGACCTTGCCCGAGAGCACGGCGCGCAGCGCGTTGGCGCGCCCGCGCGTCGAGTGCTCCTCGTCCCGCGTCGCCATGTAGGAGGGGCACATGGTGCCCTCGAGCGTCTTCCGGCAGACGCCGACGCCGTTGCACATCTCGACGGCGGCGGCGAACCCTCCCTGCGGGGAGAAGTCCAGCAGCGTCCTGGGCTCCCAGGTCTTGTAGGCGGCGCCGTAGCGCAGGTGCTCGGTGACGCCGGGGCTCGCCACGATATTGCCGGGGTTCATCAGGTTCCGGGGGTCGAAGGCCGCCTTCAGCTCGCGGAAGGCCCGCATGATCGCGGGGCCGTACACGCGCTCGAGGAAGGGGCTCCGCGCGCGGCCGTCGCCGTGCTCGCTCGAGATGGCGCCCCCGTACTCGAGGACCAGATCGAAGATGTCGCCGGCCATCGCCTCGACCTGCTCGAGTCCGCGCTGGGTTTTCAGATTGATCACGGGGCGGATGTGGAGGCAGCCGACCGAGCAGTGGCCGTAGTAGGCGCCCTCGGCGCCGTGCTTGGCCATGATCTCGCGAAAGCGCGGCACGAACTCGGGGAGGTGTTTGGGATCCACCGCCGTGTCCTCGACGAAGGCGATCGGCTTGGCCTCGCCCTTCATCCCGAGGAGCAGCCCGAGCCCCGCCTTGCGCAGCTTCCAGATCGACTGCTGCTCC
>Ga0070707_100004584_pt1 | contig 12928 bp, 11 predicted proteins | sample KBSK5502metaG_FD_65468 | JGI IMG/M metagenome (GOLD analysis project Ga0070707, IMG submission 65468) | Corn, switchgrass and miscanthus rhizosphere microbial communities from Kellogg Biological Station, Michigan, USA - KBS K5-50-2 metaG | ecosystem: Host-associated > Plants > Roots >... | reverse complement strand
ACCGTTACGGTCGCAGTGCCACTCTTACCCTCGCTCGTTGCCGTGATGGTTGCTGTGCCAGCTGCCACGCCTGTAACAAGTCCGGCACTGCTTATGGTCGCGACTCCAGAAGCCGACGTCGACCAAGTGACCACGCGTCCAGTTAGCGTAGCGCCGGCCGAATCCTTCACCGTTGCCGCCAGCTGCACGGTTGCACCGGTCAGGATGCTCGCCGTGGTAGGTGCTACTGTCACCGATCCCACTGGGGCCGGAGGCGGTGGAGGTGTAGCACCCCCGAGGCTGAAGTTGCAGACGGTGTGCGTCCCGGTGATGGCGACCACCGCCAAGTTCGCGAGTGACGTGACCGCGGCTTGCTCGGTCCGGAAAGCGAATCCCGTTCCGATTACGCGCTCGGTGCCACCTGCTGGCGTCACATAGGCAGAGTACGTGTGACTGGGAACGTCCACCACGAGCCGGAAGTGGTAGCTCGTGCCTGCGGTGTACGGAATGCTACTTGCCGCGGCATACGCGCCGCCGTTGCGGGCGTCGATGGTGTTGCCGGTTGTGAAGCGAATGATCACAGCGAGATTGGTATGGGTTGTAGCCGCGTTCTGCGACAACCCGGTCTGAACATCAATCCCAGCCGCGTTGGGTGTAGCGTCGAACTCGACTGAGAAGGTCCCGGCCTGGGTGGCGAACGCGGTGTTACGGAAGGCGTAAGCCGTCGTGCTGCTGACACAGCCGGTCGGTGGAGGCGGAGGAGACGTTACGGTCACCGTCGCCGTTCCACTCTTGCCCTCGCTCGAGGCGGTGATCGTTGTCGAACCCGCTGCAACGGCCGTGACCAAGCCAGTCGAGCTGACCGTGGCGACGCCGTTGGCCGTCGCCGTCCAAGCCACTGCCCGACCGGTGAGCGTACCACCAGCACTGTCCTTCGTACTCGCGCTCAACTGCACAGTCGCTCCGACCTGGATCGATGCCGTAGCTGGTGTAACCTGTACAGAGGCGACAGGAACGGCGCTGACACTGATCAGCGCCACCGCACTCTTTCCTTCCGACGTCGCCGTGATGGCTACGGATCCTGCTCCCGTACCGGTCACCAACCCGGTGGATGACACGGTGGCCCGACTGATATTCCCACTCGACCACGTCACGACACGTCCCGTCAGCGTCCCGCCCGCCGAATCCTTCGTGGTAGCGGTCAACTGCACGGTCGTTCCGGTGAAGATCCCGACGCTGGTAGGCGTCACTGCGACGGTTGCCACGGGTACGCGAACCACCGTCACCGTACTCGTCCCGCTCTTGTCTTCACTCGTCGCGGTGATGGTCGCGGTGCCTTCACCCGTGGTGGTGATCAGGCCAGCACTGCTTACCGTTGCCACGGTGGGCGCACTGCTACTCCAAGAGACAGGACGTGTCAGCGTACCATCGGCAGAATCCTTGGGCGTTGCTGTCAGCTGCAGTGCCTGCCCTATGAAGAGACGAACGGTCGTCGGACTCACGACTACCGAAGCGACTGGAACCGCAATGACATTGACGGTTGCCGTAGCGGTCTTGCCTTCGGCGGTAGCGGTTACGGTCGCGGTTCCAAGGTCCAGCGCTTGCACCTGACCGGTGGTGTCAACCGAAACGGTCGTGGCATTCGTCGACCAAGTGATCGGACGATCGAGGATGTTCCCTGCTGAATCCTTCGCCACTGCTGCGAACTGAATCCTGTTGCTGATATAGAGATTGGCGGTAGCGGGCGTGAGGGTGATCGAGGCAACAGGCACAGGCTTCGGTGCCACGATGGTGACCGTGGCGAGCTCCGGCGGTGCACAGACGTTCCCCTTGAACGTGTACTTCGTCGTGTCGCTCCCGAGCTGTACGGTCGCGCTGTCGACGTACATGCACGGGCGTGCGGAAACGGTGTAGGTACCGGTATCCACTCCAGCTGTGTACCGAGCTACACGGCGATTGCCAGACGTGTCGAGGCTCCCGCCGGTCGCAGTCCAGTCGACGGTGATCGGTGCAGTATCGCCTTTGGCGTCTACAGCCACGGCCGTGAATTCGGTCGTTTGACCGGGCTCGAGCGTTGTCGTCTTCGGGGTGAGTGAGAACGTCGGAGCGAGGCCACACGCGAGCGCAAAGGCCCCGACCAGGGCGATGATGGATCGCCGGATGTGCTTGAAGGTCATGAGTGTTCCTCAATCAGTTGTGTGGGATTTGCCTGCCTGCAGTTTTCGAGAGCTTGCTAGAACGACTTGCGGAGACCGATGTAGGCGGCGGGGGAAAGACCTTGACCACCAAAGGCGCCTACTTGTGCCGCGAAATGCCAGGGACCGCGGAGTTCGAACCCCCCGCGTCCGAGCCAACCGAGCTGTGGACTCCAGCCCCCTTCGACAAAACCGCCGAGTACGCCCAGACGAGGCTTGAGCTGTTCGGCGAAGGGAGCGGTGATACTCACTTGTTCACCAGCCCAGCTCACGACCGCGACCATCCGATCGTCGACACGTACGAAGCCGACTTGCGGATTGAAGGCGGGGCGGATGAGTCGGTATTCGAGACGAAGAGGGGTGCAACAGGGAGGAGCGGTTACAGTGCCGGCGATGGTGCCGGCGAACGTCGAGTCTTTGAACGTCAAGATGCGCGTCGAGTCAATTGTCAGGCTGTCGCCGACATGAACGAGGATGGTGTCGCGCTGGGCCACGTGGATTTTCAACGCCGCTACGAGCTTGCCGTTGAGTTGCTTGGCGGCGTCGAGCAAGGCGCCAACCGAGTCCTTGGCAACCTCGGTATGCGCCAGCCGCGCCGAAGTCGAGTCGTTGAGCTCCTTCTGTCCTACCAGTTGAAGCTCGGCGATCGTCCGCAGTTGCTTCTCGTGCTCGTACAGTCGGTAGAGCCGATAGCCGCCGAGTGCGAGACCGGCAACCACCCAGGCCCACACCGGTACCTTCCGCGCCCAGCTCCACACGAACCCCGCCAACGCTCCGAATCCGATCATATACCCTCCCCCTAGATGACCCTCAAAAACCCCAAAACCTGACAGGTCACCCCACCACATCCCGTTTGCTCAAACACTCCACATCGAGCGTTGCCTTGAGCGAGAGCCATACCTCGCGGATGCCCTGATAGTAGACCTCGGCCACGAACCGCCCGAATGTCTGCGTGTCTTTATACGTGACCAGCACGCATGGCTTGTTCAGGATGAGTTCAATCACCCGCGCTCGAGTCTGAACCGCGAGTTCTTTCTCGGCGGCAGACTTGGAATGCAACTCCGGCGCATCGAAGTCATAGAGACGAATCGTGACATAGGCATACGCGTAGAAGCCCAGGTCTACGAGAAAATCGAACGTGTCGCCGTCCACCACATTGCGGCACACTGCACGGAACGCCGGCCCCGAGAGATCTCGGAGCTCGCTGAAGCGAAAGGGATGGTTGACAAACTCTGTAGGAATCCGGTAGCTCGTCATCAGCAGTCCGTGAGGTGACCGTGATGGAGAAAGCCGTGGTAAGAACCAGCGATGATGCTCCCTGCCCCCGCCCCACAGGTTTTCCCGTCCTTGTCCACGTGCACGTCGCCGGTCCGCGGATCGCCATGTCGCACCCAGCAGTAGTGCGTCCGTCCCGTCCACTGACGCGTATTCCGTTCACCCTCCACCAGCTGCCACTGGGTGAGGGTGCAGTTACGTGCTTCGGAATCCACGAGCCAATCGCCGCCCGGTGTCTTCACGGTTAGACAGATCCCATCCGGTCCCTGGAAGTACTCGGGCATCCAATGAGCGTCCCACATCGCGCCCACTGGAGCGTTCATCAGGCCGTAGAGCTGTCCATCCGGCGCACCGCGATAGAGGTGGTGATAGTTGACCTGCCAGTAGTCCATTTCGCGGAACGCATACCCGCAGCCGCACGCAGTCGGCCACCGGGGATCGGCGTGCAGAAAGACATCGGGAGCATCGCCCGATGTTGGGTGCTCGGCTGCTGTAATGCGATTGAGGATGACGGAGGCGTTGTGATAGCTGTACTTGCCTGGCATGAGCGAGCAAGAATCACTCGGCCCTGGTACGGGTTCGGCGTAGGTATAGCCGCGGCCGTCATCGGGTTTGGTGATGTACTCCTGCCGGTAGTACCGGCGGAGACTGACTTCATATTGATCCGTCGGCTCGAGCCAGAATACTTTTGCCATTAGAACCATCCTTGCAGCACACGCCAGCCGACATACTGCATCAGGAGAAACAGCAGAGTCCAACCGATATGGACGCGAGCTTCAATGCGTACTTGGAGGGCGCGGATGTCGATGACTATGTGCACTTGGACCGCCAGCGGAGGACATGCGCGATGCCTCCGCCGAGCCAAATGTCCCGAATGTCATTCCACTGCCACGGCATGCTGGGATCGTCGAACCAACTGCCTCGCAGCAGATGCCCGTCGATGCGCCACTCATAGAACACGGCACAGGCCGTCACGATCAGGGCGGCTTTCCAGAATCCCCACCAACGGCGGGCGGCCGTGAACGCCAACACGCCGGCGAGTACCACGTCAAACTCGACCATGCGGAACAGCGTTTCCCAAGCCAGCGACTGGTTGAAGAGGTCGCTCATGGGACGGGATCTACGTCGTCAAAGAACGGTTGCCCCCAGCAGGCCCGATACCGCTTCTCGATGTACTCGAGGTAGATGTGGTCATCGAGGACAGTCGGACTGATGTTGCCGTAGGCCCCGCCGTTGTATCGGCACAGGGCTACTTTCAAGCATCCGATCTCACTCCACGCCTTCGCTCGCGCCCACTTCACGAGCGTATGCAAATGCTTCAGCGGCCAGGCGACGTTCTCCGGCTTCCAGAGATCCTCGGGAAGTCCGGGGAATCCTTCCTCGACCGCCGTCGGATACATGATCTGCAGGGGCCCGTAGCTCGCAGCGATCCTGGTCTGAGCGAGGAACGAGTAGTCGCGGCCGGTGACCGCTTCTCCGGCGCGCTTGGGGTGACTGGCGAACCACGCACCCACAGTCGGTCCCTGACGAATCCAGGCGGCCGAACGAGACCAGCGGTCATAGGGACTGACGCTGGAACCTCGAGGCACACGAATGGTGGAGACGTACAGGCGATCGTAGTTGGGCTCGTAGCGGTAGCCGCGGAGCGTCCACTGCGACTCTTGGAAGGATTGGGCGACTAGAAGCCGATAGTACGCCTCTTGGGAGATATCGCGAACGGCGAGGGCTTCGGCAGCCTCCCAGAGGAAGTACTTGAACTGTTCCAGGTCCCGCTTGTCGGGAATGGCTGGCACTGGAAACCCGCCAACCGGACACGTCGCCATACTCCACCTCCGATCGTCCTGTAGTAGGTCGAGCGGGGGTGGTGCTGAAAGCAGACTACTTGCAGAGATTGCGAGTAGCGATGTAGTTGATGAGAGTCGCGACGTAGAACGCCACGATGAATACCAGGACGAGACCGACGGCTACACGCCAGTGCCTAGACTTCCACGCCATCGGTGGGTTCCGGAGAAGAGTCCGTCGAACGACGACCAGGGGCCCTGCCAGCCCTTATGGCGGCAGCCTTGGATCGACCGGAGAGCGCGTCGGCGATCTTACCGCCGGTGAGGGGGACCACCAGCGCCGCCGTACCGAGCATGATCGACTGGTTCCCGAATTCCCTTCCCATGATTTCGTAGACCATGGCCGTCAGGACCGCGACCCCACCCATAAGCGCCAACACCACGGACGCCAACGAGCGCACCCGCATGTAATCGACCTCACCCTTTGCATCGGCTACCAAACTTGCCCAACGAATCATCACTGCCCCCTGAACAGATCTACGCCGAAGATCTTGAAACCCGCGGCGGTGAGTAGCGATACGAGGACACTAATGAACCCTGCGCGGATCTTGAGCTCGCCGGCCAACTTGGTGTCCTCGTGGCCGAGCTTGACGATCGTACCTTCCGCGGTGGTCATGCGCTCGTCGATCTTGGAGATCCAGGCACTGTGACCTTCGATGCGCGCAAGTTGAATGGACATGGAATGCAGCTCTTGTCGAAGCTCATCCTGCCCCACCGACAAGCGCTTCATTTCCGAGAGTACGTGACGCCCGTACTCATCCCATCCATTCGTACCGTTGTCCGCCGTCGTCATGCGCTTAATCCTCGTCGTCGAATTTCACCACGTACCGGAACCGCCGACGGCGTTCGACTCCGCCTCGGACCGCCTTGATCTCGGCCATGAACTCACCTTCGACCGCCTTGCCGGCGCTTTCCGACCACGCTCGCGCGATGTTGAGTCGGTAGACACCGCTCCCCTGATGCCCCATGCTCACGTTGGAAGCGACCTGCGTCCCTGTCGGCGACCACACACCCGTAGCCGTTACCGTCGCGTCCGTTACGAGCGCGCCGGCGTCCTTGACAGTGATGTCGAGAATGGCATCGGTCTGTGGTTCGATGTAGGTAGCCACGAGTCCCCCCACGGTGAGCAGGCTGCTCAGAGTAAGTCGTTCAGAGAGGGCACCGAACGTGACATCCAGATTCGGGGTGAACCACGAAAGGCTTGGCGTGATCTCCAATCGCGGCGACAGGGCAAACTCGCCCAGATCCAGCGGATTCGAGCCGAGCAGGCGAGCGGTGGCAGCTACGGTCAGGGCGACGGTCTTGCGGAGTATGGCGGCCACTGCCACCGTCCGCGTGTCGCGCACCACGAGGAAGGCACTGACAGCGACCGTAGTGGTAATCCCTGTGCGCTGAACAACGGCACTTGCCGCGACAACCCTGGTCGGGGTCGCGGTATCGGCCCCGTCGAGAACCGTTACGTTGATCGGTGATCTGTTCAGCAGCATGGTCTCGGTCCCAAAAAGAAACGCGCTAAGCAGCCCTTCCAACGCCGCCTAGCGCGTGTTTTCCCTGACGTACAGTGTCCTCAGTTACGCAGCCAGCGCGAGCGGTTGTGCGATCTGCGGCTGAAGCATCGCCTCACGCTCCGCAAACCAGGCATCGGCATGATCGCACGTCCGGTAGTCCGGAAACCACGGTCCGCCCAAGGTGTAATGCAGAACCTTCGCGTCCGGATTTGGTGCATACTCTCCCACCAGCCAGTTCCACTCGAGCGGTAGTGCTCCTACCTGCTCGTCCTTCAGCCACGAGAACCGATGCAGCTCGAGTCCGGACAGGATGTTGACCCGCACCGGGGTCAGGGCCTCACACTGCTGGCAATCGAAGATCATCACCGATGACCAGTTCTTCCGCGGATACGGAATGTTCACCTGCCCGAGGAACTTCACCGTTGCGGTCGGCTGATAGTCGTGCTGACACACGAGCACGGCTTTCGCAGGCGGCGCCTGACCAGGGATAGGACGATCGCCCATCGCCCACCGGTGCCGAGCGGACGCTGTCTCAGCGCGACTTCCCTCAATGATGTCCCACAGCTCCGCCACATCCGCCTGGCATAGCATGTCGCAGTCCATGAACACCGCGTGTCCCTTGTAGCCGCACAGAGCTGGTACCAGAAATCGCGTCATGCTGAACTCTGTGGATTCCGTGGGGCCGCGCTCACGTGTGTATAACCCCTGCGCTCTCAGCGCACTCTGCACAAGCGGTGTGATGGCCACCGGACACGATGCCCGACGCATGATCGAATTGGCCAACACGTGATACGCAACTGGTTCCTTCGAATCGTACCCGATAAAAATCCGTAATGGCTCCCTGGTCATTCCCTCCCCTCTCCCGCTTATGCGGGTCTGAACATTGGTGCTGACTTGGCATCACCTACTGCGAGATACGCAACTTCTGCTGCGACGGCGTCGTTGGTCGTCCAGTGTGCTCGGAATCCGTTTGACACGGACGCGAGATCCAGATCGCACTCTGCGGCGACGGTGTTCGGTTGTGTGGCCAGGCGCAACGCCTTGCTGTTGATGATGGATCGATTCGCATCCGTCGGATCCGCTGCGTCCGTACTCCGAATCCAGATAGCCCCATTCCGCGTACCGTCTCCAGCACCGAGGGCATGTACCGCATCAGCCTGGATGGTGGTGGTCGTCGCACGATGAATGGACGTCAGCAGCACCGCCTTCGGCTGAAATCCCACCGTAACGTCGTCGTCCACCGGTGCGCCGCCGGTAGACTTCTGGAACGTCCCGACCTTGTACGAACCGCCCTTGAGAGCAAGGAACGGCATCGTGTGCGCCGACGTCGGGGCGGTCGTGTAGTGAATCGTAAACCCGTCTGAGTCCATCGACACGAAGTTGCATCGGAGGTTGAGGTTACCACCGCCCACCGAAAGACCGATGAGACAAGAATCCGACCGCAATGACGACTTAGCCGCGGGATTGGCACTGGTGTCGAGCTGACTTACCGCCAACCCCCACTGTGCGGCGGGTGTCATCATTCCGATGCCGTGCGTCATATCGCCGCTCGTTCCAGCTGTGATCCTCTGCGCTTGTATGAAAATCACCAAGTCTGGCTGAAACCCGACACCAGTAACCGCTAGATCTCCCGCGGCCGTGAGGCCGGTGAACGTTCCGACGAACGCATTCGTAACATCGGCACCACCGAGCGCCAAATAATGGAGCAAGGTGCCGGTGATATTCGTTACCTTGTTGAGCGTAAAGCCGTCGGCGTCGAGGGACGTCAGATCGTACCGCGTCTCCGTCGTTTCGGCCGCACCACCGACCGTCTCGAGAATGCGCGTGGCTGTAAGGGAGCGCCCGGCCTCGGATGCCGCCGCGACAGCGTCAGTCGCATGCCCGCAGATTCCAAATCGTGCCGTACTGCTCTGTCCAATGCCGAAAGCCAGACGCAGTCCGGTCGTGAACCCTTCTGCCTGCTGTCCGGTCTCCCAGGCGAGGAGCGCCTTCGGGGCGAAGCCGAGACCACTTACAGCCTGCGAGCCTGTACCCGCCGTAGTCGTTATCAGATCTTGGCGCGCCGAGAAAGCCATTGGTTACGCTCCTTGGGCTGCAGCCGGTTGCTCGGCGGGCGTCGTAGCAACCATCTTTGGTGCAACGACCACGTACAACAACGGTCCGGCCATGATCGTTTTCCCCACCTTGAAGAACTTCCGCAGATGCTTTGTCCACCACCGTTCGTCGCGCTGAATGAGATGTGAGTTACGCCCATCGGCGAGTTGCTTCGAGGATGGTCCGGTATGAATAACGAAGAACCCGACCTGCTGCACGACGCGTCGTAAGTCGTCCAAGACGAATACCAACTTGTCCGGTTCAATGTGTTCGAGAACATCAGTGCAAACAACCAGATCCGCTGGTCGAGGTGACTCAGCCTTCTCAGGGATCGCGGGATCGTATTCCCAGATCGGGAACGGCAATGCCTTTGCGAGATATCCCTTGCCGCAGCCGTAGTCGAGCACCGACCGTGTCTTCATGGAGTCGGCAAGCTTGATGACGGTATCCGCGTGCTTTCCGCCTCCGACGCCATAGGCCAGGTTGTCGCGGTGTAGCCGTTCGTTGAGCTCGCGATAGTCGGCGCTGATCAGCTCTGGCTTCACGATTCCGACTGACGGCGTTCCTGCTGGCAGAGGCTCTGGCTTGTAGTGCTTCACCATTTCCTGTACCAGGCCTTCGCCGTGAAACGTCGCTTTTACATCCGGAAGTTGATCAAGCTCATGTCCTACCTGTCTCGCACATTCCAACATGGCCGGTGTCGTCTTCCACATTACGCCTGAGCCAATCGGATATTCAACTAGCCCATGACCTTTTGGTTGAGACGGGTGAGCAGCCGCGTGTTTTCCGGACTGACCTTCGCAACCGTCCATCCCGAAGACATGCTGGTTTGTGAATCCGAGAAAACGGGCAATGACCATGGAACGCAAACCAGCATCAGAACCACCGAAAAGCGCCCACTCCCCGTGTGGCAGCGTACGGAACGAATCCTCCTTACTTTCAAAGATGTGCCAGAGCTTTACTCTGAAGTCCGTGAGCAGTTCGAAGTATTTTGGATGGCACGTACTAGCGAGCAGATACTCAACATCCGTATGAGGCTGACCAAGAAGTGCGATCTTGTGTTCTCGAGGGTCGACGTCAACGTGATACGTCGGAACGATGCCACGCGCAATCAAGAACTTGTGCGCTCCTGAACACGTCATTATGTATTTGAAATCACGTACCTGTTCCCAGGTATCGTTCAAGCTCGGACCATAACACACGATAGCGATCGGTTCGGGATGTAGCTCACCCTTCTGGATCCGCCCCTTCACTCGAGCGGTGTTGATCTTGATTTGCTCATCACGAAGCCACAGCGGAACACAGTAGGAGACGTTCTGCTTTTCGTCTGCTTTGAGCGTCATGGTGGTACCCATCGTTAACCCCCTGAAAAGTGAACCCTTAGAGATTCTGAACGCCTGAACTAACTGATCCTGAACGCCTGAACGTACGATCCACGCTGGATGTGGACGGCCGCCGTGGTCGCGCTGGCCTTGGCCTGGAACTGAATCGTGCCGGACGTGCTCACAATGAACAGACCATCGTACCACGTAGCGATGACCGCGCCAGACGTTTGGTTCGCTGCCGATACGAGGATCGAGCCTGAAGCACTACCGTTGTGAATTACTCCGAAGGAGTTCGTACTCACCAGGTTTACCGCCGAGCCCACAACGGCGCTCAGGAAGCCGTCGAAGCGTCCGACAGCACCGGGCGCGCCGCCCACCATCGCCGGGAACGTGAGTCCGAAGCCGAAGATGGCCGTCGTCGCGCCTGCCGAGTGCGTATGCATGATCACGGCTTGGACCTTGTACGTCCCACCCGCCACAACGGAGACGCTCATACCACTGATATTGGTCAACGCAGTCGCTGAGATCGTCTGGATGTTTCCAACGACCTTGACCTGCGGCAAGCCGAGTCCGGCCGAGATGACCGATACCTGATCACTGATTACACTAATTGCCTGGGACAGGACGTTGTCCGCTGAGATGCGATTGCTGATCTCGTTCGACACCGCGTTCGACGCCGCATTCGCTACTGACAGCGCGTTACTGATCGCGTTCGACGCAACATCCCCGGCCGACAAGGCATTGCTAACCACGTTCGACAGCGCATTGTGTGCTGACGTGAGATTCGAGACTTGACTCGACAGGACCGAGAGGGTCTGCGACAACACCGAGACACCTTGCGAAAGCACGCTCAGATTCTGCGAGATGACGCTGATGTTCTGCGACGTTACCGTCGCCGAGCCAGCGCCCCCGGAGTTGTCCGCACTCCATGTCCAGTTGAAGTCTGTTGCGTCGATTTTCTTCAGCACTTGACCCGTCGTGCCGCCGCGGAGGGTCGAGAACCTCTGCGACATCACCGACACGGTCTGAGAGAGCACGCTCACTTGTTGCGAGATGACGGAAATCGCCTGCGACAGGACGTTGTCTGCGGAGAGACGGTTCGAGGTTTCGTTTGATAGCGCGTTCGAAACGACGCTCGCCGCGTTACTCGCAGCGTTGGCTACCGACAACGCGTTAGATGCCGCGGTCGATACGATGCTGGCCGCGTTTGATGCCGCGTTCGCCACGCTAAGCGCGTTAGACGCCGCGTTGGAAAGGATCGACACTGTCTGGGATAGCGCAGAGTGTGCCTGAGACAGCACACTCAGCTGCTGCGACAACACGCTGATCGCCTGGCTGAGCGCGTTATCTGCCGAGATCCGATTCGAGATCTCGTTCGACAGCGCGTTCGAGACAACTGAAATCGCCTGCGACAGCGTGCTCAGCGCGGACGCCACATCATCGGCCGTCCCGATCTGCAGCTGCATGACCGTCGTCGACAACGCCACACCGACCACTCGGACGGCACCGGTTGTGGGAGCCGTCGTCTTAAGCAGCCCAGCGACCACATCGAGATAGTAAACCGTGCCCGGCGTAAGTCCGCCGCTCTGGCCCGTGACGCTATCCCACTGCCCGGTCGTGAGGGTGACCAGGCCGGCCGTCTGCACGCGGCCGGTCGCCGACACGGCAATTGCCGTTTCGAGAACGAGTCCGAGAACGGCCTTGGTGGCGACTGCCGACGCATTGGCCCGCTTGAAGGTCGAGGCGGACGTAAACGCGTAGATCGGCGCACCGGCAGATACCGCCGACGTATCCACGTTCTGCAGGACTGCAATCGCCCCGGTCGCACTCAGGACCGACACCGTTTGAGACAGGACGGAATGTGCCTGACTGAGGACCGATACCTGCTGGGAGAGTACGGAGACCTGTTGGGAAATGATGCTGACCGCGTTCGCCAGCGAGACCCGGTTGGAGATTTCGTTGGACAACGCATTGCTGACAACCGAGATCCCCTGGGAGAGGATCGATAGGTTGTTCGATGTTACCGTACCTGATGCCGCACCCCCGGTGGCGTCGGTACTCCAGGTCCAGTTGAAGTCTGTTGCGTCGACCTTCTTCAGTACTTGCCCCGTTGTTCCGCCGCGGAGTGTGCTGAACCGCTGCGACATGACGGATACCGTCTGCGAAAGCACCGAGACCTGCTGGGAGATTACGGATATCGCCTGGCTCAGAACGTTGTCGGCGCTGGTCCGGTTCGAGATTTCGTTTGAAAGTGACTGGGACAGCACGCTCTGGGCTTGCGAAAGGGCTGACACCTGCTGCGAAATGATGCTGACAGCATTCGCGAGCGACACGCGGTTGGAGATCTCGTTCGACAGTGCATTACTGACGACCGAGATTCCCTGAGACAGAACTGATATCGCGTTCGAGGTGACCCCGGCACTCGACGCACCACCGGTAGCGTCCGCGCTCCAAGTCCAGTTGAAATCGGTGGCATCAACCTTCTTGAGCACCTGCCCGGTCGTACCACCGCGCAAGGTACTGAAACGCTGAGACATCACGGACACCGTCTGCGATAGCACGGAGTGCGCCTGCGACAAGACCGAGACCTGTTGCGAGATGACCGATACCGCATTCGCCAACGACACGCGGTTGGAGATCTCGTTCGAGAGCGCGTTGCTGACAACGGAAATGCCCTGGGACAGAACCGAGATCGCGTTCGAGGTGACTCC
>Ga0070707_100004582_pt1 | contig 12929 bp, 9 predicted proteins | sample KBSK5502metaG_FD_65468 | JGI IMG/M metagenome (GOLD analysis project Ga0070707, IMG submission 65468) | Corn, switchgrass and miscanthus rhizosphere microbial communities from Kellogg Biological Station, Michigan, USA - KBS K5-50-2 metaG | ecosystem: Host-associated > Plants > Roots >... | reverse complement strand
TGCCGGCGGGTGCTCGTGCTCGGCGTCGAGATCTTCGAGGAGTGCGCGGACCTCTATGACCGGGTGGGCGGACTTGGCGGGCCGCTCGTCGAGGCCGCCTGCGGCCTCTGGCTCGAGCCGGGGGAGGGTGCGCTGACGCTCAGCCGGGGTCGGGGACGGCGCGGAAGCTCCGACGGCGCGCGGCGGCGATTGGGGGAGATGCTCGCCTGTGAGCCGTTGGCCACCCTCGCCCTCCACCGGGCATCCGGGGACCAGGGGTCCGTGGAGATTCACGCGGCCTGGCGCGGGGAGACCACGAGCATGCGATGGAGTCACGCACCATACCGGGCGCGCCCACGGGCGGCCTGATCGGAGGCGGAGCGGATGACGCAGAAGGAAATCCTGGACGAGCTCAAGGCCATCATCGTCGAGCGCCTGAAGTTCGACGCGCGGCGCGCGGCCGAGATGACGGCTGACACCACCCTGCCCAAGGGCATCGAGGGCTCCCTCGGGCTCGACTCGCTGGATTTCATCGAGCTCTCCGTGGCCATGGAGGAGCGCTTCGGCATCGTGATCGACGAGGGCCAGGATCTGGCCGACGAGTTCCGCTCCCTCGACAGCCTCTCGCGCTGGATCCTCTCCAAGACCGCATGACCCGCGTGGTGGTCAGCGGGCTGGGCGTGGTCAGCCCCTACGGGACCGGCGCCAAGACCTTCTGGACCGGGCTCGCGAACGGGACGTGCGCGATCCGCCCGTTGACCGCGATCGACACCGAGGGCTTTCGCTCCCGGATCGGCGCGGAGGTGCCCGCCGACGTGCTCGCCTCGCTCGGTCCCTCGCGGCGGCGCGCCCGCGCCGATCGCCTGGCTCTCGCGGCCGCGCGCGAGGCGCTCGCCGACGCCGACCTCTCGCCGACGGACCGCGCGTGTGCGGGCCTCTTCGTCGGCGCCGTGGGCGGCGGCATGTTCGAGGCCGAGACGTGGTACTGGGAAGAGACGCGCACGGGCCGTCCCTCGCCAAGGATCGGCGCCCTCCGCTCCATCCTGCCCTCGACTCACGCCGAGACGCTGAGCTTTCGCCTCGGTCTTTGCGGGCCCAAGGAGACCGTGGTCATGGCTTGCGCCTCGGGGGCGGCCTCGCTCGCGCTCGGGCTCGATCTCATACGCTCCGGCGCGGCCCCCCTCGCCCTCTGCGGCGGCGTGGATGCGCTCACGCGCGTCTGCTTCATGGGCTTCAATGCCCTCCGCCTGCTCGACCTCGAGCCGTGCCGTCCGTTCGATCGGGACCGGAAAGGCATGTCGATCGGCGAAGCCGCGGCCTTCGTGGTCCTCGAAGAGGCCGCCCACTGTCGCGAGCGCGGCGGACGGGTCCATGCCGAGTTCCTGGGGGCGGGCATGACCACCGATGCGCACCATGTCACGTCGCCCGAGCCGAACGCCGACGGAATGGTCCGCGCCATCGAGGAGGCGCTGACCGCGGCCGGGCGCGCCCCCGGCGACATCGGCTATGTCAACGCCCACGGCACGGGCACGCCGCAGAACGATCGTGTGGAGGCGCTGGCCCTGGCGCGAGTCTTCGGCCCGGGCCGTGTGCTGATCAGCTCGACCAAGTCGCTGGTCGGACACACCATGGCGGCCGCGGGCAGCGTGGAAGCTGTGGCGAGCGTCCTCACGCTTCAACATGGACTCGTTCCGCCGACCGCCAATCTGCGCGCCACGGATCCGGACGTGCCGTTCGACTGCGTGCCGGAGACGGCCCGGGCCGTCGAGCTCGAGGCGGTCCTCTCAAACTCCTTCGGCTTCGGCGGCCAGAACGTGAGCCTGGTCTTCGGCCGATGAGCGCCCCCCGCCGCGTGGTCGTCACCGGGATGGGCTCGGTCAGCGCCGGCGGGATCGGAGGCAGCGCGGCGGTCGACCGGATCCTCGCGGAAGCGGCGAGCCCTATCCGTCCGGTCCTCGCTTTCGACACCGCGGGCTGGCCGAGCCGGCTGGGGGCCGAGGTCGACGATGCCGCCCTCGAAGGTCTCCTCGATCCCGCCGCCGCGCGCCGGCTCTCGCGGATCTGCCGGCTGACCGTGGCGGGGTGTCGTCTCGCCGTCGAGGACTCCGGCGTGCCGCCGGGTCCCGCGCTCGGCCTCGTCGTCGGCACGGAGCACGGTGATTTCCGGTCGAGCGAGGAGTTCGTGACCGGCTACCTCAAGCGCGGCCCCTCGGGACTCTCCCCGATGATCTTCCCCAATACCGTGATGAACAGCATGGCCGCGGTGGCGGCCATCGAGATCGGCGCCCGCGGTCCGTCCGTCACCGTCAATCAGGCCACGGTGGCGGGAGACCTGGCGGTGGCGCGCGCGGCCGCCCTCGTGAGAGACGGACGCGCGCTCGCCGTGGTGGCGGGCGGCGTGGACGAGATGCTCGGCCAGGTCTACCGGCGATTGAGCGAGATGGGCGTGCTTTCGCCCGCGGCCGGACGCGGTCCGGAAGGGTGCCGGCCATACGAGCCGGACCACAACGGCGTGGTGCTCGGCGAAGGCGCGACCTTTCTCGTCCTGGAGGACCTGGAATCGGCGCGCGCGCGCGGAGCGGTCATCCACGCCGAGATCCGATCGGCCGCGTGGGGGAATCTGTGCGTGGCTCCCCATACCGCGCCCCCCCGCCGTCGTGATCCCCACTCGCCGGCGCTCCGGGCCCTGGTCTCGGCGGCCGTCGCGCCGTCAGCCGTCAGGACGTGCTATGGCTCGGGCAATGGTGATCCTGCCCTCGACGACTGGGAGCTCGGCCTTCTCGCCGCCGATCGCCTTCCCGCTCCCGTGTCGCTGACCTCTCGCTTCGGCCAGCACGGCGGGCTCGGCGCGCTCCGGGTCGCCGCCGCCGCCCTTGACCGCGCGCGAGGGACGGTCCCCTCCGCGACCGGGCTCGTCGTGGTTCATGGCCTCGCGCGCGGCGGTTGCCGCACCGCGCTCCTGATCGATCGCGCGGCATGAGCGACCACGTCACCGTCATTCCTGTCTTCAACGAGGCGCCCACGATCGGCGGCCTCGTCGAGCGGGCGGCCCTCCATGGGCCGGTCATCGTGGTGGACGACGGGTCGTGGGACGGGAGCGACAAGACGGCGGCCGCCGCCGGGGCCGTCATCCTCAGGACGGGCGGACGGTCCGGCAAGGGCGCGGCCCTCCGCCTAGGCTTTGCCGGCGCCCTCGCTCGCGCGGCCGAGCGCGTGGTCACGCTCGACGGCGATGGCCAGCACGATCCCGACGATATTCCGCGACTGCTCGCGGCGTCCGAGCCCGGCTCTCTCGTGATCGGAGGCCGCTTGGGCGGCGGCAGTGTCATGGAGCCGGCGCGACTGCACGCCCTCCGGGTGGCTGGCTTCTTCATCAACTGGCTGACCGGCCGGCACGTGGCGGACACGCAGTCGGGCTTCCGCGTCTATCCGCGCGAGCTCCTCGAGCGCGTATCCCCCCGCCGGGGCGGCTTCGTGTTCGAGACAGAGGTGCTCGTGCGCGCGGCGGCGGCGGGCTATGCGATCCAGGAAGTTCCCATCGGCGCGCCCCCCTCCGCGAGCCGGCCGAGCCGCTTCCGCCCGCTCCGCGACGGCGTGGCCGTCACGGGCTATCTCGTGGGGCAGGGCCTGCGCCGATGGGCCCGCGACGCGGGCTTGGTGGCACGCGCCCTCGTTCGCCCCTTCACGGCGGCGCGGCGGCGGCCGCGTCACGAGGAATTTGCGCGATTCACCGCGCCGTACCGTCACAACCCGGCCGCCTTCGCGTCCGCCGCCGGCGTGTTCACCCTCGACCAGATCGCCCAGACATGGCGGGCCTGGTGCAGCGATCCGCGCGCGCGCGTGATGCGACGGGCCGCCCTCGCGTCGGCCATGCTCCCCGCCCTGGGCCTGGCCGCGGCCGTCCAGTCCGTGTTCGCCCTCCGTCGGCTCGGCGTGGATCTCGTCGCTCCCCTCGTGGGCTCGGCCTATTCGCAGGAGCGTCTGGCCCGCGCGGCGACAGGGCCGGAATCCACGCGCGGGGCGAGCGCGCCTCCGCCCGCGGACTACGACGTCTTGGTCGTGGGGGGCGGTCCCGGCGGGTCCACGGTGGCGACCTTCTTGGCGCGCGGAGGCCTTCGGGTGGCGGTGGCCGAGCGCGAGGTCTTCCCGCGCTTCCACATCGGCGAGTCGCTCTTGCCCGCCAACCTGCCCGTCCTCGACCGTCTCGGGGTGCGCGAGCGCATCGAGAGACGCGGCTTCATCCGGAAGTACGGCGCCGCCTTCCACGACCAGGAGTCCGATCTCGAGTACCGCTTCTACTTCCAGGAAGGCAAGCCCTGGCCCAATCACGCTTACGAAGTGCCGCGGGCCGAGTTCGACCAGGCCCTCCTCGAGCACGCCGCCGCCGAGTCCGGGGTCTCCGTGCTGCAGCCCGCCACCGTGGAGCGGGTGGAGTTCGACGCCGAGGGCGTGACCGCCGAGATCCGCGAGGGCGATGGGGGCCGGGCCGTCCGCGCCCGCTTCCTCGTCGACGCCAGCGGGCGCGACGGGTTCCTCGCCTCACGCCGGCAGAGCCGCCGCACGGCCATTCCCGGGCTCGGCAAGGTCTCCCTCTTCGCCCACTTCGAGGGCGCGCCGCGCTGGGCGGGGCGGGAAGAGGGCATGATCCGGATCTTCGTCTTCGAGGATGGCTGGTTCTGGTGGATCCCGTTCGCGGGGACGGTGACGAGCGTGGGCTGCGTGCTCCACGCCCGGACGGCCCGCGACCGCGAGGGCTCGCTCGACGCGCTCTTCGACGAGATGATCGGCCGCTGCCGCCGCGTCTCGGAAGGCCTGCGGGATGCGCACCGGATCACCCCGGTCATGAGCGCCGCCAATTTCTCGTACCGCGCCGATCCCGTGGTGGGCGACCGCTTCCTCTGTGTGGGCGACGCCCTCGCCTTCGTCGATCCGATCTTCTCCTCGGGCGTCTACGTCGCCATGCAGACAGGCGAGATCGCCTCCGCGGAGATCCTCCGCGCCTTTGCGGCGGGCCCCTTCGAGGCCGGCCGCTTCCGCGCCTACCAGCGGCGCTTCCAGCGAGGCATCGGGCCCTTCGTGCGCTTCATCCGCCAGTACTACGAGCCGGCCTTCCTCGAGATCTTCCTCAAGCCCCGCAAGAACTTCGCCATGCTCGACAGCGTCACCGGCGTGCTGGCGGGCGGTGCCTTTCTCCGCATGCCCTGGCGCATGCGCTTCTCCCTCGTGCTCTTCTTCGCGATCGTCCGCTTCAATCGCTGGGGACGTCGGCGCCGCCACCTGCCCATCGAGTCCCGGCTCGAGTGGTGAGGGCGAGAGCGCCACGTCGGGTGGGCGCGTGAGGCTCCGCGAGCTTCTCCCCCGCGGGTACACCTTCACGGTGGTGGGCATCGCGGTCGGCGTGGCGGGGCTCGTGGCCCTCGGCGCCATGGCCGAGCGGATCACCCGCTTCATCGAAGGCGGCGACCGCTTCGTCCTCGGGCAGATCTCGGTGGCCGGGGAGGGAATGGGCATGGGCACCGGTTTCACGGCGGGCGGCCTGCTCTCGGCCGCCAAGATCGCCGAGATCGCCGCCGTGCCGGGCGTGTCGGGCGTCCAGGCCCAGGTCATGATGCCGCTCAACACGAGCACCTCGCAGTTCCTGACCCTGACCCAGGAGCTCGTCTTCGGCATGGACCTGAGCGTGCCCATTCCCAACCGCCACTATCGCGAGCTGCCCGTGCGGGCCGGCCGCTCCTTGCGCTCCGCGGACCGGCGCGTGACCGTGCTCGGAGCCGATTTCGCCGTCTCGCGCAAGCTCGGCGTGGGCAGCTCTGTCTCCCTGGGAGGCCAGGACTTCGCCGTGGTCGGCGTCCTCGACAAGACCTTCACGGCCCCGGATCGCTTCGCCCTCGTCGGGATCGACGACGCGCGCGATCTCTGGCTGCGCCGCGACCCCCTCCTCGTCCAGGCCTTCGGCGCGGGCAGCCTGCGGCGCAACGACCTCAACACGGGGGCGGCGGTGGGCTGGAAGGACGGCGAGGATCCCGACGCCGTGGCGCGACGCATCCAGGCGACGGTGACCAAGGTCAATGTCACGATTCCCGGCGAGGTCAGCCGGCTCCTGCGTCAGTCGACGGCGTTCTTCTCGGCCCTCCTCCTGGGCATCGGGGTACTGGGACTTCTCATCGGCGGCCTGTCGCTGTCGAATACCGTGACGGCCGCCGTCTTCGAGCGTATTCGTGACTTCGGCGTCAAGCGCGCGCTGGGTGCCACCGACCTTCACCTCCTTCGCGAAGTCCTCGGCGAGGCGCTCGGCGTCAGCCTGTCGGGCGGCGTGGTGGGCGTGATCCTGGCCCTTTGCATCGGCACTGCCGTCAACGCGCGGGTCATACGCGACGGACAGCAGCTCTTCCTCTTCTCGCCTCGTCTCCTGACATTTGCCGTCGTCTTCTCGGTCGTGCTGGGCGGGCTCGCCGCCGCGTACGCCACCCTCCGCATCGCGCGGCTTTCGCCCGCCGAAGCCATCCGGCGGGGCACGTGATGTTCGAGCTGAGACGGGGCCCGTTGTTCGAGCTGAGCGGCGGCCTCTGGCCGCCGCGAGGCGAGGGCTGAATGGATCCCGCAGGCGTGGCAGTTCGAGCTGAAGGGCGAAGCCCTGAGGCGAGGGCTGAGTGGATCAGCGGCGAGGCGAGTGCCGAGAAGATCCTTTCGTGCTGCTGAAGGCGAGGGGACTCCGCAAGACCTTCACGGGCCCTGGGGGCATGCCCGTCCCCGTGCTCCATGGGGTGGATCTCGAGGTCAAGGGCGGCGAGCTCGTGGCCGTCGCGGGCGTTTCGGGCTCCGGCAAGTCCACGCTTCTCAACCTGATTGGGCTGCTGGAGCCGCCCGACGCGGGCGAGATCTGGATCGGCGACGAGCGCGTGAGCCATCTGGGGCGTCGCGCCCAATGTCGGGTGCGCGGCGCCTCCATCGGCTACGTGTTCCAGTCCTTCCTGCTCCTCGCGGGCTTGACGGCGATCGACAATGTGCTGCTCGCCGCGCGCTACATCGGCCGCGATCGCAACGACGCCCGCCGGGATGCCCTCGGCCTCATGGAGCGCCTGGGCGTCGCCCACCGGGCGGCGCATCTTCCGGCGCAGCTCTCGGGCGGCGAGCAGCAGCGCGTCGCCTATTGCCGCGCCGTGCTGAACCGCCCCCCCCTTGTGCTCGCGGACGAGCCCACGGGCAATCTCGACGACGATCATGCCCGTGTCATCCTGGACGAGCTCCACGCCCTGGCCGCAAACCGCGGCACCGCCGTGATGCTCGTCACGCACCGGACAGAGGCGAGCGCCCGGGCCGATCGCGTGCTGCGTCTCGACCAGGGGCGGCTCGTCACCTCGTGAAGGCAGGATCAGCCCCTCGCGCTCCTCGAGCCGCGTGAGCATTCTCCGCTCGCCCTGGGGCGTCGCGGGTCTGATGGTGTTGCTCACGCTCGCCCTCCTGCTGCCGTGGCTGGGCGCGGCGCCATTCGACGACCCGGGCGAGGGGCAGCATGCGGAGATCGCTCGCGAGGTCGCGGTATCGGGCGACTGGCTCACGCTCCGTCTCACCGGCGTCCGCTACTTCGACAAGCCGCCCCTGCTCTACTGGTTGATCGCAGCGGGGTTCAAGGGATTCGGCGTCTCGGAGTGGGCGGCGCGCCTTCCCGCCGTGCTCGGAGCAACGGCGGCCGTCGCAGGGACGACGCTCCTCGGCGCCCGCCTTCTCGGCCCCGGGCCTGGCGCCCTGGCCGGCGCGGCCTTGCTCTCGTGCGCGCTCTTCGCCGCCTTCGGCCGCTATGTCCGACCCGAGACGCTCTTCGTCGCCGCCATCCAGTGGGGATTCACCGGGCTCCTATTGGGTCTGGGGGGGAGCGGCGCGGCTCGTCTTGGGGGTTGGCTCGGCTCGCCTTCGGCTGCGCCTCACACGGCTCCTCTTGGGGGTTGGCTCGGCTCGCCTTCGGCTGCGCCTCACACGGCTCGTCTTGGGGGTTGGCTCGGCTCGCCTTCGGCTGCGCCTCACACGGCAGGCCCCCCCACCGCAATCTTATTCTCCCAGAGCGCCGGGCGCGCCCGGCGCTGGGCCGTGGTCGGCTGCGCCGCGCTCGGTGTGGCCGCGCTCACCAAGGACGTCATCGGGCTCGCGGGACCACTCGCCGCCATCGCTCTGGCGCTCGCCCTGGCCGGGCAGCTACGTCCGATCGGCCGCTGGCTGCCCGCGCCTGGCCTGGCCGCGCTCTTCGTCCTGGGACTGGGCTGGTATGCGCTCGCCTCCATGCGCAATCCCGGATTTCTCTGGTACACCGTCGTGGACAATCATCTTCTCAACGCGGTCCAGCTCCGCCGGTTCCCCGACGAAGACGTGCCGCTCTCGTCGCTCGAGTTCCTCCTCGTGGCCGGACTCGGCGCCTTTCCGTGGACGATTCCCGCCACGCTCGAGGTCGTGCAGCTCGTCCGGCGCCGCGCCTGGAGAATCGCCGGGGACATCCCGTGGGTGGCCCTCGCGCTCTGGGTGGTCGGCCTCGTTCTCGTCTTCACCCTCTCGGCCTTCAAGCTGCCGCACTACGGCCTGCCCGTCTATCCAGCCATCGCGCTCCTCGCCGCGCGATGGTGGTCGCGGCGAGACGGGCAAGACCGGCGCCCCGCCCTCTGGCATCTGGCCATTTTCGGATTGCTCGCCACGGTCCTCGGAGCCGCGGCGCTCACCGACGGGCGCGGCTTCATGGACACGATCTTCTCCGCTACCGACGTCTACTCGCGCAAGGAGGCGGTCGCGACCCAGAGCGCGCCGCTCCCCGCGTGGTCGGCCCTGCGCCCGCTCGTGGAGCGCACCGCCGTCGTCTTCGCGCTGGGCGCGGCGGCGCTGGCCGCGGCGGCCGTGTGGCGCGCCGGCCGGCTCGCGGCCTGCGCCGTGGCCATCACCATGCTCGCCGTCGTGCCGAGCGTCGGCCAGGCCCTGGCGATCGTCTCGACGGCCCGAGCGGTTTCTGGCATGGCGGCGGAGATACGGCTCGGCTGGCAGCCTGACCTCCTGCTCGTCCACGAGGGGCCCATCGAGAACTCCGGGGCGCTCGAGCTCTATTCGGGCGTGCGGCCGGTGCTCGTGGAGGGACGGCGCAGCGTGCTCGGCATCGGGTCGACCTTTCCAGAGGCCGCCGAGAGCTTCTGGGATGCCGACCGGCTCACGCGCGCGTGGCTCTCGAGCCGCCCCATCTTGCTCGTGACCAGCCGCGATCCCGAAAGAAGCCTCGTGGCGAGAATGCCTCGTGGGCGCGCGCATCTCCTGGCTTTCCGCCAGGGTCGCTGGCTCTGGAGCAATGTTCCGCCCCGAGCCTGAGACCTCCGGCCCTCGGATTTTTCCGCCCTCGGATTTCTCGCCTTCAGATTTCTCGCCCTCAGATTTCTCGGTAGAAGAGCAGCAGGAGCCCTATGAAAGCGAGGCAGGGCGCCCAGACCCGCCCGGCCATGGCGCCTCCCCGCTCCGGCAGTCTGAGCTCGAGCCATCGAGACCACCCGACGACGATGCCCACCACGGCCAGGGGCAGGTGAGTCACCTCCATCAAGTAGGCCTCCTTGGCGTTCTGGAGCGTATGGGCGTGGGCCAGGAGCAGCGCCCCACCCGCCGCGCAGACAAACGGAAAGACGAGGGCGAGCCGCTCGTCTCGCAGCCGTCCCGTCCGTACGAGCCACTCGAAGACGCCGAAAATCACGGGCAGCAAGCCGAGGGCGCGGTGCTGCAGCACCTCCGGATCCCGCAAGCTCTCCCAGAAGCCCTGCGGTCCCAGGGGCCAGCTCTCCGGATCGCTGCGGAAGAGTAGAAAGGCTCCCAGCCCCACGAAGAGGAGCGGCCAGTTGCGCGCCCACCGCGCGTGGCCCGTGCGCTCGAGCATGGCGAGGAGGCCCATGGCCAGCACGAAGAGCCCGGAGACATTGTGGTTGTACTCGGACCAGCGGCTGTCCTGGGTGGTGCGGGGTGCCTCCCTGTTCGTGAGATCCGATGCCTGGGCGAGCTCGGTGAAGGTCGGCGTCGAGAGCGTCGGCCACCTCGGCGTGAAGCGGAACGCCACCTCGGCGAGAGTCGCGCGGTCGGCGATCTGGTCCACGGCGGGAGGCACGGAGCCCAGGGCCGCAGCCAGGAAGAGCACGGTCACCGCCCCGCCGACTTCCACCTCGACCAGCCGGCGGAGGGTGAGCGGCGGCACTTCCACGTCGCGGCGGAGGCGACGGACGGCGAAGAAATTGAGCGCTCCCAGGCCGAGGAGACCGAGAAAGAGCACGCTCTTGGTCAAGGTCATGGCGCCATACGCCGTCCCGAGAGCGGCGCCGGGCGCGCCGACGTACAGCAGCCACAGCCCGATCGCCGCCGCGGCCAGCGTGGCCACGGCGCCCTGGGCCAGCAGGGAGAATCGCCGGAGCGTCTCCGCCGGCCAGGGTCGAGAGGCGCGAGCCCACGCGAGCACGAGGAGATGGACGAGACCGCCCACCCACAGTCCCGCGGCAAGCTGATGGGCGGCATCGAGGGCGAGGAAGAGCGGGCCACGGTCCAGCCGTCCGGCGGCGTGGCTGATCCATGCCGCGCTCACCGTCGCGGCCGCCGCCAGCGCGACGAGCGCGATCCAGCGACCGAGCGAGCGCGGGCTCCGGTGCACGAGGGCGCTGAGAGCGATCACGCATGCCAGGAGAAGCGTGCGGGCCAGGGCGGCGAAGAAGAGGGGCGTCTCGAGGGCCCGGCCGACCGGCCAGCCCTCCGGGCCGGCCGTGGAGGCCACGATCACGAGGAAGGAAAAGGCCTGGCAGCCCGCCGCGAGCCCCGCGCCCGCGGCGACGAGCCGGAGCGCCCGTCCAATGTCGCGCTCGACGTCGGGCTCTCGGGCGAGCCAGCGCCGCAGCACGAGGAGCCCGAGGACCGCCCCGCCTACGGCCACGGACTGTCCCACCAGACCGAGCGCCCTCAGGTAGACCTGGATGAGCGCGATCATCGGCTGAGTCTCAGGGACGAGCGCCGGGAGCGCCGGCCAGTCGCTCGAGCAAGGCCTTGGCGATAACGCGGGCCGCGCCGGGGCGCCGGATCTCCCGCATGCGCTTGGCGAGATCAGCCAGGAGACCCGGCTCGGTCAAGGTCCGGCTCACCACGGCACCCAGCTCCTCGGCCGTGCGGGCGCTGAGTGCGGCGGACGCCGCCACGATGAAGCGCTCATTGCGCCGCTCGTGGCCCGGGAGAGACCCAAAGCAGATCACGGGTAGATCGCAGGCAATGGCTTCGGCCAGGGACACGCCCCCCGCCTTGGTGACGAGGAGGTCGGCGGCGGCCATGAGCTGGCGCATCCCTTCCGTGTAGCCCAGGACGCGCACGCGGCGGCCGGCGCCGCGCACGGATTCCCGGAGCTGCGCCCGGAGCGCGTCGTCGTGGCCCGCCACGATCAGCGCCTGGAGCGGCACGGGCAGATCGCGAAGCACGCGGGTCGCCGCCGGCAGGTCGCCCGTCCACCCGAAAGCGCCCGCCATGGCGAGGACCACCGGAAGCTCGGGATCCAGACCGAGCGCTCGACGCGCGGAGCCGGGGTCCGCGGGCTGCTCGAACTCCGCGCGCACGGGCAGGCCGGTGGCGAGCACGCGATCGGCCGCGATGCCGCGCGCCACGAGGTCGGCGCGGATGCTCTCCGCGGGAACGCAGTAGAGATCCACCAGAGGAGGGATCCACTGGCTGTGCACGGTGAAGTCGCTGTACACGAGGGCGTGGGGAAGCCGCGCGACGCCACGGCGGCGCAGGTTCGACAATGCTCCCGCCGGTGTCGGGTGCGTGGAGACGACGAGATCGGGCCGCTCGCGCTCCAGGAGCCTCCGCAGCCGCGGCGTTCCCAGCGAGCTCATGCCGAAGACGAGCCCCGAGGACGGAGCGAGCCGGTCGCCGACCCAGTAGCCGAAGCCCCAGAGCGCGGGCGCCCGGCGCAAGATCGCGCTGTACAGCCGACGGCTCCATCGATCGAAGGCGGGATGCACGAGATCGCGGAAATGGTCAACGATCCGAGTCTCGACGCCGAGCGCCTGGAGGGCGGCGTCGAGGGCGTGGGCGGCCGCGTTGTGTCCAGAGCCATAGCTGGCCGACAGGATGAGGACTCGCGGAGCGGCCGTACCCACAGCGGCGAAATGGTAGCACGAGCCTCCGGCACGCGTCCGTGAAGAAGCGTCCGGCGCGACAGAACGGTGGTGGGGCCGCGCAGCTTTTGCTAAGGTGGCGGGTACATGGCCGCCGATTATCTCCGCACGCTCTTCCTCCACCCCCCGTCACCGGATGGCTTCGACGGCGGCGCCGGCTCCCGCTATCAGGCCAAGCGAGAGATCCGCTCCTTCTGGTATCCGACCTGGCTCGCCCAGCCCGCGGCGCTCGTGCCGGGTTCCCGGCTGATCGACGCGCCACCCGACGGGCTGACGCTGGACGACGTCCGGCCCCTCGCGCGACAGTACGACCTCTGCGTTCTGCACACGAGCACGCCGTCCTTTCCGGGAGACGTGGTGGTCGCCGAAGCCCTCAAGGCCGAGAACCCGCGCCTGCTCATCGGCATGGTCGGCGCGGCGGTGGCCGTGGCGCGCGAGGCGTCGTTGGGCGCCAGCCCGGCCCTGGACTTCGTGGCGGGGAGCGAGTTCGACTTCACCATCCAGGAAGTGGCCCAAGGACGTCCGCTCGAGGACGTCCCCGGACTCTCCTATCGGGTCAACGGACGCGTGGAGCACACCCCGGAGCGGCCAATTCTAGAAAATATGGATCTCCTGCCCTTCGTCACGCCGATCTACAAGCGAGACCTGACGGTGGAGCACTATGCGATCGGCTATCTCCGCCATCCGTACGTCTCGCTGTACACGGGGCGTGGATGCCGGTCCAAGTGCACGTTCTGTCTGTGGCCCCAGACGGTGGGCGGCCAGCGCTACCGGACCCGGAGCGTGGGGCACGTG
>Ga0070707_100004581_pt1 | contig 12934 bp, 13 predicted proteins | sample KBSK5502metaG_FD_65468 | JGI IMG/M metagenome (GOLD analysis project Ga0070707, IMG submission 65468) | Corn, switchgrass and miscanthus rhizosphere microbial communities from Kellogg Biological Station, Michigan, USA - KBS K5-50-2 metaG | ecosystem: Host-associated > Plants > Roots >... | reverse complement strand
ACGCGGGTGCCGGGCAAGAGAGCCTTGCCGTTGGGATAGATCAGCCGCGCGCCCTCGTAGGCCCGGTTGCGGAGATACGCGGCTCCGGGTTGGACCGTGAAGTAGAGCGGGACGTCGACGCCCTGCGGCAGCGGGAACGGCGGCCGGTCGAGGGGAATCGGCGTGATGCTCACCTCGCGCACGACTTGCCCCTCGTGGTCGCGGATGACCGTGCCCGCGGGGATGTGGACCTCGAGCCCGGGGATCCTCGGTGAGGTGACGACGACCTCGTCGGTCGTCGGCGACGCGATGCGGACCACGTGCGCGGAGTCGAGCGCCGGCATCCAGATGGTGTAGGGCAGGACGGTGGTCGTGCCCGCTTCGACGTCGACGCCGACCTCGAAGATGCCGTACTGGCGGCCGGGCTTCGTGGCGGTGCGGCCGTCGATCAGCAGCTCCTGATGTCCGTCGGCGACGTACTCGAGGAGGAAGCGCCCGGTGTCGTCGGTCCGCGCCTTGATGGGCGCCGCGCCTTCCGCCTGGACCAGCAGAATGACATCGGCCAGCGGCTCGCCGTTGAGCCGCAGGATCTGACCCGCGAGCGCGGTGACCCCGGCGCCGGCGCGGAGCGGCGGCAGCTCTTGCCACGTCGAGTGTGGGCGGCCGTCCTGAAACTCTCCACGCCAAGGTCCCGCCTCGTGGTCGGCTTCCAGCGGAGGCGCCTGGGCGGAGAGCAGCCCATCGGACACGAGGCCACCGGCTCCGACGTTTCCACCACCGAGGGGCTTGATATTCGCGACAGCCCCGGCCGTCGTGAACCGTACGCGAGTGGACGACAACGGCGTGTCCGACTCGTCGGTCACGCCGTCGAGCAGGACGGTGTACGTCGTGGCGGGGCGCAGCGGTGTCCGAGATGTGACGAATAGCAGGATTCCCCTCTCCGCGGGGACGATCGTCGCCTCTTGCGGGCCTGAGGGACCGGAAACTTTCACCGTTGCCGAGCCGACCGAGTCTAGACGGAGCGGCTTCGAGAAGCGGAATGCCACCATGGCGTCGACCGACACGTCCGCCGCGCCATCGGCTGGCATTGAGATCATCACGCGCAGCGGATCCTCTGCCGTCGCGGATCCAGCAGCCTCGGGCATCGGAGTCTGCCCGACCGGATCGAACCGGTCTGCGTCTGAAAGCTGGACCCCGCCGACCCCCGTACCGCCCGAGAACAGCACGGTCCCGTCTGCAAGGAGTGTGGCGGCGTGATCCTGACGAGGAGTGTTCAATACGGCGATCAGTGGCTCCGACGTACCGGTGCGAGGGTTCCACATCTGCCCATCGCTCCGGGGCTGCAGCTGATCGGTGGTGCCTGCCGCAAACAGGACGCGCCCGTCGGTGAGCAACGTCGCCGTGTGACGCGCCCGCGGTACGAGCCCGTGCGTCACGACGGCTTCGACGGATCCTGTCTCGGGGCGAAACAGCTCCGCGTCGCCGACGATCTGTCCGTTACGGCCGATCCCGCCGACGATCAGCACCGTGCCATCGGGTAGGAGCGTTGCCGTATGGTACGCACGTGCGTCCGTCAGCTCATGCGCGACCGGCGTCGCCGTGCCGGTCAGGGGATCGACCAGCGTGAGGGTGTTCGCCGGTCCGTCGGCCCGCAGACCTCCGACGACGAGCCACTGGCCACCGGGTAGTCGGGTGGACGTCTGGCCCGCGCCGGGGGCGACAAACCCGCCCCCGTGGGGAATCGAAGGCGACGCGAGGAGCAGTACGAGGCTGACGACGGCCCCGATCACGGGCCGCACATCGCCAGAGCCCGGGGCGCCTTTCATCCCATCACCTCGACACGGCGACCTCGCGTCCGGAGCGCGTGATGAAGGCCAGCGTGCTTCTGCCGCCGACGTGTGCTGTGACTCGGACGCGATCCACCGGCTCCCCATCGGCGTAATACGGGCCCTGCCCGCCGAGCGAGGCGATGGTGAACGTCGCGGACACGGTGATGACCGCCGGCTCGTTGGTCGGCAAGGTCACGCTGGCGGTTGCCGTCGAGGCGGCCTGGGTGCCGCTCAGTGCTGTGCTCGAGGTGGAGCTCGAAGCGCCCATGAACCCGACGACCGTCACCGCCAGCACCGTCCCGACCGGGACGTTCGCCGCGGCGATATTGACGGTCACCGGGTTCGTCGTGGTGCCGGGTAAGACGACATCGGGGGCCAGCAGTGAACCGGTCGGATTTGCCGGGGCCGTCACACCGCCGACCGAGGTGATCTGCAGCGTCGGCGCGTTCGGTAACGTGACCGATGTGGGCGAGCCGGTGCTGACCGACGACGCGGCAGCGCCGGCGATGGTGGCGGATAGCGTGTTGGTGAACCCTTCGATGCGCACACGACCCGCACTGCCCCCACCTCCGACGTTGGCGCCACTGTTCGGGCTCGTACCGCCCGCGATATTGATGGTCCCGATACTTCCGGTGACGCTCGTCGCGATGAGGCGGACGGCCCCGCCGCTACCAGCCCCGCCGAGCCCCGGCGTGCCGCTCCACGGCCCGAAGACCGATCCGCCGGCGGCCAGAATGCTGCCGGTGAGCGTCAGCGTGCCTGAGGACGCGATGAGAATCGCGCCGCCGCCGCCGCCACCGGAGCCGGTCTTGCCGAACGTGGCGCCGCCGCCGCCCCCGCCAGAGCCACCGATGAGCGGGAGCAGTGTGGCGTCGCTATACGCGGCGCCGCCGACGCCAGCGGTGCTCCCGGAGCCGGCGCCCCCATTTCCACCCGCCGCCGCGAACCCTCCACCGCCGCCGCCACCGGTGTTACCGGTGCCTCCGGTGCCTCCTCCCGGTCCTCGACCGGTCCCTCCGGTCGTGGAGACCGTACCGGTGGCGCCATTGCCGCCGTCGAATCCCCCCGGACCACTCGCGCCGCCCGTGATGCCGAGTGCCGTGTTCGAGAGATTGGTGCCTCCGCTGGTCCCACCGATGTCGATCGTGCCGGCGAGCGTCACGTTCCCCGTCGCCAGGATCGTGACGGGCGTGTTCGCGGCGTTCTTGGTGAACTTGACCGTCACTCCGGAGGGAATGTTCACGGTCGTGAAGTTGAACACGCCGTTGGCGGGGAGCGTCAGCGTCGTATTCGCCGTTGGGCTGAATGCGCCATCGGCGCCGGTGCTCCCGCTGTTGAAGCTCTGCGCGTGCACGTCGGAGAGCCCGAATGTCCACATCAGGCCGGCTGTCGCGAGCAGCGTGACCAAGCGATATCGCATCGTGCTCGACCTCCTTCTGAATCCTGTCATTGCACCGTGAACGCGTTCGCGCCTGTTCCGACGACCGTCGACGTGCCGGTCGGCGTCGAGATCTCCACGACGCGGACCCCTGTCGCGGCGGCGCTGGCGATCGAGATCTGGAGCGTTGCCTGAGTACCGTCGGGGCTGATGTTCGTGAGCGAACTGGTGATGGTGGTGTCCGGAACGTTGTTCAGCAGGAACGTCACCTGCGTCGCGTCGGCGAAGCCGATTCCTGCGAGCGTCACGGTCAGCGCTGTCACGCCACGCGCTCCCGTCGTGGGCGATACGGCGGTAATGACCGGTGAGGCGCTCACCGAGACGGCCGTCGAGGCCGTGCTGGTCGGATGTCCGCCGATCACTGCACTGACGAGACTCTCCACACTGTTGACGACGTGGTTACCGCCGATGACGGCGCTGACGGAAGCCAGCAGATTGTTGACGACGCCGGACCCGCTCCCGACGCTGATGCTGACTCCCCTGGCCACGGCCGAGCGCTGAAGTCCGACGGGAACAATCAGCGCTGCCGTCGATCCCTTGGAGGCCGGATCATCGTGGTCCGTGGCAGTGATGGTCACGGGGAACTGCTGAGCGACGGATGCCGGAGCGGTGTAGAGGCCGCTTGCCGAGATCGCCCCCAGGCTGGCGTTACCGCCAGGAATGTCGTTGACGACCCAATCGACCGTCGGGGGGGCGCCGCCCGGTCCCGTGGCGTTGTACTGGAGCGAGTGGGCCGCCACGATCGTGGCCCCGGCGGGTGTCACCGTCAGCGGGCCGATGACGCGGAACGACTGCGCCGAGGTCGCCGACCCGGTCGGGGCGGTGACCGTGATCGGCCCGTTCACCGCCGCGGCAGACACGACGACCCGGAGATGCGTCGGCAGAGCGCTCGTCACCGTCGCGAGACCGCCGTTGAAGGAGACCGTGTTCTGCGCCGGCGTCGGGCTGAAGCCTTTGCCGAAGATCGATACCGAGCTGCCGACCGGCCCTTTGGTCGGGGCTATTGCGGTGATCGCCACCGGATCGGTGATGCTGCTGGCGTCGGCGCGCTGGATCGACAGGAGGTTGCCGACGGAATCGTAGTTGTAGATCGCGGTGTTGCCGGCGCCGTCGACCACGACGACGAGGCGCCCCAGCTCGTCGTAGCCGTACTGGACGGGCCCGCTTTGGGCGCTGGCGAAAGAAGCCGTCAGGACCAGGAGCAGAAGCGCGGTCCGAAGAATCAACGACCCGTTCGGCGGCCGGCTGATCCCCACGATGGGGCACATTGCCCGACTCGCCCACGCGTGGTCAATGGATGGATGCGAAGAATAATGTATCTTTGAGTTAGAAAACCTATGAGTCCAGATAGACGCCGGAGGGCGCGATCGAGGCGACCTCTCGTGCTCGTGGTCGAGGACGACTCTCGGGTCCGAGACGTCCTCAGGGATTCATTGGAGTCGGACTATGGCGTGGCCACGGCCGCCGATGGGGCGTCCGCCCTTCACGCCTTTCAGCACCGGCCGGTGGACGCGGTGCTCCTCGATCTGCGCCTCCCGGGTGTCGGAGGGCTCGACATCCTCCGCCGGATGAAGGCGATCGATCCGCGCGTCGAGATCATCCTCGTCACGGCGATCGACGAGATCCCCACGGTGGTCGAGGGGATGCAGGCGGGAGCCTTCGATTACGTGACCAAGCCGTTCAGCATCGACCGCCTGCTGGCCACGGTCGCGCGCGTGGTCGAGCGGCGCGCCCGCGGCGGCGAGATCGTGCTGGTCGGGCGTGGAATCGGGTGGCCGATGGCGCTTCAGGTCTTCGTCGAACGGACGCTCGCGACGGTCGTCTCGCTCTCGGCCGATGCCGCCGTCAACGGTCTCGGTGGGCGCCATCCGAGGCTGATCGTCGTCGATTGTCCGCCCCATCCGGCCGCGACGACCGATCTCATCAAGCGCCTCCGGGTCCGCTACGAGGGCTGCCGATTCCTCGCGATCGCCTCCGATCGCGCGGTGGCGGCTCGACTGCGACAATCCGGAGCGCTCGCTCCGTCGGCCATCGTCGCCGGATCGCCCCACCTCGACGTCATCCTCGGGCGGATGGCGACGGAGCTGGCGTCGGTGACACGAAGACGCGTCGCGATGCCCCGTCTCCACCCCGCCGTCGTGGCCGCCGCTGAGTACGTCAGCCGCGATCATCGGGAGACGCTGCGTGCGGGAGATCTCGCGCGTGCCGCGGGCGTGGCCACGTTCGAGCTCGGGCGGGCCTTCCGCGAATCGATCGGTATCACGGCCAAGGATTTCGTGACGCGGTTCCGGGTCAGTGCCGCGTGCTACGCGCTGGTCGACGGCAAGAACACGCTGGAGCACGTCGCGGCGCTGACCGGGTTTCAGGACGCGTCGCATCTCTCGCGCGTCTTCACCCGGCAGCTCGGGGTGCGGCCCGGCGAATATCGTCGCCGGGTGACGGGTGGGGAGACGGCTTACTTCAGCGTCGTGTAGAGACGCTCGTCGTAGAGCGAGCCGCTCATGGGCGCGAGCCGCTCGCGAAACCGGCGGGTGTGGGCGGCCATGCCGTGGGCGTCGAAGGCCTTTCGGTCCGTCCAGACCTCGACGACCGTGAAGTGGTTGGGCCGGGTGGCCTGTTGCACGACGTCGAAGCGCAGGTTGCCGGCATCCTTGCGGCTGTCCTCCGCGAGCTGCTTGAGCAAGGCGACGCCGTCATCCTTGCGGGGCGGAACGACGTCAACGTGCGTCACGACCCACACCGTGCCGGCCCCGGTCACCGGCGGCGCGACCGACAGACCCTGGTGCAATCGCTCGTCGTTCGGGCCGGCGAGGATCGCCTGCAGCTTGTCACGCAGCTCGGTCATGGCTGCGGCCGCCCGGTGGGTCTCGAAGGCCTTCTGGTCGTTCCAGGTCGCGAGCACCGCGAAGTGGCCCGGGCGGTCCATGCGCTGCAGGACCTCGACGCGTCGAGCGCCAGGATCCCGCCGGCTCGCCTCGCCGTACTGGCGCAGCGCGCCGGCGCCTTCCGTGGTCGACGGCGGGACGACCTCGACGTACGTCACCGTGTAGAAGACGGGATCGTCCGCGGAGGCGGCCGGGCTCATCCCGAGCACCGACATCGCGACGCCGAGCAGGAGCCCAAGGCGCACTACGGCGCGTCGGGCTGGGGTGAGGCCACGTACGCGAGGACCAGCTCGGCGGCGTCTGTCGGGGCCTCCGCGCGCCGACGCTCCTCCATGTTGGCGACCACCAGGAACACGACGAGGACGACGATCGCCGCCACGGCGCCCGCGATCGCCAGCGCCGTCAGGACGTCCGCCTCGGCCGGCGCGGGGCGCACGGCCATCACGAGCAGGGCCACGACGAGCACCATCACGAGCAGGTGACGTGGTCTCATGATCACACGCTAGCAGAGGCTCCCTCGACCCCGGAAAGGATTCGTTGGGGGCGCACGAGCGTCAGGGCGAGCAGGGGGAAGACGAAGACCGACAGCATCCCCGCGCCGACCATCGCGGCCGCGGTCGACGGCCGCATCTGCTGCTGCTGCAGGCCGAGTGTCGTGATGGCCACGATCAACGGCAGCTGGGTCGCCGACAGCAACGCGAGGGCGCGCCGGCTCGCCTCGGGCAGGACGTGGCGGTACAGGAGCCAGGCGGGCAGGCCGCGGACCACCAGGAACAGCACGACGAAGAGCGGCAGCTCGAGCAGGCTCCGCGCGCTGGAGAACAGCGCGGGCAGGTCGAAGGTCATGCCGGTGACGACGAAGAAGATCGGCACGAACAGGCCGAAGCTGACCCCTTCGTACTTGATGCGCAACGGCTCGAGGTCGTCGTGCTCGATGTCCTTGATGGCCTGCGCCACGATGACCCCGGCCGCGAAGGCGCCCAGCAGGAACTCCAGCCGCAGCGTCACCGCCACGCTGATCAGCGCGATCAGCACGAGCACGGACAGGCGCATCGGCAGCTGGGCGCTGGAGTTCATCGTCCGCTGCGCCAGCCGCACGATCGAGGCCGGGTGCCATCGCTGGGCCAGGCGGATGGCGAGCAGCACCACGCCGCCGAACGCGACGAGCAGGAGCAGGGTGCCGATCTGGCTGTTCTCGTGGCTCAACAGCAGCGCGGTCAACACGATGGGGCCGAACTCGCCCACGGCCCCCGCGGCCAGGACGAAGCGGCCGAGCGGGGTCTCGACCTCGCCGGCGTCGCGGAGCATGGGCATCAACGTCCCGATGGCGGTGGTCGTCATCGCGATGGCGGCGTACCGCACGAGGACGATCACGTCGGTCGCATACAGCGCCGCGGCCACCGCCAGCGACAGCGCCAGCGAGAGCAGCCAGCCGTAGGCGGCCAGCCTGAGCGGCCGGCCGCGGATGCGACCGAAATCGATCTCGAAGCCGGCGAGGAAGAACAGGAACGCCAGCCCGAGATGGGCCAGACCCGCGACGAAGGCATCGCGCTGCGCGAGCCCGAGGACGTGCGGTCCGATGACGATGCCAAGCGCGATCTCCACGACCACCACCGGGACCTTCACGCGCGCGATGGCGTTGACGATCAGGGGCGCCAGCACGATCGCCGCGACGACGACGAGGAAGTTGATCAGCGGCGCGTCTTGCATGTCAGGTCGAGTAGCGCCGGTCGAGAGCCAGCCAGGCCGTGGTGTCGACCGCGGTCTCGCGGTCGGCGAACGACGCGAGCCGGTCGGCGACGGCGGCGCTGTTGCCGTCGCGGGCGATCGCGGCCAGCGTCTCCTCCATCGCCCGGATCGCGGCACGCTGGAGATCGGAGGGGATGATGACGATCCGGTATCCCAGCCGGCGCAGCCGGTCGAGGGCGACGAGGGGCGTCTTGCCGCCCTGGAACATGTTGATGAGCTTGGGAGCGGCCACGCGATGGGCGATCGTCTCGACCTCCGCCTCGGTCGTGGGCGCCTCGACGAAGATCACGTCGGCGCCGGCGGCGTGATACGCCTGCGCGCGCTCGATGGCGGCCTCGAGCCCCTCCACGGCCAGCGCGTCGGTGCGGGCGATCAGCACGAGGTCGGCGTCGGCGAGGGCCTCGCGGGCCGCGCGGAGCTTCTGGACCATGTCGGCTGTCGGGACGACCGCCTTGTCGTCGTAATGGCCGCAGCGCTTGGGAAAGGTCTGATCCTCCAGATGCAGCGCGGCCACGCCGGCACGCTCGAACTCCCGGACGGCGCGGCGCACGTTCAGCGCGTTGCCGTACCCGGTGTCGGCATCCGCGATGACCGGCACGCCGCCGGCGTGCTCGACGACGTTGGCCAGCCGGTCCACGATCTCGCGCGGCGAGAGCAGCCCGAGGTCCGGATACCCCATGCTGCGCGCGATCCCACCGCCGGTGGCGTAGAGCGCGGGAAAACCGGCGCGCGCGGCCAGCCGCGCCGAGAGCCCGTCGTACACACCGGGCGCGACGACGACGTCGCCCGCGGTGAGGAGCTGGCGCAGCCGCGTCGTCGGGCGCACGTCAGGCCCCGGCGGAGACGGCCGCGGCCAGCGCCGCGTTCCCCGCTCCCACCACGATGACGTCGTACTTGGGCATCGCTCTGTGCCTCCTGACGGGTCGAAGTCACCACACGGTAGCATCGTCTGCCGCGCCGGGGGAGAGTGGATGGACCCCTGGACTACTGGTCGCCGGTCCCCGTGAGCCCCTCGATGAAGCGGTCGAGCACCATGTTGAAGGCGATGGCGGCCGGGGCGCCCACGAGCAGCGCGCCCGCCATGAGGGCGCCCCAGAAGTAGATATCGCCGCGGATCAGCATCGTCGGCAGCCCGACGGTGACGACCTTCTGGTCCACGGGCGAGGAGAACACCACCGCGTAGAGATACTCCTGCATGGACAGCGTGAAGGCGAAGATCGCGGTGGTGGCGATCCCGGGCAGGCTGAGGGGCAGGACGACGCGCACCAGACCGCCGCCGACGCTGCACCCGTCGAGCCAGGCCGCCTCCTCGAGCTCGCGCGGTAGCGATCGGAGGAAGGCCATCATCAGCCACGTGCAGAACGGGATCGTGAGCGTCGGGTAGAGCAGCACGAGCGCCCACCAGGAGTCGAAGAGGCCGAGCGCCATCACGACCGGCGCGAGCGGGAGGAAGAGGATGATGGGTGGCACCAGATACGTCATGAAGAGCACGAGGCCGGTGCCATTGGCCGCCGGCACGCGCAGGCGCGCCAGTGCATAGGCCGCCGGCACCGCGGCGAGCAGCGTGATCGCCACGACCAGGGCGGAGACCGCGGCGGTGTTGATCATCCACGTGCCGAACCAGGTCTGGGTGAACAGCAGACGGAAGTGCTTCAGCGTCGGCGGCTGATGGAACCACAGGGGGAACCGCATCGAGTAGAGGTCCTGCTCGTGCTTGAACGCGGTGATCGCCATCCACACGACCGGGAACAGCGAGATCAGCAGGAACGGCGCCAGCCCGGCGTAGATACCCAGCTGTCGGATCGTCCGCCGGTGCCGATCGGCGCTCTGATCGATCGCTCGCCGCTCAGCCACGGCACCTCAGCGGAGAAGGACACCGATCTCGCGGAAGAAGGCGGCGACCGTGTCCTGCCAGAGCGGGACCCCGTTCTGCAGATTGATGAGGCTATGGCCATCGGCGCCGATCGCGGGCAGCAGGTGGTAGACGGCCGGCCCACCGCTTTGCGTGTAGGCCTCGTACATGCGCCGCGACAGCTCGGGCGCGAAGAACTGGTCGTTCGTGGTATAGAGCCAGAGCGTGGGGACCTTCGTGCGCTTGCCGAGGGCGCCGGCCGCGGCCACGAGGCGGTCGGGCGCGCAGTTGTTGTTGGCGATGCCGCCTTGCTTGCCGCCGCGGCCTCCAGCGAAGTTGACGACGCCGCGGATGGGCAGATCGCCCACGCTCGCCGCCGCCAGCGATCCCCACCCGCCGGCCGACTGCCCCACGAGCACGATGCGGCCGGGATCGACCTCCGGCCGCTCCCGCAGATAGGCGACGGCGGCCGCGATGTCCTTCGCCGTCTCGAGGCCGGCCTCGACGTAGAACGGCCCCTGGCAGCTCCCGAAGCCTTCTTCCCACGCCCCGCCGGTCCTGCCGTAGCCCCGGCGCACGGGGTTCAGCACCACGAAGCCCCACTTGACGAAGACGGCGCTGGCGACCGCGAACCTGGCGGTGTAGCCGACGCGCTCGGCCGGCGTCCCCGGCGAGCCGTGGCTCAGCACGATGGCGGGGAACGGTCCGGTCCCCTCCGGCCGGTACTCGGTGGCGGCGAGGTCGATCGTCTTTTCCCCGAAGAGTCCCTTGATCTTCAGCGGAACGGTGACCTCGACCCCGACGGGCTGCGCCGCGCACGGCGGGACGACGAGCAGCAGCACCAGGACGAGGAGAACGTATCGTGTCATCACGCGGCCCGCTTCGATTCGGGCGCCGCGATCAGGCCCACGAGATCGGCACTCGCCGCGCCGCCGGCCCCCGGCTTGAGCACCATGGCCCGCTGCCCAACTCGGGCCCAGCCACCTTGTGGCCGCGCAGGTCGCGAACCGCGCGTAACGCGCTCGCCGCCGAACAGTTCGAAGCAGCCGACGTGGATCCCGCCGAGAATGACAACCGGGTCGCCGGCATCGAGCTGGAGGATCAGGTTGGAGCAGTAGTTGACCGCGATGTCGATCTCTCCAGCGGCCAGCGCTTTCATGCTCCAGGACGTGGGCCCGGGTCGAGTCACGTACTGTGTGTCGCTGAAACCCTCCGCCTGGAACAGCGGCTCGGCGACGAACTGGGGCGCCGTGCAGACGGCCGGATACTTGCCGAGCCGCAGGCGGGTCGTTTCTGGGGCCGGCTCCGCTGCGGCGTGCTCAGGTCGCACCCCGAGAAGGCTCGACGCTCCTGCTAACATCGCCCCCGCCGCGAACTCCCGGCGGCTCCACTTCTCGTGTCGATCACTCACCGGTGTTCTCCTCCTTCGGACGAGGGCGCGGGTGCTGCAAGTGGAAGCTGATCCGCTCGAGATCGGCCGGAACAAATCGGCCAGAATTCACCCAGGTACGGATAACGCCGCGGTGAGCGGCGCGCGAAGCGCGCCCGCTCTACTGCGAAGTTATCGAGAGCGGTTGGTGTCACGCGGCTCGAAGTGGTGCCAGATCAGCGCGCGTCACGGTTGGTACACCAAGCCGGCGCAACACACGATTGAGCGCGGCCGCTGAGAGCTTCGCCGGTGCCGTGATCTCGATGCCGATGGGTGAACCACGGCGGCTGTAATCGATAATTAGACCAGGCGGGACCCGTTCTGTTCGATGGCTCTTGTCCTTCGGCCGTCGCGGCAAGTACAGATATGCCGCCAGGGGCCGGCCACGGCGGAACGTGACTTCCAGATACGAGTTCTTCATCCTCTCACTCCCAGACGGGGTATGCGGTGATGACGACCAGCAGTTGCCGCTCCCGGTCCGGCTCAACGATAACCTCCCACGGCCGACCGCGGTGTCGTGTTTCGATGACCAAGCGGCCCTCGACAACGTCCTCGCGGTAGTCGGAGGCTCGTTCGAGCATCCGGCGAAGGTCGATCTCGTTGAAGCTCCGATCGGTCATCCGCTTGAGCAGGTGGGGACTGAGTTCCAACTCCCAATCCCACCAATCGGGCCATTCGGGGCGGCTCACACGCTATCTCCTTCACGACGGGATGTGCCTCCCCGAGGTCATTCAGCAGTTTGCTCGATAACGCCGCGGTGAGCGGCGCGCGAAGCGCGTCCGCTCTACTGCGAGGTTAGCAGGCATCTAGGATTCAACTCGCGGGTTGTCGGCGGGCGACGAAAACGAGGTCGCCCGGATACTGCGATCCGTACGGTGAACGGTCGAAGCCCGAGTACACATGATCCACACTGAAGCCGGCCCGCGCGAGCAGGTGCTCGGCCTCAAACCGGAACAGATAGCGGAATCGGTAATGATGCGCCAGGCGCTCGGTCTGCCCACCAGGATACGTCACGTGGTAAATGAGTTCGCCCGCGAAGGTCTGGTTCGCGAGATCGCGTTCGAGGATCCGGTTCCGGCGGACGACGGTCCGACCATCTGGATGAGTGAACGGCGGCTCCTCGTCGGTTTCGGCGGGGTCCACCGGTCGGGCAAGACTGTGGACCGACGGGTTGAAGAGGTCGAACACCAGTTGGCCGTTAGGCTGAAGGTGGTGACGGATGGCGCCAAGGCAGGCGAGCTGCTCCTCCAGCGTCAGGAGATACTGGAACGGACGGAACGGCATCGTGATTAGCCTGAACCTGCTGCTCAGATTGAAGCCCCGGATGTCTCCATGATGGAGGCCGGTGCGTCGCTGTACCTCCGGAGGTTCAGCCTCGATCGCCGCCCGGCACACAGCGAGCATGCGCTCGGAGGCATCGAGGCCGCTGATGTCGATGCCAGCCCGAGCGGTGGGGATAAGGATGCGTCCGCTACCGCACCCGAGCTCGAGAACTGGGCCACGGCACTCGCGGGCGGCTCGAACGTAGAAGTCAATGTCTGGCCGCGTCGCGTACGCCGCGACGTATGGGGAGAACTCAGCGATGAAAGGTGACCGATCGTAGCCGCTCGCTTCCATGTGCGATGGTTACACGAAAGAGTGCTCGAACATCAGTTTCGTCTGCCTGCTAACGCTAGGTTTCAGCCGCGCCTGGAAGCCGAAGCGACAGAGGAGCGTCGGCTGGAAGGCGTCGGCTGCAAACCCTTGTTCGGCCAGCTCCAAGGCACCGCTCTC
>Ga0070707_100004577_pt1 | contig 12950 bp, 9 predicted proteins | sample KBSK5502metaG_FD_65468 | JGI IMG/M metagenome (GOLD analysis project Ga0070707, IMG submission 65468) | Corn, switchgrass and miscanthus rhizosphere microbial communities from Kellogg Biological Station, Michigan, USA - KBS K5-50-2 metaG | ecosystem: Host-associated > Plants > Roots >... | reverse complement strand
GTGCGCTCGGACTGTTCCCCTGGCCAGGCTGGGGCAGGCTGAGACGGCTGGTCGGTGCCCCAAGCGGCCGACTGGCTCTGATGCTCGCCGGTGGCCGACGCCGTGGGGGCAGGCCAGTCGGTCCCGGCGGCCGACGACGGCACTGACGGGTGGTCGGCTCCGAAGACCGGACCCTGGCCAGTGCCGAACATGCCGGCTGGCGCCGGCTCCGCATCGCCAGCACCAGCCGGCGGCTGACCATACTCGCCCGCGTAGGCGGCGGGCTCGGCTTCGGCCGAGTCCGGTTTCACTGCCGGTATCGGGCCAGTAGCGGCTCCTCCGAGCCGGCCGGGGTGGACGCCGATACCAGGAACACGCGGCGGGCCGAGCGGCGGACCGGCCTCTTCCTCTGGCGGCGCGAACCTGGGAGTACGCGCGGCCGCCACCTCCTGCTCGGCGGTCGACGATGCAGCTGCCGGCCACTCGCCTGAGCCGATCGAGCCGCCGACGCCCGCCGGGCTGCCGACGCCAACGGACCCCGCCCCGGGCGCCCCGGGCGCCCCAGGCGCCCCGGGCGCTCCGGCCAGCTCTCCTGAGCCCGCTGCCTCGGGGCTATCGATATCCGCCGACACCGATCCGATGGCAAACATAGCCAGCGACTCGGGGAACCTGCCGACGCCGCCCGGCCGGGTAGTTTCGTCGCGGACAACCACCTCGTCAGGCAGCCAGACCAGCGCTGTCAGGCCGGCGCCCGTGGCTGGCCGCAGCCTGACCCTGATGCCGTGCCTGGCGGCCAGCCGCGCGACCACGAACAGACCCATGCGGCGAGACACGGCAACGTCCACGACGGGCGGATTGTCGAGCCGCCAGTTCGCATGTGCCATCTCCTCGCTGCCCATGCCGACCCCGAGGTCGGTGATGTCGAGCAGCACCCCCCCGCTGCTCAGCAGGTGCCCGGAGACGTTGACTGGCGTATCGGCCGACGAGAACGACGTCGCATTCTCGGCCAGCTCGGCGATCAGGTGGACGACGTCGTTCACAGCGGGGCCGCGGACCGCGATGCCCGGCTGCACGTTGAGCGTGACCCGCTCGTACTGCTCGATCTCCGAGATGGCGGCCCTCAGCACGTCGACGAGCGGAACCGGCTGGTTCCAGCGCCTGGTTGAGTCATGTCCCGCGAGGACCAGCAGGTTCTCCGAGTTGCGCCGCATGCGGGTGGCGAGGTGGTCCATCTGGAAGAGGCTGCCGAGCCGCTCGGGATCCTGCTCGCCCTGCTCGAGCTCGTCGATGAGCCTGATCTGCCGCTCGACCAGCGACTGGCTGCGGCGCGACAAGTTCACGAACATCGCGTTGACGTTGCCGCGCAGGGCGGCCTCGTTGGCGGCCAGCCGCAGGGCCTCACGGTGAACCTGGTCGAAGGCCCTGGCGACCTCACCGATTTCGTCGAAGGAATCAACGTCAATCGGGTCAACATCGATCGAGATGGTCTCGCTGTCGGCCTCGGTCATATGCCGGACCGTCTCAGGCAGCCGGAGGCCGGCTACCTCGAGCGCTCCGGCGCGCAGCCGCCGCAACGGCCGCACCATCGACCGGCCGACGACGACGGTGAACAGCAGCGAGATCACGAGCACGAGCAGGACGGCGCCGCCGATCACGATCGCCGAGATGATCGCCTTCTTGCGCAGAGACTGGGCGCGGTTGACCGCCTGCTGCACCAAAGCCTGCTCGACGGAGCGGACCTTGCCGATCGTCTCCGTCACGTTGCCGAACCACTCCTCGGGGACGATCCCGATGCTCTTTAGGGAGGTATTCTTAGATTCGTCCTGGATCACCGCCGATTCGGAGGAATTGACCCGGTCGGCGAGAGAGCCACTGGCTTGAACCTTGAAAAGCGCGTCCTGCTGGGACGACGCGAAGTTCTCGAACTGCGCCTTGTCGGAGTTCTGGTTCGCCACTGACGCGTTCAGCAGGCCGAACATATTCGGCGCGAACATGCCTACCGTCAGCGCGTAGACCATCAGCGCGCGCTGGATCGAGTACTCCGCCTCGAACCTGGAGATCTGGCTCAGCGCGCTGACGGTCGAGGTGAGCTGCGGATCGTTGCTGCTAAGCGCGATCTGGTCCTCAAAAGCGAGCAGGACGTCGATGATCTGTCTGTATCTGTTGATGACGGCTATCGGCGAGGCCTGGGCAATGAGCGCCGCTTTGCGTGCACTCGGGATAAAGCCAATCTCGGATTGCACGGAGTGGGCATCGAGGACGACGCCAGGCGGGTAACCGGACCCGATCGCGGCCACTCCGGACCGGACGGGACCGATCCACTTGTCGGTGTAGGTGTACTGCTGGCGCACGACCTGAAGCTGGCTCTTCGCCGCATCGCTCAGGTTCGTGCTCGTTATTCCGTTGGGTCCTGTCTTCCGTGCGATGAACCAGATTGTGTTGTCGCGCTCGTATTCGAGCTCGTACGCCAGGGTCGCGATCTTGGCGGTCAGGCTCGCCAGGCGAGCGACGCGCTGGTAGGCCACCGCGGTCCGCCAGGACGAGACGATGTTCGTGCCGCCCAGCGCAACGGCGGTCGCGGTGGGAATCGCGATCAGCAGCACGAGCCGCGACCGGACCCGCCAGTTCCTGAGGATCCGTCTGCGCGCCTTGGTCGCCACTGGCCCAGCGCCTGGTGGCTGTGCCAGGGGCGCGTCGGCCGCCGGGTCAATCGTGGCCGCCTGGTCGCGCATCGCCGGGTCGAGCACATCGGTCACCGGACGGCCGGCGGGCCGCCCGAGGGCCGCCTGAGCGCCGGTGGCGGACGGCCTGGCTGAGCCGGGCCCGGCATCGCGCGACTTCTTGCTTCGGGACGGCACGGTTGGTGTACCTCTCACCTGGTTGGCAGCAGGCGACCTATGCTCCGGAGCTCCGGAACTGGCATCGAAGGTCCCTCCTGGAAACGGCGCTGTGGCGGCCACACAACTTTCATAGCCATGGGCGACTCTATCCCTGAACTGGCCGACATGCAGCGATAAGAGCTTGAACCGGATATTCGCGCGGAAGCACGCGGCAGGCCGGCGCAGCATATTTTGCGCGCAGCAGCCTCCGCCTGTGCCGCAACTTTGTTTAGGGTACTCTCACCCGCATCGTCCGTGATCAGAAAACTGTCCGTATCACCAGCCAACCGCAGCATCAGCCATGCGCTGGTGCCACACGGAACGTAGGTGAGGAGCGTGATGACGCTGTCGTCGGCGAGGATCCGGCTGCATGCACTCAGGTCATCGCACCGGCGGCTGCGCCTCACCGCCGCTGCGTTGGCCTGCCTCGGGGTCGCTGCGGGCGTCACCGGCTGCAATCCGTTCAGCACGGCGGCCGCATCGTCCGGCGGGCCAGTGGTCAAGGTAGGCGTCGTTCCCGGGGTCGACAACGCCACGTTGTACCTGGCCAAAAAGCGCGGCTACTTCGCCAGCGCCGGGATCAGTGTGCAGATCGTCGACTTCACTTCCGTCGACAGCGAACTGCAAGCACTCACCGCCGGCCAGGTCAACGTTGCAGCAGGCGATTACGGTAACCTCTTCGCGCACCAGCCGACGCTCCAGAAGAACGCGTACAAGATCCTCGCCGACGGTTACGACGCGGCGCCCGGGGTCGTCGAGATCATGACGATGCCCGATTCGCCGGTCAAGACGCCGGCCGGTCTCGCCAACCGGGACATAGGAGCCCCCGACAGCAATGTCGTCAGCGGCGAGCAGGCGAGCGCGCCGAACAGTCTCTTCATCGCGAGCGCCACCTTGGTGCTCACGAGCTTCGGCGTGAACCTCTCCGGCGTGAGGTGGAAGAACATGAGCCAGCAACAGGAGGTCAGCGAGCTCGTCCACGGTCAGTTGCACGCTGCGCTGCTCACCGAGCCTTACATTTACCAAGCGCAGCAAGCCGGTGCTGTCGAGCTGGTGGACGCCTGCAGCGGCGCCACTGCCGGAATCCCGCTCTCCGGCTACTTCACCAGCACGTCGTGGTCGCGGGACAAGACTCAGGAAGTGTCAGCGTTCCGTGCCGGGCTGACGCAAGCGGACGCCCAGGCCTCGATGCCGGGACCCGTCCAGGCCGTGTTGCACAGGTACGCCAAGCTGGACAAGCAACAGGCGGGCCTGATCACAACGGGCGTCTACCCCCTGACCACGATCACCGCCAACCTGCAGCGGACCGCCGACCTCATGTGGAGCACCGGGATGATCACGAAGCGGCTCAATGTCGCCAGCATGATCGCCAGGTAAGTCGCCCAAGCCAATGCGGCGGCCTCAGCCGGGCGGCGTTAACTGTTGGGTTCCCGGGCGGCGGTCGCCGCTTGGAGCCTGCGCCGCGGGTCCGGTTAGGAATCGGACCTCAGTCCCAGTTCGCGCGCGATGATCATCCGCTGCACCTCCGAGGTGCCCTCGCCGATCTCCAGCACCTTCGCGTCGCGGTAGAACCTCGCGACCGGGAACTCGTTCATGTAGCCGTACCCGCCGAAGATCTGGGTCGCGTCGCGCGCGTTGTCCATCGCGGCGCCGGACGCGGTCAGCTTCGCGATCGCCGCCTCCTTTTTCACCGGCTGGCCGGACACGAGCCTGGCAGCGGCGTCGTACCACGCCAGCCGGGCGGCAGAGGCACGCGCCTGCATATCGGCGATCTTGAATTGGATGGCCTGGAAATGACCGAGGTTGTGGCCGAACGCCGAACGCTGCGCCACGTAGCGCAGGCACTCGTCGAGGCAGCCCTCGGCCAGGCCGGCCGCAAGCGCGGCGATCGCGATCCGGCCATCGTCGAGTATCCGCAGGAACTGGGCGTAACCCCGGCCTACCTCCCCGAGCATGTTCCCGACCGGCACTCGGCAGTCGCTGAACGACAACTCCCTGGTGTCCGAGGCGCACCAGCCCACCTTCGAGTATTTTGAGCCGACTGTCAGGCCGGCGGTCCCGGAAGGGACGATGATCGAGGAGATCTCCGGCCTTCCTTCGGACCTGCCGGTGATCGCCAGCACGGTGATCGCCGATGTGATCGAGGTACCCGAGTTGGTGATGAACGCCTTGCTGCCGTTGATGACCCACTCCGCACCCGCCTGGCCATCCCCCTTCTCCAGGCGGGCGGTCGTCCGCATACCGCCAGGGATGTCAGAGCCGCCACCAGGCTCGGTGAGGCCGAAGGCCGCCAGCCGTTCGCCGCTGCAGAGATCCGGCAGCCACTGGGCCCGTTGTTCTTCGCTGCCGTAGAGGTAGATCGGCATGGCCCCGAGCGCCACCCCCGCCTCGAGCGTGATCGCGACCGAGGAGTCGATCCTCGCAAGCTCATGCAGCGCGAGGCAGAACGCGAAGTAGTCGCCGCCCATGCCGCCGTACTCCTCAGGGAACGGGAGGCCGAATAGACCGAGTTTCCCCATGCCGGCGATGAGTTCGTAGGGGAATTCGTTACGCTCATAGAAGCCGCCGATCACGGGAGCCACTGCCTCCCGGGCGAACTCCATGACGGTGCTGCGCAGGGCCTCATGCTCATCGTCGAGACTGAACCTGATCACGCCAGCGATGCTACCTGGCCTCATACGGAGCAGCGCTAGGCTGTGGACATGGCGCTGGTTGGGCAATTCCGTCCCAACCGGCGCGCTCCGACTGGCCGGCGCGGACTGACTGGCCGGCGCAGACAGATAGGAACGGGCACGACGCGACGATGACTCATGGCCCAGCGACGAATACTCATGGCCCGGCATCGATGGCCCCGGGATCTGGCCCGGTATCGAGAGAGGAGCGCGCTGTGATGGTGACCCGGACCTGCCCGGACTGCGCGACTGAGGTCGGCTCAGATGACCTCATCTGCTTCACTTGCGGAGCCAACCTGCCGAGGGTCATGTCGGCCGACGAGCGGCCGCCTCCGATCACCGTCGCCCAGAAGGCCGTGTCCTCGGACAAGGCCGGCCGCCGGATCTCATCGGCTGTGCTGCGGATCAGCTTCCCCGCGGGCAACGTGGAGGTACCGGCAGGCACTTCCGTCCTGCTCGGCCGCGACCCAGCCGAGTCGCTCGTCGCGGCCGCGTTCGAGCAGTGCGAGAACGTGTCCCGGCGGCACGCCCTGATCACCGTAGACGATGCCGGACATGCCACGATCAGGGACGAGAACTCAACAAACGGGACGTTCGTCAACAACGACCGGCTGCTGCCGGGTACCGACGTGAGGCTCGTTGACGGTGACACGATCCGGCTCGCCGCCGATGTGACGGGCGAGGTATCCATCCTGCACTAGCCCGGGGCTGTCGCCCTGGCGTGTCGCCGTTGCCCGGTCTGGCCTGGTCTGGTCTGGTCTGGCCGTGGTGTTAGCGCGAATGATTTGCGCAGCACGAAGGATCTGCGCCACATAAAGCCGCAAACTTTTCGCCTTGCCCAAATTCTTCGGCGTAGCGCCGGCTAGTCGAACGGGCTAATCGCCGCTATCGGCCGCCCACCACGGCGTCAAGGGCTCGCCCGACATGAACCACGGCCTGTACGGCTCGGCCTGACCACCGCTGGCGAACAAGCTCATCTCACCGAGCCAGCCGCCATCAACGGACGCGGGGAACGCGTCGCTGAGCCGGCTGGCAGCCCGAATCGCGTCCGCAAGACCTCCGAAGCCCCCCGCCTCGGCGTCGGTATCGGCTGGCTGATCGGCCGGTGAGCCGATGTCCCGCTCGGCCGCCTCGCCTTCGCCGGCCGAGGCATCCTGCTCGGGCCGCCAACGCCGGTCCTCCGGCACACCCCGGTCCCCCGGCCCATCCCAATCCCCCGGCCCATCCGAGTCGCGCGGCGCGCCCCAGTCTCCTGGCCCATCCCCGTCGCCCGACGCAGGCCAGCCGCGCGGTGGGCCCCAGTCGCGCGGCGCGCCCCAGTCCGCCCGCGGATGCCGACTTCGTGGGGCGGATGGGTGATTGTCTGCCAGCTGGCTCAGGCGCAGCCGCAGGTTGTCGAGTAACTCCGCAGGCGGTCGGGCACGACCGTCGGGCACCCAGGGCCGGGCACGAGAGCCGGTTTCCCCTGTCGGCTCGCTGGGCTGGCCGGCGCTCCGGTCTAACAGGCTGCGCGGCAGATCTATCGAACGCATGCCCAGATTGTGCTCCTGCGGGCCCAGCAATCTGACCGGAACGGCACAATCTCGCGCGCGGCAGCTGACGGTTACGAACTGCCGTTGCGCATGGCGCGCAGGATGCAGGAGTTAGCTCAGGATTGGTCTGTTGTCAGACCACATGTCCGTGACATGATCGGCGCAAGGTCTGCCACGGCTGGGCCGGCCGCGGCGATTTGGATGGTGATCGGCATCGTGTACCTGGTGTACCTGAATTGGCGCCATCGTCAGCGCATCGTGGACGTCGGCCTGATCCACATCGAAGGTGAGCAGGCCGAGACGGCTGATCCTAGGGTGGCTTGATGAGCGATCTCGAAGTTGTCACCTTCCGACCGGAAGTCGACCAGTACGCCTGGACGTTCGGCGGCGTGGCGCCGGTCGCCAGGATCCGCACTCCCGTGGTGCTCGACGTCTTCACCGAAGACGCATTCTTCGGCCGGGTGCGCGGCGAGAACGATCTGGTGTCGCAGGTGTGCGAGTTCCCGTTCGTGAACCCGCAGACCGGTCCCTTCTACATCGAAGGCGCCGAACCAGGCGACACACTCGCCGTGCATTTCATCTCGATCACCCCGGCCAGGGACTGGGGCGCGTCGACCACCATCCCGCTGTTCGGAGCGCTCACCAACACCCACCTGACTGCATTGCTCAATGAGCCGCTGCCCGAGCTGGTATGGATGTGGCAGCTGGACCGGGCGTCGAGGATCTGCCGGTTCAAGGCAAGGCAGGGTGACTTCACGACCGACATGCCGATGAACCCGATGCACGGGACGGTCGGCGTGGCACCAGCGAACCTGGAAGCGCGCAGCGCCCTGGTGCCAGACGCGTTCGGCGGCAACATGGACACACCAGAAATGTGTGCTGGAACGACCTGTTACCTGGGTGTCAACGCGGAGGGCGCCCTCTTCTCGCTCGGCGACGGGCACGCGCGCCAGGGCGAGGGCGAGACGTGCGGCGTCGCAGTCGAGACCGCGATGAACACGGTCCTGATCGTCGACCTCCTCAAGGGCACGCCGTGCCCGTGGCCACGGCTGGAGAACGACGGCTACATCATGACGGCGGGGTCGGCCAGGCCGCTGGAGGACGCGTTCCGGATCGCGCAGACCGAGCTGATCCGCTGGCTGGCCAGCGAGTATGGCATGGATGTCATGGACGCCTACCAGCTGGTCAGCCAGGGAGTCGAGGCGCCGCTGGCCAACGTGGTGGACGTCAACTACACGTCCATCGCGAAAATGCCCAAGCGGTACCTGCCGGGCGCGGCGGTGATGGACGGAACGCACGCCAGGCTCAGCGAATTGGCTGCCCAGTACGGCCGCTGACGTGACAGCGCAGTTCGCGGGTCCGAGGGCCGGCCAGCGCGAGCGCATTGCTCCCGCGGCCAGTGCCGGGCGCCCGAGTCAGCCGAGAAAGCGGACTATGTCCTGGGCATCGGCTCGCAACGCGGCGGCGACCGGCTCGGGCAGCGGCGCGAACGGAGTCAGCGCCACCTCACCGGCTGCCAGCGTCCAGGTGGCGACTGCGCTGCCGCCGACGAGCGCGAACGGGCGGAACAGGCCGTTGACCGTGACGATGCCGGTGGCCGAGCCGAGCACAGGCTGCCGGTCGACCCAGCCGTGCAGCAGCGGGTCGAATGAGCCGAGCAGCCGCGGCGGCGGAAGGTCACGGATCCGGCCGGGCCCGCAGGACCGGCCGGTCGGGCTGGTCGCCAGCTCAGCGAGTCCGTCCGCGCGCGGCCGGATATCGGCGGCGATCGCGTTCAGCCCGCGGCGCGCGTCCCGAAGCGGCAGGCCAGCCCACTTAGCCAGGTCGCGCTCGCCCGCCGGGGCGTGCCCGGCGAGGTACCGTCGCGTGAGCTCGGCCAGGGCCACGTCTCGGTCGTAACGACCAGGCGAGAACCTCGCGGGCGGCGCCCCAAGCCAGTCACTGACCCGGGCGAAGGCATGCTCACGGCCGACCATCGGCCCGCGGATGATCAGCCCGCGCACCGACGCCCTGGCCAGCAGGTGCACCAGCGCCTGACCCTCGGTCCTGATGCCAGCCGAGCCGATCGCCCGGCCGAGCTGAGCGCGCGTGAGCGGGCCCTCGGCGGCCAGCGCCGCATCGATCACGCCCACCGCCTTGTCCGCGTCGTCGGCCGATACAGCCTCCTGTGCCAGCCGCCGCGATATCGCTGCCTGCAGCGGCGGCGTGGTGAGCGGCTGCAGCCACCAGTAGTCCTCGGCGGTCACGAGGTGCAGGGTGCCCCTGTTCAGCCAGGTGATCAGCAGCGACCGGTCGGCGGTCATGGCACTGTCCACGTCCGCGGCCGTCAGCCCGGCAGTCCTGGCCCGGATGGCCAGCCGCACACCGCGCGGATCCTGGCCTTGGACGGCGAGAAGCCGGTGGACCACGTCAGCGGGCGTTGCCGCGGGCGGCCCCGACAGCAGCTGCGCCCCGCAGCGATCGGCGACCAGCTCAACCGATCGTGCCCCGACGTCAGTCACCGGCTCATGCTGTCACGACCCGCCGACACTCGCCTGCCATCGGGCGCGGTCGCGCGGATCATGCGCCGACCGCTCGGATCGCAGCTGTGAATAGCGCCGCCTGCGAAAATCACGTCCGCGTGACCTGGCATATATCCTCCCACTGTTCCCGGTTCTTCCGGCTTCCGGTTCTTCCGGTACACGAGGATTGGGTGATAATTTCCAACTTCGAAGATGATAGGCCGGTGAGATTATGGCGCGGCCCGCCGCTGGTGCCTTTACCCAGGCGCAAGATGACCCGCCGTATGGCAGCGGTGGCACGGTCACCAAGTCCGTGCCAGCCAGCCAGGTTCCTGGCGGCGGCTGATCTTTTCCTCAGCGCCAGACTGAGGTGATCGGGTAGTGCGTTGCCGCCTGGCCGCGGTAAGGCAGGCCGTAAGCCTGCTCGATCGTCTTGAGCACGTTGTAGTGGCTGATCGGAGTGCGGTACCTGCCCGGCCTCACCTGGGGGCCGATAAAGATCGTGGCGATGTGGTTGGAGTGAAAGCCGTCGTCCTCATCCCAGGTCACGATCAGCAAGCTGTCATGCGTCATGGCCCACGAGACGTAACCGCGCAGATGCGCTCGCAACCAGGCATCGCCCGTGGCGACCGAGCAGTCGTGCATGTCATGGCACAGGTTCGGTATTACGAACGAGACGGTCGGCAGCCGTGCGTAGCCGCCCGCGGCGAACTGGCTGAATGGCTGGTTCGCCGCGGCTTGGATATTGCTGAAGTCGGTCCACGGAACATGCTTCCGCGCGTATTCGCCAGCCTGGCACGCGAACGATCCGGGCGCGGGAAGTCCTTCCGAATAGCCGGCGAAGCTGAATCCGGTGGCGGCCAGGTCGGAAGCCAGGTTGGGAGCGTGCAGCGATGTGGGGCACTGATCGCTGGTGATGCCGTGCGTGCTGCCAGAGAACAGGGCCAGGTAATTCGGCTCGCTTGGATGGCTGACCGCGAAGGAAGCGGTAAATAGGGCACCCTTGCGTGCCAGCGAGTTAATGTAGCCGGCCCGGTGGGCTCCGATAATATCGCTGTACGGGTGGTTCTCGAACACGACGACCACGGTGTGCTGCGGTCGTGGCACGGCCGGCCAGATCCCGCTGGGTGACCCGCTCGGAGCGGGGCTCGACGTGGCCGTGCCTGTCCGCGAGGGCTGCACACCAACCCCGGATGGCGCGGATTCCGCACTGCAGGCAGCCAGCGCCAGCGCAGCCCCCAGCGCGGCCAGAACGGCAGCGCGGACCGGCTTGCCTGCGATGTCAGTGCGCATCTGCACCATCATGGCCGGCGGCGCTGACAGCCGGCGGCGCTGACCGTCGGGTGCCGAGCGGCACGCTGTCATTACGGGCCGGCTCCGCCGGATCCGCCCTGGCCGGTCTGTGGCAGAGTGCGGTACATGGCCCCAACTGTCGCAACTAAGTACGGAACGCTACGCGGCCAGCTTCGCGAAGGCGTAGCCAGCTTCCTCGGCATTCCCTACGCGGCCAGCCCGACGGGCAGCAGGCGATTCAAGGCGCCGGTGCCGCCAGAACCATGGACTGGTGTCATGGAGGCGGTGGCATATGGCCCGACGCCCCCCAAGCCGGATTATCCTCCCCCGTTCGACACGCTCTTCGCCGAACCTAATATCGCGGGCGACGACTGGCTGAACCTCAACGTCTGGACGCCGGATCCGGAGGCGGCCGGCCTGCCGGTCATGGTCTGGATCCACGGCGGTGCCTTCGCCAACGGCAACTCGGCAATCCCGCTCTACGAAGGGCACGCGTTTGCCAGGGACGGCGTTGTGCTCGTCAGCATCAACTACCGGCTTGGCGTCGACGGCTTCGCGCTGCTTCCCGACGCGCCGGCCAACCGGGGCCTGCTGGATCAGATAGCCGCCCTGGAGTGGGTGCATGACAACATCAGCTCGTTCGGCGGAGATCCGGAGAACGTGACGATCTTTGGCGAGTCGGCAGGCGCGATGAGCGTCATCACGCTGCTATCGATGCCGGGAGCGGCCGGCCTGTTCGCCAAGGCCATTGCGCAGAGCGGCGCGGCCCAGGCGGCGGCTGCTCCGTCTGACGCAGCGCTGGTCACGGCAGAACTCGGGCGAGCGCTCGCGGCAGCAAAGGCCGGCCAGGCGGGTCCTGACCCTTTGGGCCTCGAGCTGACGGCCAGCGAGCTGGCAAGGGCCGATCTGCCCGCGCTGATCGCTGCACAAGCAACCGTTCGCGATGCGCTCGCAGCGAGCCCCGATCCGGCACGTTTCGGCCCAACCATCGTCGCGAGCACGATGGCGTTCATCCCGGTGATCGACGGTGAATCACTACCGGAGCATCCGCTGGCCCGCATTGGCGCAGGCAGCGGCTCAGAAGTGCCGGTAATGATCGGGACCAATAGCGATGAGTTCCGTACGTTCCTCGTCCCGTCCGGGATGGTGGACTTGATCACGGAGGAGGTGCTCGCGAGCATGGCCGGCGCCGTGGGTGCGGGCAAGGTGGTGATCGACGTATACCGGAACCACCGGGAGGGTGCCTCACCAGGAGATTTGCTGGCCGCCCTGCTGACCGACCGGTTCTTCCTGCTACCTGCCCTTGCCGTCGCCGAGGGGCGGGCCGCCGGGCCGGCGCCTACCCATTTCTACGAGTTCGCCTGGCAGCATCCGCGGGTCGGCGCCGGACATGGCCTCGATGTCCCGTTTGTGTTCGACAACCTGGCGGCCGAGGGAGCCGACCTCGTCGCTGGGCGCAACCCGCCGCGTGAAGTGGCGGAGGAGATGCACGCGACCTGGATCAGGTTTGCCGCGACCGGTGATCCCGGCTGGCAGGCTTATGGTGACTGCCGCGCGGTGATGGTTTTCGATGCGGGCGGGGGAAACGTTCGCAATGATCCGCGGCGCGACGAGCGCGAGATCTGGTCGCGAGGCTGAAGGCGACTGCCTGGCGGCCCAACGTGCCGCTCAGGGCTGGGGCGCTGTTGTCAAACCGGCACGGCAGCCAGATGATCGGTGCGCCAGCGACCGGACCGGGCAGTGGCGCCCGGGCCGGTGCGGCTCTGGCCGCTCGCGGTCTTCGCACATTTCTAGCTAGGCCGCGCACTCCCGGCAAATAAGCTCGCCCTTGCGGGTCTCAGCGAGCTGACTCCTGTGGTGCACGAGGAAGCAGCTCGAGCAAGTGAACTCGTCCGCCTGCCGCGGGATCACCCGGAACGACAATTCCTCATTCGAGAGATCCGCCCCGGGCAGCTCAAGGGACTCAGCAACGTCATCAGGGTCCAGGTCGATCGACGTCGACGACTTATCCAGCCGGCGCGCCTGAAGTTCCTGCAGGCTGTCCTCAGTCAGCTCTTCGTCAGTCTTCCTCGGACTGTCGTAGTCGGTAGCCAT
>Ga0070707_100004573_pt1 | contig 12954 bp, 15 predicted proteins | sample KBSK5502metaG_FD_65468 | JGI IMG/M metagenome (GOLD analysis project Ga0070707, IMG submission 65468) | Corn, switchgrass and miscanthus rhizosphere microbial communities from Kellogg Biological Station, Michigan, USA - KBS K5-50-2 metaG | ecosystem: Host-associated > Plants > Roots >... | reverse complement strand
CTTCTCGGCCATGGGTTCCTCTCTCCGTCCCGGCTGGGTGCCGCCCCGGGCGGCTGGAGCCAGTAGCGTCAATCTATGCGACTTGGTGTCCTGGACGTTGGCTCCAATACCGTGCATTTCCTGGTGGTTGATGCCCATCAGGGCGGGCGGCCGCTGCCGGTGTTCTCCCACAAGGCAGAACTGCATCTCGGGGACCACATGGAGGACGGGGACCGGCTCTCGGCCAGCGTCAGCCGGCAGTTGCGGGCGTTCGTCGATGAGGCACTGCAGATCGCCGAGGACAAGGGCGTCGAGGAGATGCTCGCCTTCGCCACCTCGGCGGTACGGGACGCCGCCAACGGGGACGAGGTGCTTGCCTCGGTGCGCGAGGGCACCGGGGTCGACATCAGGGTGCTGCCGGGCGAGGAAGAGGCCAGGCTCACGTTCCTGGCCTGCCGGCGCTGGTTCGGCTGGTCCTCGGGGCGCGTGCTCATGCTGGACATCGGCGGGGGCTCGCTGGAGATCGCGGCCGGCCTGGACGAGGAGCCGGACGTGGCGATCTCGCTGCCGCTCGGCGCGGCCCGGCTCACCAGGGACTGGCTCACCGGGGACCCGCCGAAGCCGGAGCAGGTCCGGCAGCTTCGCAGGCACGTGCGCGCCGAGATCGCGCGCCGGGCCGTGGACGTGGCCAAGGCCGGCCCGCCCGACCGGGCGGTGGCCACGTCCAAGACGTTCCGGCAGCTCGCCCGGATCTCCGGCGCAGCGCCCTCGGCGGAGGGGGTGTACGTGCGGCGCACCGTGACCCACGAGGACGTGACCGACCTGGCAAAACGCCTGGCCGCGATGACCGCCGATCAGCGGGCCGACCTGCCCGGGGTGTCCCTGGTGCGGGCTCCGCAGCTCGCGGCGGGCGCGCTGGTGGCGGATGCGGCCATGGACCTGCTCGGGCTGGCGGAACTGGAGATCTGCCCCTGGGCGCTGCGCGAAGGGGTGTTGCTGCGCCGGATCGACACCCTGGCCACCTGACGCGCGCAACTCCGGCGCCTGGGCGCACAAAAACGGGCTGGCCGGGTGGCGGCCAGCCCGTCTGGTGCGGTGGTGGTTAGTCGGGCTGGCCGTTCTGGCGGGCGCCGCTGGCGTGAGCGCCACCGCCCGTGGGCGTGGACCGGGGAGCAGCGGGCTTGGCGGTGGGCGGGTCGGCAGCGGCGGTGCCGCGGCTGGAGAGTTCCTCCGGGGAGTCGGCCGCGCGCTGGGTGGTGCGGGCCGGGGTGGTACGGGCCGGCTCGGCTGCCGTGTCGCGGCCGCCACGCCCGGGAAGCTGGGCGCCGGGGGCGTGCCTGCCGCCTTCCGCCGCGCCGCGCGCCGCGGTGGCTGCCGGGGCCTGTGAGGGCGCGGCGCCGGCCGCGACCCCGGTGGCCACGGACTTGGCGACCTCTTCCTCCAGGGAGCCGCGGGCGGACTCGCTGGCCACCAGGTTGGTGACCACGTCACGGATCTCGGTGAGCCGGCGCATCGTCTCCGTGTGCCGGGAGGTCAGCAGGTTGAGGCGGCGCTCGGCACCGTCGTGGATCGCGGTGGCCCGCATGGTCGCCTCGTCGAGCATCTGCTTGGCCTGGGCCTTGGCCGTGGCGAGCGTGCTCTCCGCTTCCTTGGTGGCCTCTCCGACGGCCCGCTCGCTCTCGATGCGGGCCGTGTTGCGCACCTTCTCCGCCTCGGCGCGGGCGGTCGCGATGGCGTTCTCCGCCTGCTCCTGGGCCGCGGTCAGCATCCGCTCGGTCTGCTCGCGAGCCTCGGTGCGGTGGCGCTCGACATCCTTCTTGGCGTCGTCGCGCTGCTTGTTGATCTCGTCCTGGGCGCGGTTTCGCTGCGCTTTGGCCTCGTCATCGGCGAGCTTGAGGATCTGGCCGACCCGCTCGCTGATCTCTTCGTGGGCGGGCTTGTTGCTCAGGTCCTGCCTGGCCGCGGACAGCTCCAGGCGAACCCGTTCTGTGTCGTCCAGGGAACGCGAGAGCCGCTCTTCAAGATCGCGGATCTGGCTTCGGGTGCGGGCGACGAACTCGTCGACCTGACGGCGGCTATAGCCGCGCATCTGGACTTCGAAGGCGTCTTCCTGTCCCAGTTCTGGCATCAGGTCTGCATCGTTAGTCATCGTGGCACCCGAGAGGTGAGCCAGGCCGTCCCGGTGCACTACGCGCGGGCACGGACGGGGCCGCCTGGGGGCGGTCGTCGGCGGAGCCGCCCTGGCGGGCGGATGGTGCGGGGCCGCCTCAAGTCTTGGTCAGGCCGGGCGGGTCAAGCGGGGAAAGCGGGGTCCTCCCGCAACAAAGGGAGTGGGCACGACTCTTGTCCCGTCTACGCGCGCGCGCAACCGAAACGAACGATTATCCCGGTTTAACCGAATCGCAGAGTGTAACCGGGCGGGTGGGGTCAGTTACCTACAGCTAGCTTAACACCGGGCCTTTGGTGCCCGTGCCCCGGGCCGCGCCAACGTGCCCCGCGCGGCGGGCGGTGCGCCGGTGCATGACGGTATGGATGGGCGAGTTGTGCCTATACCGGTTGCTGGGACACGGCGCGGTCACCTTGCTGGAATTGTTATCGGGGGTACGGGTAAAATCACCCGAAGATGGTCCAGGAATGACCCTTGTGGGTCATGCGGGGGGACGGGCCGCGCCGTAGCCTTGTTGCTAACAGGTTCCGCGGATCCGCTCAGCAACGGAGGTGGGCGCTGTGGGAGAGCGTCTCGATCTGCGTGTCCACGACATCGTGGCACTCGACGAGATCGAACTCTACGCGGAAGTCCTCAGCGCCGTAGCCGCCAGCGATCACCCGCTAACCCCGGAAGAACTCGACGAGGTTCTGGGGATCCGCTCGGTCGCCTGAGGGATCGTTCCGTCATGCTCGTACATGACGTCGGTGTTGGTATGCGCAAAACCCAGTGACGCATACAACCGGATCGCCGCGGTGTTTTCGCCGTCCACATAGAGCATCACCGACGGTATTTCGCGCCCGCGCAAATAGTGCAGCCCGGCCAGGGTCAGCGCCCGGCCGAGTCCGGTGCCCTGCTCCCCAGGATGCACACCGACGACATACACCTCACCGGTTGGCTCACCCGCGGCGGTCGGCTCACCCGCGCCGCCCGGCGCGTGGATCTTGGTCCAGTGGAAGCCGGCCAGGCGGCCGTCCCTGATCGCAACGAAGAAACCAGCCGGGTCGAACCACGGCTGCGCCTCCCTGTGCTCCAGCTCAGCACGGGTCCAGCCGCCCTGCTCGGGGTGGTCAGCGAAGGCCGCCGCGTTCACCGCCAGCCACTCGTCCTCGTCCTGGCCGGGCACGAAGGTGCGCAGTGTGATGCCGTCTGGCAGCCGTGGTTCCGGCAACGGCTCGGTGAGCGAGCGCCGCATCTGGAACAGGGACCGCACCCGGGTGAACCCGGCGACGGCGGCGAGCCCGGCCGCCGCGGGCAGGTCCCCGTGCGCCCAGATCCGCACCGGCCGCGGGCCCGCCCCAGCCACCGCCGCCCGCGCCAGGGCCAGGCCCAGGCCGCGCCGGCGTTGCGCCGGGTGGATGACCAGTTCGCCGCTGAGATGCCCGGCCGGGTCCGGCCCGCCGAGGTGGGAGTAGCCCGCCAGGGTGTCACCGCGGCGCAGCAGCAGGTCACGGGTGGCGTGGTCGCCGCCATACTCCAGATGCAGCCGGACCTGCTCCGATAGCGGGCCGACGCCGTCGGCGGCGGCGGCCGCGTCGGCGAGGCCGAGCACCTGGCCCGCCTCGGCGCCGCTGAGCTGCTCCAGCGTGGTGATCGTGACGTGGTCGGCGTCCGGCTCGTCCAGGGCTCAGCCCTCGCGTGAGCTGCCGGGCACCCGGACGCGGCCGCTGGCGTGGTTCGCGGCGGCGGCCAGTTCACCGTCGGCCTCAGGTTGTCGCGCCGCGGCCTCGCTGTCGCGCGCCGGGCCCCGGCGGCCGTCCTCCGCGGACTTGAGCGGCACAAAGCGGTAACCCACATTGCGCACGGTACCGATCAGCGCCTCATGCTCGGGGCCCAGTTTCGCCCGCAGCCGCCGCACGTGCACGTCCACCGTGCGGGTGCCGCCGAAGTAGTCGTAACCCCACACCTCCTGCAGCAGGTGCGCACGGGAGAACACCCGGCCGGGGTGCTGGGCGAGGAACTTGAGCAGCTCGAATTCCTTGAACGTCAGGTCGAGCACCCGGGCGCGCAGCCGCGCGGTGTAGGTGGCCTCGTCGATCGACAGCTCACCGGAGCGGATCTCGTCCGGCGCCACGGGCACCGTGCTCGCCTGGCGCCCGATGGCCAGGCGGAGCCGCGCCTCAAGCTCGGCCGGCCCGGCCGTGGCGAGCATGACGTCGTCGGCGCCCCACTCGGCGGTGACCGCGGCCAGGCCGCCCTCGGTCAGCACGGCCAGGATGGGGGCCTGCGGCGCGGCGCGCCGCAGTAGCTGGCAGAGCTGCCTGGCGGAGATCAGGTCCTGGCGCGCGTCCACCAGGATCGCGTCGGCCGCCGACGCGTCCTCGAATGCGATCATGTCGGCAGGGCCGGTCCGCACGGTGTGCAAAAGCAGGCCGAGCGCGGGCATGATTTCCACAGACGGCTCGGCGGCGTTGGTGAGCAGATACAGCTCACTCATTCCGCTGCCACCTCCGCCTTACCGTGGGTGGAGAACCCGTCCACCATGGATCTGCCGAAGGGCCCGAGGCAGCATCGCCCGGAACCGATGTGAGCGAGGATATCCGACGTGCCAATGGTAACCGTGCGCTACTGGGCTGCGGCGAAGCATGCCGCCGGGGTGGCCGAGGAGACGCTCGACGCCACCACGCTGGCTGAAGCGCTGGCGGAGGCGGTGGCGCGGCGCCCGGCGGCCGCCGAGTTCCGCACCGTGCTGGCCCGGTCCTCGATCCTGGTGGACGGGGAGCAGGCGGGCGGGCGCGGCGCCGAGTCGGTCGCCCTGGCCGAGGGGGCCGTCATCGAGGTGCTGCCGCCGTTCGCGGGGGGCTGACGCCGGCCCGGGCGCCACCGCGGGCATGTTGTGGCGAGGCGGGGGAGCCACCGGCCGCCGGTGGGTAGTGTGGCACCGCCATGCGAAAGCTGCTGATCGGCGTCGCCGTCCTCGCCGTGCTGCTGGTGGCCGCGGACCGGATCTCGGCCGCCGTCGCGGAGAACCAGATCTCCGACCGGCTCACCAGCGCCTATGGCCTGCCGGACAAGCCCGGGGTGTCGATCACAGGGTTCCCGTTTCTCACCCAGGTCGCGGCCGGTGACTACCAGCAGATCGACGTCTCCGCCAGCCAGGTTCCCGCCGACGGTGCCACGCTGCACGATCTGAAGGTCCGCCTCAGCGGTGTCCACGCCACGGTCAGCCAGGTACTGGGCAACGGCTCGTCGATGGTGACCGCCGATCGCGCCGCGGGCTCGGCCATGGTCGGTTTCGGCACCGTGGACCGCCGGCTCCCCGGCGGGCTACGCCTCCACCCGGACGGGAAGAACCTCAGGGTGTCCGGCAGGCTGGCCTTCCACGGCACGCGCATCCCGGTTTCCGCCACCGTCGTGGTCGGAGTATCGGGTTCCGGCATCAGCGTGTCGCCGGTCAGGGTCGACGTCCCCGGACTGCCCGGCCTGCCCGTGTCCGCCTACTCCTCGCGGTTGCGCATCGTGGTACCGCTGAGCACCCTGCCGTTGCACCTGCGCCTAACATCGGTACATGTCACCCCGGACGGCCTGTGGATCGCCGCGTCCGCGAGGCATGTGCAGTTCGCCCGGGGCTAACCCCGCTCGCCCGCATCGGCCCGGGGAGGGCCAGTGAAACCCCGCCGTGAACCGATCACGTCCCGCCTGCGTGGTATGGGTGTGGCGCGCAACAGGGCAGCCGGGGACTCTGCGCCGGCCCACAAGACCAGCGACGAGGAACTCGTGCGCGCACTATACGCAGAGCACGCTGCAGCACTGCTGCGGTTCACCTTGCGCATGACAGACGGCGACAGGCAACGGGCGGAGGACATCGTGCAGGAGACCTTGCTGCGCGCCTGGCTCCACCCGGAGGCGATCGCGGAGCGGCCGGCCAGGCCGTGGCTGTTCGCGGTGGCACGTAACCTGGCAGTCGATGCGCACCGGGCAAGAAAAGCACGCCCGATGGAAGTCGGCGAGGGCGCTCTCAACCTCGTCCCCGTTCCCGATGAGGCCGATCGCGTGCTCGAATCATGGGCGGTCGCGGACGCGCTGGCAGCGCTGCGTCCCGACCACAGGCAGGTTCTGCTCGAGACGTACTACCGGGGCAGATCGGTGGCCGAAGCGGCCATCGTTCTCGGCGTGCCGGCGGGAACGGTCAAGTCCCGCGCGTTCTACGCCCTCCGGGCGCTCAAGCTGGCCTTGGAAGAACGGGGGCTGGCACCGTGACCGGCATGGCTGGATGCCGCGAGATCAAGCAGGCACTCGGCGTCTATGTACTGGGCGCCATCGATCCCGCCGAGCGGGCCCAGGTGGACGAGCACCTCTCGTCCTGCCAGGAGTGCCGCGAAGAACTGGCGAGCCTGGCCGGGCTTCCGGCCATGCTGCGCAAGGTCCCGATCGTCGAGGCCGAGCGCCTGGCAGCAGCGGAGCAGGACCCCGAACTCGCCGGGGTGCCCTCCACGGAAATGCTCACCTCGCTGATCGCCCGCACCGCCAACGTGCGGCGGATACACCGGTGGCGCACCGTGGCAGCGGCCGCCGCCGTGGCGATCGTGGCCCTCGGCGGCGGCGCCGCCGTCGCCAACGCACTGCAGCCGTCCGGCGCACAGCCGCCCGGGGTCACGCACCCCGTGTCCTGGCACCAGACCAGCGGCACCGGCCCGGTGGCAGGCGCGCACCTCACGGTGCGCTACCGGCACGTGTCCTGGGGCACGCAAATGGAGGTCAACGTCACCGGCGTGCCGCCCGGCAGCGTCTGCCAGTTCCAGGTCACCGATGCCACCGGCGGGACGTCTGTGGTCGGTAGCTGGACAGCTTGGCAGGACACCTCCTGGTACCCAGCCTCGACCTGGCTCGGCGACAAGGAACTGCGCAGCTTCCAGGTGACCATCAACGGCAAGGTGGTCGCCACGGCGCCCGCGGACTGACTCGCGCGCCGCATCATGGGAATGCGGCGCGGCCGCCCGGCGCTGTAGACAAGCGTGCTTGCCGGAGTGATCGTGGTAGCCGCCGTGCTGGTGTTCGCCACCGCGGGCGGGCTCGCGCTGCGGCGCCGTGATGGGCGGCTCGCCCCCGCGCCGCTTTCCGGGGCGAGGCACCAGTCGCTGACCGGGGCCGAGCTTGGCCAGCCGCTCGGGCCGCGGGCCACCCTGCTCCAGTTCTCCTCGTCCTTCTGCGCGCCGTGCCGTGCGGCACGTCAGCTGCTCGCCGACGTGGCCGCCCGCGACACCGGTGTCACCCATGTGGAGATCGACGTGGCCGACCGGCTGGACCTGGTCCGGCTGCTCGACGTCAGGCGCACCCCCACGGTGTTCGTGCTCGGCCCGCAGGGCCAGGTCACCCGCAGGGCGAGTGGCCTGCCGCGCCGCGAGGACGTGGTGGCGGCGGTGGCCCTGGCCACCGGCGGGCCAGCGGCCGGGGCTGGGGAGTGACACGCCGCATGGCCGCGCATAGCATCGGATCCATGCTTGCTCCCGCGATCGCCAGCAGGCCAGCGGGCAGTCCGTCACGACCGACCGGGTCGGTCATGCTCACGATCCGCCGCCAGGTGGACTACTGCCGGGTGGCGGCGGCCCTGTGTCGCTGGGGCCACGCCGGGACCCGCGTTGCCTGACTAGCGAGCCCGGCCGCCGCTACCAGCCCCGGCTCCGCCCGTTCACCGCTGTCTTAGCGCGCCGGCCGGCCGGGGCGGCTGCGGAGAACCAACGGATTCCCGGTCATCGCGGCAGTGCGGGAACGAAGCGGAAAGGGTGGTGCGGCCATGAAGGTCGATCCAAGGGGGCAGCGGTTCGCCGCGGCGCTGTCTGCCCTGGTCCTCGTGCTGGTGCTCATCACCAGCAGTGCCTGGCTGCTGGGCGCCCAGGCGGTCGTGTTCGGCATCGGCGCCGTGTTCGGCCTGAAGTACGCGCCCTATGGGCTCATCTTCCGCTGGCTGGTCCGCCCGCGGCTTGGGCCGCCCCGGGAGCTTGAGGACGAGGCACCACCACGGTTCTCCCAGTGGGTCGGCCTGGTCATCAGCGTCATCGGGGTGATCGGGTACGCCACCGGCGTGACCCCGCTTGGCATCGTCGCGGCCGCGCTCGCGCTCGCGGCAGCTTTCCTCAACGCGGCCTTCGGCCTGTGCCTGGGCTGCGAGATGTATGTGATGATTCGACGGTTCTGGCCGGCCAGCCACGACACGGGGCAGCCAGAGCACGACAAGGAGGTACCTGCATGACCCGCTCCGATGTCCTGGTGGACGCCGACTGGGTGGAGGCCCATCTCGGTGACCCAGGCGTGGTGCTCGTCGAGGTGGACGAGGACACCAGTGCTTACGACAAGGGCCACATCGCCAACGCGGTGAAGATCGACTGGAAGAAGGATCTCCAGGACCCGGTCCGGCGCGACTTCGTCGACCGTCACGGTTTCGAGGAATTGCTGTCGGCGCGTGGCATCTCCAACGACGACCTGGTGATCCTCTACGGCGGGAACAACAACTGGTTCGCCGCGTACGCGTACTGGTATTTCCGGCTGTACGGGCACGCCAATGTCAGGCTGCTCGACGGTGGCCGCAAGAAGTGGGAACTCGACTCGCGCGACCTGGTCACCGAGGTCCCCGAGCGGGCCAAGACCTCCTACCAGGCCAAGGACCAGGACACCTCGCTCCGCGCGTTCCGCGACGAGGTGGTCGCCGCCATCGGCCAGCGCAACCTGGTCGACGTGCGCTCGCCCGACGAGTTCAGCGGCAAGCTCCTCGCGCCCGCGCACCTGCCGCAGGAGCAGGCCCAGCGCGCCGGGCACATCCCCACGGCCAAGAACGTGCCGTGGTCGAAGGCCGCCAACGACGACGGCACCTTCAAGTCCGACGATGACCTGCGCAAGCTCTACGGCGACGAGGCCGGCCTGGACTTCAGCAAGGACACCATCGCCTACTGCCGGATCGGTGAGCGGTCCGCGCACACCTGGTTCGTCCTGCACGAACTGCTCGGACAGGCCCACGTCAAGAACTACGACGGATCCTGGACCGAGTACGGCTCCCTGGTCGGCGTGCCGATCGAGCTGGGTGCGGGCCGGTGAGCGCGGAACCGCAGGGCTGCGGCGCGCCAGCGGGCGGGGTCGCGGTGACCGAGAACTCCTCGGGTGAGGCCATCATCGAGGGCACGGTGACCGCCGGTGGCGCCCCGGCGCGCGTGGGGTACGCCCGGCTGCTGAACTCCGACGGCGAGTTCGTCGCCGAGGTCCCGCTGGGCGAGGACGGCGGGTTCCGCTTCTTCGCCGCGCCAGGCGACTGGACGGTCCGGGTGCTCGCGCCCGGCGGTGCCCGCGCCGACGAAACGGTGACCGCCGACCGGGGTCACACCACGACACTGGCGGTCAGCGTGACGGCAGCGGGCAGCTGAGCCCGCGGCGTACGGGTGTTGCAGGAATACGCCGGAGGGGGCAGGGTAAAGCACCCTGCCCCCTCCGGCGTATCCGGTCCACCCGCTCATGAGTACGCAGGCAGCGGCCTCGTTCCACAACTCGTCTCCTGCTCGTCGCATTCCCATACTCATGCCGTTCAACTTCTCATAACCTGCGCCCCCTATCACTGGAGTGAACGGGGGCGAAAACCCCGTTATGAGAAGTTCCGGTGACGATTAACTGGCGAGGCGCATCGTGTCTATGCAGGCGGAGCCCGGAGGCTTCGGGCCCGGCCTCGCAAGCGGTGCGGCCGCGCCGCGATTCGCCCTCATCCTCGTGCCGGGACGGGTAGCCGCCGCCTCCTCCCGGCACCGTGCGGAGTGATCGCGTGCTCCGCGATGAGGAGGGCCCGGGCGCCCCGCGCCGTCGGCCGGCTGCGGCCGCCGTCCTGGCAGACCGGCTCGCCGCCGCGCTCGTGCACCACGAACCTGGCTGGCGGCTCCCCCGGCTCACCGCGCTGGCCAGGCGGTACAGCGTCAGCTCCGCGGAGATCGACTCGGCCATCGACGAACTGGCCGCACGGCACCTGGTGCGGCGGCTCCCGGACGGGCAGGTGTACCGGGCCAGCCCCGCGGAATACTGGGTGCCGCTGGAAGGCGTGTTCGGGCTGGTCTCCCGCGTCGACCCGATGGGCGGGCAGCTCGTCTGCACCAGCCGGCACACGACCGTGCGGCGCCCCCCCGAGGACATCGGGCGCTCGCTCGGGCTGGCTCCCGGCGAGCCGGTGCTGTCGGTCAGGTGTGTGTGGACGGTCGGCGGGGAACCCGGCGCCCTCGCCGCCAGCTACCTGCCGGAACGGGTCGCCGCCGCGCTCGGGATGATCCCGGCCGACAGGCCAGGTCACCAGGAGATCGCGGCCAGCCCGCAGGAGCTGAGCGCGGCGCCGTCGCCGCTGTCGTTCCCGATCCCGTGGCGTCCCGCGGGCGAGGACGGCCCACGGCCGGGAGCGGTGCAGATCGAGATGGGCCTGCCGCCCCCCTCCGCGGCCCGGACGCTGCGGCTGTCGGCGGGGGAACCGGTCGCCACCGTGACGATGAGCTTCGTCGCGCCGGCCACCGGTGCCCCGGTCGCGCTGACCATGGCGATGCTGCGCCCGGAACTGTTCCGCATCGTCGTCGAGGCCGCACAGCCGGATGCCGCCGCCGGGAACGCCGGCGCTTTGGCAAGAGCCTGGACACACGCCACGGACGGCTGGGAACCTTAACCCGACATGCCTTCCGCCGTTCCGCTCGCCCCGGCGCGCTCGCCGCGGCGGGCGCGCTACCTCGTCCCGCTCGGCACGCCACGCCGCGGTGAACTGCTCGCCGCCGTCGCCGTCGCGGCGGTGGTGGCCGGGGTCTTATTCGCGCCGCTGACGCTCATCCTCGCCGCGGCCTTCGACGCGGTGAGCAAGGCCAGCCGCTGGCGCCCGGTCTGGCTGGCCGTCCCGGCGGCCTGCGGCGTCATCTGGGCGCTCGCGATCGGGCCCGGCCACGCAGCGGCGGGCCTGCGCCGTGGCCAGGCCGCCGCGGCGAGCGCGATGGCCACGGGTCCCGCCGCCGTGAGCAGGCTCCCCGGAGCGATCGCACACGCGCTCCCCGGCCAGTTCCCGCTGGCGCTGATCCTGGCCGCGGGCGTGGCCACCGTCGCGTGGTGGGTTCGCTGGCTGCACACCGACGAGTGGGACATGCCCGCCGCTCGCCCCGGCCTGGTCAGCACCTGGCACCGCAGGCAGGCCATCGCCTCGCTGCGGGCCGGGCGCGTGCTCACCAGGGAGGGGGTGCGCCTTGGCGTCGAACCGGCCACGGGACGGGCGGCGGTGCTGTGCTGGCGTGACGCTGGCGGAGGCGTGCTGGTGACCGGTGCCGCGCCCCCGGCCGTGCTGGCCTCGGGCCTGTTACTCGCCGGCGCGGCGATCCGGCGGCGCAAGCCGGTGATCGTGGTGGACCTCACCGGGGACCACGACCTGCCCGCCGCGCTCGCCGCCCGCTGCGGGGCGGCGCGTGCCCCGCTGCACGTGTTCGGCGGGGCAGGCGGGCCGCGGTACGAGCCCCGGGTGCGGCCAGGCGCTGAGCAGCGGTCCGCCCTGGCGGCCATGCCGTGGGGGCCGCGGGGCGGCAGCCACGGGGCCGGCGCCGGTGCCGGCCTGGCCGACGTGGTGCGGCAGCGTGGCGTGGCGCTGTTCACGCTGCGCGCCCCCGGGCACGGGCCAGCCGCCCGGGTGATCGCCGGGCTGATCGCCGAGGACGTGGCCGGCCTGTATGCGAGCATGTACCGTGCCGGGATCGCGCCCGGCGGCCTGTGCTGGCTGACCGAATGCGAGGGGGTCGATCCGGCGGCCGTGGCCGGGCTCATCGCCGCGGGCAGTCCGACCGGGCTGGCACCCGTGCTGGCCGCCACCGCGCCGGAGCCGGCCGCCCGGATCGCGGGCCAGGTCAATGCCGCCATCGTCCACCGGCTGGCGGACCCCGGGCTGGCGGCAAAGCTAGCCCCGCTGACCGGCAGCACGATCGTGCCCCTCGGTCACGTCCTGACCCATCCCGAGCCCGCGGGAACCGGCGACGGCCGGCCCGTCGCGGAGGGGGCCAGCCACGCCGTTCCGTTAGGCACCATGGAGGTTCCCGTGGTGCAAGCGGCCAGCCTGTGCGCCATGCGCAGCGGTGACTTCGTACTGGTGGCCGGCCTGGCCGCGGCGCGCGCGGGCGGTGCCGCGGTGGTCGTGCGGGCGCCGTGCCAGACCGTCAGCGGGCCGCTGCCCGCCCGGCCAGAGCCGGCCGGCCTGCCCGCTCCCTGGGGGCCGCCGTGATCCCCGCGGCGTTCCAGCCCGGCCAGGTCAGCCTGGGCTGGCAGCATGAGCTGCTGCACGCGGACCCTGGACTGCCGCCGCGGCGCCCGGTGCCCCCGGATCCGGAGCGGGTCAACCCGGGCTGGCTGGCCGCGCAGCGGCGGGAGGAGAACCTGATCAGCCGGCCGGCCAGGCAGGCCGCCGCCGGGTGCGCGCTGCTGGCCGGCGCGGTGATCCTGTTCGGCCGGGCGGGCTGGCTGAACCCGGCGCTGACCGCGCTTGGCGCGGTCACGTTCGGGGGCCTGGCCGTGGCGGGCGCGGTCAGCGCCTGGCGGGGGCGGCAGGCGCTGAAGGCCGCCATCGCGGCGGAGACGCGCCGGGTCACCGCCGCTCGCGCGGTGCAGGAGCGGGACCTGTTCGCCGCTCAAGAGGAACACGCCCGCCGGTTCCGTGCCTGGCAGGGCCGCCACCGCGCGTTCCGCGGCCAGGCGCTGTGGTATCCCGTGGTACTGCCGGAGCAGACCGACCGGGTCGATCTGGTCGGGGGCACCATGGCCGGCTGGTCGGCGTTGCTGACCAGCGTCGGCGTACC
>Ga0070707_100004572_pt1 | contig 12955 bp, 13 predicted proteins | sample KBSK5502metaG_FD_65468 | JGI IMG/M metagenome (GOLD analysis project Ga0070707, IMG submission 65468) | Corn, switchgrass and miscanthus rhizosphere microbial communities from Kellogg Biological Station, Michigan, USA - KBS K5-50-2 metaG | ecosystem: Host-associated > Plants > Roots >... | reverse complement strand
GCGGATTGTCAGCCCATCAAGCTGTTGCGCTGGAGGACACGGTTGGTGCCTCTTGCACCGCTCCCCACCTCCCCAGCCCCGAAAGAGGAGGACGTGCTTCCTCCCCGGCATAACATGCGCGGGGCCTCCGCAAGTCGAGTTCGATGATGTAGCTCAGAACTTCGAGTTAGGCAAACAAGAAGCTGTACGTGTTGGTAGCTTGATCGTGCTGGCTCAGCACGATCAAAAAGCGCTAAATCAGCAGAAACGGAACTTTCTCGCAAAAGGATATCGGGTAAGTGAAACACGACATTTCGTTGTCTGTCAGAAGCAATCTTCTCATCAAACGGTATTGATACACACATTTGGGCAGGGGGAAATGGATGCCGACCTCATCTGCTTCATTGAAGATGAGCTACATTCATTTGGCATCATACCATCTGCAAAGGAATTTGGCGCAACGCTCTTTGCTGTCCTGGCTTCAACATTCCCATCGCCACGTGATCAGCGAGCCATCTGGCAGCGTTTCTGCTTAAATACTCTCGAGGGGCTACGTGATCAAATCGCTCATCCACCCTCTATGCCTCCACAGGTTTCCTATATTGCCCCTTTTGCGACCATCTACCAGCGCGTCTTCGATCTCTACACAGGGCAGAGCTTTCTGGATGTGGGATGTAGTTTTGGCTTCCTTCCAGTATTGATGGCTGAACGTGTACCTGGCATCTACATTGTGGGATGCGATAACAACCCTGATGCTATCAGTTTATCCACGGACCTGGCGAAGATTACCGGCGTTCGTCACGTAACGTTCACACTGCAAGATGTGCTGCATGCGACTATTCTTGACCTGGGAACATTCGATACAGTGGCGGCTCTTCACCTGCTTGAGCATACACCTGAGCGAGAGTTGCCTATGATTTTTATGCATTTGCTGCGGATGACCTCGAAACGTCTCATCATTGCAGTTCCGTACGAACAACAGGCAACATCAGCATATGGTCATGAGCAAGTTTTCACACAGGAGAAGTTAAAACAATGGGGCCAGTGGTGCGTAGAATCAATTGGAGGCACTTCACGTTACTGGTGTGAAGATGTTGCAGGCGGGTTGCTGGTCGTAGATCGCTTGTCTTGAGTATAAGTAGGGGTACAAGTCGCCATGCGCTTTCGTGATCAGGTGGTCCTGGTAACAGGTGCAGGCCGTGGGCAAGGACGCGCTCACGCCTTAGCCTTTGCTCGTGAGGGGGCACATCTTGTTCTCTGTGATACGCCGCGTCAGTATGTCTCGGTTCCCTACACCTTGAGCGCTCCTGAAGAGTTAGCGCAGGTTGCCCGCGAGATTGAGTCGATGGGTCGGCAGGTGATTGCTCTGCATGCCGATGCTACAGATTTGAGTGCCATGCAGCAGTTAGCCGATACGGCGCAGAGACAGCTTGGGCCTATCGATATTGCTGTTGCCAATGCTGGTCTCTATTCGTTTGGTCTCGCATGGGAGTTGTCTGAACTGCAATGGGATGAAACGCTTGCGGTCGTGCTCAAAGGAGTATGGATCACTTGTAAGGTTGTTATTCCTCAGATGTTGCCTCGACGTAGAGGGAAGATTATCTGCATCGGCTCGACTGGCAGCTTCAAAGGCTTGTATGGCTTAGGCCACTACTCGGCGGCGAAACATGGCGTTATTGGTCTTGTCAAAGCACTGGCAATAGAGTTAGCATCGTACGATATCAATGTCAATGCGGTTTGTCCAACTACAGTGGATACTGGTATCATCAATAATCAAGCGTTTTTCGAATATTTTGCTGGTGGTTCAGGCCCAAATGCAACCCGCGAATACGTCATAGAGCGTATGCACGAAATGAATCTTTTGCCGGGTAGAGGTATGCTTGCTCCTGAAGACATCAGTCATGTTATTTTATGGCTTGCCTCCGAAGAAGCGCAACACATTACTGGCTGTGCATTGCCCGTGGATGCTGGCTTCTTGACAAGGTAGCGCTTGCCGCCTCAAAAACTTGACAGGCTTCGACTCAAGCTTTATACTGTAAGGACAGTAAACTTCAGATAAAAGCACAGCTTTAAATAGGACCTAAGGAGATACTTTTTGTTATGGAAGAACCCCAGGAGTTACAGGAAGGGCAAGTGACGGAGGATGGATCGCCCCCAACCGGGGCTGGCGGAGCCGACCGCATCGCCGAACTGGAGGCACAGCTCGCGCGGGCACGGCAGGAGGCAGCCGAAAACTGGAATAAATACCTGCGCGAGCGTGCCGAGATGGAGAATTTCCGTAAACGCCAGGAGCGTATAGGGGCAGATCGTGTACAGCGGGAGAAGAAGGCGGTGTTTCAAAAAATTCTCGGTGTGCTGGATAACGTCGAACGGGCGCTGGCCTACCAGGATACAATGGATCGCCAGGGATTGCAGCAGGCGCTGCGCATGTTGCTATGGCAGATGAATGAAGTAATGCGTGGCGAGGGAATAACTCCTGTTCCCACGGTTGGCGAGGTATTCAACCCCTATATACATGAAGCGATAGAAGCCGTTGAGGACAGCGAGCAACCTGAGGGAACGATTGTCGAAGAAGTGCTCAAAGGCTATAAGCTGGGCGATGAGACCCTACGCCCGGCTCGTGTCAAGGTAAGTGCGGGGAACAAACAACCACAACAATAGAGACGGATTCATGGTGGCCGCAAAGAGGGGCAAGCAATGGATTACAAAGATTATTACAAAGTGCTGGGTGTCTCAAAAGGGGCCAGCGCGGACGACATCAAAAAAGCATTTCGCAAGTTGGCGCGCAAATATCACCCAGACGTGAATCCTGGAGATAAGAAGGCGGAAGAGAAATTCAAGGAGATCAATGAGGCCTATGAAGTTCTCTCCGATCCCGATAAACGGCGCAAGTATGATACGCTAGGCCCGAACTGGCAGGAACAATTTGGCTTCCAGCCCGGCGCCGGGAGGCGCACCTATAGCTATCGCGGCTCACCTATGGATTTTGATTCGGCTACGGGATTCTCCGATTTCTTTGAAGCTCTTTTTGGTCGATCCTCAGCGGCGGGGTCACGCACCAACCGCAATGATTTTCGCAGGCGCGTCGGTGACAATATTGAACAGCCTGTTGAGGTGACGCTGCAGGAAGCATACCTGGGAGGGACGCGCACCTTCAATATTCAATCAACCGAAGTATGCCCGCTCTGCCGTGGCACAGGTGAAGTCGCGGGCAAAGTTTGTGCGAATTGCAGCGGCCAGGGTATGCTTGCGCGGAATAAACGCCTCCAGGTGAAGATTCCGTCGGGAGTTGATAACGGTTCCAGGATTCGCGTGGCGGGTGAGGGACAGCCGGGCATTGGCGGCGGACCGCGCGGCGATCTCTTCCTGGTGATCAGCGTCAAATCCGACTCGATTTACGAGCGCAAGGGGGATGATCTGTACGCCGATATAGATGTGGACCTGGTTACAGCGATGTTGGGAGGCGAAGTGCCTGTACCCGCCCCGGACGGGCGCAGACTCATTCTGACCATCCCGGCGGAGACGCAGAACGGGCGCATGTTCCGCCTGGCAAACAAGGGCATGCCGCGCCTGCGCGGTGACGGCAATGGTAACCTCTTTGCTCGTGTCAAAGTCGTGCTGCCCATGGGCCTGACCGACGAGGAGCGCAAGTTGTTTGAGCAACTGGCACGCAGCCGGGGAGCCGAAGTACACTCGACAGGATAAGGAGGATCGAAGGTGGCCGAGAAAGGCGACGGCGCATGGTACGTAATAAGTGTGGCAGCGTTCAAAGCCGAGGTGCATGAGCAAACACTGCGCCATTATGAGCGCCTTGGGTTGATCTCGCCTGCGCGCAAGGGCAATAGCCCGCATAGCCCGCGTCTCTATTCGGATCGCGACATCGAACGTGTAGTGCATATCCGCGGCTTGATGCGGGACCTGGGTGTTAACCTGGCAGGCGTTGAGGCTATCCTGCACATGAAAGACCGCATGGAGCGCATGCAGCAGGAGCTGGAGCTAGAAATGGAGCGCATGCAGGAACAACACGCGTCCGAAACGCGCCGGCTCAAAGAGATCATCGAGCGTTTGCAGCGCGGCCCCCTGTAGAAGCGGGGTGTCTCGTCCTAGCGCAGTCACAACCTTTTCACTCAAGCCTCGTATATGTTGTAAGTTATATTAAATGAAGAATCAGCAATAAATATGGATGAAGTTGAGCCTGGGGCATACCAGATTCCTACTCCTGCCGGTTGCCTGGAGCAGCGAATGAAGAGGGAAAGCCCTGAAGCCAGAAAATACCAATTGTCATGAATACTGCTATATGTTATATTGACCTAAAAGACGATAAAAGTTCTTTACTGCGAGGGAAATACCAATGGCGATAAAACTTACTGCCGCCGCTAAAACTGACGTGGGGAAGCAACGCGAACAAAACGAAGATAGTCCATTTACACATATCTCAGAGGATGGGGATCGAGGGCTCTTTATTGTCGCTGATGGCATGGGTGGCTACCAGGCGGGTGAAGTTGCCAGTAAACTTGCTGTACAAAAGATCAGCGAGTCGCTCAGAAGCTTCCTGGTGCCCGTATACGAGCAGCCGACCATCAAGCTGACGCCATTTTCTGAGCAAGAGACGATCAAATTGGACCCGGCCAATGAACCAGCCGCAAAGGACCATAAGACGCGTAAACTACCGGAGACACCGGTGACAAAGAACGTGGAGGAGCAGCTTAAAGCTGCCATCCGGCAGGCCAACAAGGCTATTCTCAGCTATGGCGAAGAGCAATCTTCTGCGCGCGGGCTGGGCTGTACCGTGACTACGGCGCTAGTTCAAGATGATCATGCCTACATTGGGAATATTGGTGACAGCCGCACATATCTCTTTCGCGGTGGTGAGCTTACACCTCTGACGAAAGATCACTCGCTGGTAGCCAGGCTGGTGGAAGCTCACCAGATTGATCCCGAAGATGTTTACTCGCATCCGCAGCGCAATTTAATCTATCGCTCGCTGGGAGCGGGGCACAAAAGTGTTGACCCGGATGTGTTTCATGTAACGCTACGTTCCGGCGATAGCCTGTTGCTCTGCTCCGATGGTTTGTGGGAGATGGTGCGACACCAGGAATTGCTGAAAGTGCTCAAAGAAAACAGGGATGCACAAAAGATCTGTGATATCTTGATCGACCTGGCTAATGCCAATGGGGGCGAAGATAACATCACTGCCGTACTGGTCCAGATACGCTGATACTTGTTTGATAAGGACTGCTTTATGTCACTGCCATTAGGAACTATCCTGGATGCAAAATTCAAAATTGTACAGGTGCTCGGTGAGGGGGGAATGGGAACCGTTTACAAAGTTGAACAGGTTGGGAAACCTGGCTACTTTCGGGCGGTGAAGGAACTGCTAATCAATCCTAATACAACCGAGGAAGAACGCAAGTCTGCCATTGAGCGCTTCGATAAAGAGATTGACCTGCTGTTTAATCTCAAGCACCCACGTATTCCCTCCCTGATCCTGAGTTTTCAGGAGCGGGGCAACTATTATTTTGTGATGGAGTTCGTGCCTGGGCGAACGCTGGAAAAGCTACTCGAGGACAGCAGGGGACCACTAGACGAGGAACAGGTGATCAAGTGGATGATGCAGGTCTGTGAGGCGTTGAGCTATATTCACTCGCGTACGCCTCCCATCGTCCTGCGCGATCTGAAGCCGGGCAACATTATGGTAGCACCTGATGGCAATGTGCAACTGATTGACTTTGGCATTGCACGCAGGTTTGATCCCAACAAGCGCACAAACACGGAGAACCTGGGCACTATCTCTTATGCTTCGCCAGAGCATCTCGGGTCGATTACCGCTCCGGGGCAAAAACGTTCCGCGCAGAATCCGGGCAAGCTGGTGCAGACGGACGCCCGCTCAGATATCTACTCGCTGGGCGCTACTATGTATCACCTGCTGACCAATCAGGAGCCGGAGCCAATCCAGACGCCTCCGTCCGGCAGTATTCTGGCGAAAAATCCTCGCCTGCATACGGTGCAGGTAGGCACCAGGGTGGTCTGTCCCGTGGAGCAGGTGATCATCAAAGCCATGCAGCAGGAGCCGGCGAATCGCTTTCAGAGCGCTGATGCGATGCGTATGGCTTTGCAACACTGCTTGCCAAACAGCGCTGCCCCGGCCACGATACAGATACCGGCTATTTCGCCCAATGCTACGATCGTGGTGCCAGCGGGCGAGGTGATCTGTCCTAAATGTGGACTGCACAATCGACCTGGTGCGAAGTTCTGCAAGCGGGATGGGCAACCGCTCACCTCGGGCGCTACCATTGTGCCCCCGCGCATGGCTGCGCAATCTGTAGCGAGGGCTGCGATACAGGCCAGGCCAGTGCAGGCAGCCGTACAACCGGCCAGGGCTGCACCCGCTTATGTGCCGGCAAACGGTTCGCAGGCGGCCTACCGCCTGGGCCTGCAATACATGAATAGCAAGAACTATGCAGAGGCTGTGAATCAGTTCAAACAGGCACAGGTTCCCGGTAACCAATCATACGAGGTGTCGTATAATCTTGGCCGCGCCTACCGCCAGTGCGGGCAGTCGATGAAAGACAAGGATAAGAACCTTTTCACCGAAAATATGAAGTTCGCCGCTGAGCAATTCGAGCAGGCGATCTCCATAAAACCAGATGCTGTCGATGCCTACTTCCAGTTGGGCATGACCTATCATGACTTAGGGCTGTACAACCAGTCGATTGGGGCATTTAAAAATGCCCTGAAGTACGCGCCAGGCGATTCCGCGATCTATTACCAGTTAGGCACGGTGTCAATGGATCAGCTTTATGATCGTGAGGCAGAGGGTTATTTCCTGGAAGGTCTTAAAATTAACCCCGATCATGTGCTCATTCTGATTGCGCTTGGACGCCTCTATACCAGGATGAACCAGGCACAGGCAGCCATCAGTGCATTACGACAGGCTACGCAGCGCGAACCCGCGATGTGGGAAGGCTGGTACGAGCTGGGCCGAGCGCATATGAAGGCAAAACAGTGGAAATTGGCCCTCAGCGCTTTGGAGCAGGCAAGGCAGTGGAATTTTGAAGATTCTGAGATCTACAGCGCTATGGCTTCGTGTTATCTGAAGACAAATAAAAAAGCCGAAGCACGGCAAATGGTACGCGAATCCCTGCAACGCAATCCGAACAACGCCGAGGCTAACCGTTTACAAAAACAGTTGTAAGTAATTCAATTATTATAAATAATTTAAAAGGAGGGCAGGATGGTCTGTCCGTCGTGTAATACACCAAATCGTGATGACGCAAAGTTTTGCAAACGTTGTGGGCAGCCGCTGCATTCACAACAGGCAATCGCGTCTGAAACCGGCATAGGCGATGAAGTGCAGGAAAGCAGCGAACCGGTGCAAGAGAAGGTTGAGGAACCAGGATACGCGCCGGTACAGGATGTGGAGGATATTAGTATTGCGCCAACGCTCATCCTCACCCCTGAAAAAATGATTGCTTATCATACTCGCCGCTGGCAACAGGAACTAGAACAAGAGCAGCAGAGCGTACAAACGACAACGGCCGAGGACCAGGCTGCACCGACCACGGATGGGTCCTCGCTCGCGCGCAATGAACAATCGGAGGCTGTGGATACTGCCGGTGCAGCGGAGGAGGCTATTCCTCCGCCTCCACCGCAGGTGTCCGAGGAAATGCCCGGGACAAACGGGTCGATACATGAAGAGAAGGCCGCGTTATCTGAAACAGAAGTGACAGAAAAGGCCCCTGAACAGGAAAAGAGTGAAGTAATGCAGCTACCATCTGAGCAACCGGATACGACTGTTCCTGCAAACGAATTCCCGGTGCTGCCCGTTGGTACAAGTATGCTCGGACGCTACGAGATTACGCAAGTCACCAGCGAGAGCCAGCGGGAGCACGTTTATCAGGTGGTCGATCACCAGGGCTATCAACACTGCTGGAACTGTGGGTCCGAACAGAATGCCGAGGGCGATGAATTTTGTATGGAGTGTGGTGCGAGCATGCTCAATGTACCCTATATCATGCACGAGTATTCGACGGAGCAGGGTGATGAAGAAGCGGGCGGACACCCGGAAGACTCGAATGTGCTGCAGGGGACGATCATGAATACATTTATTGAGCAAGGGCATACGTATGTGATTGAGCAGCCCCAGGTGGAGCAAAGTGCATTTCCTAACGGTGTGCAATTGCTTGCCGCGTCTCACTCCGATGCCGGCGATGTGCGGCGCAGCGAGCCGAACGAGGACAGCACCCTTGTCCTGCTTCTCCAGCGTGTGCACGAATCGATATCAGCGCCGTATGGAGTGTTTATCGTTGCCGATGGCCTGGGTGGTCACGATAATGGCCAGGTCGCCAGCCGCATGACAATCAATATCATCGCAGAGCGCATGGTACGCGAATTACTGGCCGAGCCCCTGGAGGCCGAAAAGGATGGAGAATCCACACAGCCATTCGACGAAGACGCGTTGATTGCGCTCTTTCATGGCGCAATTGAAGACGCAAATACAGCGCTCTGCCAGAAGAACCAGCTTGATAAGACCGACATGGGTTCGACCATCACCGGTTTTATGGTTTCGGGGGAGCATGCGTATATTATCAATGTAGGGGATAGTCGCACCTACATGATGCGTGCTAAGCAACTCTATCAATTGACGACCGATCATTCTCTGGTGGGGCAACTGGTGGCGAGCGGCCTGATCGAGCCAGATGATGTCTATACGCATCCGCAACGCAGCCAGATTTTCCGCAGCCTGGGAGATAAGCCAAATGTGCAAATCGATGTTTTCAAACAGCAGCTCCATCCTGGAGATATCCTGTTGAGCTGTTCAGATGGTTTGTGGGAAATGGTGCGCAATCCCCAGATTGAAAGTATCCTGGGCAGCGCGCCCGATCCGCAGACGGCCTGCGCACAGTTGGTCGAAGCTGCCAATACAAATGGAGGAGAAGACAATGTTAGCGCCGTTCTCGTCTTTGTGCGCTGATGTATTCTTTTATGATTATGATATACTGAGTCCAGCCAATACGAAAGGAGTTTATATACTATGCCCGGTGAGGTAACACTGGCGCACCAGGTCGGAAAGGACTTCATGCCAGTTACAGGTGGAAGCCAGGTGGCCTATGTTTTAGTCGAAGCCAAACCAACTGAAATGATGGCGCACGTGCGTATGCCATTGAATTTTGCCCTGGTACTTGACCACTCTGGCTCCATGAAAGGTGCTAAACTAAGAAATGTCAAAGAAGCGGTCAAGATGGTGATCGACCGCCTGGAGCCGACCGATTATGTTTCGGTAGTCATCTTTGACGACACAGCGCAGGTCGTCATTCCATCGTTGCCAGCGAACGATAAACCTGGGATGAAAGCGACTATCGACCAGATCCGTGACGCAGGCGGCACGACCATGTCCCTCGGCATGATCCAGGGACTCAATGAACTGCACCATTGGAACATTCCAAACGCAGTCAACCGTATGATCTTGTTGACCGATGGTGTGACCTATGGAGATTCGGACCGCTGCCGCCAGCTTGCCAGGGACGCGGCCTCCGCCGGCATTGCCATCTATCCCCTGGGTATTGGCGCTGACTGGGATGAAGAGCTGCTGGATTCGATTGGGCAGCTCAGCGGGGGTATGCCAGCCGAGTTTATCCGGGACCCGATGGACGCCCTGGGTATCTTCGAGCAACAGTTACAGAGCGCAGTGGACGTGGCAATTCGCAACTCTACACTCATTTTGCGCTTGCCAGTCGGTGTTACAGCTAAAAAAGCAGTCAAAGTTCTGCCTATTATCAGCGATTTCGGCCAGTCAGTGCTGTCGGACCGCCAGATTGTAATTCCACTAGGGGATTTGGAGAAGGACAGGCCACAGTCGGTACTGGTAGAGTTGATGATCGACCCGCGCCCGGCTGGCCTCTTCCGCATTGCGCAGACCGAACTCTCCTACGATGTTCCCACCACGAACCTGGTGGGCGAGCGACTTCGCGATGACATCAAGGTGACGTTCACGACGGATGCCAACCAGGCGGCTCCCGTGAATGCCTACGTCATGAACATGGCAGAAAAAGCAAATGCGCACCGCCTGGTGACCCGCGTCCTGGACGAATACAAGCGTACCGGTAAAGCCACAACACGCCTTGCGCCGAACGTGACGCGCGTGCTTGACGAGGAGACGCAGGCGGCCCTCGCGCAAATCAGCCAGGGCCAGCAAATCTCGCAAGACCAGGTGAAGTCGATTGGCAACAAGACGCGCAAGCTGACGCAGCGCCTGGACGATATCATACCCTAGTTAGCAAAAGGTTTTTGGTTTGTTTTAGGAGGATAGAGAACCATGACAGTACGATGTTCCTTAGGTCATGAAAATCCTGACGGCTCCGCTTTCTGTGATGAGTGCGGCGAGCCCCTGTCCGGTGCTGCGCCAGTAGCGGTGGCTGCTGCTCCTCAAGCGGCGCCAGCCGTTGCCACTGCCCCGGCTGGGACTGAAATCTGCCCCTCGTGCGGAGCTGTGAATCCCGCAGGTGAGTCTTTCTGCTCAAACTGTGGTAGTATGCTCGGTGCTCCTGCGGCAGCAGCGGCTGCTGCTCCCGCCCCTGTGGATACTGCGACGCCGGCGGCTCCTGTGATGACTACCGCCCCGGCAGCATTGGTGGCGCGGCTCATCGTCGAAGCTGACAACCAGGAGTTCGATTTGAGCGGCAAAGATATTGTTTTGATCGGTCGCGAGGATGCTGTGAGCAACATCTTCCCCGATGTGGACCTGACCCCGCACGGTGGGGAAGAGGGCGGTGTCTCGCGCATGCACGCGCGCATCTTTGTCGAGAACGGCCAGTATATGCTGGAAGATGAGAACAGTACCAATTTCACGTTTCTCAACCGGCAGAAGCTCACCGCGAAGACGCCGACGCCGCTGCATGACGACGATGAAATCAAGCTTGGTCGCATACTCCTGCGCTTCAAGGAAGCATGATACTGGATCACCTGGATGGCCTGAGATGTCGAGCCATCCAGGTAAACCCTACCTTCTGCTTCACAATTGACAGTTTGTAGGGATTTCCACTATAATCTACAAGAAATCCTAAGTGGAGGAGAAAGAAGGGCTTAATGAAACGTACCTGGCAACCAAAGCGCATTCCGCGCAAACGTGAACATGGATTTATGAAGCGCATGTCGACCCGCAATGGCCGCCGCGTGCTCAAATCCCGGCGTGCTAAGGGGCGCTGGAGACTGACCGTTTAGTTTAGCAGTGATCTAGTGGCACTTAACCATGCATTACGCCTACGAAGAAGTAGTGAGTTTCAGAGGGTAAGGCAGCAGGGGCGTAGTAGAATGTCCCGGCTGCTTATCCTCGCGTGGGTGCCGAATGATGTAGCAAGATTACGTATTGGATTTGTAGTCAGCAAACGCATCGCGAAGCGTGCTGTTGACCGTAATTATCTAAAACGTCTACTCAGTGAAGCGATGCGGGCCGCTTTGCCCCGGCTTCCGGGCGGATTAGATATCGTAGTTAGCGCCAGGCAGCAGGCAAGTTCGGCCGATTTGCGCACGCTGGAACAGGATATGCTAACATTGTTACGCCAGGCGCAATTGCTTGAAGACAAGCCTGAAACGGATACATTCAAAGGACATCGGCAGTGAAATATATCGCACTTTTTCTTATTCGTCTTTATCAGCACACCCTGTCGGTGATACTGCCTCCATCGTGCCGCTTTACTCCCTCATGTTCGCAGTACGGCTATGAGGCGATCCAGCGTTTTGGCTTCATACACGGAGGATGGCTGACCTTGAAACGCGTAGGACGTTGTCATCCCTTTTATCATGGCAGTTTGTATGATCCAGTCCCAGAACGCCTGGCTGACTAGATCGAGGAAGGCAGGAACAATCTCGTGTTTCAAACCATAGGTACCTTTTTTGGTTACATCTTTACCGATCCTATCTTTAATGTGTTGATGCTGCTCTATCACCTCTTTGGTGATCTGGGCCTCTCCATTATTGTCCTGACGGTCATCATTCGCCTTGCGTTGTTTCCTCTGTACATGAAGCAGCTCAAGTCGTCGAAGGCGATGCAGGCGATCCAGCCATTGATAGCCGATGTGAAAAAGCAATACCCCAAGGACCAGCGCGCGCAATACCAGGCGATGCAAGAGGTCTATAAAGAATATGGTGTAAGCCCGGCGGCGGGCTGTCTTCCTTTGCTGATTCAGTTGCCTGTGCTTTATGGCATGTTCAATGCACTGAACGCCGTGTTGCACGCCCACACTCTCGCTGCTATTAATAACATTACTGCTAATAACATTATCGCCATCTTCCCATTCCTGCCCAAATTTGCTACTCTACCCAGTGTCTACCTGACCTGGTTTGGCCTGCACCTCAACCTTGGCTTGTCTGACCCGTCGCATATACTGCCGGTGCTGGCCGGTGTGGCAACCTTTTTGCAGTTGCGCATGGCCCAGCCCAGGAACACCGCCGGTGTTAAAAATGCGATGTCGCAGCAGATGCAGATCATGCAGTTTATCATGCCATTTATCACCTTCTTCTTCGCATTACAATTTCCTGCCGGCCTGGCGCTCTACTGGACAACTACATCGGTCTTCAGCATGGTGCAGCAGTACTTTGTGACCGGTTGGGGTTCATTGACGGAGATGCCAAGCTTCCTGCAAAATATCCTGCCGAGCAGGAGCAACAGGAGTGACGGGGGTAGCAGGACCTATTCTGGAGATCAGCGAAAAGCAGCGCAAATTCAGCAAAAAGCCGATAAGCCAGAGACGGAAGTTGCCAGTAGTAATGGGCGAGGAGACCGTAAGTCGCAGTCAAACTCGTCTGCGAATGGTTCGTCTGCACGCCGTCGCTCGCGCAATAACAGCGCATCGGCTCGCCGTCGGGGCAATGCTCCAAAGAGGAATCCCTCGCGAAGCTAAATCAAACAGTGCCTGTGATTAAAGTAAAGGGAGGCAACAAAACAGTGGATAGTATAGAGGCAAGTGGTAAAAGTGTT